>Ga0209702_10005098_pt1 | contig 18308 bp, 19 predicted proteins | sample FRY01_FD_187210 | JGI IMG/M metagenome (GOLD analysis project Ga0209702, IMG submission 187210) | Freshwater microbial communities from Lake Fryxell liftoff mats and glacier meltwater in Antarctica - FRY-01 (SPAdes) (version 2) | ecosystem: Environmental > Aquatic > Freshwater > Ice > Glacier...
GGGAAATCCGCTACGGGCTACGCCCTTCGCTCCTTTCCCCGTGCAGATCCTGCAAGCACAAACCAGAGCCAGGGAAGGAATTCAAAAACCAAGCATTGAGTACACTTATCCACAGTTGCCGATTCAATCGGCAGCTACCCGTCCTGGGTCAATATTGGATCGGCAGGGTGGGTCAAATTTCAATCGGCGCGGACACACCATGCGTCAGCTGGCCTTAAGTGCCGTCAGCAGTCCGGGACCGCCGTCCTCATCGTGTTGTGAGGCATGACTGCCCGTCAGAGGCAAGTCAACAGCTATCACCGACGGCTCCACGCGCAGCGCAACAGCCCGGCCGCGCAAAGCGGGGGCACGCCCGATCCACTCGGGACCTCGCTTCGATTCGTCACCGGCCTCGGCACCCAGAAGTGACTTCAGGGCTCGGCGCAGAGACGCCGCTTTCACCGGTCGGTTGTCGCCCATCTTCCTAAGGTTCTCGGAGATCTTCCTGCGCAAATCCGCGGGCACCGTAGACGGGCTTGCCGTTGGCGATGATGCCGGTGCCTGGGCAGGCACCGTGGCGCCCCCGACCTGCCCAGCAACGGCCACGTTCTTGACTGCGGGCAAGTTGGCCGACTTCGCCACCACCTTCTGCGCCGGGGAGGCCTTCTTGGCTGGCGTCTTCTTCGCGGCCCAGCGTGGCCTGATCCCGATCAGCGCCGATTCCATAGAGGCAGCCATCGTGCTCAACGGCGTGGCGCAGCAAATGAACAGCGACGCATTTCTCTGGGGACGCTGTACCGCGGTGGACCCGATCCAGCAGGGCCTGACGCGGCACGCGAAAGCCCGCCAGCGGGCAACGTCAAACGGATTGAAGGAAATCTCATAGTGTCCGATGCTGTTTGAACCGTCGTTCCCCGGCTTGGCGCACGGATGTTCCGAACACGACCCTCGTACCTGTCCCTATTCCATGAAGTCCTCCGTTGTTCATCCGTTACCGCCGCCCGCCCGATGGCTGGGTACGCCGGTTTGATTCCGTTTGTGGCTGATGCCCGTCGCGGACCGTTCGGCTGCGGCCTTTGCGCTGACCGCCTATGGCGCGACGATTGCCAGTTTTCTGGGCGCCATTCACTGGGGCCTGGCGATGCGGGACCCGAATCGCGCTCCGGTATTGCACTATGTCTGGGATGTGGTTCCGTCCTTGCTGGCGTGGCTGGCATTGTTGCTGGCCGTATTGCTGTGCCTGTGTTATGCCATCGATCGCTCGACCTATGCCGATTTCCGGGTGCGGCACTGGCTGACCTTGCGCCTGCAACTCACCCTGCTGGCGGCCGCGTCGTGCCTGCTGGCTGCAGCCGGGCTGACGCCATGAACGAGATCCAGCTGAACGCCGACTGGACGCTAGCGCTGCGTCATCGACAGCACCCAACTTCCGTGGCAGGCCTCATCGTCGCCACTGATGCAGCGGCGCATGCTCGAGCGCAATGGTGGCGAGGTGGCGCGGGCCACGTCGGTGGTGCGCTATGCGCCGGGCGCACACTTCGACGCGCACCGGCTCGACCTGGGCGAGGAGATCGTCGTTCTCGCGGGCACGTTCAGCGACGAAAGCGGCGACCACGGGCCAGGCAGCTACCTCAGAAATCCGCCTGGCACGGGGCACGCGCTGTGCTCGACCGATGGCTGCACGTTGTTCGTCAAGCTGCGGTCATGCAACCCGGCGACTCCTTGCAATGCGCCATCGACACCCGCTATGCGCAGTGGCATCCGGGTGTCGCCGCCGGTCTGACGGTGTTGCCGCTGGCAAACGTCGGCAACACACACCGCGATGCTGCGCTGGGCGCCAGGTACCCGCTTCCAATCCATCGCCACTACTGCGGCGAGGAGATCTTCGTGCTCGAGGGTGTGTTCTCCGACGAATTCGGCGACTATCCCGTCGGCCACTGGGTTCGTAGTCCACACCTGAGCCAGCGCCAGCCTTTCAACTGGGAGGGCTGTTTGATCCTGGTGAAGATCGGGCATCTGAACGTGACGTGAGCACGAACGGATTCGCCAGCAGGATGTTGGAATTCGTGACGATAAACTGATCCATGCGTTCTGCGCGAGTTCATCCAGTATCCGGATCTGCCGGGCCAGGTGAACTTCCGCGTTTGCCTGCGGGTCCGGATCGTCCTCGCGACCATTGCGCGCGCGCCAGCGTATTTCCGTTGGTCGCCTGGACCGGCTCTTGCTGCGAACAGGCCAAAGAAAATCCGGGCTCAGCTACTGGCTGATTCTGACGATCGCATCGGGACGCCGTTCCAGGCCCGGCAGCAATTCCAGACCCAGGCCCGGCGCGTCCGACAGCGAAATCATGCCCTCGCGCACCTGCGGCAACGCGGTCACCAGTTCCTGGTACCAGCCGGTATAAAACGCCCGCACGCTTTCCTGTACCAGCGCATTGGGGGCATGCAGCGACAGATGTGTCGACGCGGCCCAGACCACCGGCCCGGTGCAATCATGCGGTGCCACGGGCAATTGCCAGGCATCGGCCATGCCGGCGATCTTGCGCGCTTCGCTCAGGCCGCCGCACCAGCTCAGATCCAGCATGACCACGCCGGCGACGCCGGTTTGCAGGTAGTCCTTGAACGCCCATTTGTAACTGAGAGTTTCGCTGGCACAGATGAGGGTCTTGCAATCGACAGCATATTGCCGGAGCAAATCCAGACTGTCCATGCGGATCGCGTCTTCGTGCCAGAAGGTGTCGAATTGCCGCAGGGCACGCGCGATCCTGCGCGCCATCGGCAGCCGCCACAGGCTGTGGAATTCGACCATGATGTCCATGCGGTCGCCCACCGCATTGCGGATCTTGCGGAAAGGCTCCAACGCCAGATCCAGATCCTGCGCGCTGATATATTGGCCGTCAGACCGTTCGGCGGCCATGTCGAAGGGCCAGATCTTCATGCCGGTGATGCCCTCTGACAAGAGGGACTCGGCCACTTCGTCGGCGTGGCTCAGGAATCCCTGCAAGTCTTCATAGGGGCCCGCCGGATTTCCCAGGCCCCAGTTCGAACTGGACTGGTTCTGGTTGCCGCGAATGTACTGGTATCCCGCACAGGTGTTGTACACGCGGATACTGTCGCGGCTCTTGCCGCCGAGCGCAGTGTGTACCGGCATGCCGGCTGCCTTGCCAAACAGGTCCCACAGCGCGATGTCGATCGCTGAGTTGCCACGGGTCTCGGCCCCCGACCCGCGCCAACCCAGGTAACCCGCCAGGTCGCGGTTGCGCGACTCTATCGCCAGGGGATCCTTGCCGAGCAGATGCGGGGCCGCCCATTCATGCAAATGCGCCTCCACGGCCTGCGCGCCCATGAAGGTCTCTCCCAGCCCGACCAGGCCTTCGTCGGTATGCAGACGCACCCAGATCAGATTGGGAAATTCGCCCAGACGGATGGTTTCAAGTTGGGTTATTTTCATGGGTGACGCGAATGCGCAAGGTGTGTGGGGGGGTGAACGCGACGGTTCGGCTGCGGTCAGCGCACGTGCCATTCCTGCGTCAGCGGCTTTGCGCCAACGAGTTCTCCATAACCAGCTCCCGTCGTACCGCCCGGGTTGGTACCGAAATAACGCGTGTCCAGCGGCAGCGACAGGGGTTGCCAGCGCACGTCGCAGGAGAGGCGGACCCGGTTGATGGGCGAGTGGTTTTCCAGCGAGCCATGCAAGGTGTACATGCCGAAAATAGCGACATCACCGGCCTCGAAGTTGCGGGTCAACAGGCGTGTTTTGCGCAGCTGCGCGAAGCTCACCGCATCCTGGTCCAGCGTCGCCTTGCGGGTTTTGTCGAGTGCAACGTCGAAGCCGATCATCGGGTCGATCAAGTCGTGAAAATTGTGCGAACCCTCGACCACGACCAGCGGGCCATCGGTGACCGGCGCGTCGCCGATCGGCAGCCAGGCGGTGTAGACCTGATCATGCGCGCGGGTGAAAAACGGATAGTCGAAATGCAGGCCCGTGGCGCGACCGCGTGCGCCAGCGCGCAGGAACATGTAGTCCTGCGGCCGCACAGAGTCCCCGACGACCAGTTGCATGATCCGGTTCATTGCCGCGCCATGGCTCAGCGAGCGCAGCATAGGGCCTTCGCTGACGGATTTCCAGAACAGACCGCGGTCTTCGATGAGCTCATCGCGCCGGCTTGCGCCGGTGGCGATCGCCTCGGTTGCCGGCTCCGACACCTCACCCACCGCCACCAGCCGCTGAAGGACTTCGGCGCGCGCCGCGGCGACCAGTGCCTTGTTGAGAACACCCTTGAGATACAGGAACCCATCAGCCGCCAGGCGTTTGCGCAAGGCGGCAGGTTGATCGAGCAAGGCCGCGCTGTCGGGCAGTTCGCCGATCAACGCGTCGGGCACCGGGCGTCCCTGAACCATACAAGCTTCCATCGCTTTCCCCTTCTACGGTACCCCGCACACCACCCACGACCCTGGCGCGATCGGATACGCGTCAAGTCCCGCGTCGCAAGCACGATGGGCACACATTTTCACGATAGGCGCACATTTTCGACAAGCGGGGCCGCAGGCGCCCCACCATCGGCGACCCGCTACATGGCCGCCGTGAATCCACCATCCACGGTCATGATCAAGCCACTGACGTACGACGCTTCGTCGGAGGCCAGGAACACCGCGGCCGGGCCAATCTCCTGCAGCCGACCCCATCGACCGGCAGGTGTGCGCTGGCATACCCAGTCATTGAACTCCCGGTTCTGCAACAGCGGCGTATTCATCTCGGTGGCGAAGAAACCGGGCGCGATGCAGTTCACGGTGATCTCGGCGCCTGCCAGTTCGACCGCCAGTTGTTTGGTCAGTGCATGCACCGCACCCTTGCTTGCCACATAGGCCGATATCGTCGACCGGGCATTGATCGCACTGATCGAGCCGATCAGGATGATGCGTCCGTGGCGCTTCGTGGCCATCACGCGGGTGGCAGCCCGGCATAACACCCAGACCGAGGTCAGATTGGTGTTCATGACGCGCTGGAAATCGGCCATGTCGAATTCAGCAATGGGCGCACGGTGGTTGATGCCCGCGTTGGCGACCAGAATGTCCAGGCGCCCATGTTTCGCCATGATGCTGCCTATGCAGGCTTCGGCTGCTGCTGTGTCGGTGACATCGAATGCCGCCGCTTCGCCGGAAAGCCCCTGCGCATGCAACTCCGCTACTCGGGTATCGATCGCCTGTCGATCCCGGGCGTTGAGCACGACGTGCGCACCGGCCCTCGCCAATGATTGGGCCATGGCCCAGCCCAGGCCGCGCGAGGCACCGGTGACCAGCGCCACCTCGTGCTGCAGGTCAAACATGGCGCACTGCGGACATCAACCTGTCCGCCCATCGATATGCTCGACCAGCCCGGCAAAGGCCTGTTGCAGCAGACCGCTGTCGGTGCCGGCAGCGATCATCGTGTATCCCATCTGCCGCGCCCGCTCGATCCATGCCTTGTCGGTCGCCATGAAACCGGCCGCCTTGCCGTGCCGGCGGCAGGCCTCGACGACCTTGCGCATCGCGGCGTCAAAACGCGGATCGGCAAACTGTCCAGGAATGCCCATGAAGTTGGACAAATCGAAATGACCCACCCACAACACATCCACACCGTCGACGGCTGCGATTTCATCGACGTTTTCCAGTCCGTGTTCGGTCTCGATCTGCGCGATCACCATCGTGCGCGCATGGGCCTGTCGGATCTTCTCGCCGACATCACCCCCAAGGTAGTCGCACTGGGCAAAACCGAAGGCCGCGCCGCGACGCCCGAGTGGCGGATAACGGCAGGCCTGCACGATCGAGCGAGCATGTTCGCCGGACTCGACCATCGGGATCATTACACCGCGGGCGCCAAGATCCAACGCGCGCGCAAGCCAGGTGTAGTCGCCCCGGGGAACCCGGACCATGGGCTCGATCGGCAGGCCGCGGCAGGTGGAAAAGAGCCACTTGAGTGTCTCGTAACCAAGCCCGGTATGCTCCATGTCGTACAGGACGAAGCGGCAACCGGCATTGGCCAGGATAGTGCTCATGCCGGCCGAGAAGAACTCGAAGACCATCGCACCGGCGACGGTCTTGCCGGCCAGCACATCGCTCTTGATGGCATTGGGTTTCATGGGTCCCTCTTGGGTTTTGTCTCATTGGCGGTCGGACCGGCAGCGGCTTCCTGTTCCAGCCGTTGCCACAGGTCGCGCACCATGTGCATCAAGGTCTGCGACTCCTGCCAGCGATCGGACAGTTCGTACCCGTCCGGTCCGGTCATCGCATATTCGCGCGGTCCGAGCTCGCACAGAAAAGTGAACACGGCATCTTGGGGCGCGCGCCTGCGCCAGCTGCGAAAACCATACTCCCACCAGCCCATGAACAGATCGAGCCAATCACGCTGATGCGCAAAACCAAGCTGCACCTGGATCTGCTCGCGGCTAGCGACGCGGCCATGAAAGCCCCAGCAGCTGTCGATGATCCTGTGCATCAGGCGATGGTTTTCTTCGGAGATCGGCCATGCGAACTCGCGGCCGACCACATAGTGGGACAGATCGCCGGTCAGGCGCAGATCTGGAAAACGATCGAGCAGGCGCAAGGTGAAAAACAGATCGGTGGTCATGCGATCTCGGTGTGTCTCAAGGTGTACCGGGATTGCGGCTTGCTCTGCCAGCCGAAGCCAACCCTCGATCAGCGGCACACACTCGGCCACCGTATGCGGCCGTACATCGGCCTGAAGATTGACATGGTCGGCTCCGAACTGGGCCACGTGGTCCAGGATGGGGGCCAGATCGTGCACGGTTCTGGGGTAACACTGCGCCTGCCAGGTGAGACCCCAATCGCGCAACTTGTGGGTGACCTGGGCAACATATTCCCGATCGAAGAATCGCACGCCGGCGCCGTCGAAGCCGGCTTCGTGGATCATGTCGAGCTTGGTTTCCAGCGACCATTCGGCGCCGTCGGGACGGCGCCGCTCCATGGCCCACATCGACTGGTAAACCTTGAGCTGCTGCATCAGGATGGCACGGACTCGGCGGCCGCGTCGTTGAAGTAGCGCGAGCCAAGATCGCGCTGGTTTTCGTAGATCGAGCCTTGCATCGGAGCGGCGGGGTAGGGAATACGGACTGGAACCGCGGTCATGCGCGGCTCCAGCGTGTCCTCGCCGGCGACGAGCTGGGACGTCCATTGATCCCAGGATGTCGGCGGGTGGATCAACGGCCAGGCATCAGCGGCCCGATATTGGTGCAACAGGAAGCGACGCTGACTGCCGGACGTGTTGGCGGAAGAGCCATGCAGCAGACGCACATGGTGCACCGTGATGGAACCCGCCTTGCCGGTGCACATCACGCTCTTGGAGAAGTCGATGCCACTATCGACCGGGTCGATACCTCCGACAAAATGCCCTTTTGCGTGGTGGTTGTAGATCGGACCGGTGTGGCTGCCGGGTATGACGAGCATCGAACCGTTGTCGGTCCGGAAGTCGTCGATCATGATGCCGACCGCCGCCAGGTCATCATTGGTGTGCGGGTAGAACGCCCAGTCCTGGTGCCACTCCAGCGACGAACCGAAGCCGGCGGCCTTGAGGTTCAGCTTGGAGATGTCGAAACGGACGTTCGGGCCCCATAACCGCTGCAACACGGCCACGATTTTCGGGTGCCTGACCATCCGGGCGTATGCCGGATGCTGCAGGTGCGGCATCTTGATGCGTCGCAAGCGCGGTTGCGATGCGTTATGCCCGGGCTCCAGATCGAATACGTCGGTGTGTTCCAGCGCCTGGCGCGACGACTCGACGAACTCCTGCGTCACCGTGCGCAGTTCGGCAATGTCCTGCGCCGAGATGACGTCCGGAACCACGATGAAACCGTCGCGGTGGTACTGCGCGACTTCCTGATCAGTCAACATCTCGCCTCCTCGGGATACCGCCAACACATTGGAACAACGACTCACGTCATTCTCGATTGACGCTATCACAATATTACACTAGCATGCTTTTCACGCCCGGCCATCGTTCGTTTTCGCATGGGCTGCAACAACCAGCGGCGCAGGCCGCACAAGCGGAGACACAACATGGCTATTTCAAGGCGTACCCTTTTGACCTATGGTGCCGGCGCGGCTGGCGTCGTGGCAGTGCCGGGCATCACCCGCGCGCAGGCGGCACCGATCCGGCTGGTGTTCTCGCACCATATGCCGACTTCCCACATTGCACACACGGCGGCAGTCAATTTCGCCGACCGGGTGAAGGAAGGCACCGGCGGCCAGGTCACGATCGATATCCGGCCAGCTTCACAATTGTTCAACCTGCGTACCTCGGCCGAGGCGCTGCAACTCGGCACGCTCGACTTGTGCTGGAGCGACCTGGGCACTCTGGCCAACTGGCAACCGTACATGGGATTCGTGTCGATGCCGTTCCTGTTCAACGATTTCGACCATGTCAAGCGTGTGTTGTACGGCGCGACCGGTGAGAAGGTCAAGGGTATGGCCAAGGATACGATGGGGGTGGAGATTCTGTCGCTGGGTGCATCCGGTTTCAGAGTGTTCCTGTCCAAGAAACCAATCCACAAGGCGGACGATGTGCGCGGCATCAAGCTGAGGGTTCCGGAGATTCCGACCTGGGTCGAAATGGCCAAGGCGATGGGAGCCAACCCAACGCCGATCCCGGCAGGCGAAATCTACACCGCCTTGCAGACTGGGGTTGTCGATGCGATCGAGGTTCCTGCCGATTTCATCATTTCGGCCAAGCTTTTTGAAGTGGGGAGCTTTGCAACCAGGACCCACCATATCTTCACCGAGGTGTCGATGATGTCCAGCGCCAAGAAGATGGAGACGCTGCCGGCCAACGTCCAGAAGGTGATCCGGGAGCAGGCAAAGCGGGCGGTCGAGGTCGAGATGTGGGATATCAACATCAAGGCGCAGGAGGATGCCTGGAAAGAGTTGGCGACTCGGGTGAAGGCCGATGCCGCACCGGACATCCCTAGCTTTCGCGCGAAGATGGGGCCTGTAATCACCAACTTCGTCAACAAGACCGGGGCCAATGGCAAAGCGCTGGTCGAGGCCTGCCAGGCCGCGGCCAAGGCTTGACGCATGTCGGGCCCGGGCCCGGGCTTGGCATGGGTGCGACGCGCTGATACGCTGGTGGGTGGGCTAGTTGCCACCCTGACGGCACTCTCTGTCGCGCTGATGGCGGGCTACTTCGTCGTGGTTCTGCTGCAGGTCTTTTTCCGCTACGTGCTCAACGAGTCACTGTTCTGGGCCGAAGAACTGGTGCGCGGCTTGATGGTATGGGGCGTCATGATCGGCTCCGCATTGGTGGCGGCATCGCGTGGCCACATCCGTGTCGAAGTGCTTGAACTCATGCTGCCACCCGCCGGCCGCAAGGTGGTGGTGTGGATCTGCGACGCGCTGACCATTGCCTTCAGCCTGATCCTGCTGGTGGCCAGTATCCAGTTGATGGACCGGGTCTGGACCCAGCAATCGCCGATTCTGGAAATTCCGAAGTGGACGGTCTACATGGCGATTGCGGCCGGCGCCAGCCTCGAGGCGCTGATCACGCTATTGACCTGGAATCGCGCGCGAAAAAGTGAACAACACGCGGACCCGACAGTATGAACATCGGTCTGATGTTGGGACTGTTCTGCGTGTTCCTGGTGCTGGGTATGCCGATCGCCTATTGCATGGGCCTGTCTGCCGTGCTGGTGATCCTGCTCAGCGGGCAAGTGCCGGTCCTCATCCTGGCACAGCAGTTCTACGATTCACTCGACAATTTTTCGTTGCTGGCCGTTCCACTGTTCGTTCTGGCCGGCGAATTGATGAGCGTGGCCGGCATCACCGACCGCCTGGTCAACCTGTCAAGGGCGCTGATAGGGCATTTCCGCGGCGGCCTGGCACAGGCGAATATCCTCACAAACATGTTCATGGGGGCCATTTCCGGATCGGCCCTGGCCGATCTCACGGCGATCGGTTCGATGATGATCCCCGCCATGAAGCGCGAGGGCTACAAGCCAGCGTTTGCGGTGGCGGTCACGGCCTGCGCGTCGATGATGGCACCCATCATCCCGCCCAGCGTGATCGCGGTCATCTACGGATCGGTGACCGGCGTTTCGATCGGGGCTCTGTTCCTGGGCGGCGCAATCCCCGGCGTGCTGGCTGGCCTGGCGATGCTGACCATGGCCTGGTACCTGGCCCCGTCGGCAGGAGCCCATCCAAATCCGCGCGCCAACTGGAGCGAGCGCCGCACTGCCACGGTGCGCGCAGCACCAGCGGTCCTGATGCCGGTGATCATCATCGGCGGCATTCTTTCCGGTGCCTTCACACCCACCGAAGCCGGCGCGGTCGCAGCGCTATACGCCTTGCTATTCGGCCTGGCGGCACGCAAGCACAGCCCCAAGAGCCTGTACCGCAATTTTGCCGCCGCTGCCGCCATGACCGCAGGCGCACTGATCACGCTGGCGGGCGCCGGCCTGTTTAGCTGGGTACTGAGCCGGGCGGGCATCGGCCAGGCCGCCCTTCAATTGATGCTCTCGATTACCAGCGACCCGCAGTTGGCGATGCTGGTCCTGATCGTGTTCTTCTTCCTGCTGGGCACCTTCATGGAGCCGGTGCCGGCGCTCATCATCGTGGTGCCCATCATGAGCCCGATGATCGCGCATCTCGGTTTTGACCCGGTGCATTTCGGCATCGTCGCCATCATGCTGCTCGTTCTGGGGTCCGTCACGCCACCGGTTGGCGTGCTGGCCATGGTCGCCTGCAAGATTGCGGGCATCAGCTACAGCGAGTCGCTGGGCATGTTGCTCCCTTTCATGCTGGTCTGGCTGGCGGTGATCCTGCTGGTGGCCTACGTACCCGGGCTCGTGTTGTGGCTGCCGCATCTGATACAGGGCAACGGCTGAGCGCGGGTCAGGCCATCGACTTAATTGCGGATTGGAGATATCACGATGGGCAGTTTTCGCATTGGAATCACCGCGGACGTATTGAAGTCTGACGGGCGACCGATCTTCGGTGAGGAAGCACTGGCATTGCTCGACACGCCACAGATCGAGTGGGAGTACATGGACGCGTCCTCGAGCGAGATCAATGCCGAACACGCGGCCCGCTACGACGCGATCTGCGCCATGGTCACGAAGGTGACGCCGCAGAGCCTCGGCGCGAAGAACCTCCGCCTGAAGCTGATCGCGCGTTTCGGCGTGGGTTATGACAGCATCGATGTGCCGGCCTGTACCGCGGCAGGGGTGCTGCTGACCATTGCACCGGACGGCGTGCGGCGACCGGTCGCGACTTCGGCGCTTACCTTGGTGCTGATGCTGGCACAGCAGGTGTTGATCAAGGACCGGCTGACCCGCAGCGGCCGCTGGAACGAGAAGATGGACTACATCGGCACCGGACTTACCGGTCGCACGCTCGGCTCGATCGGCATCGGCAACATCGGTGCGGAACTGTTTCGCATCGCAAAGCCGCTCGAGATGCGTTGCATCGCCCACGATCCGGCGGCTGATCCGGCCCTTGCCGCGTCGCTGGGCGTGACGCTGGTGGACATGGAAACGCTGTTTCGCGATTCAGACTTCCTGACAGTCAATTGTCCGCTCAACAACCAGACGCGTGGACTGGTCGACGCCCGGTTGATTGCACTAATGAAACGCAGCGCCTATCTGATCAATACGGCACGTGGGCCGATCATCGACGAGAAGGCGCTGTACGCGGCGCTGTCTGGCGGCAAGATAGCCGGCGCCGGCCTGGACGTGTTTGAGCAGGAGCCCACGCCGGCCGACAACCCGATCCTGAAACTGGACAATGTCGTCGTGACGCCGCACGGCATCTGTTTCACCGACGAGTGCATGCGCGGACTGGCCGAGAGCGCGTTTCGTGCGGCACTCGATGTCGCTGCCCACCGCGAGCCGCCTTATATCGTCAATCGCGATGCACTCGCCGTGCGCCGCTGAGCCCGAAAGGGGCTGGCCATGAACAGTAACGAAGCGAGCGCCACGTCCCGCGCGCCGGGCGTGCTAATCGTCACCGGTGCCTCGCGCGGCATCGGAGCCGCCTGCGCGCGCGCCGGTGCGCGGTCCGGATACCGCGTGGTCGTCAACTTCGCGCGCAGCCGCGACGCGGCGCTGGCGGTGGTGGCCGACATCGAAAGTGCGGGCGGGTCCGCCATCGCTATACGCGCCGACGTGTCGCAGTTGTCGCAGGTCGAGCACCTGTTCGCCGAAACCGACCGGCACTTCGGCCCCGTAACGGCGCTGATCAACAACGCCGGAATCGGGGGTGCGGTCGTACCGATCGAAAACCATACTCCGCAGTCGCTGAACGATCTGTTTTTCACCAACGTCTATTCCGCCATCCACTGCGCGAGCGCAGCGATACGGCGCATGTCGCCGCGTTATGGCGGCAGCGGCGGCGTGATCGTGAACATCTCCTCGGCGGCCGCGCGACTGGGCGGCATTGCCGGAATGGTCGCCTACGCGGCGAGCAAGGGTGCGGTCGACAGTTTTACCGTGGGTCTGGCCAAGGAGGTCGGCAAGGAGGGTATCCGCGTGGCCGGCATTCGCCCCGGCATGATTGCGACCGACATTCTGGAGCCTATCGGGGGCGCTGCGCTGATGCAGGAGGTGGCACCAAGCATTCCCATGGGCCGGGTCGGGCAACCGGAGGAAATCGCTAACGCTGCCATCTGGTTGCTGGGACCGGACGCGTCGTATGTCCACGGAACCACGATCGACGTCTCGGGTGGACGCTGACAACTGACGGCAACCTGTGGCCGTTCGGGCCAGGCAGGAGACGAAAAAACCGATCGATGGGGTCAGCGATCCACCAGCGCCAGAATCCGGATCTCTTTGTGCAGGACCCATGGCGCAACCGTTCGATCGAACGCCAGAAAATGGGCCTCGCGCTTGTGCTGTTCGAACGCTGCTGCGTTCTGGTAGATCTCGTACAGGAAGACCTGGCCCGGCGTGGACGGGTCCTCGCACACATCGAAGGCCAGGCATCCAGGCTCGCGCTGCCTTGAGTCCCGCGCATTGGCAACCATCTCGCGCATGAAGTCCGCCAGATGGTGCGGGGCCACACTGAATTGAACGGTGACCACCACCATGCGCGGGTCTGTTGTGTTTGCGGAGGTGCTCATGGTGTGCCTGTTAGGTTAGGTTGGATCTCGGGTAATCCTCGCAGCGAGGATCGAGCCAGCCGTCATGGCATCACACTGCCGCCGTTGACCTCGATGATCTGGCCGGTGATGTAAGCCGAACGCTTGGCGCTCGCTAGAAACAGGATCGCACCCGAGCATTCGCCTGCACGGCCGAGGCGCTGCATGGGGATACCGGCCCGCAATTGCTCCAGCAGTTCGGCACTGGTGTGGGCATCGTGGATCGGGGTCTCGATCACGCCGGGCGAAACGGCGTTGACCCGTATGCCTTCGGGGGCCAATTCCTTGGCAAGAGCGCGTGTCAACGTGTTGACATAAGCCTTGCTCGAGGCATAAAGCCCGGCGCCGAAGCTGCCACCGCTGCGGGCAGACTGGGAACTCACGTTGATGATGCTGCCGCCATCCCCCTGCCGGCGCATCATCGGAACCACGCAGCGGCTCAGCACCAGCATGGAGCGTGCGTTGACGTGGAACACCTCGTCGATCAACGCGTCGTCGGCGTCGACCAGCGCACAGCGCCGAACGAAACCACCGGCGTTATTGACGAGGACGTCGATGCGACCGAAATGCTGGCAGACGTCGACGGCGAGGCGTTCGAGCTGCGCCGTATCGGCAACATCAGCATGAAATACCGCGCCGTCCCCGCCCGCGGCGCGCACGGCGGCCAACACCGAATGCGCCTGCTCGGCATGGGAGTTGTAATGCACCGCGACCCGTGCCTGGCTCTGTCCAAAGTCGATCGCCGTCGCAGCGCCGATGCCCGAACTCGATCCTGTGACGAGTACCACCTTGTCCTTAAGGTCATCCATGTGCGGCCTCATGGGTGTAGGGCCGGTTCAGCGCGCACTCGGGATTGAGCCGCACGCCGAAACCCGGCTGATCCAGCGCGCTGATCTTCATCCGGCCATTGACCGGCACCGGTTCGTCGAGCAGCAGCGGATTGAACATGGGCACCACCCGATCGGCCTTAGGCGCCATCATCAGGAACTCGGCAAACGGACTGTTGTGGCGAGTGGCCACGAAATGGTAGCTATACACCGATGAGCCATGGGGTATGACCATGCTGCCATGCGCATCGGCCAGGGCCGATATCTTGATCAGTTCGGTGAGGCCGCCGCACCAGCCGACATCGGGCTGGATCAGGTCGCAACAGCCCATCTCGAGCAAGAGACGAAAACCCCAGCGCGTCGCTTCATGTTCACCGGTGGTCACCATCATGCCGCGCGGCACCTGGCGCCGCAATTGCGCATAACCCCAGTAGTCGTCCGGTGGCAGGGCCTCTTCGATCCACTTGAGGCCGTGCGCATGCGCGGCCTGGGCCAGACGCGTCGCGTAGTTCAGATCCAGGCTCATCCAGCAATCGAACATCAGCCAGAAATCGTCTCCGACCCGATTGCGCATCTCGGCCAGCTTGTCGATGTTCTTGCGCAGGCCTTCGTCACCTTCTGCCGGGCCATGCTGCAATGGCATCTTGCCGCCTATGAAACCCATTTCCCTGGCTAGGTCCGGGCGCGCACCGGTCGCATAAAACACCAGTTCGTCGCGCACGGGACCTCCGAGCAGTTGATGCACCGGCTCCTTGCGCACCTTGGCCAGCAGATCCCAGAGCGCCAGATCGACCCCGGAGATGGCATTGATAACGACCCCCTTGCGACCGTAGTAGATCGAGGCGAAATACATCTGGTCCCACATCTTTTCGATGTCGGTGACGCGTTGCCCCTCCAGAAATCGCGCCAGGTGTTTCTCGACAATAAAGGCGCCGATCTCGCCGCCGGTCGTCACCGCAAAACCGACCGTTCCATCGTCGGCCTCGATCTCCACCACCAGCGAGCCGAGCACGTTGATGCCGAAAGACTTGCGACTCTGGCGATACTCCGGGTAACGGCCCATCGGCGTGGCGATATGGTCGTCGATCCAGTGGTTCTCGCCCTGGTCGTGGTAGTCGGCACCGCCACCGCGCACGGTGAAGGCTCGCACATGTTTTATCGTTGGAGTGCCCATGGTGGTCCTTCTTCGCAGCGGCGATCACGTCAAGCCGCAAGATGTGCGTCCGCTCGCAGGCTGATCAGTCTACCAACAATCGGGCATGGCGCGCCTCTCTCAGACAGACTCTGAGAACAACGACCAAAGGGACCATGACACGTTGTTGATGGAAGTCCAGCTGGCATTCAAACGTGCAGGTCTTGGCGGCGCATCGATCTGATTCGCGCTGGAGGCACGCCAGGTTCTCGCCCACGAACACCGCGAGCGCGCGGTACAACTGGTGACACAACGGTTCTCGTGCGGCCGGGACGAGCGCCACGATGGCGTCACCGCGCGCACGAAACTGCGCGATGCTGGCCAGGTGATGCAGGTGTTCGCCGGTGATCTGGCCGCTGGCGCCTGGGCAACTGGCCTTGAACGCCGGACGCACATAGCGGTTCTCCTTGTCCAGATGGGCGACACAGGCATCGAGCAACAACGTGAGCGGGTCCAGTCCGTCCTTGTCGGCCTGATCATCGTCGCAATCCAGGCGTCCCCACGTGACCAGCGTCGCGGCCATGAAGGCGCGCAAGCCCTTGTGCATCTGGGCGTACAGGTCGAATCGGGTGGGTCCGTGGGAGGTCACCGCTGTGGTGACCTGACCTTTAATAACGCTGAACACGCGAAACTTTTGTTGCTACATTTCGGCGCATGCATGTAGCCGAGCGCGAGCTCACCGACGAAATTCTTGAGCGCATCAGCCGCACGGTGCGCGAGACGGCGGACCTGACGCGGTGCGCGTTGGCGCGCCTGGTGTGCGGCTGGATGAATTGGCGGGATGCAGCCGGGCGGGCCAAGGAGTCGAGTTGTCGTGCGCTGCTGGTCAAGCTTGAGCGGCGCGGCTTGATTGAATTGCCTGCGGCCAGGGCGGTGAGCTTTGAGGCCAGTGCGACGACGGTTGTGAGGCCTGCGGAGAAATAGTTGCACCTGAAGTCGACGCTCAAAGGGCTCAGCGGCGTGGAGCTGGTGATAGTCAACGGGTGCCGTGCGCACTCGCGTGTATGGCGCTCGATGATGAAGGAGCACCACCCGCTGGGAGACGGGCCGCTGTGCGGAGCGCAGCTGCGCTACCTGATTGGCAGCGACCAAGGCTGGCTTGGAGGGTTGAGCTTCAGCTCGGCGGCCTGGCGACTGGGGGTGCGCGACGAGTGGATTGGCTGGAGCGAGGCCACGCGTGCGGCTCGCTTGCCCCGGATCGCGTTGAACAGCCGCTTCCTGATCTTGCCCACGGTGCAAGTGCCCCATCTGGCCTCGCACGTGCTGGGTCTGGCAACACGCCAGTTGGCCGGTGACTGGCAACAGCGCTATGACGACAAACCGGTCTTGGTGGAGACCTTTGTGGACAGCACTCGCTACCGGGGAACGTGCTACCGCGCGGCCAACTGGATCGATCTGGGGTTGACCGTTGGACGAGGCCGGCAAGATCGCGCGCGCCAGAGCCAAGTGGGGCGTAAACACGTGTTCGTGTATCCGCTGCAGCGCAATTGGCGCAAGATCCTGAGCGCGCCGCTGGAGTTGGCGCGCCTGCTGCCGACAACGCGAACGCGGCCACCGGTGGACTGGGCAGAAGAAGAATTTGGCCGCTGCCGCCTGAGCAGACCTCTGAGCGGGCGCCTGATGGAAATAGCGCGTGATTTTTGGGCCCGTCCGATGGCCAACATACCTGAAGCCTGTGAGAGCGTGACCAAAATGCAAGCTGCCTACCGTTTCCTGGCCAACGACGACGTGTTGTTCGAGACCTTGTTGCAGCCACACTATGCAGCCACCGAAGAGCGCATCAGCGATGTAGGCGAGGGCTCGGTGGTGCTGGTGGCGCAAGACACCACCACCGTGAACTACAGCGCGCTCACGAGCATCGATGGGCTGGGGCCGATCGGCACCACGGTGGACGGGGCGCAGGGCCTGCATCTGCACAGTGGCCTGGCGATGACGGTGCAAGGCGTACCGCTGGGCTTTGTTGACGCGCAGTGCTGGGCGCGCGACCCGCAGGAGTTCGGCAAAAAGGCGCAGCGCCACGCGTTGCCTATCGAAGACAAGGAGAGCTACCGCTGGATCAAGGGTTATCAGGCGGTGGCGGCGGTGCAAAAGCGCAACCCGCACATCCAACTGGTGAGCGTGGGAGATCGGGAAGCCGATATTTACGAGCTCTTTGAGGAAGCGTTGCGCGAGCCCGACGCAGCCAAGCTGCTGGTTCGCGCCAAGCACAACCGCGAACTGCACGACGAACAGGAGCGGCTGTTCGAGACCATTGGGGCCAAGCCCATCGCTGGTTATCAGCCGGTCCAACTGGCGCGCCAGAAGAATCGTCCCGCGCGCGAGGCCAAGCTCGCGATCCGCTTTGCCACAGTGACTTTGTGCCCGCCGGCGTCCAAGCCCGGACTTGCCAATCTCCAAGTGCAGATGGTGCTGGCGCAGGAGGTGGATGCCCCTGAGGGAGCCGAGCCGATCGAATGGCGGCTGCTCACCACCGTGGCAGTGGACAGCTTCGAGCAGGCGTGCGAGAAGGTGGCCTGGTACACGCAACGCTGGGGGATCGAGGTGTTTCATCGCACCTTGAAGAGCGGCTGCCTGGTCGAAGATCGCCAGCTTGGCCACGGCGAGCGGCTCCAAGCGTGCCTGGCCATCGACATGGTGATTGCGTGGCGCATCTACCATATGACCAAGCTCGGGCGTGAGGTGCCCGATTTGCCCGCTGACGTGTTCTTCGACCAGGACGAGATACAAGTGCTGCTGGCCTACGAAGCCAAGAAGAAAAGCAAGAAGAAACGGACTCCGAGCACGCAAGTCCCAAGCCTGCGCGAAGCCATACGCATGATTGCCAAGCTCGGCGGGTTCCTGGGGCGTAAGTCCGATGGCGAGCCCGGCACAGAAACCCTGTGGCGCGGCCTGTTGCGATTGGATGGCATGGCCGAGGGCTGGCGACTGGCCCGAGACCCGTGAGCAGGTGCTGCAACCGGCATTGAGCGGCCATTGAGCCAAAGCTTCGGGCCATGGCTCGCCCGCTCGTTCGCTTGCAAGCTCTGGCCTGCGGGCGAGACACCGCCGAGGCGGCATGCCCCTGGCCTTCACGATCACGACGTTGCTCGCAATCGGCCAGTGTTCGTGCCGACGCCACAATCATCGCCACCAACTCAGTAACTTGCCACCAGCGTCTGGGCATTGCAGTGCCCAGGGTGTTTGCTCAGGCA
>Ga0209702_10005101_pt1 | contig 18300 bp, 14 predicted proteins | sample FRY01_FD_187210 | JGI IMG/M metagenome (GOLD analysis project Ga0209702, IMG submission 187210) | Freshwater microbial communities from Lake Fryxell liftoff mats and glacier meltwater in Antarctica - FRY-01 (SPAdes) (version 2) | ecosystem: Environmental > Aquatic > Freshwater > Ice > Glacier...
ATTCCATTTCGAACTGAAGACGTTGGACATCTTTAGAAAATTGTGTTTTCATAAATACTAATTTTAATGTTTAAACATCAAAATTAAGTTTATAAATTACCGATTGCCAAATCGGTTTAGTTCAACGAATCGCTATACGCACATTGCGTATATTTCTACTATAGTTGTAATTTATTAATATTCTTAAATTCAAGCATATATCCGATCGTAGTCGTTTGTCTGTCGATTAAGTCACTTCTAATTTATTCATTGAGATTATCTTAGTTATTGCTTGCATTTCAAAAATAGACAAAAAATTTGATTATCAAAGTCATCCAAAGCTCATTTCAATATTTCGAAACCTTTTTTATTGAAGATTGCATCAATTCTCTTAGTTTTTTGGATAAAAGGCTGTATTTCAAAAGGATTACTTGACTTTTCTTCAATATTTATACCCAGGTATTTAGATTTTGGATGGCTTTACGCATGTTTTAAAAACAAAATGATTGTTCCCACTATTTTCAAAATCGGGAGCTTTTGTATAGGATAGTAAAGTTGATGAATGATAATTCCATGAACCACCTCGTCTTACTCTTTTAGAATCTTTTCCTGCCGTTATATTAATAGGTTCAGTTGTTAATAGGTCTAAAATTGATACTTGGTTTTAACTCTTGTTTTTATATATTTTGTTGACTTATACTGCTTAAGAATTCATTTCGAGTTGATTTATCTAAAAAAGATCCTCCATACTCTAAAGTTGTAGTAAAACTATTTTTATCTTTTATTCCTCTTGAGGAAACGCAAAGATGTTTCGCATTTATCACTACAATAACACTTTTTGTATCTAATACATTTTGTAAATCATGTAAGATTTGAAGTACTAACCTTTCTTGAACCTGTGGACGATGTGAATAATAATCAACTAAACGATTAATTTTTGATAATCCTATTACTTTATCCTTTGGAATGTATCCAATATGAGCATGTCCTATAATTGGTAAAAAATGATGTTCACAAGAAGAGTCAATTGTTATATTCTGTTCAATAACCATCTTGTTATAACCATATTTATTTTCAAATGTTGATAGTTTTGGTTTATTGATTGGATTAAGTCCATAAAATAGCTCTTTCACGTACATTTTAGCAACTCGATATGGAGTTCCCGATAAACTATCATCTGTTAAATCGAGTCCAATTTCCTGCATTATCATTTCAAAGTGATGCTTTATGTTATTAATTTTTTCATCATCAGACTTGTCAAAGGCATCCGCTCGAAATGGTGTTTCTATATTTGAAGAGTAATGATTATCTCCTATTATTTCAATTTGTTCTTCGTTCTTATTTTTCATTTGTACAGCATTTACCTTTATTGCATTGACAATACCTTCGGTTGCATAAATGCAAAATGATTAATGCCATCGCAGGAACATATATTAAATTATTATTTAAGGGTAACCATTCTATTTTTTCGTTAATAATTACTATTAACAGGGTTATCCAGCTTAACCATAACGAGGGTTTAATCCAAGTACACGAAGTTTTTTGATTTGTTTTATAGATAGCTACAAAGGAAATTGCTAGGAAAAGGTAATCTATAAATTGCCACCATAGTGGTGCAGACTGGCAACAAGTTTGAGTACAAGTTTGAGCTATAAATAGAATAGGGGTAGCAGCACAATGAATAAGGCATAATGTACTAGCCAAGGCTCCAAAAGTATCTGTTCTCTGTTTTACAAGTATCATTTAAAATTGTATTATCACAACCGAGTTGCAATAATACGCAGGAATACTTATTAAAGCAACTAAGTTGCGATATATTTGTCTCAGGGGAATTATTAGAAGAACAAAAAGGATTGAAGTATTACTTAAACTATAATAGGTTTAGGTGTCAATAGTATGACCTATATTTTATTATCCCTTTTCAGGGGATTTCGTGTATTCGTTTAGAAATATCCTTAGAAAAGGTAAAATCAATTGTAAATATTTATGTTTTTAATTTACAGAGTATTAGATATTAACTTTTTTAAAAAAGTTCTCGATCAGCTTAAATTAAATAAAAGGCCGATTTATTTTTCAGAAACTTGTTTAAGTATCCCATCGTTTAATGTAAAATAAAACAGGTGTGTTTCTTGTTCCGTAATATCTCCTGCTTCATCCATATAACCAGTAATAGCCTTGTAGGTCAATGTGTCCTGAATACCGTTTTTATCTGAAGGGAATATTATTTTAGCCTCAATAATAGAACTTATTCTCTCATCAGTAGTTACTTCTTCACATGTACTTCCATTCCAATAATAAGTCCGCTTTTCTTGCCAACCATCGCTTCCATTATTTTCGTTCGTAAAGTTAAAGAAGTGGATTCCCTCAAAGTCGAGATTATCAATTTGTTTAAACTGTAAACGGAATAGATCATAACCTGTTCCCCATGCATTTATTCTGTAAGCACTGCTCATTAAATCAACCGTATCCATCAATTTATCATTTTTAAATGCTTTAAGAATTAACTTACCACTGAGGTTGTCCGTCCCTGTGATAAAGGTAGTTTCGCCAATATTAAATCCTTTCATTGCTAGGTCAGAAGCTTTCAGGTATCCCTCTTTCCCCTTGTGTATCACCTTATAAATATTCCTTGAAAGTTGAATTTTATTTTGTTCTTCGGCAGTATATATAGAAGCTATTTCTTGAATAGTAATTGAATCCCCTTCCGTACAATTAGAAATAGGGGTTAATAATTGAAAAGTAGAGTAAAGCGCAACATTATTGAAAACAGTTGATGGACCATTAGGAAGTATCGACTTGATAGTAAATGGATTACTTTCGTTATTGTTTAACTCTTCTGTATCACTTACAATATCTTCATTTAGACTTTCTGTATTTACAACATCTTCTATTTCTTGATTAATTTGGGTTTCTTCTTCGAAACTAGACTCTTCAATATCCATTTTTACAGGAGAAACTAGACTTTGAATTGAATAAATAAGTAAAAAAACACCGATGATTATTATTTTTTTTGTTCTTGTTTTAAATGCTCTTTGAGGTGTAAAATTTGGAGAGCTTTTTTTAATTTCATGAATCGCAACTAGTCGATCTAAAAGAGTAGTAACTAGTAAGGTAATTTCTTCTAAGGTTTCTTTATCAGTAATTTCTTCATTTACTTCAAAATGTAAAATATCTACTCCTAAAGGAAGTCTTTTTCTGAATAATCGTTGTTTAATATCTTTTGTTCCAATTCTACCTATTAATTTTTCGTGGAACATATTTTTTAACTTGTCCTCACTCAATAGATATTTTATTGCTGAAAGATCATTTCCTGTAATTACAAACTCTTTATCAAAGGCCTTGTCTCCAATTTCTAGAGCTTTCATCTTAAAATACTTTCCTAACTTATGAATAAAGCTACTTGGAAAGATTAAAAATTTAAAATCACGATTACTGGCAATAGGAACCCGTATTCGAGTATTAAGTCGTCTTGTGAAATTCTCTTTTACACCATTATTTGTAGAATAAATATCATAAAATAACTCCCACTCTTTGTATTCTATGGTAGAGTATTTGATACACCAAGTATTATTAGGAATTAATTTTCCGTTTTTTTCTTGTCTGAATTGTTCCCAATTATCCATTAGTATGTTTTACAACGTTTAGCTATATTACAAGTAGATGTTCCGATAGCGATCAGAATCGAATCGAAAATTTACGAAAGTTAAAAGTCTCTAAATCAATACTATTTCGCCTATTTTCTTTCTATGTGCAATTGCACATAGCCCCTTTATAAGTGTATTACTTCTAATTCCACTAAACCCTAACAAAACAAAGAAATAACCAATAAACAACCGAATAACCTCTTTTTTGCTGAAATCAAGTTATTGAAAAGAAAAATTGTTTTTATACGTGTTTTCAAATAGTTCGTAGCTAATATAAAACTAAAAATCCAAAGTATCAAGCGGACTTTTTAGTTGACATAAACCTAAACGTTGGATTTTTGAGCAAATATGTACTCTCCAAATAAGTCAGACGATAAGTAGCGGTCTCTTCTGTCGCAGATAATAGAAACGATGATTCCTTTTTCTAATCTTTCGGCTAGACGTGAGGTGATAACAGTTGCCCCTCCGGAGCTCATTCCTTAAAAGATACCTTCTTCTTTTGCCAATCGGCTGGCCATTACTTACGGCTGGCTTGGTAAAGTAGCTTGGTAGCTCTTTTGGATTTTATTCGCTTTACTTAATTCGGTTGCAAAAAATACAAATGTGCCAACAAAATCGTTGGCACATTGTCAAATTAAATATCTTTTGGAAAAGGATCCTGGAACCCCTTTTTACTTTCAAATTGCTTTTGTTCGTTGTCTTGTAGTAAACATTTTTCAAGGTCGGAAATCATTTTTTCTTTTTCTATGCCTTGTCCTATAAATACCAATTCATTCATTCTATCACCCCATTGTTTGTCCCATTTACTTTCAATATACTCACGGTTTTCATCAAATGATTGATAGTTTAAACGCTCACTAAAAGGCATGCTAATCCACCAAACACCTGCTTTTTCAAGTTTTGACGAACCACCTGCTTGACTAAAGTTAATAGCATCGTCTGGTCTTGATGCTAACCAAAACAAGCCTTTTGCTCTAATTACACCACTTGGATAATCTTCATTGATATATTTCCAAAATCTTTCAGGGTGAAATGGTTTTTGATTTCGAAAAACGAATGATGAAATACCATATTCTTCTGTTTCGGGTGTATGGTTTTCACCTTCTAATTCTTTTTGCCAACCTGCCGAAGTTTGTGCTTCTTCAAAGTTAAAAAGTTTAGTGTTTAGAATTTCTTTAGGATCCACTTTACTAAAATCTGATGTAATAATTTTTGCACCTGGATTTAATTTTTGAATGGATGCTTTTAAAAGTCCAACTGTTTTTGCATCTACTAAATCTGTTTTATTCAGAATAATTACATTGGCAAATTCTATCTGGTCGGTTAGTAAGTTTACAATAGTTCTGTCATCACCTTCTATATCGGTCAACTTGCGGTCAACTAATAATTCATTTGTACCGAAATCATTAAAGAAATTGAAACAATCCACTACAGTAACCATGGTGTCAACGTAACTAAATTTGGAAAGATCAATGCCTTTTTCTTCGTCTACAAAACTAAATGTTTGGGCTACTGGCACTGGCTCACTGATACCTGTACTTTCAATTAGCAGGTAGTCAAATCTTCCTTCATTGGCCAATTTTTCTACTTCAATCATTAAATCTTCGCGAAGTGTGCAACAAATACATCCGTTGCTCATTTCTACCAATTTTTCTTCCGTCCGTGAAAGTACATTTTGCTCATTTATAAGCCTTGCATCTACATTTACTTCACTCATATCATTCACAATTACAGCTACTTTTAAGCCTTCTTTGTTGTGTAGAATATGATTGAGCAAGGTTGTTTTTCCTGCTCCTAGAAATCCGCTTAATACAGTTACTGGTAATTTTTTTGTGGTTGTCCCTGACATAATTTTTAGTGTTTTTAGTTTTATATATAAATTTGCAACCTCTGTAAAATTTAATGCCCTAAATTTTAATTGAACCGAAATGTTAAAACTTTTTTGCGATTAATAGACTGTCCAAACCGCCGTATTACTTTATAAAAAGCGTTTGATGGCGCCTCGGTAACAAAGTCAGACAGCAATTTTTAAGCAAATATATAAAATATTAACCTACCGCAACAATATTGCGTTAATTTATGTTTTAAACCTACCTTTTATACCATTTATAAATAGAATTAATGGTGAGCTTTAAGCCCGTAAAACTTAGCATGGTACATCCTATTAATAAGATTAAAACAACGATATCCCATAAAGGACGTTTATAAAGGATAAAGGAAAAATCTAAACTGTGTAAGCCATTATAAATCCATCTTTCAAATCTGCTGTCTATTTGTTTTTTTCTAACGATAGTTGCGCTAGCGGGATTAATATAATACCAAGTTTTAAATTTATCAGAAAATTTAACTAAATAAACAGGCAATGGTAAATCGCGATTTTTATTGTAATAATAATTGTCGTAGTCTGTCAATAAAGTTATATCTGTTATTGTGTCTTTTTCTTTCAATTTTTTAATACCTGGCTTTAACTCATTTAAAGAAAGATGATTTTTTGGTAAAGAAACGGGCTCCTGAATAAATACTATTTTAGTTTTTAAATCATTGTATTTAGCTAACCAATAATAACTGTTATTAATTTTATTTAATTCAATTTCTTTCAACTTTCCAAACTTTTGAAGTTTATTGAAATTAGTAGTTACATTGGGTGGTGCAAAGCTTTGATTTCCTTTCCACGAGCGCAATTCATCTTTATCTAAAAAGTCTTCCGAACTCCATTTTAAAGGATTCATTGAAAACAATCCACTTAAAATCCAAGTTAGAATAAATAACCCAAAAATAAATCCTAAGTAATGATGCCATTTAAACCATCGCTTTTTATATGGGCTTAATTTATCACTCTTTTTTTTGGAGTTAATGGTTCTTATTATCCCTAAAACAAGCCCGCCAATACACATTAATACACCTACAAAAGATATTGCTATTACTACTGCTCGCCACGCATTCGTGTTTATACGAAGATCTTTAAAGTAAAGCCAATGTGGTATTGGACCTAACCAAGCCCATATTTTATCACTAAAATTTAATTTTTGAATTATTTCCCCGCTTTTAGATGATACATAAAAAACAGTCTCTGATTTATCGTTTATATATACTTTATACATTGGGAGGTAAGGCAAAAATTTTGTCCGTGGTATCCATTGGTCAAGCTCAGTAATAATTTCCGTTTTTATTATTTTGTATTGCCCTTTTGTATAATTATTTACAATTTCTTTTACTCCTTTTTCATCTATGTTTCTAACTTTTCCTCCAACTTCAGCATTAATTAATATAATACTGTCGTTTTCATTTACAAATTTATAAACGGGTTGATCTATTAGGTTATACAGTTTTAATTGCACCCATTTAAAATTATCGGGTAAAAATTCCCAAGCTTGATTTGGATTGATAGATATATTTTTAAAATTGATTGGTGTTAAGTTATTGATTTTTTCACGCTCTTTTATATAAGGAAACTCTTTATACATCATTACAAATCCAGATAAGCACCAAACCAAGAACATAAAGGATAATGTAAGACCTAAGTAGCGGTGCGTTATACGCACCGCCTTTACAAAGGATTTATTTTTTAGAATATTCATTTATAAAAATGAATATTTTAAAATTTAGCTAAAAAAGTTGCTGAAAAATTTCGTGTAGCACCCATAAAAAATTGATTATCGAATATTGCATCACGATAGTAAAAAGTATTCGTTAAATTATTTCCATTTACTCTAATCTCAAAACGATTAAATTTATACCACATAGCAGACTCTAATGTGTAATAAGCGGGTAATTTATAAGTATTAGTTGGGTCAGTAAAATTATCAGAAGTATAATTTACCCCTGCTCCAAAACCAAAACCATTTAATTTTCCTTTACTAAATTCATACACTAACCAAGAGTTAAATAAATGTTCAGGAGCAAAGCTTAAACGTTTTCCTGCATTGACATTTACAAAAGCATCATCTGAATTATTTTCAATATTAGTAAACGCATAAGTATATCCAAGTTTTACGCTAAACTCGTTTGTAATATTCCCATTAATATCAAGTTCTGCACCTTTTGAAGTACCAGTTCCAATATTTTTAAACTGACCTCCCGGTAGACTTTGTAAAATGTTAGTTCGAGCCAATGAAAATCCCGCAACATTAATCGACAAAAGTGATTTATGCTCATACCTAAATCCTACTTCAGCTTGAAAACCTTGTTCGGGATCAAACATACTGCCGTCGGCTGCAACGGTGCGAGTTGGTTTAAAATAGGTAGAGTATGATGCATAAGTAGAAATAGACTCTATTGGCTTATACACTAAACCTAAACGATAGGTTGGGTTTGTAATATTTAAATTACTTTTTTCTCCATCAACTGTTACATTTCTATTATCATCTGTTTGGTCTGTATAATATTCGCCACTAAACATGTCTACCCTAATTGCTGCAAGGGCTTTCCATTTTTTTGAAATATCAAACCAGTTTTGTAAAAAAACACCATTAACAGTTTCCATTTTTGCTTGATATCTATTATCAGTAATAAATATTGCGCCTTGGTTCAATACTGGATTTGTAATTGATATTATAGTGTTTTTTCCAGGACCTGTTATGTTCCCACGAAATGTTTTTCTATCTAAAATGCTCAATGAATGACCAATTACAAATTTATTTTTTAGGTTACCAATATTATAAGCGCCATTAAACTCTAATTGATTTTGAAAAGGTTTTGTTTGATGGTTAAAATAAAATGGGAAGGATCTTTTCAAAGAATCTTTCGTTGCATTAATTGTAAGTTCTTCAGTTGAAAAATAATTTATGTCATCTATATAATAAGAAGCTAAATTACTTATACTGAATTTATCGTTTATTTTATATACATATTTCAACTGTAAATCAATTCGTTTGTTTTTTAAAAAATCTTGGGGGTCATTATACCTTGTTTTAGGATCCATACCTTTAACCAAAGTTCCATCTGCCAAAACAGGTATTCCCGTGTCTGTACTATAAAAATCATCATTACCTTGTATATTAAATTGAAGCGTATGTTTTTTAGCAGGTTTATATTTTAAACTAAAATACCCATTTGTATATTTGGACCCAAGGCCTCTAAAACCAACAGATTGACCTGTTCCTAAATCAGCTCTGAAACTTAATTTTTCAGATATTGGTCCGCCTGCGCCAACTGACATATTCTTTGTATCAAACGATCCATAAGTTGCAGAAAAATTACCTTTAAAATTATCGGTGGGTTGTTTTCTTCTAATATTAATTATACCACCTAAAGCAGAGTGCCCAAACATAACTGAAGATGGACCCTTTAAAACATCTATTCCTTCAACTGCGGCTAAATTTGTTGTAGGTGCACTTTGTTTAATATTATGGCGTTCATCTCTAACACCATCTATAAGTAATACAAACTGTTCCATACCTCTAATTTGAAAATGCTGAAATCCTCCATAGGTATTCCTTGTTCTAACACCAGTAACATTTTTCATTGCATCTCCTAAATCTATTGCGCCTCTTTGTTCAATCACCTTTAAATCAACACTATGAATTGTAACTGGCATATCTTTCAAATCAACATCCATTTTATTTAACTCAGTTGGATTGTGTTTTTTATTTGCTGTAATGGTAACCTCTTTTAATTCTTTTTTAATTGTATTTAAATTAATGGATAGAATATACGGTTGGTCTGAATTTATTTCAACTTTTTTGTTTACTTCCTCAAAATCTAAATACTTAACAGTTAAGTTGTATGTATTGTAATTTAAATTATTAAAATTAAACGCTCCTCTTTCGTCTGTATTTGTATTTAAATTGCTTGGTAACAAGGTAACTATAGCTCCAACTAAAGCATTGCCATCCTCATCTTTAATTGTACCACTAATTGAACTTGCTTGTGAAAAAAGTGCATTAGTAAATATAAAAGAGATGATTATAATTAGTGTCTTTTTTGAATATTTGAATATTTGTTTTAAATATGTTTTCATTATTTTAATTTATTATTATTCGTTTAAAAATTGTAAATTTTTTATTATTTGCAGCCAAGTTGAAAATTTCAAAATATTGACTTGGTTTAAATATTGATAGAATTTTTCGTGAAATTGCCTAAAAGATAATCTGATATTTTGACGAATTGTAATTAAAGCAAACGTTAAAAGTAATTTCAAAGCATCAACTTGAATTAGACAATTTATTAATAAATTCACCTTTCACTTATGCATTGTAATCACATGTATTTTCCCCTATTTTATACCTTACAAAAAAATTAAATAGGGTAGGTTAGTATAAGTTTTTCGCATCGAAAAAAACAAAATTACTGTGACATTTCTGTAAACTTTATTGCATTACAAAACCATAATATAAATTAGTCCAATAATATTTAGAAAACACTATTGAAGAAGATATAAAAGTGAATATCGATTTCTTAAGAAGCGATTTTAATTTGTGGTGGCCCCCTCGTTTTTAACTGAAGTAAAAAGCGATTATAAAAGTGGCTGGTAGTGAATGAGAATCTTATTGAATTATATTTGAATGTTACAAAGATTAACGCATAAAACAAGGCACTTGATATCTGAATGATTGCATTAATTTCATCACATATTTTACAATGAGTTTCATCGTGAGTTTCATCGTGATTTTCATCGTAATTTATTGTTTTTTCATGCTTTTCAAATACATGCGTTAATTGGTGTGCTATTTTTAATGATGTACTCAATAAAAATAACAAAAGGGTAATTTTGACTATGAGTTTTTCAAATTTAATTATTGATTCAAACATATACCACTATTCTTATTCTGCGTTGTACGCTTTTAGTAAAATAGTAGCTGCAATTCCAAAACCAGCACCCGAAACAAATAAATTCCACTTAAAATGTTCTCCCTTAATTATTTTTGAATAAAACCATAATAAAATCATAAACAGCAAAACAATAAGTAGTTGACCAGCTTCAATTCCTATATTAAAAGATAACAAAGGCATAAGAATACTTCCCCCAAACAACATAAATTTAAAGTTACTAGCAAATGCCAAGCCATGCACAAGTCCAAAGACTAGAGCAATTCCGTATTTAATTTTTGTGTCGGAGAAGCGAATATTACTATCGTAATTTACAATATTTGCAATAGCGGTAATCATAATAGTTATAGGAATAAGAATGTCTACGACTTTTGTATTAGCTGGGATTATATCCAAGGCAGAGAGTATTAGTGTTCCACTATGTCCTATTGTAAAAGCAGTAATTATTATTAAAATTTGTTTCCACTGTGTTAACTTAAACGCGGCACACAAAGTCATTACAAACAGTAAATGATCATAAGCATTAATATCTACAATATGACGCCACCCATTCATGAAAAAAGATGAGAAATTATCCATTTGTCTTTTTTAAAATGTATAAAGTATTCGGTTATTATTTAAAGAAGATTCGTGATTATCTTCAACTACGAAAGGCGGAATTCGTATTGTCATTCTATTTGATTGTATAGAACCAAATTCGGCAAAGAATAAAGCATTAGAAATTATAAGTTTATCACCTTTCTTAATTTTTACAACATTAGCTGTAAATTTTATTGTAATTATGTTATATTTATTTAGTAATTCAGATGATTCGTATTTAATAGGTAAAGTTTTATTATTTAGGATTATTTTATAATGATTTCCAAAATAATTACCTATGCCTTTCATATCCTCTTTGCTTAAATTGGATAAATTAATATTTTTAGCCAATGTTTTGTTTATACTTTTTTCAAAGTCATCTATAAACACTTTACACTCCATTTTTAAACGTTTATTTTTAACATCGTACTCAATTAAAGAGGCTGTTAATTTAATAGGATGCATAAAGGAGCTCGTTAAAATCAGAACACATAAGAGCGTTATGGTTTTGTACGTTATTATTTTCATTTTCAAGGCATTTTTAATACTAATTCATTCATATAGACTTGGATTTAATCCAGCTTGTGAGGTTTGGTTTTAAACAATTGATTCTTTTACATTCAATTTTTTTTCCGATTCTTTATAAAAGGGGAACATATTCACTCAATCATAATTATTTATTTTTGATCAAATGTACAAAAAAAATACTTAACGCAACATGGTTGCGTTAAGTATTTTTGGGGATAAACTATTATAAACACTAAATAATTACAAAACAACTAAAAGACAAACTCTGTTTTGGATATTTTTATAGAAAAAAATTTCGTGCTAGTACTAATACCGATTATGTATTCAATATAGTCAATTAATAGTGTGCAATTTTATACTAGATATTGATTAAATTATAAATGAACTAACATTTTACAGCATTTTAAAAAAATTGTTTTGCGTATCTTTATCAGTAAATTTCCCGCCGTATTCAATAGTTGTAGTTTTGCTAGATTTATCATTTACACCTCGTGAAGAGACACACAAATGTTCTGCTTCAATAACAACAATAACATCATCGGTTTGAAGTGCATTTTTGAGTTCATTGAATATTTGCATTGTCATTCTTTCTTGAACTTGCGGTCTACGTCCATAATATTGCACTATCCTATTCAATTTAGATAATCCGATAACTTTTCCAGATGAAATATAAGCAATGTGTGCTTTCCCAACAATTGGTAAAAAATGATGTTCACAGGATGAATTGAAAGTAATATCACTTTCAATCAGCATTTTACTGTATTCGTACTTATTATCAAAAATTGATATTTTGGGTTTGTTTTTTGGGTCTAAACCAGAAAAAATTTCTTTCACATACATTTTCCCTACTCTATGTGGTGTTCCTGAAAGGCTGTCATCAGTTAAATCCAAGCCAAGAACTTCCATTATTTTTTTGAAGTGGAAGGAAATTTCCTCAATTTTTTGATCATCAGATTTATTAAAAGCATCTGCTCGGAGTGGTGTTTCTCTTGATGTGCCTATATGATTTTCGCCAACAGCATCGTATTTTTCGTCTATATTGCTCATTATAAAATTTGTTGTATTTTAATTCTTATTTTTTCATTTTATACTACTGGGTCATGTTCCATTGATTCTCAAGGGTGGCTATTTACTTAAACGCACAATACCCAATAAAACCCCTTTAAAAACGTCCCCATACTTTAACGGCTTCAATTAAATAATTTCTATCCCGCTTAAAATCATGCTGTTGTTTTTAAATTTTTTCTTAAATCTTCTATAAATGCATTCAAAGTAATTGTACCAACATCGCCCTGTCTGTGCACCCTAATTGAAACGCTTTGTGTTTCCATTTCTTTTTCGCCTATAATTAGCATATACGGAATTTTTTGAGTTTCAGCGTCTCGTATTTTTCGTCCAATTTTCTCTTCTCGAATGTCAACTTCTATTTGTTGGTCAAATTCTTCGTTAATTCGGTCTGCAATTTGTTGGCAATAGTCATTGTATTTAGATGCAATTGGTAAAACAATTACCTTTACCGGCGCCAACCAAACGGGGAAATTCCCGCCAGTATGTTCTATTAATAAAGCGATAAAACGCTCCATAGAACCAAACAAAGCACGATGAATCATAACCGGCCTGTGACTTAAATTATCAGGACCTATATAGGATAGATCAAAATTTTCAGGCATCATATAATCAACTTGTATGGTTCCAATTTGCCATTTTCTGCCAATTGCGTCACAAACTATAAAATCTAGTTTTGGACCATAAAACGCTGCCTCGCCTTCTTTGGTTGTAGTTTTCATACCTCGTTCCTGCGTTGCTTCAATGATTGCACTTTCTGATAAGCGCCACATTTCATCTGTGCCCAAATACTTTTCTAAATTATTAGGATCTCGAAGTGAAATCTGTGTTTGAAAATCGGTAAATCCTAATTTACCATATACCAAGTTTACTAAATCAACCACTTTTAAAAACTCTTCTTTGAGTTGGTCTGGTCGGCAATAAATGTGTGCATCGTCTTGTGTAAAACCGCGAACCCGCGTTAAACCGTGCAGCTCTCCACTTTGTTCGTATCGATAAACTGTACCAAACTCGGCGTATTTTATAGGCAATTCTTTATAACTACGTGGTTTGGTAGCATATATTTTACAATGATGCGGACAGTTCATTGGTTTTAGAAAAAATTCTTCGTTCTCTGCTGGTGTTTTTATGGGTTGAAAAGCGTCTTGACCATATTTAGCATAATGTCCAGAAGTAATATACAGTTCTTTTTTACCAATGTGAGGTGTAGCCACGTGTTGGTATCCAGCACGCATTTGAATTTTCTTTAAAAAACCTATCAAGTTTTGTCGTAATGCTTCGCCTTTTGGTGCCCAAAGAGGTAAACCCATTCCTACTTCTTCATCAAAATAAAAAAGTTCTAATTCTCTTCCTAGTTTGCGGTGATCGCGTTCTTTTGCTTTTTCTAACGCATCGAGATACGTATCTAGTTCTGTTTTTTTTGGAAATGAAATACCATAAACTCTAGTTAACATTTTATTTTTTTCGTTAGCTCTCCAATAAGCTCCTGACATAGATGTTATTTTTATTGCTTTAATTAATCCTGTATCAGGGATATGCGGACCAGCGCATAAATCAGTAAAATCACCAGTTTTATAAAAGGTAATGGTACCGTCTTGCAAACCATCAATCAATTCTAGTTTATACTTGTTTTTATTTTGTGTAAAAAATGCTAGAGCTTCTTGCTTGCTAACTTCGCTACGAACGTTCTTTGATTTCAATTTTGCTAAATCCAGCATTTTGTTTTCAACAGCTTTAAAATCGGCATCTGTGAATTTATAATCACCAAAATCTACGTCATAATAAAAACCGTTTTCTATTGCTGGACCAGTACCTAATTGAATATTTGGATACAGTTCTTGTAAAGCCGCACCCAATAAATGCGCTGAAGTGTGCCAAAAAGCATTCTTGCCTTCATCGTCATTAAAAGTAAATAAGTTAATCTTTGAACCATCTTTTATATTATCGTTTGTATCGATTATTATTCCATTAGAGCTGCCAACTAAAACTTCCTTAGCAAGCGAATTGCTGATAGATTTAGCAACATCAATTAGTGAAACTTCATCTTGGTCGTATGTTTTTTGAGAACTGTTTGGAAGATTTATTGTAATCATTTTAAGAAATTAATTTAAGATATTTTTTTTTATTTTTCAAATGCAGGTTTCATCAACCTTTCTATTGATTTTAATTCTAATTCTTTACCTATAAAAACCAATTGGCTTTTTTCAATTATTACATTAGTTATGGGAGATACAAAGAATGTCTTACCGATGGATTGCACTAAGAAAACTTTATTATGTTTATCTAATACATAGCCTTTTATCCTAAAAATTTGATGATAATACAAATATAATATTTTGAATAATTCGGATTTTAAACCCTCAATATCAAATTTAGAATCGGTTTCAAAAAGCAGCGATTTTATGTTATGGATATTTTTAGTTTGATCGATAGAATTTTCAATCGTTATTTTCGAATTGTTTTTAGTAAATAGGAAATCCTTCAACAAACCACCATCTTTAGAAAGTATAATTTCTGCAAACGGATTTAAGGATTTTACTGATTTTTTTACAGAATCAATTTCGTTTAGTTCAATAGTTTCGGTTTTGTTGATTAAGATACAATCAGAAGCCACAATTTGTTTGTGTATTTCGACGGCTGAATCCATATAGTAATTGATATTTTGAGCGTCAACAACGCACACTATTTTTTTTAAATCAAATTTTTCAGAAACATACAACTGATTAAATATTGAGGCAACTTCGCCTGCATCAGCAATGCCAGTAGTTTCAATAAACAAATTATCTGGCTTCTGTTCTAAATTATGTATTTGCGATAATGTTTCAAATAATTGGGCGCTCATTGAACAGCAAATACATCCATTTGTAAGTTCGTAAACCGACTCAAACTTTCCCTTTATTAATGAAGTGTCAATATTAATTTTACCAAATTCGTTTTCAATGACGACATTTTTTTGATTTGAAAACTGCTGCAACAAATTATTTAAAAGTGTTGTTTTCCCCGATCCTAAAAATCCAGTTATAATGAATGTGTTTATTTTTTCGTTCATAATTTTAAAGAGGCTTTGAAGAAAAAAAATTCAAAGTAAATATTTTTGCTTTAGTTCGCGGGCTTCGCTTCACTAAACATTAAAAAATGAGTTTCTAATAGTTGGACATTAAAACTATTCTATTATTTAGTTGGTAAAACTTACAAAATTCTTTCATTCGCTGAAGGCTATTTTTTAATTACTAATATCATTCTTGGTGAAGTAGCAGTTTCGTAAGGCATCAAATGATAATCGCCATAAACATTCTACAATTTTAAGCCCATGCGAGTAAAATATGTCTCAAACTGATGTTGGTTAATCAACATTATCCCTTCTCTAAACAAATGCTCACGCTTACTGTGCATAAATTGTATATACTTGCTAACAAATTACCAATTATTTGCTCCCTCATTTCAAACACAATATCATCAATTGACTTTATTTCCTTTTCTTTTAAATGCTGAACTACATAATAAGGATGCTTACTTTTGTGCATACAATTCATTGTGTCTAAATTGCTGTAAGCCTAATTTTATTAAGCAGGAGATTCCATAATTACTATTTCGCCATTAGATGTTCCTACCGCTAAAAGTTTATCATCGTTCGACCAACAAATTTTACTTATTGCATTTTTTAGTTTAACTCCAGTTATGATTTCTTCACCAATCTGGACATCATAAAAATGTACAAACCCCAAATCATCACCCGATACCAACAGACTATTTTTGTTTTGAAATCTGGCTTGAGTAATCTTTCCAGGGTGTCCGCTTAATGTTATTGGTACTTGTCCTTGTGGCGCAATTCCTGCAAATTCCCATACAACCATTTGATCCCAGCAGTTGGTAAGAAAATAGTTGGAATCGTGAGTCCAATCCAATATTTTTACTTTCCCTCTGTATCCGCTCATTTCAAAATCTGTACCATATTCATAGGGTATTGGAAAAAAATGAACTCTTGAATCTTGTGTTCCACAGCCAATAAATTTGCCATCGGGACTCCATGATAATGAGTGCATAGAATTTTTCCATTCTAAAAATTTAATTGGTTCATCTTGATCTATTTCAAATAAACGAACACCACCATAACAAGATGTAGCTAGTGTCTGACTATTGCTATGCCATTCGATGCCTGATACAGTACTTTCATGTCCATCAAAATCTTGTGTTTTATCTCCGTATTGATTAAAAATCAATAGTGTATTCCCAGATCCTATTGCAAAATACTTACCGTTTGGAGACCATGCGGCATGTTCAACCCACAAATTTTCTGATTTAATTTCCTTGAGTAACTCTCCCGTTTTTGTATCCCATAATTTTATTAAACCATCTTGTCCAGTTGTTACAAATTTGTTTTCATTAGGAGATACAGCTAAACTCATTAATGCATTTTGATGAGCTTTTACTTCATATAACTTTAAATAATTGTCGGATTTAAAAGTAGTGATTAAACCACAAGAAGATGCAACTACTAAATACTCATTTGAGTAATTCCAATCTATACCAATAATATAATCATTGAGCTGTGTTTGCCACAATTTATATTCGTTTTGTGATTCAGTTATATTATTAACTTGCATATGGTCTGTCATTTAGGCAAAGTTTAATTTTTTTTTGACTATACATTTTTTAAATCCACTTAAAAGTTCTTCACGATTAAGGTTTTTTCCAATAAAAATTATTTGATTTCTTCTTCTTTCGTTGGGCTTCCATTTTCTATCCGCTTTTCCATCAAATAACATGTGTACGCCCTGAAAAACAAACCGATCATCGTTCCCATCAATATTCATAATACCTTTCATGCGGAATATGTCTGTTCCTTTATTTTCAAGCAAGTAAGAAATCCATTCATTTACCTTTTGAATACTTAGTGTGCTCTCGTCCTCAATACCTACAGAAGTAACTGTATCGTCGTGTTCGTGGCTGTGAGCATATTCTATCTCATTAATGGGATTAATTTGATTCGGATTAATCATTTTTAAATTTTCAATAGAAGCTGGAATGGTATGTTTTTTAACACCAATTAATGATTTTTGTTCGTTAATGATATCTACACTTTTTTCAAAAATCATATTAAACTCATCTGGGCCATGTTGTGTAAATACTGCGTACAAGCCACTTTTATTTGGTTTAAAATAAAAAACCTGCTCCTTATTTTCAATTAAAAGACGGTTCAATGAATGATTCGAGTTTAAAAACTTTTTATTTTTTACCTCTTTAGCTTTTTCTGAAAATAATTTTATGGCTGCTTTTTTGGCCTTTATAATTTCCATTTCTGAATTTTCTTTCATCTTAATGAAGGTAATGTCAAGCGAAGGATCTGGTCCTTCGTTCATCTTCAATTGATATCCCTTATTTTCAAAATCAAATATCCCGCACCATTCAAAAGGTACTTCTTCAACAAGAAATTCAGGATTTAATTCTGCTTTAGCATCTAAATCAAAAGCATTTACATTTAGTATGTTCTCTAAATCAATGTTTGCATCTTTTGAGCGATGAATTTTCGCCTGCGAATTCATTGATTTTATTCTCTTTTCAAGTTTATTTAGCTCATCCTCTGTGACTAAATCTGTTTTATTAAGAAGAATTACATCTGCAAAGGCAATTTGTTCTTTACATTCCGAACTATCATCAATATGTTGCCAAACGTGTTTTGCGTCTACTATTGTAACAATAGCATCAAGGCTGTATGATTCTTTAATATCATCATCTA
>Ga0209702_10005102_pt1 | contig 18300 bp, 10 predicted proteins | sample FRY01_FD_187210 | JGI IMG/M metagenome (GOLD analysis project Ga0209702, IMG submission 187210) | Freshwater microbial communities from Lake Fryxell liftoff mats and glacier meltwater in Antarctica - FRY-01 (SPAdes) (version 2) | ecosystem: Environmental > Aquatic > Freshwater > Ice > Glacier...
GGGCGCGTGCGGATCGCAAAACCAGATGTCGATCTTCAGCCGCCGTGCCAGCTCCGGGTGGCAGGCCATTTCACTGCCGCGGTCGTAGGTCATGCTTTGCGCAGCACGGCGGGCAGGCGCTTCATCTGTCGAGTAAACCCCTCCAGCGCCGCTTCGGCAGTGCAACCACGCATTTTGCTGAGAACAAGATAGCGGGTCTTGCGCTCGACCACCGTGCCCACCGCCGAGCGGTTGAAGGCACCCTTGATCAGATCGCCTTCCCAATGACCAGGCACCAGACGGGCCTCGATCTCTTCGGGGCGGTGCATGATCCTCAATGATTCCGGGGCGATAGAGCCGCCCGCCAGCGTCGTGCGCCTCAGGCCCCGCGCAAGTTTGTGTTGCCTCAAGGCGGCGATCATCTCGGCTTTCAGCCCACCCTTCGGCTGCGCGTAGATCGCGGCATAGATCGTCTCATGGCTGATCAGGCGGGCCGGATCGTCGGGGTGCATGGACTTGAGCCTGCACGCAATCTGTTCGGGAGACCAGCGCCGGTGGACCAGCTTGCCCCGCACAAAGTCATGAAGCCACCCACCCTTGACCAGCTTCAGCCGCCGTCCGCACCGCTTGCGGCCCGCCCGGTATCGTTCTCCGCCAAGCTGCGCGCAATACGGCTGGGCAGGGTCTCCCTCCGGACGGCCCCGCCGCAGTTCCCGCCCGATGGTCGAGGCGCTGCGACCCAGCAACAAGCCGATCGCCCCAAGGCTCGCTCCGCGCCGGTGCTCCGCCAAAATCACGCCACGTTCCTCACCGTTGAGGTGCTTGTATCGTTTGTCCATCGCAACATCCTATGCCTTGCGGGCGCTGGGTGTTGCACTTGAAACTTGAGCCTAAGATGTTCGGTCCGACCGCCCGAGGGCTGCGCGACGCACGCACGCTCCGGTCGAAAAATCTGGCCAAGGGAGGCTTGGACTTTCTGCACTGAGGTTCAGAAAGAAATGTTGCTGTGATATCAAAATCATTATTGCACTTCATGAATGACTAGCCTATATCATCCGTATGAGCAATTCATCCATCGGGCGAGGCACGAGCATGAGCAAGACCAATCACATTCCCTACACCTGGAAGGAGATCGAAGATCAGGTGCGCGAAGCGATCCTGTGCCAGTTGTCGATCCTTCAGCACTTCGGCCCGCACGCCGACAAGTTGGCTGAACTGTATCTCGGCATCGACCCGGACTTGCTGGAGTTGGGCGACGAAGATCGGACGCCTGCAGAACACGCACGCTTGCTGCGGACGATCCCGCTGGAACGCCATCACCTTCATCACCTCGCACAGAAGGCATACGCATATGCCTACCAGCTGGAAGGCTCGGAAAGAGCCATGCCAGACGATTACTACGAGATCGCCTGTGGTGTCATGAATGGCTATCCGAAGTCCGACATGCACGGAGATCCGTCGCCACTTTGTAGCATGAACGACTTTCCGCTGCGTCGGATGTTCGACACATTTATCGCGCGCTGGCAGCTTTATGACGAAGGGATAACGACGGGTCTTTCGGTGCGAGAACTGGCGTTGCTGTCGAACATGACCGTTCCGGCGGTGCGGACCTCGCTCAGCAAAGAGGGCTTCAAGCTCGACGTGAATCTAAACCGCACGAACAAAGGTCGTGAAGACGACAAGAGCGCCACGCTAAACATCAACGACGCGCACCTCTGGCTGTCGCGGCGCCGGAGCTTCACCCAGAACGGCAGCCGGAAGGGTGAAGAGCCTGACGCGGTCATCGCAAGGATCTTTGGCAACGCCGAATACACCTTCGACCATGCGCTTCGTCAGGCCATCATCGCCCTGCGCACCGACCCGGCTTCGCTGGCTGCCGAGGTCAACGCGCCGGTCGGCTGGATCGACGGTCTCGCGAAAGGTGAGGCGGTTGAGATCGACATCACGGCCCTTCGCGCGCTGGCGCGGCACCTTAAGCTGCAGGAGCCGGAGTTCGTGGGCAGAGCGGTGCAGCAACTCATTCGGATCGAAGAGGCTTCACCGGTTTAGTTCTGAAGTCTGGCTCGACGGTCAATTTTCAGTCTTAGGTGAGTTTTTGATGCAAGGCATTCAAGAATTTCAACGAAATAGCAGAAGGTTAGTGTGCAAAAGTGAAACGCGAAATTCATCAAGACAGAGATCGGAATTTTGAAACTGCGCTCTGCGGCTCTACCAAACCCGCTGGCTACCACCGACCGAGGGAGGGACTGCCGTAGCTCGAAAAATTTCATTTTTTCCAAATTTCACCATCAGAAACACATAAGACTTCCACAAAGGAACTCATCATGAAAAGCAATGCTAAACTTAACTCCGTCCTGTCAACCAGCCATGAAGATCTTAAATCTTTGAATGATGCGCCGTGCCCTCACACAGAGAATGATGAAACCGAAAAGTCATATTTTCTCAGCTTTATGGATACTCCGATTGCCGAACGCATCGCCTTCAATCATGTAAAAAGCGGTCCTGTGAATGAAGAAGTCTTTTTCACCCCTCGGGAATACTTGACTGGGGGAGGGCAGTGGGGCGATATCGGTGAGGCAACCTTTGAATGGACCAAAAATATCCTTAATCATGATACCCCGATGGAGGCACTGACGAATCTGAGGGACGACCTGCACGACCATCTGGAAAAGTTGAATACTGTAATTCGGCTGTTTGGATACTACACGGCGGCGAATCCGGAGTTTTAAGGTCTACAGAAGGCTGACTCAGTTCGAAGCTCGGACCAATCACGGGCTTCGAACTCTTCCTTGGTGTGCTTTCGATCGGTCGGGATGAGCTTCTGGCGCTGGCACCTCCGACAGGAATCGGCACCGGGCTTGTCACATCTGGTGGTGTGGAAAGCTGGAAGCAGGAGGTCGGTGCGAAAAATCGAAAGCAATTGCTGCTTGGTCGCCTTTCCTCGTTCGTCCGGCTAACGATGGTATTCATCATCAGTGGTCGGCCCACGGTAACCCAGCTTCTCTTCGACCGCCGCGATCAATGCCGACATCGGAAGACCGAGTCCAACGCTGACGGCACCGATTGTGCTTAGGGAAGGCTGCCGGCGGCCAGTTTCCAAAAACGAGATGAAACGGGCCGAAACATCCGCCCTCGCAGCAAGGTCCTCTTGCGTCATTCCCAGCCGTTCGCGCTCTTCGCGCAGGGTCTCCGAAAAGGCGGCGACGAGGTGTTTGTTGCTGCGGTCCATGGACCGAGCCATCTCGCAGAGCTTGACATCAGGCCACGAACAGTTGTTCTAGTTGCAGTGCAACCACCGCCTAAGCTGTTTAGAACTAACCACTAATACAAAGTGACAGGAAAATATTCATGCCTGATTGATGCAAGGCAAAGCCGTGGCGCCGGCAGTGTCAGCGTGGCCCACAATTCATCCGAAACCATCCAAACGTCCCCGTTGCGCGCGAGCGATTTGGACAGAATCAGGCAGTCATGAGCTATAGTTCCCGGACCATCGGCACCGTCATTGACGACGTGAACCGAAGCTATCTTCTGCCTGCCATCCAGCGCCCCTACGTCTGGTCCTCGGACCAGGTGGTAGCCCTTTTCGACTCGCTGTTGAAAAGCTATCCCATCAGCAGTTTCATGTTCTGGGCGGTGGGTGAAGAGACCAAAGCTGAACTCAGATGCTACAAGTTCATCGAGAATTACCGGCCCGACATGATGAACGAGCCGACAAGTGCAGAAGGGCGAAAGCTCATCTTGGTGATCGACGGCCAGCAACGTCTGACATCGCTTTTGATCGGGCTGCGGGGCACCTTCTCCGAGAAGGCCAAGGGCGCGCGCAGTGCCAATTCCGCCGCTTGGTCCGCGAAAACGCTGTTCATCGACCTGCTGAAAGATCCTGATCCGCGCACTATCGAAGACGACAGCGAGAATGCGTTCGGCATCACCTACGGTCTCGCATTCCATGAGCGACGCCCGGCGAACAGCAACCGCCGCCACTGGTTCAAGGTCGGCTCGATGCTGGATTATGCCGGCGACGATCGACTGGAGGGTCTAATCGCCAAGGTGATGACTGAACTGCACACAGGTGTTTCTGCTTGGGAGCGCGAACTGGTTGAGGTGACATTGCGCCGGTTGCATCGCGTGATCTGGCAGGACGAGGCGATCAACTTTTTCACCGAGCATGATCAATCAGCCGACCGTGTGCTCGACATCTTCGTGCGGGCCAACGACGGGGGCAGCAAGCTGTCGAAGGCTGATCTGCTGATGTCCATGATCACCTCAAAATGGTCCAGCGGGTCAGCCCGCGAAGAGGTCAACGGTTTCGTCGACTACATCAACAAGGGGCTCGGGGCGCCAAACAAGGTCACGCGCGATCTGGTGCTGAAAGCCAGCCTCGTCGTTTGTGACTATGATGTCGTCTACAACGTGAAGAATTTCACAACCGAGGCCGTCGCCGAGATCGAACGCAACTGGGCGGGCATCAAGCGGGCGGTGGAAAACACTTTTCGGTTGTTGAACCGGCACGGGCTGACCGGCGACAACCTCGGCTCACTGAACGCGGTGTTGCCGCTGGTATACTACATCTACAACACGCCAGATTTCGATTTTCGCGGTTCGAGCGAGTTCGAAAGGGTGAATGCCGCAGCAATGCACCAATGGCTGTTGAACAGCCTGCTGGTCAGTGCGTTCGTCGGCCACTCTGACCAAACAATAGCAACCGCCCGCACTACGATCCAAAACAACCTGCGGGTCGCGCGCGATTTCCCGACCCAGAAACTCTTCGACGCCTTGGCCAAGGGTGGACGACTGTCCCAGGTGGACGAGCGCGCGGTCGACGAATTGTTGGAGATGCGATACGGAAAACCCCGCACGTTCGTGGCGCTGTCGCTGCTTTACCCAGGCATCGATTGGAACGGATCGGCGTGGCACGTGGATCACATCATCCCGCAGGCGGACGCACAGAAGAACATCCTCAAGGGCCGCAACTTGCCCGAACATCGAATTCAGGAAATCCTCGGTGCCGTGAACAGCCTCGGAAACCTTCAACTGCTGCGCAGCGACGAGAACATTGAAAAGGGTGCCATCCCCTTTCGATCATGGATCACTGGCCGCCGTGTCGATTTCCATGACCAGCACATGATCCCTGAACGGTTAGAACTATGCGATGTCACATGGCTGCCCGAATTCGTCCGAGAGCGCGAGAAGCTGATCCGTAAACGTATTTTGGAGTTAATCGCGCATGCGCCTTCTTGAGCTATGCCATCACGTCAAGTAACGCGTTGAAGGCGGCCTGCTTGTCGCTGCTGGACACAGCTGCCGCCGAACACCCCGCCGGTCACCAGGGTAAACTTGCGGCGCGCTATGTTTTGCGATCCCGGAGCGACGAGCGCATCGGGCTGATGTTCGAGAAGAGCGAGAAGACAAAGGCCTTACTTTGGGTCGGAAACGTTCATGCCCGCAATTTGCTCGAGGCCGACATCGAGTTTCGGGTTTATCTGGCGTCGTCGCTGTATCAGGAGACGGAGCCGGGAGGCAAACGTCCCTATGGTCGGCACGCTGCGCTCAAGTCCATGCGTGATCTCGCCAACGCCGATCTCGTGCGCTTTACCATTGAGCGGTTCACGCAGATGCAGTTTATTGTCGGCACGCTGAAAGAAATGTGAGGCGGTATTGAACGCGCCATCGTGGGCCACCGGTCGATGTCATCTTCTCCGGACGGCGATGTTGGATTCGTCGGGGCGAGGAACGGCTTGATCTTGGGACCTGCCGACATCGGCAGTCACGGCATAAGGATGATTGGGCGTGGGCCGAGATGGCGATACCTGTCCAGATCAGGGATGTCAGAACGGCCCCTGAAGAGTGCGAACCTAGACGGCGGACCATAACGCGCGCGCAGAGTCCAAGAGCGCACCTGTAAGAGTGCCCGACCGGTTTTCCCAACCGACCCGGCCTGAAAAACCACACACACAGGTGACTCTGTCCGAGGCGCTGGTGCAGGACCTTATTGGGCTTGTCGATCTTTCCGTCGCTTCATCCCGGTTCCTGCGGGGCTAGGAATGGCTTGATCTTGGGACCTGCGGACACGGGCGGGCAAGGTAAAGGCATGACTGGGCCGCGCACGCAAAGGCGGTATGCAACCAGATCTAGGCAAAATAGCGGCTGAACGCGGCTGACCTCAATTTGAGGCTTTTATCTATCCGCCGATAAAGGTCGGTCCGCCCATCGCGCTATTTGACCTGCCTCGCGTCTTCTCCTGAAGCGTGGCCTCGTCCCTTGGTCTGAATCATGAGAAGAAAGAGAGTCCTCCAGCTGACAACAAGTTTCGGTCCAGAAAGGAATTGAAGCTCTCGCAACTTGTTTCGGGCAGGAACGCGCAGCTGTGGCAGGCTGCGTGGTTCCCACTTCCACTAACGCTGGCAAGTCCCTCACTACAAAGGGGATCGGCTGAACACAGTTGCTGATCGGCAAGCGCCTGAAGAAACAGGGTTTCGAACCGTTTCGGACGGGCCTGTCGGGACAGTCCGCCCATGGTCCCGTCGGCTGAAGGCGTTGAGGTATAGATCAAAAGTCCAGCCATTTCTGGACCGACATACAGACGTTCGCGCAGTGAGCTGGATGAATATCCGCTATCCAATGACAACCTTGCCATCAAAGCATGTGCTAAAGTATGGACAAGGATATAGCGGGCGCTGAGCCGTTCCGGCGCACTATCCGGCTCGTCACCATCGATGCGGCGAGCCTCGAACCAAGCTTGAATCAGGCCTTGGATATGTCTGGAAACCTCGGGGCGTGCTTCCCAGGTTTTTATCGCGTCATTGTCGAGGGCGAGGAACATCCCTTCTCCATGGACCTCGACACCGGGCAACCAATCCTTCGGTTCCCGACAAAGAGGTGACGCATCCGGAAACCCACCGATCTGGGCTCGTAACCGGGTGAAACCGGTCAATGCGCGGACCTCGCGTAGCCGTTCCACCGCCGACAGCCAAAAGACCCAAGCCATAAGGCGTGCTGGAACGGCTTGACGAATGTTCAACAGGTGCCGCGTTTCGGCTCCGGCCGCAGTTGTGTCCGTGGAAAGCATGTTGAACTCTGGGCGCCGGAGATCGGCGTCCTGGCCGTCTTCCGCCGTTTTCCTGATTTCCAAAATCAAGTGAACGATATCCGTGGGGGTTTCCGGCCCTTCCCAAGTCGGCATTATCTTCTTGGTGGCATACTGGAGAAGAAATGCCTCATCATCGAAGCCATCCAGCGTATGCCAATGTGCCCCCAGCCGATCCATGAAATGGCTATGCCAGTCCGGTAGTGAGATCGCACTTTCTTCTATTGGGAAATAGACATTGCTGGCACCGCGTTGCGTTATCCGTGGCGGTGCAGGACACCCGACTTCAAAGTCTTGGAGCCAAGGGCGTCCGCCTTGACAAGAATTTCCCGGGATGCCTTTGGGGGAAAACGCTTCTCCCATCGAACGCGACGAACCGCATCCCATACATTCTACCATCAATCCCGATATACCGGCCCCTTTTGTGACAAGCCGCAATAGCGGGCGTTCACATTGTGCGCGATGTGACAACCAACGCCGCCACGGAAAATCGTTGAGGTGTCCGTTTGGGCAGATTGTGACAAAGCGGACAGGCAGCACAGCGGGTTTGCCTGTGCATGAACCGCAATGAAGGCTGTCCCCTGATTTGGAAGGAGCCCAGCGCCCGGCGGGTTGGATGACGTGGCATTCAGGGCAGGACTGCCAGTCGGGAAAACGCCGGATTGGCAGGACACGATCACGCTTTTCGTTCTGGACCTTGTCTTGGCCGATGGGAGGCGGGCGGAAGCCCTTTACACCAAGCTTGCTTTCCAGACGTGGCTCCCGGATGAGCTGCGGATCCGAGATTCCCCTGTTGCGAGGAAGCGCGTAGCCGTCCCAGGCATCGAGTCCCTGCATCACCCCTGACAGCAAGGCGCCCGACGGCAACCGAAAATCCGTGATCGCACCTGGGCCGAACGTCGTGACAACCTGGCTGCGCCGAATGCTTCCCACATTTTTCATTCGACAGTCTCTCCAGCTTCTTTTTCGGTAATGACAAACTTTGTCGACGGTTCGACCGCGCGGAGTGTGTTGGGCGTCGCACGTGCCAGACCAGCGCTGAGGCCTGATGCTCTGGATTCTGCAGCTGTTTCGGCCGAGATCAGCAGGGCCTCATCCGACCAATTGTCCCAGTATTTGTTCAATGTTCCTCGGCGAAGCCATACCTCGAAAAATTCTGTCAGCTCCTGCCGGGCAGTATCTGCTTCATCAGCATCCACTCGGGATATGCGCTTATGAATGATAGAAATGATATTCCGAATCTCGACCTCGTGCCCCGCGGCGGCGGCAGGCGTGTCGGCCATACCGGGAACGAGATGGCGAACCATGGCAACGAATGGGGCATGAAGCGCCTTGTCCCTTGCGCGCGCTGCGAAAGGGGTCACTCCGGTCGCCTCAACATCTCGATAGAGCGCGCGGTGCCATGTTGAAAAGCTCTCATACCGGCTTCGGTCGCGCATCTTGTTGGCATTGTATAGCGTGACGACCAACCCGGGCGTGCGGCCACGGCCCACACGGCTGGTGGCCTGTATATACTCTGCGATCGTCTTGGGCTGGCCGCTGACCAACATTAGCCCGAGCCTCGGGATATCCATTCCGACCGAGATCATGTTCGAGGCAAGAACCACATCCGCAGCCGCCCCGCTGGACCTCGGAAGTTCCAGCTCGCGCAGCCTGTCCCTGATCTGATCCGACGGCACGCGGCTTGTGAGTTCGAGCGGAGGTTGAAGGTGACGCGCGGTTTCACCGCGCCAAGCCGAGATAAGGCCCATTGTATGCGTAACGTCATCCTGCATGATGATGGATGCGCTGCCAAGTTCTCTCAACGCATTGAAATACCCAACCATCGTCCAGTAGTGATCCTGCTCGTCCGGGGACAGCGACCCGTCGCTGGCTGACTGCAGCAAGGATGACGCGATCGCCTGATAGATATAGCTTGCCGTTCTTCCGACCGAAGTGACACCCACATACAGTCGGCCGGGCTTACCGCTTTCTGCTACCGAAAAACCGGAATTGCCATGGTTTAATCCTGGAGGGGGAAACTGGAAGGAATCCCGGTCGAAGAGTGCGTTGATCTGCTCAGGCGCGCGCCGGATTGTCGCGGTGGACCCAATGATCTTGGGGCGCCGCCCGCCGCGGGAACACAACTCATCGATCGCGGTTTCAAAGAGGCCGGCCATGGATCCCAGTGGCCCTGAAATGAGGTGTAATTCGTCTTGGATGATGAGGTCAGGTGGTTGCCTGTCGGCATCACCGAGACCGAACAGTCTGCCAGTCTCCTTTTTGGAAACGATCTGGACGAATTTGTCCGCCGTGCCGATCAACAACGATGGAAGCTCACGGTAGACATCCTCGTCCACGGTCCAAAACGGCAAATGCCCCGCCGCCCCATTCACAATGCAGTCGGGTGTGAGGCATCGTGCCAGCACTTTCAGTCCTTGTTCGTCCACGTTCCAGTCAAGCTCACCCCCGCAATCAGGGCAGACCGCGACCTGCGCCGGTGAGGATTTCACCCCTACGTCCTTGATCCTGTTGGGTGTCGTGTCCTGCCCGACCCAGAGTCCGATGGAGATGGTTGCCTCTTTCGAAAAATGAGAGGGGACTCCTGCTCCTGGACAGACATGATCACCACGGCGGATCATGTCACATGCCAAGATCATTGCGGCGGCGCGCTGGAATTGCTGGGCCGTCAGCAATCGCAGTGTATAGCGCATAAACACTGTTACACCGGCGGCATCAGTCGCTCCCTTTGCCCGGAGACGACGCAGAAATATGCTGACTGCTGTGAGCAGCAGGTAGGCTTCGGTCTTGCCCCCGCCAGTAGGAAACCAAAGCAAGTCCATGACCTTGCGTGCCGGATCATCCGGATCTGTTGTTGATTGCAAGCACAGCAGGCCAAATGCCAGCTGGAACGGGCGCCATATCAATGTGCCGATATCTGGATCGTGTTTGCGCTTCCATTCATTCTGCAGCCACAGTGCCCGATTTGCCAATCTGAAGGCAAGTAGGGCCTGCGGATCCGTCCCGAGGAAATCTGTGCCTTCCCGCATCCGCATTGCCGCAGTCCGGCAGGTCGACATATGCGCCATTGCAGCTTCCCGATGTTTCTCGGGCAGTTCGGCAATCTCCGCTTCCCGAGCCTCGATCCAAGCGCAATAACAGCTGCAAAGCTCGCCCAGTCCCGTCAGGAGGTCGGTGTCTGATGCGATGGACAGCCACTCGGCCCCAAGAACAAAATCCGCTCCCGGTTTTACGACTTTCGCAAAAAACTCCTCGTCTCCATTGGGACTTGCCGAAGGCACTTCCACGCTCGGCAGCCAATCCGTTCTCAGAATGACGTTGCCTTCAGAATCAATTGCCCAAGTGGCCGAGCTGGTATGTCCAACAGCAAATTCTGCTGCATCGTTATACAGAAGCTCGGCAGACTGGCGCTCCTTATCCGGGTTGTCTGCGCCGATAGACGGCTTGGGAACAACTGTCCCAAACCCGGGATAGGCTTCGATCGTCAGATAGACCTGATGGAAATTGCCGAGATCACGCATCCCCTGTCCAGGCGCTTCAACGCGCTGGTTCTGGTTTACAAGCATTATGGTGACGAGGAGTAGATCGCCGTAGCGCCGCCAACGCAGCCAGAACCCCAAGCCATCAATGCCCGGAACCAGTTCAATGCTGGAAATTGGATGCCCGGGTAGTTCAATATCCCATGTCTTGGTTACAGGTCTGCGACGCCACTCAAATTTTGGACGTCCTTCTCCGGAATGCGCAGTTTCGACATCATACTGTGCGAGCGCCACCGTTGCACGGAGCAGTGCGGCATCTCCTTCCACTGGCTTGATCGCGAATGAGAGCCCCAATGAGCTGGGTCGGAATCCATTCTGCGGCGAAAGGGGTGCGGCCTCATCGTCATCGTCACCAGATTGCGGACTGTCGACAGGTTCATCGCCGGAATGGGTGCTCTTTTGGGCATAAAGGATACCCGACATATACACCTCGGACGGGCTATCGGTCAGGATCTCTTCGGCCGAATGCGGACCGATCAAGTCCTGTCGCAGGCGATCGAACACCACGTGCCTTGCGCGATCTTTCATGATGGTCATTGAATTTGCTCCTTCGCCCGGTGGCCGTTCAATACGCCCTGCAAAACCGGCAGCAGGGTGACACCCGAGATACGGCCATCTGGGCGGCGGAGCGGCACCGATGTCGCTCCCACCACCCGTAGCTTGCCGAAAGGAAGGCTGGTGTGATCAGACGCCAAGTAGTCGAGTGCCCCGGCAAGCGCATTGTCAACACCGGCAAGGATCCGACCGTTTTCCAGAACCATCTGCCAGCTTCCTGTTTTGCCTTCACGGGCGAAACTGCAAAGCGGATGACTGAAGGCGGCTGTCCAGACTTCACGGGCGAATTCGCCGTCGGAGAACGGTGCCAGACCTTCCGTGCCGAACAGAGAAAGACCGCCGCCCTGAAGCCAGCGCGTCCCATCAGAACGCTCTGTCACATATGCGGACCGCGCATGCCCGATATGGAGATGTCTGCATGCACGGGTAGCGGCCACGAAAAGCACCCGTGCCTCTTCGATCCAATCCACATCGCCACCGCCGGGCATGGGCGGAAGCATCAGCAGGACTTCATCTGCCTCTTGCCCCTTTGCCCCATGTATGGAGCCAAGCAATGGACCGGCGGTGCCAATATGGTCCCTGACCGCCCAGAGGGGCTGAGCTTCAAGACCTTGGGCAACTTTGGATACGACCGGTTGTGCCCGGCCGCTGCCTGCTACCTGCCGCAATGCAGAATGTGCTTGATCCGGATCAACTCCAACTGGAATCGGGTCAAGAAGATCGTATCGCGCTTTGACCTGATCAAGACTAATCGACATCCCAGTCGTCAGACCTGCGCAAAGTGCCCCTATCAGAGGATCTGCTACCAATGTCCTACCCGAGAGCTTAAGGCGATGCGGTCGTCCCGCCGCTACGAGCCGAGAGGAACCGGCCTCGGCTGCGGCTCGGCCGCGAAACAGAACAAGATTGCCGTCGCGCCATGGAAGGACGGGACCAAGAAGATCAATAGAAGGATTGGTTGCGGCCTCCTCGATCATAGCCCGCATCTGGACGTAGCAATCTTTCGGGTCTCGTCGATCATCTGATAGAAGCGCACGGGCTTCGATGAACATCCGCCGCAGCGCTGGCGATTGGGTCCGATGGTTAAGTGACAGTCTCATTTTTTGCCAACCCGCGGCGCTGTGCAAAGCCAAGTGCAGGTTTGCTTTCGATGGCGGTGCCATCGATTTCCCATCCGCCCAGCTGCCATATATGGCCTGCGCCCAGTCACCAAAAACGGTCACACCGGTTTGCTCGGACAGGGCACCAAGTAGGGTGCGGCACAGTTCGAGTCGTTCCCCAACGATATCTTGAGCTTCATCGATCACAAGGTGGTTGATCCGGGCAAGCCAGTCCCGCACCAGTTCATCGGGGGACTGCAAGAGCTTTGTGGCGATCCGGATCGTATCCCGGTGACTGGTGCTTTTCGCCTCCGATACGGAAGCCATGAAATGCCATGCAAAGGAATCCAGAGTTCCACATTGCACCCCGGCCCCGTAGGCCAAGTCCTGAATTGCATCGGTGATGCGCTGCCGGGCGGTCTCGGCCGCGACACGTGTGAACGTGACGAGAAGGATGCCTGCCGGATCCACTCCCTGCTGAACGAGGTGGGCAATCCTAGCACTTGCTGTATGAGTTTTGCCGCTGCCCGGTCCTGCCGTCACCAAGGCCTTCGTCGATGGCGGCAGTTCGACAACTTCTTGTTGGCCGCTGTCCAGTCCCTCGTAATCCCGGAGCTGGAAAGATGGATACAAATCAAGCAGTTTTTCGGCAATATCGTCGGATATTTTGGTGTCGTCCCCAAGTCCAAGACAGAACAGCACATGCATCAGTCCGGGTGGATCCGTCTCTTTGGGTTCCCAGCGCCGTGTTTCAAGCAAACGTCGCAGTGTCTTCTCACCCTCGATGTCCAACGGAACCACCACACCCGCAAGATTCGGAGCGGTAGGGTCATCACCGTCGCAGATGCGGATAAGGCCATGGGCCTCTCCGTCCTCAGGGTCTCCCCCGAAAAGGATCGCCCGATAAGCATCGAGCATGATGGCCCGCCTGCTCCGTTTGAGCAGCATAGCCTCTCCAAACGAGATACCGGTTGCGATATCGCCGCAAAGTGAGGCTGCATCGACGACCCGCTTGGCCATGGTGTTTGCGGCTTTTTCCTGAACCCCGTTCATTGCGGCCCAGTCCGCCAATCCCCGTTCCGCCCGGGATCGGGGTATCGCCCCGAGTTCATGGAGGTCGTGCCTCAGGATCCGGGCCAGACTGGCCAATGTCACACCAGAGGTTTCGTCGCTCCGTGCTTTTGCAAGATCTGCCATGCCCACGCGCTCCCGAATAGCTTCCATCCGAACTTAACTGTTGAAAAGACGAACAATCCATCCCAAAGTTATGGAATACGGAATTGCGGCCTGCAGGGGCGGAAAAATAACGACATGTCGCAACTGAGAGATTTTGAAAAACGTCTTTCCGAGCATTTTGCACAGATTTCCGGTTCCCGTGAAAACGGGAAAACCTTTCTGATCGAACACGGCTTGGAGAGTGAAGATCTGCAGGCGCTTCTGTTCGCAATCGGCGAGCGTGGCGGCCAGTTTGGCTTCCATAGAAAGCTGTGGGATGAATTTCCGTTTGCGCTCTGTGTCGCACTTACCGAGTTTGGCTACAGCTATTCGGGCAACGATTTCTGGCCTACTGCCGAACGTGGCCTGAAGGCCGAGATCCGGATCGACGATCGTGCTGAAATAACCGAGCAGTTCCGCCACCTGCACGCACGCATTGGAATCGCACCTCCATTGGATGACAGCTGGTCAGAGGCGTTTAATCACATTGCATGGCCGATCAGGAATGCGATGGTTCCGAGGGAGTTGCATGCTCCTGTTGCTCGGATACTTCGAGAGACCTTGCGCCATACACAGACACTGCGACTGGATGCCCAGTTTCTGGGTCTAGTGAAAAGCCTCGCAGGCGGAATGAATTCGCGCCGCCTAGATGCTTGGCTTGCTGACGAGGCCTTGGCGTTGATGATTGTTCGGTCGCTATTGTCGGACGACTTTACAGCAATGGGCGTGGAAAGGTTCTTCCTTGCCCGTTTGGGCAAGGATTTACGGGAGAACAGCGAGTTTCGGAAGCTTTCGCTTGCGGTCCGGGCGCGCACTGTGCTGGGAAAGCCCAGGCTTACCCACCTTCCGGGCGCTCGGCTCCAGCTGTTGCTTCGAGATGTAGAACCGCTTGGTATTGCGGTGCGTGGGCCAAAGCTCGGCCCAGGCGAAAAGCTGAGGGTTCGTGATGAACTGAGCGTATCCCCTGCAACAGTGCGCATCTTGTTCGGGGCAAAGTCCACTTCGCTCGAGGCATTTCTTGGTGGTGAAATGCTCTTCCTTGGGAAACCAGTTTCAGTTCCGGAACCGGAACTGAAGGGTCTAAAAGATGTTCCGCCGGCCATAGCCGCAGCTGTGTCTCCTCCTACAAGCCTGCTTTTCCACGACAATGGTGATGATGGATTCCAGCCCCAGTTCGATCGACATACAGTTTTGGAGTCTGGAAACGGTTTCTATGAACTGCGGCTGGAAGGCGCTTCTCAGCATAACTGGGCTGAGCAATTGCACCATTTTGTCTCTGGCCAGCCGGAAGGGGACAAACGCTTGGCCGCGCACGGCATGCGGGTTGCCGACAAACCCCTGCTGCGATTTTACGGCGGCATGACTCTGACGAAGGGAGCAGAGCTTCTGCAACAGAATGCCGGACGCATTCTCCGGGTCCAAGCGACCAGTCCCGGGACCACCGTGGAAATCAAATGTCTTGACACAGACCGTGATCGATCCTTGACAGTGCCGACGGACAGTTGGGTTCGTTTTCCAGCGACAGAGGGAACTTGGCGCATTGACGCTCGCAACCGCGAGCAAGAAGAAACTTTGGTTGTCGAATTCCGAGCGGTGTCGCCTCCGGATCCAGTGCGGGTTCAGTTGCAGCCGGAGGGGCTGGGGTTGCAGGATATCGCTGGGGGAGGAGCCTCCGTCTCTTTGTGGGCGCCCGTCGCACTGCATGATTCCCAACTTGAGATCGCAATCAGCGCAGCTACCGGTGAAACCGTTCAGATCAAGGTGCAGGTCCCGCTAGCACCTTGCGTATTCGCATTCGACGCCGCGCCTTTTGCCCCGATCCGGGACGCTGCCCGGCGGTGGGCACGCTCCGGCGCTCCGGCGCAATTGCAGGTTGCGGCTATTGGTCTTGATCAACACGTCTGGATCCTGCCTTCCCAAATTCCAAAGTGGCGGGTTGAAGCAGGGGTCAACCAATGGCTGGATGAAGACGGGTTCAGGGTTCCCGGTCTGATCTCAGATCCCACAGAGAACCCTGCGGTTTTCAAGAATGTCACTGATGCCATGCCGGGGCGGACGGTGCTGGCAATACCGGCAACGGACGCCGAAGCACGCGTATTCAGCGGTATTATGAGGGGCGCTGTCGATCAAATTCGGCTTGGTGATTTTGACTTGCCCAAACGGTTGTCACTGGGACGAGCGCCCCACGATGCCGCTGGGACGATCGGGCTGATCGGCTCGACAGAGGCACTGATTGCATGGCGCACGGCTTTTGCACCGACTGCAGTAACCGAAGCGCTCCGCGCACGAAGTGCGCAGCTGGTCGAAGACAGCCTTGTGGCAACAATATGCGGCGAGGATTGGTTGGAAACTGAGAGGCGGTCACGCGGCATGTCTGGCGGTTTCCATCGGAGGCTTGCCTTGCTGGCGTGTGAGCGCAAACTTGCGAAGGGGAATGATGAGTGCTTTTCTCCGTTGCCCCCCCAGCACGAACCAGCCCTCGTTGCGTTCCTTGAGTCGGCTTTCCGTCAGGCACTGCCAGAGGTGGAAATCATCACGGTCCCTGACGACGAATATTGGCCAGAACTGGACGATGCCGTGAACAAGGCTTGGGAGGGCTTGATGGAATCCGTTCAGCCTGAAATCGCGGGCCTGCTTTGGAGTGATGCGAAGTGCCCGGATAGGGCATGGCATAGCGCTGTTCAAGATGCCAGTGCGATGACCGCGCTACCGCAACTTGCGAAATGGATTCTACCCGGCAGCCGCCGCGATGCCCTTGCGACATTTGATTATGAAGCAACGTCATTTCCTGATCTCGTTGCGGAAATTGAACTCTGCCATCACGATCTGACCCGGACCGGTGGGCGTTGGATCACACCAGCCGACATGAGGGCACTTTTGCTCCTTTTCCTCGCGCCGGCTCAACTTGCAGGAGAGCCTGAATGGCGGGGCAGGATCGCTCGATTTGGGTCCGACCGCTTTTCAGCACGGGCCATCCGCTATGCGGCTCTTCGAAAGGCTGCGTTGCGTCAAGGACGTTTTGAATGAAACCCTACCACGTTCTTCAATCCGGGATCCGGGCCATGGAGAGGATCACACAGGCTGAGTCGTGGGAACTGCTTGGCGCGCTTGGGGTGGCGGCAGATCCCTATTCACACCAGATATCCAACGTTCGACGCATACTCGAGGCGACTGAGATCCGCCACCTGATTGCAGACGAGGTTGGCCTCGGCAAGACCGTGCAGGCGTTTATGATCCTCAATGCTCTCCGCAGGCGCGACCCTTCACTTCGTGTTGCGATCATCGCACCAGAGCGAATCTGCTACCAATGGCAGGCTGAACTTTCGGCCCGTGGTCATGTTTCCGCCGCCATATGGAACGAGGAGGGGATGGCGGAACACCCTTCGGGCGAAGGATTCGTCCACATTATCAGATCAGAGATGATCCGGGCAGAACCTGCTCTGCCATCCCCCTTGGCCTACGACATGCTGATGGTTGATGAGCCCCATGTGCTCAGCCTTAGACAGATGACATTACTTTCCAGTCTGTGCCGAAATGGCATGGAAGGATCGCGTTTTCGCCACGTGCTTCTGCTTACTGCGACCCCCAGACTTGGGAATGCCGAATGGGCAAGGGCCATGTTCGGAATTATCGAACCTGACCGCAGCGAGATCGCGGTTATGCTCGGCCGGGAACCCCAAGAATACATGCTCGAAGCCTCTCTTGCGCCGAATGGCGATACAGGGGGCGGCACGGTTTCTGAAGCCACATCGCCATACCGTCGGATACTCCGGCAGACACGGGAGAGCTGGCCAGATGTGGCCCCTAGCCGCCGTCTGGTGACCAGCATTGCTACGCCCAACGAATCTGAACTCGCACGCATCGAGCTTGCGACCGAATGCCTGCGCCTTCAGAAAGGTGGCGAGGCTCCGCGTTTGGATGGTGCCCCTTGGCAACAGATCCGGCAGCTCTTCTGGGCGCGCGAAACTGTTCGTGAGGCGTTGCGGCACCGGGCCTTTTCGGCGTTGCCCGAACTTGTAAACGAGTGCCAGATAGCGTTGGGACGTTCCCCCGGGGACTCCCTCATCGAAGAGCTTTCCGATGCCCTGATTCGGATCTGGGATGACGACGGCCAGCGTCGGGTGATAATTGTGGCCGGGGACACTCCCACGGTGGACATGCTGGAACAGCGTCTGTCGCGGCTATTTCCCGAGTTGGCGAATGACAATCTGATCGCAACGATGCGTGGGAGGAATAACACAGACCTGGTGGATGTCGTAGGCGCCGTCCACGGTGGTGCGAAAGTCCTGATAATGGAGGAGTGGGTTGAAGCTGGCTTGAACCTCCACCATTTTGCTGACGATCTCATATTCTATGGCCTTCCTTGGAGCATGAACCGGATTGATCAGCTGATCGGTCGTCTTGATCGTCTGCGTCCGCATGGTTTCCGAAAGTCACTTTCAGGAAAATCTGTCGGAAACATCTCCATCACACGCCTTGTTATGCGCGGCAGTTCCGATGAGCGGGTTCTTGAAGCCTTGGACGGGATAGGTGTGTTTGCAGCTCCCATGCCATTTCTCGACGATGCGCTGGTCGCCAGAATGGAAGCCGTAGTTGCATTAGCCGCTACCGGCGCGCCCGGGTTTCTCAAGAAAGCTGATGGGTTGGCATTGGAAATGGCTGCGGGCATCGAGGCTGTTCCGGTTGCCAGAGCTACGGATGTTCCAGCAGAAGCATCTGCCGGGAAACTATTTTCCAAGGTCCTAGCTGCGGAGAATTCGGCGGAGGACTGGTTGCGTATCCTTGGTGTAAGCGGCGCGTTCAAGATCGGTTGGCCAAAGTCTATGGA
>Ga0209702_10005105_pt1 | contig 18293 bp, 21 predicted proteins | sample FRY01_FD_187210 | JGI IMG/M metagenome (GOLD analysis project Ga0209702, IMG submission 187210) | Freshwater microbial communities from Lake Fryxell liftoff mats and glacier meltwater in Antarctica - FRY-01 (SPAdes) (version 2) | ecosystem: Environmental > Aquatic > Freshwater > Ice > Glacier...
AACGTAAAACACACAAGTCTTTAGCTTGTGTGATGTAAGTGATAAAGGGGGTAACCATATATTAATATATAATAAGTATGGTAAAACATACATCGGCTGGGACAGTCGATTACAGACGCGGAGCAAAAATAAGACCTCATTGGCTAACCAACATTGTTGACAGTCCAATATTAAAAGGCATAAGCTATGAAACGTCCAAAAAGAAGGAATTTAATATATTCCCGAAACACTTAAAATTTTAAAATGAGATTATATTGTATAAATAATAATTTAAAATGGGGATCCGGTAAAATCCCGCTAACTGAGGGTAAACTTTATTTAAAAAAAAGAGACGGGATTTCCTCTCACAGCGTTGTTGTGGAAAATGACAGAGGTAATGAATTCGGATACGCATTGAATAGATTTGAATCTCAAAAGGATCGCGGATCAAGACTATTAAAAAACACTATTAAATCTTTAAAAAATCTAATTAATAAATGAAAAATATAAACGAATATAATAAATCCAACGACCCATCTAGCATTGAATTCCATTCATATGATGGTGACGGTAATAAAGTGTTGTTAGACCTTACTAAATACGGTAAAAATCATATAGATATACAGATCATTGATAAGTATGATAGTGTTAATGAAGAAACAAAATTCTTCATACTAACCCCGGATAAAATAGAAAAACTTAAGGATTGGTTATCTAACTTTTAAAAACGATAAAAATTACGGATATGAAACGATATGAAAAAAGTAAATTTTGGTTCTTATGGAATAATGGTAGTAAAAAAGAACCGAAAGAAGGTGAAAGTTACTTTAGACCTGAATGGAAATGTAAACTAAAATTTCCTTTTTTATTTAGAATACCTATTTGTTATATCTTGGATAGAAGAACCTGAATTGGCTGAAAATCTTTACAATAACATTTCTTACGAAGAAAGATTAGATAATAGAATTTCTTACGCTGAGTACATAGCAGAAAGCTTAGATAATAGAATTTCTTACGCTGAGTACCTATCAGATTTATATGACGGAACGTAAAACACACAAGTCTTTAGCTTGTGCGATGTAAGTGACATAAAAAATAAACAAAAGAGTAGGATGGTTATATAATATGTCTGGATTGGGGACCAATTTCGTACTTTAAACAAAAAGGCGGTGAGGCGTTCTCGTTGGAGAAGTTTATGAAACGCTGAAACACACAAATCTTTAGTTTGTGTGTAGTTCATAGTTGAGGAAATTGATATAAGTAAAATTGGCAGTGAACTTACAATTAATGCACTAGAGACATCAGGGTGTCACATTGTTCAGTATGGTGTATATGATAGATGTTGGATTATGAAAACTGAGATTCTTGCTATGTCAAATTATAAATTTGAAGATAATGATATAACAATTGCCGTTAAGAATTTTATGAGAGATAAAAATCTTAAATCTATTCTAAATTAGAATATATGAGATATTTGTAGAATATACTTTCGTTAAGCCTTCTTATTCTCATTAAGTATATTAATACACAAACAACAAACTCCTATTAAAAAAATATAAAATACATGAGTATAAACCTATTAGAGCCGTTTCTAGAGTTCAAAGAATTCAGAAACATAGACAGAGTAACAATGATGAGTATTTTGGAAGACACCTTCCGATCAACACTCGTAAAACAATATGGTACAGATGAGAACATTGATGTTATTATAAATGTTGAAAAGGGTGACCTTGAAATTTGGAGGAATAGAATGATAGTAGAAGATGATCAGATATCTGATAAGTCATTAGAGATTGCTTTATCAGAGGCTCTAAAAATTGAGCCTGATTTTGAAGTCGGTGAAGAAGTTTCCGAACCAGTTAAATTATCGGATTTTGGACGTAGATCAATTCTAACTATTAAACAAACACTAGCATCAAGAATCCTTGATTTATCAAAAGATAATATATTTAGAAACTATAAAGATCGTGAAGGTGATATAATAGTTACTGAAGTTTATCAAATATGGAAAAACGAAATTCTATTATTGGATGATGAGGGAAATGAGATAAGATTACCTAAAACAGAACAAATTCCTGGTGATTATTTCAAAAAGGGCGATTCAGTAAAAGCGATTATTAAAAAGGTTGATATCGTTAATAACAACCCAATAATAATAGTTTCAAGAGTTGATAATAGATTCTTAGAAAGATTATTGGAGAATGAAGTACCAGGGGTTTTTGATGGGTTAATAACAATTAAGAATATTGCAAGATTTCCTGGTGAAAGATCCAAAATCGCAGTAGAATCATATGATGATAGGGTAGATCCTGTTGGAGCATGTGTTGGTCTAAAAGGATCACGTATACATGGAATTGTTCGTGAGTTAAGAAATGAGAATATTGATATTATTAATTTTAGTAATAATAAACAATTATTTATTCAAAGATCTTTAAGCCCGGCCAAAGTCTCAAGAGTTGAAATTGATGGGAAAAAGGCTAATGTCTTTTTAAAACCTGACCAATTAGCATTGGCAATTGGTAAAGGTGGCTTTAATATTAGATTGGCTGGTCAATTGACCGGGTATGATATTAGTGTCTATAGTGATATTGTTGACGATGAGGATGTTAATCTTGAGGAATTCATGGATGAGATTGAGCAATTCATAATTGATGAGTTAAAGCTGATTGGATGTGACACGGCAAAAAGTGTTTTATCTCTAAGCAGAGAAGATCTTATAAAGAGAACAGACCTTGAAGAGGAAACAATTGATGAGGTACTTAGTATTTTAAGAAAAGAGTTTGCTTGATATTAGTTTAATAAAGGATAATTAAAAATGAGTTGGAATCATAGAGTATTAGCACATAAAAGTGATATTGGTGAAGACATGTATCTACAGATACATGAGGTATACTATGATGAAGGTGGAAAACCTAACGGGTGTACAAAGGATGGTGTGAGTGTTGGTGCTGATAATATAGAGGATATGAACTGGGTAATTGGTAAAATGAAAGAGTGTCTTGATAAGCCAATTCTTTTAGCTGATGATTTCCCAAATGAATATATAGTCAAATGAAAGTAGTTTGTAAAAGTAAAAATGGTTATTACCTAACACCCGGTAAGATCTATGATGTTAGGAAGATTGTTAATCCAAGTATATCAGAATTTACAGGAGAGCCAATATTTGAGTATAAGGTTACTAATGATATTGGTATAGAGCACTATATAGAGTCTAATATCTTTATAACACTCAGTAAGATGAGGGTGATAAATTAAATATAATTCTCAATAATAATTAATATATAAAGAAATTAAATTATTGATATGGCGAACGCTAAAGTAAATAGAAAACCGAAGGGTAATATCCAGAACAAGAAAAAGAGGCTAAATAGGATAGAAGCAACAAATAAAATTATCAAAGAGATTTGGTCGTTTCTACCTGTGCCATTATTGCAGTTGGCAACATCCAAAACAGAGCGATTATAACCAGCAAAAATAATATTTATAACAAAAATAATATTGATGAAAAAGAAGAAGACGAAGCATTAAAGAAATCCTACGAATATGTTTTTAGTCTTACACAAAGATTAGAAAATAATCTATGTAGTGAAAATGATTATACAGATATTCCTTTTCACATTGAACAAATTAACTACAATGAAATAATAATAGTTTTATGAAAATAGCAAGTGATAAAATTGCAAAACCATTTTTAAAATGGGCAGGTTAACCATTTTTGAAAATGAAGTGTAGAAGAGTTAATCATCTAAAGGATCCTTATGATATTTTTATAGGAAGACCATCAAAATGGGGAAATCCATTTTCTTATAAAAAATATTCAACATCTACTTATAAGGTTTCTAGTAGAAGAGAATCTATTGATAAACACAAGGAATGGTTATTAAGTGGTGATGGCAGATTTCTATTAGATCAATTACACGAACTCAGTGGTAAAAAAATTTCCTGTTGGTGTAATACTAATCAGACTTGTCATGGGGATATACTTGTTGAGTTGGTTAACAACTTAGGTAAAAGGGGATTAGAACAATTCTTTTAATCAGCGTTACAACGTAGTCAAATCAACTGAATCGGGATAACAAATAAATATATATAATAACATGAAGCAGAATGTATTTATTTATGGATTATTCAGAGACCAAGCCAATCCTATTCTTGGTCAGTTTGAATCACTCGGGAATGACTCGGTAAAGGGTAAAATTTTTAGAGTGGATGAGTTTTATCCGGGATTTGTTCCAGGTGATGGTAGGGTTTGGGGAGAAGTGGTTAGTGTTTATGAATATGTCATACCACTTCTAGATGAATATGAGGGGCATGAATATGATAGAGTTAAAGTGATAACTGATAGGGGATTTGATTGCTGGGTATATCAATACAAATTTAGTGTTGATAAGTTCAAAGAGATAATGAAAGGTGATTGGATGTTGAGATAATTTTCAATATAGTAATACCCTATTACTTTTTAGGTTTTTCATATGACTTAAACTTTTCATAAAGCTAATCCGTATACGTATATTTGTATATTAAATATATAAACAGTGAAAACAATTTCAATCGGTGATATCCATGGGATCGATGCTTGGAAACAAGCAGTTGATGGAACGCAATTTAATATTGATAACTTTGATAAGGTTATTTTTGTTGGTGACTATGTTGATAGTTTCAATGTGTCAGCAGTTATCCAAAAGCATAACCTACAGGAAATAATTAATCTGAAAAAGAAATACCCTGATAAGGTTGTTCTTTTATTGGGTAATCATGATATTCAGTATATGGATTACCCTTACAGACGATGTCCCGGTTTCCAGGGAGTTTTCCAAATCGATTACACACAGATCTTCAGAGAAAATCGAAATCTATTCCAAGCTGCTTATCAAGTTGATAATCACCTATGGTCACATGCTGGTGTTCATTATAACTATTACATCGATTATATGGAGAATTATCATGCTTTAAATCCTAATATGTCAATAGCTGATATGATAAACCAAGATTACGCTCAAAGTAACCATTGGGTTTTTAACATTGGTTGGTTAAGAGGTGGTGTGTGTGATGTTGGTGGTCCTTTTTGGCTTGACCGAAGAAATCTTTGGAAGAATCCATTGGATGGATATCATCAAGTAGTTGGACATTCGAGAATTTCTAGTGGTGAGATAATGCACATTTCTGTTAACCAAAACACATCAGCTACTTGCATAGATGTTCTAGAAGATAGTTCTCCGAAATTTTATGTAAAGAATATATAAAACACTAAAGTGACATCATCACTTTTTATATACTATGTCAGCATATGACTTAAACCAAGAAATAGTGTTATCCAATAATGTGCCACCATTTGTTATTTCAATCTCTGGGTTGGATCCAGCTGGGTTTACTATCCGTATAGTTATAACACCACCATCAGTAACATCAGCATCTATAGTTAATAAATTTTCCGAAATTCTTAAATTAGTAACCTTAATGACTTTAGCACTCTTATCCACGCCTTTAAATCTATATTGTATAATTTGACCAATCAATAGGTTGGAAGCCTCTTCAACAGATTTCCTCTCTAGTATTATATCGAATCTATCAAACCTTCTAATGTGTTTCATATATTTATATTTATTTTTATACTTTCGTTATACTTAATTTCTTTGATAAAAAATACTCAGAATTATTTATATATATTATTAATCTATAATGGGTTTTTATTTTTGTAAATAATCCAATATCCCAAACTAAGTAGGAACTTTTTCCATATATATCTAACGAATTATCCAATCGATATTTTCAGGTATTACCCCAGGATTTACAAAAGAAGCACCGCATATTCTATATTAGAATATGCGGTGCTTTTTGATTTGTCTGTAATATTAAGTTTGATAATAATAAAGGTGATTAATTAACAAACCCTTCAGAATTTTTAAATATATTTGTATTATGAAAAATATGACCATTAGTCCAGTTTAAAAACGTCTTTTGGAATATGATTCACTGTTTTTTCGAGCGAATACAGATTATTGAAAGATAATAAAAAATCTATTCCCTTTAGTGTGTCCAGTTGATCCTTTTTGATCCAGTGAATGCTCTATTACTAATCTTACCATTTTTAGGAGACCAATTATTCATGGTATCAACTGATGGATAAGCTTTAAACTCTATTGGTTTTATATCAGCCACAAATGTTTCATGCGGAAAAAGCACGGAATCAAACATCTTCCAGTTGCTAAATGCTGCGAACTCCCTAAACAACTTAGCGTCTTGATCTCTAATTACATAGGTAAAATCCATCATATATCCAGCATCACCTGTTAACTTCCAAAGAAGTGCTCTTCCAGTAATCTTATCCCAATTCTTTTCCGATCTAAGTATAACTAATTGTACTGTGTCTGGGTTTTTGATATAAATCTCTAACCAGTCCAATCTTCCAACTGCTTGGCAAGAACTACCCAAAGAACCTCTTCGATCCTCATAGTTTTTCTCATTATACCAGAAACCTAAATCATCACCTTCTACAATATCAAATCTTGAGAAGGCATTATTCATAACAGCTATAATAGCTCTAAATCCGTTTACAAATACTTCAATTTCTTGGTCAGGAATCTTCACACCATTAGAAAGTAGTAATAGTCTCATAGCTCTTCCTATTCTAACCTCTTGTCTACCCTTAGTAAATACTTCTTTTCTTCTATCAGCTGCTGGTACATCGGTTAGTTTATCACGACTGTATACACCCTCTCCCTTTGGGAATTTAGTGTAACACCATGTTTTACCAGTTTTTGCTGATTGAACGGCTTTTACAATAACACCAACCTCATTTCCTGGGTCGTATACTGGTGACCATTCTATGACTTCAGTGCCATCTTTATTATTCTTAACTTTTGGATCTGGTGGAGTATATCCCAACAGATTAAATATAGCACCATTGGCTCTTGGGTTGTTACTTAACCAACCACCCTTACTACCAGTCAATTTTACTATAATTTTCTCTTTACCCTCATCTAAAACCTGTCTAGCAACTCTATCAGGTGTAAATGTTACAACCGCATCGTTATCGGGGTTAATATCAAAGAAATTGGCAACAACATCTAAGTCAACATTTTCAAGATCTAGTAGCTGCTTAGCCACCACATCACCCTTCATCCTTCTTAGAGCTGTCTTGAATTTATCAGAATATACAATTGCTGATTCTAATATTAGTTGTTCTAACTTTTCCGTTAGGAAATCTTCGTATTTGAATATCATAATGTATATATTATATTTTAAATCCCTTTTTGATAAAGTCCGATAATATTTTTAATTATCTTTCAAAAGGTTGTGAAGTTTATATTTCCTTAGAAATGGTCTAACGGTATCTCCTGGGTGCTTACATTATGTTGTTATTGATTTAACATCGGCCCAATCACCCTCATTTTCAAATCGAATCATTTCATTCTTTATCCTGGTATTTTTTCTAAGGTAATATTCCTGTGATATTTTATAATCTATATCAAGTATATGCTTATACACATCTTGTCCTTGACCGTGGTTATGTATTACATGATCGGCTTTAATATTTTTACCAATATTAGACATCTCATTTTTAAAAACCCAATCATTCAACTCTCCCATTTTTTGCTCATACCTGTACCTTCTATCCTCCACTGGAGCTGAAACATTGATAACAAAATCAAATTTATCATACCATCTTTTCTCAAAGATAACACTGGAATTAAAAATAGTATAGTGGTTATATGATTTATACTTCTCACGGAACTTTGAGTAAGCGTCGAATAGTGGATATTCTACAATACTAATTAGCCTGCTCATCTTTTCATCCGTATCGAAAAGCATTGGGTTAATATAATCACCCATAACATAGCTATCACCGAAACATCTTTTTACAGCTTCGGGAACACTTGGATTATAATTTATTAGAAATTTTAAAATTGCATCAGCATCAAATACTGGAATACCTATCTTAGCAAATAGTTTTCCAACCGAATCTTTTCCTGATAATCTATTGCCCGTTAGGGCTATTGTTAAGTGTATATTTTTTCTATTCATTGAACAAATATAATAATAATATATAGATAAACAAGAACAGTTTTGGTTTATATAAAAAATTATAATACATTTGTTTTATGGTAGTTAATTTAAAGAGTCAAAATGATCTTTCTGGATTTTATATAATCTATGAAGGAAGTACAAATTTGGAAAAGCCAGGTTGGTACGGGATTAGCCATATATTAGAACATTTACTTTGCAAAACATTCCTCCACTTAATGGAAGACTTTGATAGAGATTCGATCTCATGGAATGCTTATACTGATTCAAATATAATAAATTTTCACTTCACTGGATTGGAATCCAAATTAAGTAAGTATAGAAATAAAATATTAGATGCCCTTTCTAAATTTTCAATAACAAAAGAACAGTTTGAAATTGAGAGGGATATTGTTCTCTCAGAATATGAAGATTATTTCAATAGTCAATCAGAAGCACACTCAATGAATCTTAGTAGAAAGCTATTCAATGATTATGATCCAATAGGATTAAAAAGCGATCTAGTCAATCTTAATTTTTTAGATTGTATAAATTTTTTTGAGTTACAGTTCCAACACCCTTCTAAAATAATTAATGTTTCTAAAACATATAAGATGAAGGATAATGAAATTGAATTTTCAAATATCAAAATTTTAAAGAATGTTGCATATGGTAACTATGATGTTCCATTTGAACTTGGAAATGACTTCAAGGATAAAACATCATTGCTTATGTTGGGACCAATTATAGATAAAAACCACGCCGAGATTAATTTAATTAATATAATGATGTCAATGGGCCTTACTTCCCAGCTTTATAAAGAGGTTAGAGAGAAGAGAGGTCTGGTATATTATATACATTGTTATCAATCAAGGATGCATACTCAAGGTCTTGTGACTATTGGAACAATGACAGCTAATAAGAATGTTAAAAAGGTTATTGATTGTGTTGAGGAGGTGCTTAACAATCCAAAGGCGTTCCTAAATAAACAAAGATTTGACTTGATAAAGGATTTCTATACTACTAAAAGACTGAAAGAAGAAATTCTTAGATACGATAATGTTGGTCACCATATATTACCAGAAGGTTGGTCGATATATGATATATTAGATACCGTAAAATTGAAAGATCTAAAAGATATTTATAGCGAATATTATGACTTCTCTAAATTTTATGTCTCTAACGATAAGAAAGAATTCCAAAAATAGTGAGGGAACTAAGTGATATTATACACTCGCATTATGCAAAGCCACTTGTAATAGAGGACTAGGAATTAATTATTAGTGTAAATAAAATAGCTGAAGGTTATAGGTGGGAATTTAACTCTGATGAGAATATCGATAAAATGTGTAATGATATAAAAAATACTATAAGTGATTATATCACTGAAAATCGTAGTAAAAAAATAAATGAGATATTAATGAATAACCTTGAATAAGTAAGGTTTAGTAAAAATTGATATATTGGATATCCATAAATATTAAGATGGGTGAAGTGATTAGTATTTTGATTTGACATATTCTGTCAACTTTAAAAGATTTTCCATATTATTTGGATAGTTATTCATTATAGACTCTAGAAATTTTACACGGCCCTTTTTATATAAATCTATACCATAATGTGGTAAAAATTCAATCTCAATTCCCTTCTCCCATTCTAATAGACTTTCATAATCTCTCTCAACAATTTTCATATCAATTTCATTAAACTTATCAGATAAAGGTGTTTTACCTTCATGTGACTTTGTATCAATTATCATTTGATTTATCTCAAGTATATCTTTATCAGTTTTATCAGCAACACAACTCATCATAAACTTGGCTGAATCCTCTTCATTGGTTGAAGAAGCTGGATCATATACAATATCGTGAAATAATCCACAAAGGATTAATTTTTCATAGTCTTTAAATTCTAATGAGGACTGTTGCTCGTTTATCTGATCAATAACATCCAATAGATGAGTTTGTGTGTGGTATCCACGATGTGATTCATTCCACATACCAAGTATTGTTTCATACTTTACTTTAATACCCCATTTATCGATAAGTTTTTGCATATCTAGTTTTTTATTCTTTTATTATATATTAAAAGTGATATTTCTTTTTAGGACTAATTTTAACAGATATCTTGAGGTATACATATGCGGTATGACCTATCCTCAGCATATTCCTTTCTAGCCGAAAGTTGTAACAATAGAATATCATTATCATCAACATCATGCATTGAACTGATTTTTATCTTTCTAATAACACTCGTGCCCATTTTATCACCATATACCTTTATTATATTATCTAGTATTTTAACCTGTTCTGATAACTTCATACCTTGAAGTTCGTAAACAGTACTGTTAAGATTTAATATATCTCTAAATAACTTCAATTTCTCATCACTTATCTCACAATCTATATAATCTTTTCGATTATAGATTTTATATAATTTTCTCCAGATCCTTTTGGAATTTTCATCATTTACATTATAAGCATAGAATAGAAAATCTGCAGCGTTTTCAAAGTCATTATCATCAAATCCAAATTTTTTATAATTATCACTCTTAAGTTTCGAATACGATTTATTTAGAAATCCTAAATCAGAGGAATCCTTTTCACTATCTGTTCGTATTGGTGATAATCTAAAAAGTTCCATTTGATAACCTATTTTTTCGGATAAAAAAGAGCTGCTAGGCACATCCTCTACACAATTAAAATATTTTGACAGAACATCTTTATATTTTTCAAAGATAATCTTGTATTTATCTGTGAAACTAAGGTGTTGGATATCAACATATCTTTTATCTGTCATCAACTGACACATTCTTAATTCTAGATCATTTTCTAATTTTATACCTAACTCTTCTGACTTTTTAACAATTCTTATAGCTGAATGTGCTGGAGTTCTCAAACTTGTGAACTTTAATTTCTCAGTTTCTATGAAATTCTCAAAGGCATCATTCCAATAGAATTTATCCTCTTCTATAGAATAACCTATTTCTGTGCAATTTATATCAAATGAATCTATTATAAGTTTTGGATCGCTTGAATTTCCCTCATAGTAAATAAAATTTAATAGCCCATGTCTACTTACTTCTTTAATATGATAATAATCTTTGGTTTTTAGTCTTTGGTTAGTGAATCCATATCCATTTTCATATAAGACTTTTTCCATCCTTTTATAGTAGGCTATTCCCTCTTCTTCTTCAGATTCACCTTTATAAACAAATATATCAACATCATTTATGATGGCTTTTTTCCCAGAAACATATTCCCATATAAAATTAGCAATGCTTCCGCCTGCTACTATTCCACTATCTGGAAGTTCTACTAATTCTTTGATATCTGATAAAGCTCTTCTTGCTAATTTTTCAATCATCATTTAATATTTTTAACCTATTATTCCTATATTCATTAAGTGTTAGTCTATCAAATCAATGGTGATTCAAACAAACGTATGGTATAAATTAATTCTGAACCACAACCACGACATTTACGGTAGTAAAGATCCAATAGTGAATTTTGTGATACCGTAAATGACGTGAAGTGTGTTCAAAATTAAGCTGTTAGGAAAATCTTCCTTGTTGTTCTATCAACAGCTAATACTTTAACATCCAGAGTATCACCATACTCAAGTGTTAGACCAAGTCTACTAATCTCTGAGTTGTGTATAAGTCCAACTGTTTCATCATCAAGTGATATTAGACATCCAAATGACTTAACAGATCTAACCTTTCCAGTTATACTTTGACCAGTTGTGATAGTGTCCCAAAGAGTTTCTCTCCATACCTGTGTTAGAATAATTTTATTCTTATTTTGGATTACCTCCTTAACGAAGAACTCGATTCCTTGCCCAGGTTTGATATCAGAAATTCTATCTTGCCACTCTTCTACAATATTGGCTTTGTGTATCATACCAGTTAAACACTCGTTGAATTCCACAAAAACTCCAAAGTTTGTTGTTCCAGTAACATGTCCTACATACTTTTCACCGATTTCAAGTTTTGAAATAGCTTCTGGTATCATAGACCTAAGATATCTTCTTCGGCTAACTATATATGTTCCCTCATCTGAGAAAGACTCTATCATAACCTTAAATGTATCACCAACAATCTTTTCAACATCATGAAGTTTGTTAATTCCAGCAAGTGTATTTGGCATAAATGCTGGTAGTGTAACACCACCATGCATCAAGTCAATATTATATCCCGCTGGATTTGAGCTGATAATGTAAGCATCTACAACAACATTTTCACCCAGACTCATTAATTCCTCGTGGGCTATTGATTCGTGTAACATCGCAATAGATCCAGTTATAAAGTAGTTTTCTTCATTAACTCCTATTACAATTATATCAAGTTTATCACTAATCTCATAATTCTTTAGATATTTTGATTCAGAAGGTTTATTATCAACGTGTACATAATCTTTAAATCCATCCACATAAAACTGATGAAACCCTCTATCTTCTCCCATATACTCACCACTAACCGATGAACTTGGTTTTGGGTCGATAATAACCATACCCTTTAGTAAATTCTCTAGTAGAGCATATTCTGGTCCTTTCTGCTTCATGCTACCACCGGATTTTCTCCTTAGATCGTCATGTTCCAAATCTTCCCAGAATCCCTCTTCGTGGAATCCACAATTTTCATTCTTTATCATTTTATATTTTTTAGTTCTCAATTTATATGATTGTGTATTGTGAAGGTTTAATCTCTAGGTATATTATTTTTCTTCATATAGTCCCTGAGGCGGGCAGATTCTTCATAACTCTCGGATTCTATAGAAGATTGTAGCTTTTGATTCATCTCTATTACCCATTCTTCTTTTGTCTTTTTTCCTTTATCCTCTTCTATATCGTATACTATTGAGTTATAGTATTTTTTCATATCATTAATATTTTTAAAATAAACTTCTTCTTTCATCAGGCTTATGTCAGTTATCTTATTAAGAGTTGAACTATCTGATATTTTTTTAAGAAATTCATCATTTATAACACCATTTTCTAATAAAAATCTAGCTAGATGATGAGGTCTACCTTGGAACATTTCCAGGAATATTATAAATTTTTTATAATTAGATTCCTTATTACTCATATTTTTTTATAAAATATTTTATATGTATAGTCAAAGCAAAATTCACCACTTTTCTCTTCTTGGTTAAAAGTTACGATTGTTCTAGATTCGTCAAATTCTGTTTGTGTTTCTATTTTCTTCTGTTGATAATTCTCACTTATTAATACATCTGGTGATATTGCCGTTCTACCGCTATTAACATCTGTATATCCCGCCCAAACATTATTAAACCTTAATACATTTTGGCTTTGTATATCAACATAATTTAAATACAACTCAACCTTTTCAAGTGAATATCTATCTATTACATTCTTAGCAATATACTCCTTTATTGCAAAATCAACATCCTTATTCTTTGTCATTATATTTTTTACACCTTCAAATGTCCTATATGTTTTCAATGTGGCGAATAGGAAATTTATTAATATTGTTCTTAGATCAATTGTTAGTATATACCTTGTTTTCGAGTCTTTCTGTGAAGATGGTTGTGAATCATCAATTACCAAAGTATGATTTATTCTTTTATCACTTGATGATGAATAGGATACTGGTGTCAAAGCTGATTCAATTGATATGTCTATCTGTTCCCTATCCAATGTCTGATAATAAACAAGATTTTGATTGCCTATTGATATTGAATCCTCAACTTCTAACATTTTAGATCCAAGCAATGTTGCCTCTTCCTTCATATTAAATGTCCCGTGTACAGTTTTATAATCAAACTCTGGTGAAATATATGTCCTTCTCATTAATTATTATTATAATTTTTTATTATAGTGTTCAGATAAAGAGTTCTATTTATATTAGTATCAACTACAACAGATGATATAACCGGAGAATCTGAGTTATAATGATATTTAAAATCCCAAGTTGATTTGAATATAAAGAAATCAACTACCATATATCCAAATTCGTCTAACATTGGATATATTGAATCGTAACTATCATTGTCTCTAAGCTTCAAAAGGTTATCAGACTTATTAACCTTGGATATTGTTCTTTGTTTCATAACACCAAACAGTGATAGTGATGTATCAAAAATATAATTACCATTTCTAATACTAAGTGGATTTACAATCGATGATGTTAATCCGGAATCATATATAGATGACCTATTAAATAACTCAACATCATAGAATACTGGCATATATTCACCACTATGTCTAAATAATGTTTCAGTAACTATACCATGTTGATTATTATAATTCTTAGATACTTTATTAGCGTCTTTAGAGTTTTCAATATTAACACCAAGTGGAACATCGTTATAGAAGTTTATCTTTTCTAATGTATCTATATTTCCATTCTCTAAAAATCTAGAAGGTTTTAATATATTTTTACCTAAAGTATTAGGTGTGTATTTTAGAGATTCTCTTTTAACTTCAAATTCATCAGCCTCTTCACATAATAAGAAATATGGAAGGTCTGATATACCAGAATCAAACTTATACTTATTTACAGCTCCATCCTCATCTATAACTATGTATGATACATAGTCAGCAAATCCATATATTGTATCAAGATCATTTATTTGTCTGATAAAATTAGCAGCGGTTATCCTTGAATTTGGATTTATATAAAGATTATCACGCTCATTATTTTTTGTAGGATCAGTAATATCATTTAATGACTTTAGAGTGTTGTCATTTATAGCAATATTAACTAAAACATTTTTATGCTTTTTGTTTATGTATATTTTGATACCACTATCCAATGTCATATACCCGCTTTGTGTTGCTGACATACCTAGATTATATCTTGAATAGTAGAAGTACTCACCTATTCTAATAAATGGGTTATGATATGATGAATATTTAAAATCTGTATCAGGGGCAAAGGAATACATTCTATACCATGCACTATCTAACCCAGGAACATTTTCATCATTTAAGGGGCCATAAGTTGAAATATAAAGAGTTTCATCAAATACAACATATTCATCAGCACCATATGATGATAAATTTTTATCCCATAATGATATCCTTTCCCATCTTGGAAGAGCATTAAGTGATATTGCTGAAATTTCATTCCAATATATAGTGCTCAATTGTAACTTTTTAGTATTTGAAGATGGTCTTATTCCAGTGCCAACATTAACATTTGCTTGAAAATATCTATTATCATAAATAACCTGATCACCTGTACTATATGGTAAATAAGGATTCCAGAAATCCGCTGACCCTGATGCACTTGCTCCAAATTTGTAATAATCCTGGTATATATAAACCCAATTATAAGCAACATATGAAAGAGGTGATGTGTAATCATAAAATGGATTTGTTTCCGGGAACTGTGTTAATGTTTGGAAAAATCCAAAATCACCTGATTGTGTTGGTGATATTGACGGATCAGAAATAGTTATACCGTTCAAACATTGATACATTGTTTCTTCATAGTAAATTAAATCACCTACTTTATATGGTATGTCTATGTCAAAATTATTAACTAAGTCCCATTGCATTTTAATTCTGAATATTCCTGGGTCTGAATATGTTAATCCTTGCGGATTTTGTATCTGGAACCCCAAAGATCCTATATATGACATTGTAGTTGTATTCAACTGGTATTGTGGAAACTCTAACTCTACATAATCTCCTATATTTAGAGATGATGTTGTTGCTGTGGATAATGAATATGTTCCTGATCCTGTTATAGAGTCAATGTTATCCCAGTAATATGGCTTATATAATTCACCATCATCACCAACCTCCCAGTCGTTACTAGATAAAAGTATTGAAAATTTATAATCATCAAACTTATTTGATGATTTTAGATTCAGATTCTCAATTGATACGTTATTCGATACTATACTATCAACTTCAAAAATTTTGAATTTTAACCCTCTAAATACTGTTAGATTTGGTATTGCATTATCACCAGCATTAAAATGTGAATATTTTTTCTTAGAAAGTAAAATACGATTATCTATAAATGATTGTGTTGGTGAGAAGAAAATATTAAAATAATCAAAGTCATAATCAAAGGAATAAGTACCACCATTTTGATATGTTGTCATACCTAAATATTTATCAACCTCAAAAGCATATGATGGATTTTGATTAACACCATTCTTTTCTATATGTAATGAGTGGTGTAGGTAAGATGTTGTTCCAGAATTTATTGTATAGAAATAGTCGAGATTTCTATTTGATCTCTTAGGTATTATGTTCCTAGTATCAACTGTTCTATTATAATTTTCATGTACATCATTATTATTTAATAAGTATGGATAATCATTGGTTGATAATGAATTCTGATATCCCCATCTACAATGCACCGGATTCTTTCTCCATAATTCGGTTAGATCATTATCAGAAATTCTAAATGTTTCTAAGTTTGATGTATAATCTGAAGATGTTGGTACAAATTCTGTTTCACCATTAAATTGAAAATCATCAAATATTGCTGGATTTGAATTATTCCTAAGATCCGTTAAATACATTTTACTTTCTTCTGTCCTACATATATCGTTCCTTAATTCATATTCAAACTTAGAATACTCATTATCAATTATCTGTGTGTCAAAGTCCTTAATGTCTGTAAATTTAACTCGGTATATCTTAAAGTTAATTGGGGAATTTATATTAGTTATGAATAAATCAATAGACTTTCCATATCCAGAAATATTATTATTAGTATAATATTCAAATTTAAAATCCTCATTATATTTAAATGCATAATCTGTTACTAACTTTATATAACCATTTTCAGATATTAGGTTATGGAATACTCCATCAATTTCTATTAGGTTAACATCAGCAAACGAAAATCCTGTAAGTTCATAAGGAGAATCATCCAATACTTTTAGGATACGATTTTGATCATCAATATAGTAGTGTTTTTGATTCAAGTAGGATTCCATACCAGATAAATCAATATCCGATATTATCCTATATTCAACATTTACCGGCTCAGTAACCTCATCTATAGTTAGTCTCTTTTTCTTATTATCACTCCTAATAGGAGATACCCGTCTTGAGTATTTCTTATAAAATTGCTCAACCTTATAGAAATTACCCAAGTACTCAACCCAGTTATCTTCACCAGTCTTAAACCCATTTACAAATGGGTCAATTTGAAAACTTATGATATTACCATTGGATATTGTTATAGTTTTAAGAGATGGCATCTTAAATGGTGATATGGAATCTATTAATTCTATATCCTCAAGATAAAATCCAGAATATCTATTCATTGACCATTTTCTAAGTGATGCTGGTGTTGCTGGTGTGTCATCAAATAAGAAAGTGAAATTTAATATCTGTGGGTATACAAGCTTATTTATCTGGTACCCATCAGTAAATAATTTCTCAAAATCAAATAATGTATTTTCATTCTCTAGATCTTCATCTAGATAGAACGACTTGTTTGTGTATCCACCAGATTCATAGTCAATACCTGTCCATCTTGTGAATTCCAATTCACGGAAATCAACATCAAGTGCTGAATTAGGGAAACTTTTGTTTATAGTGAAATTATTATTAATCCATTCACCAAGTGGTGTTTCTTTTGTCATGTTAACCAATTTAACCGTTTTGAAATTCTTTAAGAATTCTTCCCTGAAGTTATCTTTAGTTAGGTCAATTAATCCTGGTTCATCAATCCTGAATATTATGAAATATTTAGGTATGGAGTGTTTAAAGACATATAATGGTGCGAAATATTCGTACTCTTCCTCATATCCTTTATTGTTTACAATATTTTTAGCACCAGCGACATACATTTCATCATATTGATTTGCAAAATCGGTAGACATGTTATTATTGTCTTCTTCATAAGAAATGCTAAATGCTATATCAACTGGAAAATCTTTAAAGAAATGTGGTATAAGTTCGTCATAATAGTTATTCTTATTAAATTGCATCTTCTTAAATCTTGATGCAGATAGCTCATCCTGTGAATCTATGCTCTCAAGAAAAAGATTATAGTTACTATCAGTAATTATTTTAACATTTGATGTTAAAGCAGTATTTGTTCGTAACAGAGAGAATGATTTCAATGCGGATATTTATTTTTGTATAGTATATATTCATTTATACCATTTCAGTATAACTATTGGAATAATAAAACATATATTTGGTTTTGATATATAATAAAATATGAAAAAATACCTTGCTTTTTTATATGGCCCGTCAAAGAAAACACATCAGTCTTTAGCTGATGTGATGAATTTGACAAAAAGTAATTCTAACCTTGTGTTAAAATATATTGTTTAATGGTATTTGGATTTGCCTCACCAATAGAA
>Ga0209702_10005106_pt1 | contig 18293 bp, 10 predicted proteins | sample FRY01_FD_187210 | JGI IMG/M metagenome (GOLD analysis project Ga0209702, IMG submission 187210) | Freshwater microbial communities from Lake Fryxell liftoff mats and glacier meltwater in Antarctica - FRY-01 (SPAdes) (version 2) | ecosystem: Environmental > Aquatic > Freshwater > Ice > Glacier...
TACCACCACTCACATTCACCACTCACATTCACCACTCACATTCACCACTCACATTCACCACTCACATCCACCACTCACATTCACCACTCACCGTCACCACTCACATTCACCACATTCACCACATTCCCCCCACTAGCTGTGCACCGAGTATAAATATTCACACAATGACCACACGCACAGGACCACGACCACACACCTGGACTTACGGACCTGATCCTGAAACCCATCATCAGCACACCGCATGGTTGCACAACCGTGTGCAGGCTCGCTTCCGCTCAGAACCCTACTCGCTCACTTTTGCACAGTTCTGTTCACTGTGGCAGGGTGAGTGGCACCGCAGGGGCAGGGGTTGGCAGCATTTAAACCTCACCAGACGGGATCCAGCCCTGGGTTGGACGGAGGATAACTGTCGGCTCGCAGAGCGCGGCACCATCACCCACGCTTACAATTTCGGCATTAAAAAAAATTTACGCAAACCCCCTATAGGAGACACACCATGAAAACACGCACAAAGACACGCACACGCACACGCACACGGCCACGCACCCACAGAATGCCCGATGGCCGGATAATGCCGGGTGCCACACACCCACGACCCAGCACACGCAAACGTAAGAGTTATTAATGCTCACTGCGGATCGGCATTGTCCACGATGCAGTCTGATCCGCACCACACGGCAGTGGGGTGAATCCCCAGAGGGATGGGTATGCCTGGCCTGCTCAGTGGGTCGCAGATCCGAGCAGACACGCATGGAGATGCGATGGACTCCGGATAACACCCCTGCTGTTAAATAACCGATGACACCTGCTCTGCGACATCTCCATCTATTGGTGCGTGCTGAAGTTAATGCTCCACCATTAAAAGATTTTGACCTTGCGGCCGAACTGCGGTCACTGGTACGGCATATTGATATGCGGATATTATCAGGACCACACACTGCCTACTGCCCAGTTACGGGCAACGCGGGATGGTCAGGTGCTGTGATCATAGAAACATCCTCTATCACATTCCACTCATGGGTTGACGCAGAATACCCTGTGATACAGTTGGATGTGTACACCTGTGGAGAGTTGGCCGTGGACACAGTGTTGCTGTGGTTGAGACAGTTTGAACCAGAGCGTATAGATTATAAATTCTTAGACAGAGAAAACAATTTTCGAGAGATCGAAGTAAATAGTATGGCCCTGTTACCTGAGAGTCGGTGAGCGGACAGGGGCACAGCACGCGATGGACATAGAAAAAACAAATCTGGAAGTACACGTGGAGTTATGCACTGCTCGCTTTGACAGGATCAACGAGAGGTTGGACAGCATAGAACACAGTCTTAAAGAAATACACGATCAGATGTTGGTGGATCACAAGTCACAGATGAAGACCGTGATCATGACCGCGGGCACGGTAATAGCAGGACTGCTATCCACTCTTGTGGTAATATTAATAAAAAGTTAGTATGATACGCACTGTGAGACAATTCCTTCAAAAAATAATTAAAAAAATTTGTAGAAAAAAATGGCAAGCCCCGTTTGATTGGGAGTAAACAGTGTTAGTGCCCACACGAAACCAACGACGCTGTTATGTGATAGGCAACGGACACAGCAGAAAAAACTATTCCATAGACACACTTACTTGGCCCAAATTTGGTTGCAATCAGATCTATCAGGATCATCGAGTGGACTATCTGCTGGCACAAGACGGGCAGGTACTACGGCAAATGGAACGAGATCGAGTTGCTCAAACTGTGTATGTGCCTTTTAAAAAATGGAGATCGTTGAGCGAACATGTCTCTGCAGATGGCCTACGGATACAGACTGTTCGTACGGATGAGCGTTTAATGGCTCATTGGCTCACAGGAGAAATGGCCGTGATATTGGCCGCACAGTTGGGATTTGACAGAATAAAATTGATTGGATTTGACGGAGGACCTGACAGCTGGTACAGAGCAAGGACCAGCACCAACAGTTCTTTAGAAGTGTGTCAATCTCATCCTGCTCGCTATGCAGACACATTTAAAAAGATTCAACAACTATTTCCTCATATTATTATAGAAACAGACGAGTATTTCTGTTATCATTATAAATAACTGTGCGGATAACCGGATGGCCCGCTGATGTCTAATAATTTAGGACAGTGGGTAGTGCTGTAAACTACAAGCAAAGAACGTTCATTGCGAGTAAGGACAATCCTCGGACCCTGAAAACAACAACACAATTCCCAGCGTTATAATAAACAAACCAAAACTACAAGGAGACAAATAAAATGTCACTAGTAACACACGCGGGCACATCTGTAAGCAATAGCTTTATCACGATGTGGTCGGACGATGTCCAACAAGCATATCAGCAAGAGACATCAAAATTGGTTGATTCTGTAAGAGTTGTAAGAAACGTTACCGGATCGACTTATAAATTCCACAAACTATCAAAAGGTGGATCAGTAAAAAACAAAGCAAGGTTTGAAGATATCACAGCAATGTCAGATTCTTCTAAATCCCTAGGAGGATCTGGTGTATACACTGGTGGAACTGCTCAAAATTCTGTAGTAACAGCGACTTTAAGCAATTTCCATTCTGGTGAATACATCGATGACCTTGATATGTTTAAAACCAACGTGGATCTAAGAGGCACATTTGCTTCTTCTATCGCAAGTGCATTATCTAGAGCGGTTGACCAAGAAATCATCGACGCATTAGACGCATCTACACCAACCAACATCAAAACAACTGCTCAAGGAGCAAATGGTTTGAACAAAGCATCTCTATTAGAAGTACACGAAGCGTTAAACGCTTTAAATGTACCATCTAATGACAGAGTATTGCTTGTTTCACCAGCGGCTCTTACTGATATCTTGAATGATACTACTCTTGTATCATCAGACAACGGTATCATTACTAACCAAGCACTTGCAACTGGATACATTCCTTCAATCTTTGGATTTAGAATAATTGTATCTAACTTGCTAACTGCTGATTCAGTTGTTAGAAAATGTTATGCCTACCAAAAAAATTCAGTAGGTCTAGCTCTAGCTCAAGATATTCAGGCTAGAATTGATTACATTGCCCACAAAGCATCGCATTTAGTATTAGGTACGATGTCCGGTGGATCAACAGTAATTGATGCGGATGGTGTATGTGAGATACAAGTAACTGAGTAATAAACCATTTATTGGGTAACCAGTAAACTCGCTTAATTTGGCAGGCCCTTTCGGGGGCCTGTCTTTTTTTATTTTATAAATAACATAAAGGATATCCGTACATGGTTGAAACAAATATTTCCATATCAAATAAATCTTTAGTTAAATGTGGTGCTACTACCATTGCATCTTTTACAGAAGGATCGCACGAAGCAAACGTGTGTAATACAATGTATGAAACCACTAAAAAAGGTCTGTTGTATTATACATTTTGGAATTTTGCAATTCAAAAATCTTCATTAAATCTATTAAACGAAACACCGCTCGACACAAATTTTACATACGCACATTCATTACCAGGTGACATTATTAGAATTAAAGCAATCTTCGATGACAAAGGTTATTACCAAGAAGATTATAAAATAGAAGGTCAAAAAGTTTATAGCAATTCAGCAACAGTTTTTTTAGAGTACGTGCAGGACATGGATGAACAATATTTTCCTGTGTTTTTTATAGAGACGCTGGTCGCAAAATTAGCCTACGAAATCAACGAGGCTATTACAGGTATTGGTACATTACAAGACAGATTATCAAATGATTTTAACATCAAACTAAGGGCCGCAAGAATAGCGGATGGACAAGAAAACCCACCAGTTAATGTGATGCCTGCAGGCAGACTTATCGAAGCACATTTAGGTGCAACTTCTTCCGTTGCTGGTAACTTGCGTCACAGCAATTAATGGCCACCAGAAAATTTACTCAAAACAACTTTACACAGGGACAAGTTGGACCGTTCCTAGCAGGTAGGGGTGAAACTCCTATCTATAAAGCGGGTTTAGAAACCTGTGAAAATTTCCTATGCTTGCCACAAGGTGGCATTACCAAAAGAAAAGGTTTTGAATTTATATCAGCAGATCCAGACAACACTGTTGTTGCAGACGGATCCACCACATTAGACACCAACGGATTTTATATAAACTCGAGAATGTTCCCGTTCGCTTTTTCTACAGGACAAGAATATATTATTTTAATTGAACCATCACACGATGCGGTGGCAACTAAAATGCACATATTCTATCAGAACGTAAGAGTACAAACACTCACCAACGGGGTGGATAGCAACACGTTTCCAATAACAGAAGCACAAATTGATGATCTTAGATTCACACAATCTTTTGATTACATGATTTTTGTCCATCCAGATGTACAACCAATAGAACTGGTAAGAGGTGCCACCAACACAGACTGGACAATGACCTATATTGATTTCGATCATTTACCACAGGTCAATTTTAATTTTGATGCCACCCTAACTCCAGCGGCAGTGACAGGAGCGAGCGTCAATTTTACTCTAGCAGGAGGCACCTATCGTTGGGTGAATGCGGCCTGGCCTGCGGGACACGTTAATATGCGTGTGGATGTTAATGGAGGCAAGGGAAGCATTACAAGTGTATCATCACCCACCGTGGCAGTGGTGTCAATTCAATACGAATTGGTGGATACACAAACAGCGGCAGGACACGAATGGAGTATAGATGCATTTTCAAATCTGTCAGCAACACTGGGGGGAGGATGGCCTCGTACAGTTTCATTCCATCAGAACAGACTGATCTTTGGTGGTAGCAGAGATAAGCCTCAAACCATATATGGATCACAATCAGGTGACTTTTTTAACTTTGACAATTACACACGTGTGGTTGCTTCCACAGGTGAAGTTACAGGAGAAATTTCAGACACATCAGGAATTCAATTTACTATAGCATCGGATCAACTTAACTTAATTAGAGATCTTGTATCGCAACAATCACTATTCATTTTTACATCAGACGGAGAGTTTGACATGTCCGGGAATCCGGTAACTCCCGCAAACGTTTTAATTCGACAACAAACACGTTATGGTACACGAGGTGGTAGTTCTAAACCTGTGGTAGTAGATAATGAAGTATTATTCATACAAAAAGGTGGTAAAGTTATGCGAGCATTTGTTTATAACTTTAACACAGATGCTTATTCAGCAAAAAATTACAATCTAGTACATCACGATATATTAGAAGGAGCAACAGAATTAGCGTTTGTAAGAAATTATGATGGAAGCAATAACAACTTTGTATTTGTATTAAATTCTAATGGAACCATGTCTGTATTGGGTGTTAACACAGAATATACTGTGGTAGGATGGACCAAATGGTCAACCCAGGGATTGTTTAAACATTTAACAGTGGTGGATGACATTTTATACGCACTTGTACAAAGATACAGCAGTGACGGCTCCACATTAAGGACAGGATTATTTTTAGAAAGATTAGCAACAGAAGACATATACTTAGATTCATATCATAATACAACTGTTAATGGATCTACATTTACAGGTGTGATAGGGCTCGAAGGCCAAACAGTTGCTTGTATAGCAGACGGTCTTATACATCCAGATGTAACAGTGGATCAAACAGGATCTTTTTCTCTAACACGCACAAGCGGTTCAACAGCAATAGGACTGCCCTACACAGCCACAGCAGTAACATTACCAATTCAAATTTCATCTCAAAATCTAACCACATTAGGTGAGAGAGTTAGAAAAGTCATGTGTGAATTACAATTTAATGCTTCTAAATATCTTAAAGTTGATGATTTTGTAGTGCCTTTTAGAGAAATGGGCAACACTGTATTAAATCAAGCAGTCGTTCCTTTTACGGGAATAAAAAGATTAAGAATAGCTGGCTTTAGCAGGACTCCACAAATAACATTAATCAATGATGTGGGATTACCGGTAACACTGTTATCGATAACAACGGAGGTTAAAGTTGGTCTCGGAAAAGTTCAAGAACAATAAACTTAAAAAACACCCACTTAATTTTGATCATTACGAATATGTGATTAATAATATGAGGCACTGGGATCAATTAGAAATTATGTTAATGGGGTATACAAAAAAAAGATTATTGCATATGTTTGATCAGTTGCAGGGTGTAACAGGCACCTACGAAAATATTCCTGTATTGTGTGCAGGCTATCAAAAATTTCCAAATGTTTGTTGGTATTGGTTTTTTGGAACACCGTTAGTAAAAGATTTTTTTAAGAATATAACTCGCGAATTTAAACACATGGTTGAAACTAACGAAAAAAAATATCCAAATGATCGGCACGTTGTACAAGTCTGGAACAAACACCAAGACTCAATTGACTGGCTAAATATGTTAAAATTTAAACCTTTTTCATCTTTTCACGTGGGGAAGGAAGAAATTTTATTAGTTGAGAGGAATCGAATTTAAATGTGTGCACCAACCAAAGATTTAGTTAAGATAGCATTAATAGCAGGAGTAGCTTATGCAACTGGTGGAATAAGTTTAGGCACAACTGCGGCAACCACAGCAACCACAGCAACCACAGCGGCCAGCACAGCGGCCACAGTAGGCACAACAACAACATCTTCTGGAATATTTTCTACATTAGCATCATACGCTAAAACTGCGGCACCATGGGTTGGAGCAGTAGGCTCTGTAGTATCTGGGTACATGCAATCTAATATGTTACAATCAAAAGCTAATTTTGTAGATTATTCTATTTTAGTTGATGAAGATGCAAGCGGATTAAGAAAAGCACAACGACAAAGACAAATGAGATTAACCATTGAAGCACAGAAAGCAAAATACGGATTAACAGGTGTAACCCTAGAAGGAACACCCACAGATATTTTGGCAGAAACAAATGCTAAATTTGCAGAAGATCAGTTTATTGACAATTATAATACTGCTCAAAAAATTTACAGCAAACAAATAGGTGCAGAACAATACAGAACAGAAGCAAGTTCAGCAATGCTGGGTGGTATTGTAAATGCGGCAACTGTGATTGGCACACGAGGATTTACACCTCAAACCACAAAAGGAATCCCGGGATGGACACCAGGGGCAACAGGAGATCCATTTTAATGGCCACTATATCAGAATCAGGTGTTGAGGAATCAACATTACCAGGATCTAAAAGACAAGTAACTGTTCCTGCGGTAGGTCAAACTACTGCCACGGCCCAAACAACATTTACTACTCCGTTTATTGCTGGAGAAAGTGCAATAGGCACTGTTAACACAATAACAAAAAAATTAAACACGATAGCAGATGAAAATGCTATAAGTGATGCTGTAAATCAAGGGCAACAAGATCAAGAAGCCGCTATTAAAGCAGGAAATACAAATTACCTGCCTACTGGTAATGCATTTACATTATCAGGTCGAGCCTATGAAGCAGGTGCTACTGTAGCACTGGTAAATCAAAAATCCGGTGAAATTGATGATCAATTAATGCAATTGGCACAAAAAAGATCAAAGAACATTGATGCATTTAATATAGAATCTAATGAATTAAAAACTAAAATAATAGGAAATTTACCAATTAAAGTTCAAAACGAAATTTCTCTTAAATTTGATAAGGCTAAAAACAATCTTGCTTTACAAATTAATGGTAAAATGTTTCAAGACTCGGTTGAAGATAATAAAATACAAATATCAGATGGTATAGACAGAAGTACAAACAAAATTTTTAATGCTATTAAAGATGTGGGATTAGGTTCGGAAGCAATTCCAGAAGAGTTTGCATCAATAACAACTAATTTACAAGCATTAAAAGAATTAGGGGTTGGGCCAAAAGATTTAAAAACAGTAACCGACGGAATTCGACAACAGATATTTGCACAATGGTTAAAAGAAGAATTTGTATCGAGGAAAAATGATCCTAAAGGTTTAGCAACGTTAAAAACAGAATTAGAATCTGGAAATTATACGTTTGGAGCATTAGGAGAAGAGTACGGAGATGTTTTTCCGGGTGGTAAACAAATTACATTAGCAGAAGGCAAAGCATATTCAACTATATTAGACAAATATAAAACTGATTCTGCCAAAGCCGCTTCAGGGGAAAGATACACATTTAATTTACAACACACGATGGATGTGAATCAAATTGCTGACGGAGGCAAAGGATTTAGTGTTAAATGGGATAATAACGGACAACAAATAATTGGACACAACACCACGGCATTAACTTATAACGAAACACAATCGTCGTTGTTGGGCAATGATGCGGCCAAATTAATGGAACATAAAATAGAATTTGCCGCGGCCAATATTACAGGTGATATTATTATACGAGCAAAAACAGACAGCATGGCTAAAATGGCAGAGGGTTATACAAAAATAACACAATTAGAAACACTAGCTAAAAATGCAACAACACCGTATGAACAAACAATATATTCAAAAGCGGCTGAAATGACTAAAAAAAGATTAGATGCTGTAATTAAAGATAGACAAGATTCTAAAACAAACGGAAATGCCATGAACGATTTTTGGAAAAACAGGAATGCTTTTGGCCTTAATCCCAACACAGATATAACCACTGGGGCAGGCACCGTCGAACTTAAAACTGCTTTTGAAAAATATAGTAATAGTCCACTGAATTATTCACAGTTACCTATAGAACAGGCCAATATTGAATTATCAACATTAAAAACAAGTGCATCAGTAAGCATACAACAAGGGTTAGCAGACGTTGACAAACTTATTCAAAGGCAAGGGCCATTTGCAGAAGGATATATTACATCAGCATTAACAAAATCATCATCCAATGACAAAAGCAATGATTACGCATTGGTAGAAATTATTAGTTTAAAAAAACAAGGAAAACAAGCAGAAGCCGAAACATTAATGGCCGCGTATAAAGGAGCAGGACCAAACGAATTAGCACTGAAACAATCCTTGGGTGATACCGAATGGAATACAGAAAAAACCGATTACGAAACAAAATTTATTAAAAGATTTGGAAAGGATATAGATTTAAAAACCAGTTATGGTAAAAGTGTCCTGGCTACCACATATCAGTTCTATTTAAAAAACAGACAAGCAGGCATACAAAATGCTTCAGCGGCATTTGAATCTGCCGCGTCGTTTGTTACAAATAATCATGCCTCGGTAGAATTAGACAACGGACAACGAGTTATGTTTCCGGCAAATTATCTTCGAGATGAGAATGGTACAAACATGACTACTTTTATACAAGATCAATTAAACGACACTTTAAAAAGACCGTGGTTGTATAATATTATGCCGTCGGGGGGTCAAACAGTAGATAGAATGATTGACTACAAAGAAGAGTATAAAATGGTATTTGACAATGGAAGATTTGTATTAAGAGATAAAGCAGGTGATATTGTGGCTCAACCAATGCAAAAATATCCAAGTGATGCAAACAGTTTGTATATGAGTGATGTTGTAATCACTGTACATCCTAGCATAAAACCACGCACCGTGTTTGATGATGCAGAAAAAACATGGGACGAATTTGGTGGGAAAAAATCATTTTCTAAAAAATTACCAACACTTTATAAAGAAAATAATCCTGTTACGTATGACCCGTTTGATGAAACTGGAGAAATATTTCGAGAAGGAGATGATCAAAAATTATTGTCCTATGGAGAAGGGTTACAAAAAGCATTCAATGAAAATTACATTCAAACAGATACAGCAGGTAGAAAAACTATGGCATACAATGACTGGATGGTATCTTCTTTAGTAGGATCAGCAGGAAAAAATTATTCTATTGCCCAAGCAATCAGTTTAAAAGCAGTAGAAAATAATCTTACAGATAGAGATTTATTATGGGCATATCAAAATATTCCTATGATGAGTAAATTGCAATTGAATAATAAAGACAGAAGAAATTACGTGCTTAATCAATGGAAAAACAACTTTGATTCACTCAGTAAATTAAGCACACCCACTGACGGAGCAACAAGAATGAGTCCATGGCAGGTAATAATGAAACTAGCCGATGAATTTGTTGTGCTAGATGTCGATCCAGGGGGAGCATAATGCCTCTTGAACTATTCCCAGGTTCCATTAAAGTAACCACACCCGAACAGGCCAAACCATTACCGTACTCTAGAACAGAAGTTATTGGTGCTGGTATTTCGGCAGGATTAAAAGAGACCACGTATTCCTATCTATCAGATACAAACGATTTTTATACAGCAAAAAACAACGTTGACGACCAAGATTTAACAGAGGGTGAATTTAGAAACATGCCAGGAGTTACACCAGACATGGCCTATTTCCCCGGAATGACTATGGGTGTTGCAAACACGTTTATAGACTCACACGAACAAAGAGCAAATTTTCAAAGGATGAGAGAAAACACTGATTTTCAAACAACAGGATATTATATGTTGGGAGGATTTATGGGAAACGCGACCGACATAGTTAACTGGGTTCCGTTTGGTATGCCCATTAAAGGTGCTGGGGCATTGTCTAATGCCGCAAGAATGGGTGGTGCTAATGCCCTAATAGAAACGGCATTAACTCCGTTGGTTGCAACAGCATACACAGGCAGAGGTGAAGAATTAACACCAGAAGATGCGGCAACTAATCTAGCGTTTGCCGCAGGTGCTGGAGCATTGTTAAGTTTGGGATTTTCAGGCATTGGAAAAACTATAAATTCATTAGATGCTTTTTCTCTAATGGGTCGCAGGGCCGATCCCGGAGGAATGGGAAGTATAATCACAAAAGCACAAAAAGGTGATTATGTTATTTCAGAAAAATTTGGTGAATTATTAAATCGAGATCAAATAGGCTTTGCTGATGCAACTGGTACCAGTATAAAAAACACCGATCCGTTTGTTAGAAATACAAAAAGATTTATAGATACCGCTGGGCAGATTCACGATGACGTCAACAATGTTAGAACCAACGAGCACGTAACTGTAGATTTTAACGAAATTACAAATATAAAAACCATATCGGGCACTAACGAAAGTATTTTAAAAATATTATCAACCATAGAACGACACATCGGTGAGGACGAGTCTATTAGAATTATTCGAACAGACAAACCAGGTAGAGGCAGTGACATAGCTAAAAAAGATTTAAACAAATGGCTAAACGACGAAACCATGACAGTGAACACAGGATTAGTCTCTAGACTGGCCGGAGACAGCCAATTGGGTACCCTAGTAGCAGATATTAAAAAAATGTTTAAAAAACCGTTTGAGGCAGAATTAGATGACAACGTAGCAGTTGTACTAGGCAGTGATTTTAGATACGAGGGAGAATTTGAACTTAAAGGGCCAATAACAGGATTTGATCCAGCAAATGGTATTGGACGAATATACGAAGTTGATCCTAAAACCGGAACAAGAAAATTATTATCATCAGACGAAGCAAAACAAGTGTTTGACGTGTTGGGTGAAAATATCAATTCAAAAATTGAAGCATCAGGAGCAGACCTAGTAAGAAAATCAAAAATTTCCGGCAGAACTATAGAGGAATCAATTCTAAACGATAACCCGGGTGCTAAAAAAAACATGGATGACGCATTAGAAGCTGTGGACAATAATGTTAAAAAAGAAAAATTTGAAGATAACCTAAGTAAAACTGAAGAGGAACTAAAAAAAGAAAGAGAAACAGATCCGGAAGCACCAATAATAAAAACCACAGACCGAAAAACCACATTTGAGTCGGCAATAGCTCGATCCCTTATGCCTACTAATTTTTTTGAAAAATATGGAATTGTTTTCAACGAAAAAGAAAACATAATGATAATAACAAATCAAACCAAATGGAACGCACTCACTGATGCAGAAAGAAAATTTGCCACTACATTAATGAATGTCGTTAACAACACAGTGGATCAAAGCGAGACTATAAAAACACTTAATAAAGGATTAAACACCAGAGGAGATTGTAGATAACATGGCCTTAACTAATTGCGACCAGCTATTAAAAAAGTTTTTAGATAACAACAACATCGATACTAGCAAGATTGATCTAGAGAGAATTGGTGCAGAAATTGAAGCAAAAAGATTAGATATAGAATCCAGCGGTCGAACATTAGACTCTTTTATTGAAGGCAGTACTGTTTATAAAGAAAAAGACATGTTAATTCACAATGTCTTTGCAAAATATTTTAAAGATAATTTGTTTACTAGACAGGATTTAAACTCTACTAATACACTGGTCCTTGCAAATAAAATGCTAGATCTTGAAAGGAATGCTGAACATCTTTTAAAATACGAAAAAACAAATCAACAAAGAAAAAAATTAAAGGCTTTAGATGATGAATATGTTGGAAAAGATAAAAACACCGATGATTATAAAAATAGAAAAAAAGAAATTGAAAACGAAAATAAATCTACCAGAGCCATTAAAGCATGGAAGGCTTTGTTTTTTAATAGCGGTGACACCTGGGGTCATGAAACACTTGAAGGATTGATCGACAGTATTGCAAAATTAAAACAATCCGGAATAGCAGTTAAAGTAAAAGAGCTGTTACAGAAAGCAGGTGTTAAAGAAGACATTGATCCATTTATGGTATGGACACAAAATTATGATTTAAAAACAACCAAAACAGTTGCAGATCTTTTTACTGGTGAAAAGAAAACAGTTAAAATAAAATTTCAAGAAGCAGTAATTCAAGAAATTTTTGATATCGCAAATAACGGAGAAGCAATGGGTGGCAGATATATCGAAGCCGCTGGAAAAAATACATCAGGTGATAAAACTGCAAATGCACTTGCAAGAGCAATGTACGAAGCATTGACTCTGCCCAGTTGGCACGAGTTAAATTCGTTGGGCAGAAAAGTTAATGTGTATGATAGCACACCCAAGCTAATATTTAAAAAATTTAAAATAAAAGACCTTGAAAAAAAATGGAGGGGCTCAGAAACTTATAAGAGATACGTTGCCCAAGAAAAAAACAAAAATCCAAATTTTAGAGAAGATTCAATAACTGGTAATGAAATTGTTATAAAATTATTAGCAGAAAATATGCACGCAAGACATGGAGATTTAGCACAAAGACAATCTCTCGCAAAACAAATATACAATAAACTAATGGAAACCGGCAACTGGAGAGATGCTGATACTATTGTTTCACAGATTCGAAAACAAGCAATTGCAGAATCTATGACCGATAACATGTCTGGTAATAAACAAATAAGAAAACAAATGAACAGTGATATGCCTGGAGTGTTGCGATTTCAAGACGGAGCGGCATTTAACCGTGTAAACGAGGTGTTGGGTGCGGATATAAGTCTTCAAGAAACTTTACATAGATTGATTATGGAGCAGAGTCGTATTACCGGAATGACAAAATTCTTAGGACCAGAATTTGAAACAACATACGCAAAATTAAAAAAAGCTGTATCAGAAGGCAGTGATATAGAAAATCCAGATATTTTTGACGGGGCATTCAACACGCAAGATATGAATGCTGGAAGTTTCTTTGACAAACGTTTTGCAAAAGCAAGTGACGATTATGTAACTCACCTAATGAATCCGGCTCTGTCTGAAAATATTGATGGTGGAGCAGTGTCAACGTTCCTGGGTGTGGCAAGAAACACCATGGTGGTAAAATTAGGTAGTGCTTTAATCAGTAACTTTGCCGATTTAGCAACATTCTGGTCTGTGGCAAAAAACAGTTTAGGCAGTGAGAGGAGCATGTTGAAAGCCATAACCGGACACGATTTTGTAGGAACTAAACAAGAGAGAAAATTATATGCTTCTGCGTTTATGGATTTTACTGAAGTATACGTGGGCACTATGCAAGATCGATTTAGAATGATTGATCACGGTGATCGAGGTTCGATCAGCAAGATGGGAGATAAGTTTATGAAAGGGTCTGCCGCACTTGCACATAATACCTTAAAGTTGACCGGATTCCATGCATGGAACAGAACTGCAAGTATCGGTGCTGTTTCTTTAATACAACGAGAAATTGGAGATATGATTTCCGGTAGGAAGAAATGGGTTGATCTAAAACCACAACAAAAACTAATGTTTGAAAAATTTGGATTTGCTGAAAGAGAATTTACAGAAATGGTGTCGGCAGGCACAAATGCATTGGATGGTTCTGGTCGATTTAATTTGCAAGGATATGACAGTTGGCTTAAAAAAAATGGGCCAAATATATCAGACAGTCGTGTAACAAAATTAATTGCAGTTGTAAATGATCTATCAGAAGCCATGGTACTTAAACCTGGTGCTCTCGATCGAGCCGCGGCAGGATTTTTTTCTAAACCAGGATCAGTCACAGATCAATTTTTTAGATCAGTTACACAGTTTAAAACATTCATGATTGCCCATTCGAGAAAATTATTAATGAATCAGAGATTAATATCCAGAGTTCAAAACGGAGAATATCTAGGAGTTGCAATGTCTACTGCACATTTAATGGCCCCTATGATGATCATGTCATATGCTGTGGTTCAGTTAAAACAATTTATAGCAGGTAAAGAATTTTACAGCGATCCAGCCGCATCTTTTAATGCAATGATGCAATACACCAACATTATACCGTTTATGGGAGATATGTATTGGCAAAACGGTGGTGAGGGCCTGTTTAATATTCTGTCACTGCAGGACAACGAAAAATTAAAAAAAACCGGAATCAGTGTAGAAAGTTTTGCACGTAGCATAATGGGACCGGCACTGGACGATTTCACAAAATTTTCAGATGCGATGGTAAATCTGGGTGAAGCAGGTGTGTTGTCAGCAAGAGGCAGAGACACAGATGCTAAGAAAGTATTCAATTTATCAGTGTCTAAATTTACAAAAACTCTGCAGGGACTAGATCCATTCGCACAAGTCTGGTACACTAAAGCATTCTACCGAGCACTAACCTACGATGCATTTTTGGAATATTACAATCCTAAAGCATACAACAACACCAAGAGACGACTGGAGAGGAGAGCAACGGATGAGAGAGTAAATGGAGAATTATATAACTGGGTATTCAAAGACCTTTACAAATAATATAAATATTAAGGAAATTACATTATGACAACAGCATCAACAACACCGAGACTAGCACTGGTTGGAGACGGTTCTTCAACCCAATTCACGTTCAATTTTGAAATTGCGGATTTAAACTCAATCGCAGTGTACGTAGGCACGTCTTTAAAAACGCTGACGTCGGAATATACAGTCACATTCAATTCAGGCACATCAGGCACAGGAACGATCACATTCATCAGTGCTCCTGCAGATGCCGCTGTGGTGTATCTAATCAGAGACACTGACAATATAAGAGCTGTTGATTTTGCAGAAGGTGGTGCTTTTTTTGCCGCAACTGTGAATGCTGAATTAGATAGATTAACTCAAGGCTTACAAGATTTAGAAAATATTCAAAAGAATTCAACACTAAGAGTGGTCGAACCACACACCGAGACTGCAACACTAACTCTACCATCGGTCGCAGGCAGGGCCAGCAAACAATTGAGTTTTGATGCTTTGGGTAATTTGACCGCAACAACGGTGGGGGTAGGCACAATAACAAGCATAACTGCTGGCACCGGTCTATCGGGTGGTACCATAACGGCTTCAGGCACAGTGGCCATAGATGATACAGTAGCAACCTTAACTGGATCACAAACACTCACAAACAAAATTATTAACGCAGATAATAACACTGTTTCTAATTTAGAAGTAGATAATTTAAAAACAGGTGTATTAGACACAGATTTAACAGCAGTATCAGCATCAGACGATACACTAGCATCAGCAAAAGCAATCAAAACATATGTGGACGCACAGAACACAGCACAGGCAATTACATTTGTAGGAGATGATTCTACAGGCACCGCAGTAAATTCAGGTGAAACGGTCAAGGTGGCCGGCACACAGAACGTAACCACAGCCATGTCAGGTGATACTCTTACTATTACAGGACCCGATTTATCTACATATCTAACCAATTCTACTATTACAGTGGTTGGTGATGACTCAACAGGTACTACATTAAATTCAAATGAAACAATTAAAATTGCTGGTGCACAAAACATTACCACAGCAGTGTCAGGTGATACTCTTACTATTACAGGACCTGATTTAAGTTCATACGCGACACAAACATATGTGGGCACACAGATCACAAATCTTATAGATTCGGCACCAGGGGCACTGGACACGCTGAATGAATTGGCCGCGGCACTGGGAGATGATGCTGATTTTGCAACCACAGTAACCAACTCTTTAGCCACCAAAGTAGCTAACACAGACACTGGATTAATTGTGGTAGGTGACGACTCAACAGGCACAGCACTCACAGTGGGTGAAACTATTAAAATTGCTGGTGCTGGTGGTATAACCACAGCAGTATTAGGTGATACTCTAACCATCACAGGCCCTTCGGGCACGTTGTCCAACATTGTAGAAGACGTAACACCAGAACTGGGTGGCAATCTTAACGTCAACGGCAAGACAATCACAAACACTGGTACCAACGGGGTGGTTCGTTTAGAGACCAACGGATCCGGACCTATAACTCTAGCACCAGGCAGTAGTGGCATTGTTCAAGTTACTATTGGTAATTTTATAGTGACGCAAGGAACCATTGAAAACAATGCTGTCTCTATAGACGACAACAAGATAGCAACATATAGATCCAACGACAATCTAATATTAGACGCGGCAGGCACAGGCAAAATACAATTAAATGCTAACATAACAGGATCAGCAGGAACCGTTACAGTGGATAGCATTGTCAATGCAGGCTCTAATGCTGTAAAATCCACACACACACCTGCGGCTGGATCAGATTTAACAAATAAAGATTACATCGACGGACAGGGGTTTTTAACCGGAGTTGAATTATCTACAGATCTCTCACCTCAATTGGGTGGTAATCTTGACCTTAATTCACGAAATATAACAGGCACTGGTAATATATCTATCACTGGCAATATCACTGCCACAAATGGTTTTATCACCATGGTGGGAGATGATTCTACAGGTGTAAATGTAACACTGGGAGAAACATTTAAGATAGCAGGCACACAGAACATCACCACAGCAGTGTCAGGAGATACTCTTACTATCACTGGTCCAAACCTATCCACATATCTTGAAAATATTGTGTCAGACACCACACCGCAACTGGGTGGTAATCTTGACCTTAATTCACAAGATATAACAGGCACTGGTAATATATCTATCACTGGCAACATAGCCAATGACGCAGTCACAATATCGGACAACACAATATCAACAACTAGAAGCAATGACAATTTAGTGCTTTCAACCAGTGGCACAGGACAGATCAGTGTTAGTTCAAAGAAAATTATAAATGTAGCAGATCCAGCGGCTGATCAAGATGCCGCAACCAAAGCCTATGTGGACAGTGCTACAGCGGCAATCGGGGGTTTATCTAATATAGTAGAAGACACCACACCGCAACTGGGTGGTAATTTGGATGTCAACAGTAATTCTATTGTTTCAGTCAGCAACGGCAACATTATAGTTCAACCCAACGGCACAGGATTTATACAATTAGGCACAGACAGCATTGACAACATTAAATTAGCCAACTGGGTGATGGCTACAGGAGCCATGGACCATGGTGTTGTGAGAACCTATGAACGATCCATAGACTTCAGCACTATGAATGCCAGCTCAGACAGGATCTATGCTAACCACGATCTAGTTGCAGTCACCCTAACTGGTTCAGGAGATGGTACCAGTGGGGAAAGAATTAGACAGCAACGAATTATACAACTGGACACAGCAGGTTTCAACACTCCATATAACCATCCTTTGTTTACGAGTATTGCCAACACAGACGTGGTGGAAATTACCAACTCAGCTGTGGGTGCTTCCACACTGTCGCAGGCAATGGGTATATCAGGGGGTGTGGCTATAGGAGCAGGGAACAGCAACGCAGGAGACATCACAATTACTAATGCAGTGGCCATGAGTGCTTATGTATCAGTAGGTGCCAATGACGGCACCACAGTCACAATCACCAACGCATACGGACAGATGGCAGGTAACGTAGACACTGGTGGATCAGGCACAAGTAGCATTGGCACCTACTATGGTCTATATGTGAACGACCAGGGGAAAGCCCTCATGGGCAAAGCATATGGACTCTACATCAAGGACGACGACTACCTTTCTAAAATTGGTAAGATTGAGGCCTACAAAGAATCAATCAACGCACTTACAAGTTCATCAACTATTACCACCAACTGTGCATTGGCACCTGTACACACAGTGACCCTTGCCATTAACACACAATTCAACATTGCTAATTTGGGCACAGGTCAAACTGTCACCCTTATCATCACACAGGACGGCACCGGATCAAGGACTGCGTCGTTTGGCACAGACACTTCAACAGCTGTCAAG
>Ga0209702_10005109_pt1 | contig 18281 bp, 21 predicted proteins | sample FRY01_FD_187210 | JGI IMG/M metagenome (GOLD analysis project Ga0209702, IMG submission 187210) | Freshwater microbial communities from Lake Fryxell liftoff mats and glacier meltwater in Antarctica - FRY-01 (SPAdes) (version 2) | ecosystem: Environmental > Aquatic > Freshwater > Ice > Glacier...
CCGATGCTTGTGGAATTGGCACTCTTGTGCAGAAGTGTAAATGTTGTGGACAACACACCGTCAAGATAAACAGAATAGGTGTAGTCAGTGAAGCTCCATGGGGCGTTGGGCTGTCCAGGGTGGGCTGGGTCCTTAAAGCTTCTAATGTAGGCTGAATGTGAATTTTCAATTGCTAAAGGATTACCCAACTCGTCTGTCCAGACAAATGGGTCAAATTGAGGTTGATAAATGGGAGAGTAAAACTTACCAATAAATGTTTCATACCCGGGATTGACAGCGTAAACAGATACGTGGTATTTACCATATGGCGCATTAAAGCCTCTAATCGCTACTGCTCCAGCGGTGGAGCCTGTCGTGTAGGTCACAGTTGAAAACAGAGTTCCAGTTACTTTAGGGTCCTCATTAGGGTCAAAGGAACCGTCCGCGACATCCTTGATATATATGTTGTAAGTGCTGCTGCTTGTTGTGCGCCAGTAAAGATAAGAAGTGGAAGAAGGCGATGAGTGAAACTCGGAAGATCCCAAATAGACATTTTTATAGTCAGAGCCATATAACTCCTGCTGTGAGTTCATCAAAGACTTTAAAATTGTAGGGTCAATTAGCAAAGGATTCGTTACTGAGAACCCGCTTTCCGCGTATTGTCTGCCACCTACAGTCATTGTCCCTAGACCATCAGAAATCCCAGCCCTGGTCCCAAGTGTCTCAACTCTTATGTGCTCGCTTATGTCAAATTGTTGTGCCATTAGTTAGTAAACACCTTCTTTCCTACGGTTTTTTCATAGCTTTTAATTGCGTCTACGATTTGCTTTGCGTTCATGTTAGCTGCGTTGTTTACCGTTATTGCGTAGGAGTTTGTTACGCCGCTGTCAAGTATCCTATTCAGTCTGGCTAGGGTGCCCGTTAGGTCTGAGGTTGGCGCACCATTGATACCTTGGTTGGCTGCCTCTGCAGCTGACCCACCGATGCCAGCCAAGTCGCTGCGTAGCTTAAGGAACTCTTCTAGGCGTCCAGAGCTTAGTAGGCCCCTTGCAGCAGTTGCACCAGCAATTGGGTCCATGCCTAGAAGCTGATCGATTAGACTGGCGTCTGCGCCCCTCTCCTGTAGCTTACGGATGTCGTCCACAAATGTTGACGCTGCATCCTTGATCTTCTTCATCTCGCGTATTACTCTGTTCACGTCAAAGACTGCGAATGCGCCGTTAGTAATGATTCCGAAACTCAGCTGGACTGAGTCCCTAAAGTTCTCCATGCCGCTCTTGATTCTAGCTTCGGCATCCTTGACGGCATCTGTTATGACCTCAACCATCTCTTTGATGCCCTTAACGAAATCGCTCTCAGCTTCAGGGCTAGTGATCTCAGGAAGAACAAGCTTAGGGATTGTTGGTATGCCCGTGTCTAGGTTCCGCTTGCTATCAGCAATTCCCTTAAGGATACCTTTAGCGTACTCTTTCTGCATTGCATTACGGTCAAGGCCAGGAGCAGGCTTTAGGGTTTTAAACCTGTTGCGCTCACCAGTATCAGCAACGCCTGTAGGTCCTGATAAGTTAATGCCAATGGCGCTAGCAAAGCTTCGGATTGCTCCAAGCGCCTTGTCTATCCAGCCACCAAAGAATCTGACAGCAGAGGGGATAGATACCGTGAACCACCTAACGAGACCTTCTAGAGGACCACCTCTGAGCTTCTCACCAATACCTGCTGCAAACCTGCCTATTGCGTTAAGCCCATCTCCGAGTGCAGGCTTCCAGACCGAGCCTATGCCTCGGGCAAATGCGCCAAGGGTGTCATCGAATACCTTACGAATTGCACCGAATATCTTGCCAAAGACAGTACCAAGCCTGCCGATGAAGTCGGAGAACGTGCTGATTACCTTGCCAGCAATCTTAAAGCCAGCAGTGAACGGAATGAAGAATGATGCTACAAAACCAAACTTGTATCCAAGTTCTTGCAGGAACTCTCCAAGTATTTTTATGAGGCCAGTAAAGCCGCCCAGTGCATCTTGGCCTGGCATGAATAGGGTTAACCATCCGAAGAGACCTTCGGCCAGTCCGTCCAGCACGGCGATTAGGCCCTTTCCTAGTTCTCCAATTGCGCCTAAGAGATCAAGGAACGGCTTAGCGTCCTGGGAAAAGTCGTAGAAAGCATTGCCGCTTTCAGCAGTGCCGTTTAGGAATTCAGTTAAGTCTGTAAGCGCAAGTATAACCTTGCCACCAAAGTTCTCTGCGGCTGTGCCAGACCCCTCAAAAGCTTCTCTAACCTTTACGCCGATTGCGTCTGCAAGACCTTCAAAGACTGGCATGTTCTGACTGATGAAGCCAGCAGTAGCCGCGAAGGCTGGAAGGAATGCCTGGCCTAGCGTAGTGCTGGCGTTAGCTATACCTGCACGCATTATCTGTAGTGCACCAGCTAGAGTGTCAGTCTCCTTGGCAAACTGGCCCTGTGACGATGCTGTCTGCTCGTAGAGTATCTCCAGGGCAGCTATTGCCTCGGCTTGCTTAAGAGCTTCCCCTGTTAGGTCACCCATGCTCTTCTCTGCAACTCTGGCAGATATGTCTGACTTACGGAGGGCAACACCGTACTTCTCTACCTGGTTGTACTCACCACGGAATACAGCAGATAGAGATTGCACGGCGTCGTAGGTTGAGCCACCGAATGTAGCGGCCAGGTCCGCACCAAGACCAACTAGCTCGTCTGCCTTCTCTGAGTACTCCTGAGTAGAGAACCCGAGGTTAGAAAGCTGAGCACCAATTAGGTTTGCGGACTTTAGGTAGTCGTTGGCTGATAGACCGAACTGAGTAGAAGCCGTCTTGGAGTTCGCAATGATGCTTGTAGAAAACTCGTTGAAGACGGCCTCAGAAGCACCAAATGCTTGCTCGAGATCAGATGCTGACCCGACAATGGACTGGATGCCACGTGTTATGGCTACGAATGATAGTCCAACACCAATGGTGGCAAAGGTTCTGTTGATACTACTTGAGATTTTCTTAGTAGTACTCTGCAGACCCTTTAGTTGGTTGCTAGCGCCCTTAGTTGCCTTAGAGAGGTTTTTATATTCTCCAAGAATATTGACTTCTAGATTCAGGGCCATTACATTAACTCTTCCAGTGGGTTGGACGGTCCACGGCGATCAAGTGCATCAACAAATGCATTGACTTCACGTAGCGTCAATTGACGGTATTCAGATGGCGGCATCTTCATTGCTAAACAAAAATCCGCCATACGCTTACCAGCTGCCTGTTCGGTGGCTAGTCTTTTGGGTCTGACTCACCAGCATTCAGGACTTCCATTGCATCTTTGAATGACAGCTGTCCAGCGTCCTCTAACGTGAACATTGCGTTTTCACGCTTCTTGATTACAAATATTACTGCCTTAAGGCTCTTGCCCTTTAGCGCTTTATCGTCCATCAAAGAATCAATTGGCGACCCAGAAATGTGCTCAATAGTTTCGACCTCAGCTATTGTGAGTGTCTCGAATTCGAATTTTGCCATGTTAACAACTCCTCAGTTATTTATATTTGTTTATTAAGGTTTCTATGTTTTCAAAGTACCTTGTGTAAATTGCTTCTATATTCAATTTTAGCGCCATGCTGAAGAAGGGATTTGGAAGGATACCCCTACGAAACCAGCCCCAGTGAATTGGGTTGGCGTAGGGTGTACGACTTCCTCCTGCCCGAACAACAACCTTGCGCTGTTGCTTAGACACTCGGATAGAGCGCCTAAGAGCTCCTGTTTTCACAGGTACCAAGGTGCGGGCCTCACGGGCTACGATCTCTCCAGAATCGGCAGCAGCAGCAGATATTTCTTTTGCTGGTACACCAATAACCTTTAAAGCTCGTACTGCCTCGTTGAGGCCACGCACCTGGATACTCTGTGGTTTAGCCATGATTACGCGGCAGTGACCGTAACGCCCCAGTACTTACCAGCAGCTGGATCGTGAGTAGCGTTGTCAACCTCAAGGGTAACCGAGAACGACGAGATCTCGCCAGCTGTCAAAGACAGTGGAGGGACTTCGCTGAAGATAACAGTTCCTGAGTAGATTGGCTGTGAAGCCGTAGCAGTAACGTTACCGTGTGGTGCGATTGAGAATGAAACCTCAGTGCCGTAGTTGTCCCAAAGGATACGGTAGAGAGAGTCGGCCTCGCCAGATGTGATTCCCTCGAGAGCCAGTGCCCACTCCTTGCCGACAGAAACTTCACAGAAGGTTCTTACGTCGCCAGGTGCGTCGCCTAGTTCCAGAGAGACTGATGTTGCGTCGCAAGCGTAGTCAGCACCATCGATTGTGAAAACGATGTTCTGAGCTTTGATGCGTGTTGATGCAGCCATAATAGCTCCTTATATAGTAATTGAAAGCTCAACTATGACGTTTGTTGAGAGGAACTCAACATTGTTCACAGATAGAGCAAATGGTTTTTCTACTCTTTGCAGCGATGCGTATGAAGGCAGTGCTCTAAGGGTAGCTTGAATGAGATCTTCTAACTGTTCGGTTGCAATCTCGTTGGTTGCGGTGCCAGCAACTAGCACCAACTCCAGGCTAAGGACGTACTCTCTTCCGAGAGATTCCAGAACCAAGAAGGGGGAGCCACTGTTGATGACAACAATCGGCGGGATAATGCGCTCTGGGATGTACTCTTTAGCGTCAAGACCAGCTGCCACGAGCACGTCGCGGAACTGTTCCTTGGCTAGAGTAATCTCGTTGGTCATTAGATACCAGGTCTAACAAACGCTAGCAAGATTGGGTACACAGAGTTCATAGGGTCCTTCGCAACACGAATGGGAGTGCCATCCATGCTTGCGAATTGTGCAACGCCATTAGGAGCAGAGCGACGGTGGAACAGCTCAGAAGCAACTGTCAAAACTGCTTGATCCCTAATTGTTAAAGGGACTGCAGCGGTCTTGATGTAGTTACTAACTAGCGAGTTCGCCGAAGTTAGGCAACCATCAATGAAGGCACCTACCTCTTTAGTGCCTACGTAATCCTGTAGCTGTTCTACCGTGACGCTCATTTTAGCTCCTATTAAGCAGAGAAGGTGACTGGAACTAGGGCTTCTGGGGCTTCAGTGGCAAGTGCGCCATACTGGTAGACCGAGAAGTCGCGGCTCAAGTTGATGATGTTGTCGTCAGTCAAGCTAACGGTTGGAGCCGAGTAGAAACGAAGTGCGCTTGAGTTAACAAATGCAGCCTTGTCTCCAGTCAGGCCAGTGTCAACTGCAACACGTAGACCAGCGAATGAACCGCCAAGTGCTAGTGGGTCAATCGAACCAACAGTGTTACTTCCAGTGTTACCAGTAACTGTCAATAGTGGACGACCATCAGATGCTTCAAGGGTCATCAACTGCTTGAACACGCTCTTCGAAACTGCAAGCGCTTCTACTGACCAACCGTTGTTGGCGTAGATGTCTGCAGCGTCAACTAGCTTGTCTAGCCACTCTGTGTAGGTAGAAGAACCAAGGGTTGAGCCTAGTGCTAGGGCACGGTCTCCACCAAGTACGATGTTTGCATCGTGGGTGGTTACGAAGCCTGCGCGTACGAAGGCGTTTAGGTTCTTAGCAACTGCAACTGCCATGGCACGCATGTGAGCGTCTAGGAAGTTAACTGAGCTGCGCTCGATTGCTTGGCGGGAAAGGGTAGTGTAACCACCGAAGGTTTTTACAGCTGCGGTCTCTGTGGTTAGAGTAACCTGTCCGAAAACTAGGTCATCTCCTTCAGCGGACTGCTCGTTAACATCAACAGAGTTGGTGTTTAGCTTTGCATATTCTAGGGTGTTACCAGTAGCTGGCAAGATGCCAGTAGACATAAGCGCACGAACACCAATTGGGCTGTCAACAATGCGGGTTAGGTCACCAATGAAGGTGTTTAGCATTACTGAGTTGTCAGTGGTGTTTCCTGCGTATGCACGTAGGGTTGACTCGTCGCCAGCTGCGATGGCCTTTAGGACCTCACCTGCTGATCGTGTGTCGGTTGTTGGCTCGGATGATGCTACAGAGAAGCCGGTCTCTACGAGACGGCGCAGCTCAGCTACATCCTCCTGAACGCTCTGTACGTCAAATGAGACGTCAGTTCTTGACTCCATAGGAATCTCCTGTTCAATCGGGGTTTCGTCCTCACGGACTTCTTGAATCGTTGCACCAGCGTATGCTGGGAACGGTACAACGCTAACTTCCCTTAGGGAAACAGCCTTGCGTATCACTGTCGAGCCATCGCGCTCCGAATCAACGGGAACGAAACCAACAGAGAACTTGTTTAGGACGCCATCCTTTAGTAAGGTGCGTACTTCATTTCCACGCATTGTGTCGCTAATCTTCGCAACAATCTCAAAACCAGCGTCAGTGTCGCGGCCTTCGATTAGTCTTCCGATTGGCTCTGCGTGGCCATAAAATAGTTTTACATCAGTGACATCTTCAGAGATTGATCCACGAATGAATCTTTCAGTGTAGGCTCCACCAATGTTGGCGTCCTGGCCATACGGAACAGCAATACCAGATACAGTACGCTCTTCCTCATTAAAACGTAACTCAACGTCACGTGTCTCGATGTTATCCATCTAGACCTTCCTTAGCTCGGACTTCGTCAGCAGACAGAAACTCGTTCTGTAAGCCGATTGCGTAGTTTGCGTAACGCGCTGAGATGTCCGCCTTGAAAAGACCTTCGTAGTCAAACTTGACTCGCTGGCCTCTTGGCAGGCAGTTGCTCATTGCGTCCTCGATGGCGTCCAAATATGCCATGAGAGTGTGGCGATAGAACACTTGGTTCTCGTCGCTCAAATTTGTGTATGTGTCGCTGGTGCCGTCTACTCCAGTTAGTAGCAACCTTGCAGGGATACCGAACATGCGGGCCATCTGCTGGACTGACTGGTTCTGCACATCAGTAAAGAGCGCATCCTTTGGAGACAGGGCAACGGGGTCGTAATTAAACCCATTACCTAGAACTGCGATCTTCCGCTCCGACTGCTTATCGTGCCAGCGGGCTGTAATTTCATCAGCCTGATCGGACGTCAACATGGAGTTGCTTGTAAGCACTCCAGTCGGTACTCCCGCTTGAGCGAACCAAGTGGATGCATAGGCACGCAAGTCTAGTGCGCCAGCTATGTCATCCTTACACAGTTGAATAGGACCAAAACCGTGCAGCTCACCAGGCATGGTAAAGAGCTTAAGCTGCTCTATCTCATTCGCTGGCACGACATCTACTATTAAATTCGGGTAGTAGCCACGGCTGTAGCTGTACTTCTTAACTCCAGTCTGCTTGTCTATCTCGATGCGTACGTTCTTTGAAGGAAGAATCTCAAGTGAGTTAACGTTGCCTGCTGCGTTTAGCCTCTTTAGCCAGAATGCTTCTCCTGTGGTAGCGAGACTTACAACTGTCTGGTAAAAGAATTCACGGCGTGAATCTTGTAATGAGGGGGAGTTCACAATTAGTGGGTTTGGTACCGCTTGCTCTTGACCAGTTGCTGCTACGTACCGAACGGTCTTGATATCCATCTTAGAGATCGGTGTGGCAAGGATCTGAATGGCTCTGTATACCGAGGTGAGGGAGAGGGCTCTGTTTACATCTACCAGCGGTGTAACCTCACTGGTACGAGTTGGAGGCACGCGAATAGAGCCAGAGACAGCTGCTCGCTGTTCTTCTTTTTCTTCTATGCCTAGTAACCGTTGAAAAAAGTTTGCCATATGTATTCTCTATTCTATCAGGTTCTATTCTAGAACACTTGGAGTGTACCTGATTCGACGATGTTGGCACAATATAGCGCCATCACTGTCGACAGGACTGCATCTGTGTCGCCCTTACTTTCCTTACGACTTATAAACCAACTCTCACCAGAGAACTTAGCGACACCTCTTGGCATCTGTTCTCTTAGCAAAGCATCGTTATTGTGCTTGACTCTTTCATTAGCAAAGAGCCAATAGGAAAAGGCAGCAGCTGCGGTCATCTCTTTAGTCCACAGCTGGTAGGTAGGAATGCCTGACAGCTTAAGCTTCTTGCCGATGTTTGGCATCTGCCTGTCGTCTACTGCTATTCCTTGTGGTGAGTGCTTAAGGAACAAGTTCTTAAGGTCGTCAAACACTTCGGTTTCTGTTGGATTAACGTAGCTGGCTACCAGCTCCGTCTGGAAGGTACCGTCTTCAAGCTTGCGTGCTGCCGATATGCAGACATTGCCCCAGCTAGCTGTCCTGTCCACTGCAAAGACCAAAGGTGAGGACTGCAGTACCACGCCTTCCCCAACTGCGTTATCAAACAATGTCATCGGTAGCCATCCAGGAATGCTGGTGGCATCAATAAACTGATTCAATCTGTAACGCCTGGCCTCAAGCTCTGGGATTGAGCGCATGTCGCTTATCACTCTGTCTAGCGGTATCCTGCCCGCTTCTACAGCTGGGTTTGCTGCGTAGATTGCTTCTGGGTCATCTAGCTCACAGTTAAGCGGAGCCTCCCAGCAAAAGAACCCAAACCGCTCAAGGGTCTCTGGCTCATCTATCGCCAGCTGCCCTGTAACGTACAAATCCTTCAAGGTCTCAGAGGTGTCATCACCAGCAGTTGTTATGCCAATGATTATGCCGTCCTTCTTCGTGGAGGTTCCAAGAGTCAAGGAAGAGTAGAGGCCCTTTGGCAGGATGTGCAACTCGTCTACTATTCCGAGCGTCACTGCGATGCCCTGCAGAGCCGTCTCCTTTGCTGCCTTAATCATGTAAGTCCCAGAGCCGTTAACCAGGTGCATGCCTCGGTGCTCTGTTGCTTTAGAGAAGCGCTTCTTAAGGTGAGGGTTGTTGTTGACTGAGTACAGCGTTCGGTTGTAGACAATCCTTGCCTGATCTACCGAACTGGCCACACCAATCACTGTTGGCCCAACCTCGTGCATGAGGAGCCCGTACAGGCTCAGGGCCTGGGTCAAAAGTGACTTGCCGTTCTGACGCCCCATAGAAACTACTACCTGCCGATACCTAAGGCGGTCTGCCTTATCTGGCTCAGGGTGGTCCTTTGGGTAGCGCTCTAGGATGTGCCGAAGCAGCCACTTCTGCCACTCGTCTAGCTTTATTGGCTCGGTGCCAGACTCCTGGGTAGACATAAACGACTCAACTATCAAGATGAGCTTATCGCCATCAGTCACAAAGTCCTCACTAAGTGGCCTTGTATATCTAGCAGGAGTCTGCATTATCGCTTAAGGATCTCAGCCAATGGGTCCGCAACTTCTCTACCGTCAGCTATTAACTTCTTAAGATCGTTCACTGCACGCCGCAATTCTGCTGCAGTACTGGTCATCTGGTCCGAGTCAAACATATCTGCAAGGTACCGAACCAGCCCAGCGTGGACTTGTTGCTCAAGGTTCAATTCGACTGAGTTCAGCCAAAGTTCTATTGTTTCTCTCATAACTTCCTATCTATCATTAAAAGGTTTGATCTTTTGACCAATAATACAATATATCTCGTTTAAAGACAGCTACATGCGTAGGGGTCAGCCAGCAACTTCAAAAAAAAGCCACTCACCAACGAGGGCTCTTCCAGTTGATTCTCTGCGGTCCTGAGGCTCTGCGATCGCTCTTCCGACCATTACATTCCGAGCAAACCACTGCTAAATTGTCGAACTCATTGTTGTAATGGAACTCTCCATTGCCTAAGTTGCCTGGCACAATGTGGTCCACTTGCAGGTCAATGCCTGCTAGATCTTCCTTGCCACAGATGGTGCAGTTGAACTCAGCCATGGTGGACAGGTAGGCAGTACGTGCCTTACGCCACTCAGTAGTCTTGTGATACGCGCCCACGTAGCTTCCTCTCTACTTGTCTCATCTTAACGTATGTAGCCATTAGAAGCCCTGTGAGCCCCGCTGAGGCCACGACCACCACTACCACTAGTGATTGCACGATACTCATGGTGTAGAGCCCGCACAGTCCAACCAGAGGCCTGTACGGGCTACACCACATCCGGGGAGAGGGAGCGTCTGAATAGACATGTGGTGCCTTTCAAGTATAGCTGGTACCGAACCAATCATTGGAGCTTTCCCGTCTCCTTGTTTATAGTCTTGCCTTTGTTCCAAGCAACCCTGCCCTGCATGTAGTGAGGGATGCCCTTGGCCTTCCTCTGTGTGTGCCACCTCTGCATGTTTACCTTCTGGGTGACAGCCTCTAGGTGGTCAGGGTTAATACATAGACGGTTGGAGATGCCCTCCTCCGAATAGCACAGGTGGTCAATCACCTCACCGAATGGTATAGGCCCCTTGACCAGCTCATATGAGACCCTGTGTGCAAACACAGGAGCGCTTCCATTGTCGCCTTTAATCTGAGGATAGCCAGCACCATTACAGCTGGCCTGCCACATCCAACAACCTGTATCAGAGTCGATCACAATATGATCCATAATTCTCTCTGAAGCCAACCTTGCTGGTAGTCCTCTTTTTCTCTTGTTTTCCATAGTAGTAGTTTAGCATTAAAAGCTATGCCTGATTCCTGTCTCTAATGTTTGTTTTTAGACTCTAGTGTTACCGTTACCGGGTACTTACTTTACGTAGTACCTTACTTTACTCTGGTAACACTAGGCACACAAGGTACCTTGACCAGCACTGGCGGGAAATTAGTGTTACCTCGACCCCTAGTGTTACCACCTAGTGTTACCTTAATCGAGGTAACACTAGCCTCTAGCTCCTTGCCCAATAGGGACGCGGAAATGGCCTTTTTAGGACCCCTAGTGACACCCGCTAGTGTTACCTGCCCTTTTGGCACATTCGGGCCACTAAAAGTCATATTGTGGCAACTTCGGGCGAGCATAACTTGCAGCTGAAGGACCACTGCCAGGATCAATTTCGACGATGTATCCACGTTCAAGAGCGGACTCAACTATGCTTCGGGCAGCCTTTGAACTCTTCCAGCCACCTAGAGGGTCTTCTCCATCCTTTAGCTCCAGCTCAATTGCAGCATTGTGGAAGGCAGTAACTGTGAACTTACGGCCCTGCTCCTGTAGATAGCTGATGCAGGCGTCTATTAGAGAGTTGTGTGAGTGCTGGCGTGAGCCTGTGGTTTGGGCCAGAACTATGTGTCCAGTCTCAAATTCCTTCAGGTACAGGCCCTTGATTGTTACAGGCATGCCCTCCTTGCTCTTGCCACCGTGGTCCTCAAAGTCGGTAGACAGGTTAAGGAAGTGGACGTTCTTGCCCGAAGAGTATGGCGGTATCTCTACGTTTGACTTGAACTTGGAGTCAACAGTTAGGGTCATTATGTTGTCAGCATTGCTGTAGAACACAGAGGAGCCTCTTGGCTGAGGGTTTGGCATAGTCTTGGTGGCGTTTGATGGGTGGTGCACAAACAGGGTCATAGAGTTCGGATAGACGCGTTTAGCGTTTGCCAGCAGCTGTGCCATTGCTGCCGCATCGTTCTCATTCTCTATGGTTGCCGTTGCCGATAGCGTGTCATAAACGATTAGGTCTGGCTCAAACCTGTTGGCCACACCCTGAAGCTGCTCAACCGACAGGTCAAAGTAAAGATCTACGTCTGTAACTATCTTTATGTTCTTCTTAACCTCTTCCCAATCCACTCCTTCTGCCCTTGCCCAGTCTCTGAAGCGGCCAGCGATGCCTCCTGTGCCCTCACCAGCGACGAACATGATCTTCTGTTGCTGAGTCTTTAGACCGAACCAGTCACGGCCCAGACACATAGCTCCGAGCATTGAGACCATTACGAAGGTCTTACCTATCTGTGAGCGTCCAACAAAGCCGTTTAGCGAGCCTCGGTATAGCAAGTCCTGAAGAACGTACTCAACGCGCACATTCTCTAGGTCATCCCATTCCCAAGCGGTGGTTCCGTTGTAGAGAGCCTCCATGCGGCGCTTCTTGGCAGTCTCCATGACGTCCAAGTCCACCATCTTGTCCGAAACACGCGTCTCAAAGTCCTTCTCAGGGTTGGCTGCCGCGTCCTTGCCGCTTTCTCTGGCTTTCTGTTCGATCTCGGGCATCTTGGCCTGTAGACCTACCAACGCATCCTGCCATTCCTTCTGGTGCTCTGGAATGTTATAGCGTCCAGCTAAATAGAGGTCCCTTAGGTCTATCATTGCCTCTTGGTAGCCAACAGCACCCTTTGCACCCTCAGAGGCGATTGCATACTGAGCGTTGAGCATTGACTGATGGTCTATGTGCCCTGGAATAAGGGCGTCTAGCACCTTTCTGAGGGCTGGAGCCATAGGATCATCCGAAAGGACGCCCAGGGCCCACTCAGGGGCGTTAGGGACCATAGCCAGCATCTCTGCAGACGGTGCGTCTCCATACCAGACAGCAAGTCCGTTGCCGACCTGACGATCAACGCCCTCTATCCGAGTCTTGCCCAGATAGATTGGCGAGGATTTGGTTGTGCCCTTAGGGAAGCGGTAGATGAAGTGCTTGCCGCTGTTTGGAGTCTCGTAAGAAACTGGGGTATAGGGCAGCTCTAGCCCTTGAGCAGCAATGGTTGCAAAGCCATCCTTGCCGTTCTTTACGTCCACGTCTATTGCGCCGAACTCGTCGTGCAACACTGCGACATCACGGTCTAGCGTGCCGTACCAGTACGAATCGACAAGAGTGTGGTCCCGAATGATGATCTCTGACCACTTAAAGTTGAACATGTTCTTGCCGTGTGGGTCTTTTGAGACGGGGATTACCTGAAAGCCCAGCTCAACGAGAGCGTGTGCTTTGGTTTTGTTTGGAAGTTGGTCTATTATTGCTTGCATTTTCTAGTCTTTCTGTTAAATTGCTACAATCTGTAGCGTTACCTGTTGCTTGCCCTTAGTGTTACCAGGCGTTATTTAGTCTACTTTGGTTAGTCGAGATAGTGTTCCCTCTTCTTGTAGATGGATGGGGAGGTTGTTATGGTTTCAATGTTGGTCCAGTAGAGAAACACACGCTCTAACTTTACTGGAACCCGCGTGTCTGGCGTAACGTAAGTCATTGTGACTTCTATGCCCTTGTAAGGGTCAAGATCGGTAATGTGGCCATTTAGACGCAAGTCAAACATACCTTTCTCTCTCATTTCTGCCGATACTGAGCGTGCTTTTACGCAAACCCTGTTTATGTCACTTATATTTATTGTCATGGCATGAGTATATAGTACCACAACGGCTTTAGCGTTATTAGGAAGATATTTTTTTGAGCAAAACGAAACCCCCCCTATGATGAAGGACTAGAACTCCAAAGGGGGGGCTTCTTCTAAATGGCAGTATAGAAAGAGACGGCGAACCATCTGTGATTAGTCTAGCATACCCTCAGGAGCGTTGTCCATTACGGGTATGGATAGTCTCTCGTTCTCCCAGACTATGTTTCCATCTGCGTCCAATACAGGAGCGGACTCCCATTCTTTTACTGTAGTTCCGTCTACTTTTGTTCTGATAATTAAGGTTCCCATTATGCTCCCTTGATTTGGATACGAGGAAGGTTAGCGAAGTCCGAACCATCCCATGCTTCGTTAGAGCTCAGTGTTTGTTGCCAGGATGCAGTGTTGATTTGCGCACTACCTCTAAAGCCGCTGCCCTGAGAAGGGTTACCGATGAAGAAAGGGTCAACGTAGCCGCTGTAGCGGATATTCTTCCCTGCCTCCGGTGTAGTTGCACCAGAGTTGTAGCGCATACCGATGAAGTAGTTTCCTGCTTCTAGAGTTATGTTGCTGTGGTCTAGCTGAAAGAACATTCCAGGTGAGACGTATAGGTCAATGCCGTCATCAAAGTTTGTTATCTGACCGAGGTCATGCAACAACTCAAGAGGTAGACCATCAGGGCCAGTGGAGTAAACGGCGAAGTGTATGTCTCCGCCACCATTTGCTTGCTGGTCTGACTGGCTGTCATAGACGTTGAGGTAAGCCCTTGTAGAATTGAACGTGTCCTGAGCTAGTAGTGGTAGTGGCCACCAGATGATTGAGCCATCCCATGCGTTGTTCTCTGCAGTTCCACTGTGTCCCCAGTTCTCACTGGACCACTTGTGTTGGAACAGGCTTCTGGCAACAATGTTGCTTTGTATAGCGGAGGCAGAAGCACCTCCACCACCACCCGAAGCAGCAAAGATGCTCTTGAATAGGTTGATGAAGACTGCGCCACCATCGTTTGGATCTAGAACATAACCAACTGGCTGAGCGTAATCTCCGCTGCTTATCGTGCCAGTCAGCTGTCCAGGGTAGTCAATGCCAGCGTACACAGGAGCGTTTGCGCCAAGGTTGGAGTTGTTCATTATGCCGGCTACAGTGCCGTAGACAATTGCAGTTCCGTAATCGTCCGGATTCAGCTGTTCTGTAATGACGCCGATGACAGTTGTTAGGTCAGAAGGTGTGCTGTTGTTGACATCAACGGGCAAGACTTTTATTGCACCGTCGTTGTATTCAGTAGCGTAGACCAAGGTGCCAGGGTACATAATTTCTGTACTGCTTGCGTTCTTGACTGCGACTGTTACATTGCCGACACCGGTACCGCCAGCAGGGATAGATGGCTGCCATTGGTAGTTACCTTCTCCGAAGTCCAGAAATGTGAGGACAGCTCCGTTCGGAGTGTTGCCAGGATCAAACCCGACATCCCAGAGGTTGTTAAAGCCCAGGTGCTGAGCAAGCCATTCGCCTTCACCGTTGCCTTCCTCGTACTCGTTAAATATTAATGTCTGTCCTGATTGTGCTCCATCAGTCCAGAGGTTCTCAAACTCCTGTCCGAATGAGAGCTTCCTGCGGATCCACTTGGAGTTCTCTGCGTCCCAAACAAGTACTTGGGAGCCTTCATTGGGGTCACCATAGATGTCTGTATCAGTTAGGGCGTCTAGAGTTTGTGAACCGTCTATGCCGTTTGTGCCGTCTGTGCCGTTTGTACCGTTTGTACCGTTTGTGCCGTTTGTACCGTCTGTGCCGTTTGTACCATCTGCTCCAGCATCTCCAGCATCTCCAGTTGATCCCGTTGCACCAGTTGGACCAGTTGCACCAGTTTCACCTGCAGGACCTGGAACAGTGGAATCTGCTCCTGCTGCTCCTGCTGCTCCTGCAGTTCCTGCTGCTCCTGCAGTTCCTGCAGTACCTTGATCGCCTGTTGCACCTGTTGGGCCTGTTGGGCCGACCACAGAGCTGTCAGCACCAGATGGTCCTGTTGCACCAGTGTCACCAGTAGCACCCGTTGCACCCTGCGCACCTGTTGGTCCAACTACACTAGAGTCTGCGCCTTGAGGTCCTGTTGCACCTACTGCTCCTGTTGGGCCAGTAGCTCCACTAGGTCCAGCGACAGTTGAATCAGCTCCAGTCTCTCCCTGTAATCCAGTTGCTCCTTGAGAACCAGATGGTCCAGTCGGGCCAACCACCGTTGAATCATTGCCTGTGGCTCCAGTAGGTCCTGTAGCTCCTGTAAGACCTGCTGCTCCAGTGGGTCCTGTGGCTCCTGCTGATCCATTTGATCCCGTCTGTCCTGCTGCTCCAGTGGCTCCTTGCGAACCAGTCGGTCCAGTTGCCCCTATGTTTGCAGCGGTGCCAGCGACACCTTGGGCACCAGTTGGTCCAGCAGGTCCAGCAGGTCCTTGTGGGCCTGCTCCTCCTGCTGATATTACTAAGGAGACTTCTGCTCCTGAAACAATAATTTCACTCATTATTTGGTTACTTCTCCAATTACAGTTATGTCTCCGTGGACCATGGTACGGATTTCTCCGTTGTCGTTGTACTGCCAGTCCCAGACACCGATGAACATCGGCCCGCTAACCAGGTCGTCTCCGACGTATATGGTTTTCATAGTGGCGTCTACCACTAATTCTGCTGCTACTTCAGAGGGAACAGTTATTGTTGCCCTGCCAGATACTTCCGAATCCAGGGTTACAGTTAGGTCCCAGTAGGTCTTGCTGTTAGCGTCTGGCCTGATCTGAGATGTATGTACACCGACTAGCGCTACAACGTCGCCATTGCCATCTGTTAGGTTGAATGCAATTTTAGTGTCGTCTCCACCGTAGGCGACAATATCAAGTTTAGGTGGGACAATATTAAGAGTCGGCATGGACTTCTTCCTCTGCTGCCTCTGCCTCTAGGACAGGCTCAGTGATTAAATCAATTGCTTCTAGTTTAGCATCTTCGACAATAATCGACTCAACCTCTACTGGCTTTGACTTGATCTTCTTGGCCTTCTTAGCAACTGGTGCTGGGAATGGCTGTCTAAATGAATGCATATGATGCTCCTTAAGTTAAGCGGAGGACGGGGCAGAGGAGGAATGAACCCCGCCCTCCTATCGTCCCACGATAAGTGGGGTTCTATTTGCCAAGTCTCGACTTGAGCATGACGTGTTCTTCGTAGATCTCGAAATACTTATCACGCCAGTGCCCGACTTCTGAACGTAACTCTTGTATCTCTCTTCTCAGGCCATCAATCTGATCCTGAAGTTCTTTTCTCAGCACCTCTTCATTGCTAAGGGTTTGCTGTCTGCGTCCAAGCAAAAACTTAAACAGGCTTGTTCCCGAGGCACCAGCGGCTCCTCCTCCGAGCAGGGCTAGTATGGTTTCAAGGTTCATAAGTTCCTACTAATCTGCTGTTAGGTCTAGAGTCATGGTCCAGCCTTCTGGCGTTATCTCGTGCTTGGTTTTTCTTGCGTACAGAGTGCCGTTAAAATCAACAGCACCAGTCTCAATGTAGACCCTTACTGGGTCCAATGTAACGTCAACTTCATATGCCCTAGTGACAAATCCTTTACGGTTTACTACGTTTGTAGTAATAGATCCGAACTCAGGGGTGTCCTCTATATAGGGGACCTCTGCAATCCAACTCTCTAGGTATTGAGCGGGATTTCCGTCAGGCGCATCTAGGTTCAATTGTACTTCAAATGAGCGTTCGCCATATCGGGTGATACTCGCCTGGTCCTCTGCTACAGCCTCAGTTTGATCATCGTAAGACAACTTAGCGATAACCCTGTTTGTTATATCTTCGATGCTGTTTGTTATCTTGAAGTCCGAGATGCAGAAGTGATCCAAGGAGGCCTCGTCGTGGACGGTACTGAATCCGAAGCTAGGCGGCTCGTCAACAAGTGTTGGGTCATAGAAGATTTCAGGTGCGGCTCTGTTCAGCCAGAAGATTACTCCTGCACGGTTCTGAACCATGACGGCATACTCACCCTCGGTAAGCTCATTGATGATCTCGCTCGATGAGACGTTCTCCCTGTACTCAGGAGGGAATCTAGAGCCGTCGTACTGTTCAAGTATCGGGTAGAGAACTGTGTCTATGGACACACCCCAGGTTGCAGGCTGGATGTAGTTAGTCAGAACGTTGTACATTCTGTTGCTGAATGACTCATCGTTGGCAAACTCGTAGACAGGTATGTTTATGTTTAGAACTCTGGAAATTGCGTCTACGGCGTTGATTGACGTAATTGAGTTGCCTCTAGTGTCATAAGACGTGACCATGCTCTCAATGAATCCCGAGTAGAGGTAGTCCGTAGTGTCGTTAGGGGACGCTGCTGCTTCCAGCATGATCCTGATCTTTGCATCCAGTGCAACAGCAGTGTTCCGCCTAGGGTCAGCTTCGTCGCCCTTAAGTATTATCGAAGCAGTGCCAGGCTCTGGCCTCTTTAGCAAGCCCTTCTCTACCTCGTAGCCAGCCTCAAAGTTCAAGCTTGTTACCGAACACTGGATTGGCCACCAGCCTGATGCCACGATATTGTCTGGGTCAACTTCTGGGCGAGTTGGTGGATTAATACCATAGGATGCAGTGTGGTAAATGTAGTATTGCTGATCGCTAGGGTCTTCAAAAAAAATATCGATCAAGTATGATTTATTATTTGTGTCTAAACCTTCAAGTATTAGGTAAAAGTTTTCGGCCCTTACCGCAATAAGGTCTGAACTAGTCTCAGCTGGAACTTCGTAATAGAAGAACGATTCGTCGCTTCCATAGACTTTTACTCTGTAGTTATTGGGCGTCGCACCTGCAGGCCAGTTAGAGATGCCTTCTGGCAGTATCCCTATGTTCCAAAATAGCTCCAGAGTAGTTGATGTTAGCTTGTCGGCAATAGCTGTAACTTGGTCCCAAGCAGGTCCAAGTCCTAACGTCTGGGGTGGGTTATTAGGGTAATCGGCAGATGATTGGATTACATTGTTGTAGTCATCTCTGAATTTAACTTGTACATAAAAGTCTTCTACAACTAAGCTGTCTTCTCTTATAACCTCTACATGCAGTGCAGTATTAAACGCAACTGGGGTGATTCCGATGCTGGTGGAGTTGTTACTATTGTGCAGAAGTGTAAATGTTGTGGACAACACACCGTCAAGATAAACAGAATAGGTGTAGTCAGTGAAGCTCCATGGGGCGTTGGGCTGTCCAGGGTGGGCTGGGTCCTTAAAGCTTCTAATGTAG
>Ga0209702_10005113_pt1 | contig 18273 bp, 18 predicted proteins | sample FRY01_FD_187210 | JGI IMG/M metagenome (GOLD analysis project Ga0209702, IMG submission 187210) | Freshwater microbial communities from Lake Fryxell liftoff mats and glacier meltwater in Antarctica - FRY-01 (SPAdes) (version 2) | ecosystem: Environmental > Aquatic > Freshwater > Ice > Glacier...
GGTTTACTTACCGCCGCCAGTTACGCCGCAATTACCATGATGTGGAATTGGGCAAGACCCAGGCCACACACAACCTCTCAGACAACCCCGACCCAATAACGAAGGCAACCCAGAGTCAAAAATGCGCGCTTGGGCCAATGGGGAAATAACAGAAAAAAAGGGGAAAAAGAAAAAATATTGGGAAATGTCAGCGGTTGCAGATAGCCTTGGGATAACAAATAAGGGGGAGGGGAACCAATGTTTGGTAGCAACAAAATCCAGGAACTTGAAACAGAAAATCAACGACTCGCCTCGGATCTGGCCAACCTGTCGGCATGGGCAGAGAAATACAAAATCATGGACGCAGTGCAGATACAAACTGCCAATACCCTGACACGCAGGGCCCCGATGTCCATGCTCGGAGGGCTTGAGTAACCCTCACTGGTTAAAACCGCAGTGCTACACCAGTGGAACTGGAAAGCATTCAGGTGAACCTTGGTGTTACTAGGAGGGGTCATGCCATGTGAGTTGTTGGGCTAGCCCTGGCCTGCAATCGCTTAAAATTGTCGTTTGGCGTGCGCCGCATGGAATCTGAGCGAAGCCACAAACTCATGAGCTTCTGGCACAGCAGTCTTTAACTTACGTTGGGATCTCTGAATTATCAAAAGCATGCGTGCCGACCTCCAAAATTGCTTAAGATACGGACTGCACACGTAAACGGGGAGGTTCGCATGAGTGTTCAAAGTTCAAAGCAAAGCACGTTAGAAGGTCTAAATAGGCCGCTTTACGCACTGGGTGGCTCTGCCATATTAATCGCGGTCCTGTCTTTTTTAAGAGTGGTCTTTTCGTGGCAGGGTGAAACAGAACTGTCATGGATGGTGATTCTGTTGCCTTGGCTAGCAATTGGAATAGCAGCTTTAGTAGCACTAGCCGTTAAGCCATCTTTGAAATTAGCACTGACTGCCGGTGCTACAACCTTGGCTGCATATCTTGGGCTCCAGAATTTCACCTTGCACTTATCCTCTGGTAATCGTTGGGGATATGTCATGAATGAGTACAACCGCGATAGTGAAGGGTTGCCATTGAGCCTGACCTCGGTCTTTGAGGTGGTTGCGCTCATCGGTCTCATGATCGCGACAGTGTGGGTGATCGTGGCGTTGAAGTCACTGCTATTAGGCCCAGCATCACGAGCGAGTTTTGGCGTGGACACAACTCTATTGATTACAGCGTTTGCACTCCTCGCGATGAATCCTTTACGTGAGGAGGGGTGGTGGCCGTTTGATTTCATCCCTTTTCAGCAAGTCATCCTTTTGTCGTGGGTCGTTCCATGCGTTGTCGTTCTGGCACTCTTCGTAAGACAGGGTGGCGCGCTCGCTATAGGGGCAACCACTGGGCTACTCACTGGCACGGTATTACTTCCACGGATAGGGGAGCGAATCAGTGATATCGCCGACGATGACCTTGGCATACTAAATCTGATGTTGCCTGAGTTGGAGTATTCGGCCAACATTCCCCTTGCGCTACTTCTCATGGTCACGATTTGGTGGTCTTTGAGTCGCAATGCGGGTGGAAATCCGGATCTTGTGACGGCCAAAGCTAGTTCACCAATCAACGGCACCTCAATCGTCGCGTTTTCTCTAGCTTGGCTGCCGCTTACATCCGTACCGGCTGTAGTGCTTGGCCATATGGCATATGACCAAATCGTCGATGGTGAAATTGAGCAGCGGGGCCTTGGCCTTGCCCGTTGGTCGATTGTTGTCGCGTACCTGTCACTGTTCGGTGGCGGATTCTTTATTTTTAATCAATTAATGTAGCGGGGGAGTTATGAATCTCAATTCACACACAGGAACATCTGTGTCATCACTGCGAGAAGCTAATGATTTACAGTCTCAAGTTGAGCATGATCATGAACGGGTTCAGGCCGCCGCGCTGGTCGCCGTCTGGTTGCTCGTCCCCGTTGCTTTAGGTGCGGTTTCCTATTTCTTACTGGGTATAATCCTGCTGCTCTCTGAGCGCTTGTCTGAAGATGCCGGTGATCTGGAGTATCGGGTTTCATCTTTGCAGTGGCTAATCTTGACGCTCCTTTTGCAAGCGGCTTACTGGTGCTGGCTAAGTCAACCATGGCAAAAAGGACTCTGGGCACTAATCCCAATCGTTGGGCTAATACCCACCTTTGCGATCGCTCGAACTGTGCTGCGTAACGAACAGAAATTGGATTCACGGCACACGTTGCCTGAGAACGACCCCTCAACGTAAAGCTCGTATTATGCCTAAATGGATAGCAATACTTTTCTAGAAGCAAACTCACAAAATCTCAGCGGAACCACCAGGCCACCATTCAGACAAAACACACAATGAAATAGGCAATGTGCTCACACAACCCACATCAGTTACGACGTACAACTCGACATAACGGACAGGGGGTACCGATTGCATCTGTTTGAATATTATGTCAAAAATCTGACATAACAATAATTATCGGCTAATAAGTAACGGGAGTTGCATGAGATGCAAAAACTCCCGACCCTGGGCATTCGCCACTTTCCTCAACGATTGCAATCGAATTGAAATTGTTGGGTACACAAATATTCTGGATTCTTGGATTCTCTGTGACTATTTGTGTGTGCTGCGTTCATTAGATGCAGGATTCCACGGGAGCACTCTCGCTTCCTTCCATAGTTACTTCAAGACGAAATTTAGTCGGCATATCAGACCGACCAAGACTTAACCCCGGCTCTTGTGAGCGTTGTCCAACCCCGTCACGTGATGGCTGAAGGAGACTCCGCCGTCAGTGGACTCGATCTGCGCACCATCAACCGACTGTTCAGCGGAACACCCAGCAAGCAGAATCCCCAAAGCGGACAGGGCAGCAACACCACGATTTCCGCCCCCATCCGTACTGAGCCGAGCGAAGTCATGATGCGCACTCTTGGATAACGCCTCGGTTCAACTCACGACCCAAGAATTCCCGTGTATGCCAGTTAACTTATACCAAAAGTATCATGGAAGTTTTCACCATTTTATGTTGTAAATTGCTTACTTGGTGTTCCCAAAAGCGGTGGGCGATAATGCGCACAGATAATCTGGACGCGAACCGTTAATCACGTTGCAACCTATGGACACCTTCGGAATCAGCACGGATTATTAGCAATTCGTTAATGCCGTGTGAATGGACGGCGCAGAGCGATACACCTGATGAGTCCCAAGATTTACGGATTATTCCCTGATCTAATACTGAATGGTGTCAATCAGTATTGCGCGAATTCTTGTGAAGTGAGATTAATGCTTTGAACAGGCTCGCTGCTGTTTCCTGTCGCCATTGAATGACTGGTTCACCAATGGGAAAGCGCACGGAAAAAAAACCAAGTTGCACGCTACTTTCATCTTCTCGACAAATGGCATTCCGCCATGTCGGCTTGAGAGAGTCGGTCTGCGAAACGTATAAAAATACCGTGTCTTTCCCCGACGACATTGCATAGCCGTACTGCTGATAAGTGTCGGACATTGGCATCTTGTTCATATTGTCGGGAGCGTGCTTGTACTTTGCGTCGATGAGCATCATGGATTCTCCGGATCGAGTTACGTATTCCAAGTCAGGCTTCTTGTCCGAAACACTTTCAACAGGATCGGAATGCAGGTTTATCTTTCCTTGGAATTGGCGAATTGTTCCGCCGTTTTCGAGAGCCACACTGCCTAGAAGCTTTTCAAAAAGTCGTGAGGTGGAGACTCTGACTGCCGCTGCGGCAGCAAGAGGAGACTCCTCGTGCTCAGCGTTGATTCCGAAGTCAAATTGATCAGCCAAGAACCGTTGGGATAGCAACATGACTGTTCGTTGATTCCTATCAGTTCTTGTGAATCGCAGGTGGGCAGTATCACGAAGGGCCCGTGCGGCGGAAATAAGTTGAACCTCAGAAAGGTGCTTATCAATTCTCCATCCCCGAGAGGCATGTTCTAGGTGACCGGCGTCTGCAAGAAATTGAGAAGCTTGTCGAACTGCAACCCTGAGCAACCGCATCCATGGGGTATTTGAATCCATATCGTCGAAGTGGCATAAAACTTGTTGCCTACGGCTTGATGCTCGATTTGGTAGATCCCTCGTGTCTATTCGTCCACGCACTGCGCTGACTAGGTCAGACGACGGCCGGAAATGGTGTCTTCTTTTCAAAACTGCGGGCTCAGCTTGTTCAATGAGCAGTCGAGCATGAAGGGGTTTTAGCTCAGGAACGCGGTTCATCAAGGTTGCTGAGAGGTACGTAGAAAGATCGAGATTTTTCTCGTAACTCTTGGGAATTTTAAGTAGGTCAGTATTGTTCGAATCCTGAAGTAAGTCCCAAAAGGAAGCTGGCGGTTCCAAACTTGGATTGCTTTCAGGTTGGGAAAGCAGCCCATGATCGGTTGGTAAGGCGGTGAAGAGACGAACGGTTCTACCGAATGGATGTTCGTCATCATCGTCATCATCGGTTGACTCAGATGAGAACGTGAGCCCAGTCAATAGTTCGGAGAAACACCTAAGTCGCTCTGGATGCACACTCACAACGAAAAATTTCTGACCTTCGAAGATGTTTATTGCGACTGTTGATCCTGGGAGAGCCACCTTGTCTAGGTCAAAATGAACCGACTCACCTTTTGCCCAAAACTTAGGCAACACTTGAATCGTGATTAAGAGAGCGCCGTTCTCGACAGGGAGCGAAACAATAGCTATTCCACACCCGTCGCCATTCTTGCTTGCCTGGAAAAGCCCGCGATGCAATGTTGACTCAGTCAATTGACGTAATTACTGGGTAGGCGTCAAGTCCCTTGCCCGCTATCTGGATGGAGTTCCCACCAAAATTGAGACCACTTGTGATCAGTTCCAAATTTCCCAAAGCGTTGAAGGAGACCAACACCTCGGCCAATTGAGGAAGTAGGAGGTCCTTCCACAGATCTAGCCCATGAGGCGAGCGGTCTAGGGCGCTTTTAAAGTCAAAAAAGTACGAGTGACCGAGTACGGCGTCAGGACCGACTTCATTCATTAAGTTTGTATTCAATTGCGCCCAAGTGTCTACGTGTTCATCCAGTGCTGAACTGGCGAGCATCTTCTTGAGGTCACCACCTGAGAGGGGCTCAAACCTCTGGAAAACGAATCTTCTTCGAAGTGCAAGGTCTATTGTTCCGACAGAGCGATCGGTTGTATTCATTGTTCCAAGGAGGTACAGATTCTGTGGAACACACAATCTCTGTCGGTAGGTTGCGCCATGGTCATCGGTCCGCTTCAACTGCAGCGTAACCCAAGTAACATCCACATCAGGGTCCTGAGTTGTCGCTTCCAGCACCATTCTCGCGGCGTCTTGCGTAACGCGCTTTGATGGCTCTATGGAATAAAGCAGATCACCAAGTACTTTTGAAGTATTCGCTCGATTAATCTCGTCCAATACAAGTACGAATTCTTTATTGTCATCCAGTGAATTCGCTGCGCGACGACAAAAGTCAAGGAATACGCCGTCCATCGGGCTGAAAGACGAACCATCGGGACGCAGGCCTTCGACGAAGTCTTCGTAAGCAGTTGCCGGATGCAACACGACAATGCCTACATTCTCTTGACCAAACTCATCACGCAGCCTATCAAGATAGAACGACTTTCCGGTACCTGCTACCCCTTCGAGTATTACGTTTTTATATGCACGCAACTTCTCAATGAGCCAGTCTTCCCCGGTACTAGGCGCGGGCGGCAGAGTGGGTTTTTCATCGCGCACAGTCACAAGTTTAGAGAGCGCGGACCGAAGATCGGCGACTAGCTCAGCGTCTTGACCTTGTTGCAATGTTGAGGCGCTATATTCCTTTGCCCAGGCTGTCACATTCGCGTACTCGCGAGCCTTGTTCGAAGTTCCAAGAAGGGAATTTCCGTCGGCGTCTGAGAGCGGGGATCTTGATGAGGAATCGTTCGAAATCAACTCTCGCATTCGTTGGACTTCGGATCTTGTGGATTTTGTTGCGTTCGTGGAGCCTCGAGCAACAGTGAGGTATACGCGTTCGCCATCCTCGGCAAATAGGTAGACCACGTACCAGTTGTCAGTAGCTGATGGTGCGGAGTTGTCGTAGATACGGTTCCAGGCGACCGGGCTGGCAATGCCTTGAGCACCACCGACGCCCACATTCCAAGTGCCGAAAGGTTCCGGTGAATCTTCACCAAAAGATTGAATCGCAGTTTCAAGAGCTTTCTTCAGATCTTTTTGCGCAGCCATCCGCTTAATAATTACGTCCGCATTAGACTTTAAACTCTCCCCCACAGGTACTTCTCTCTGTGCAAGAAGTACAGAGCTAAGCGCGTCTGCGATGTTCAAAACTAACCCCCATCTCATCGATTATAAATCTCAATAATAAGCGACGGGGAGGGCATGTACTGCGCGGACTCGACATCATTGAGGAATAAATCGACCGCTACGGGAAAATCAACACCGGAATAGGAAACTTTCTCTGGGGCAGGTCACGTAGGCCACCACCGTAGTGCTTGTCTAGCGCCATTGCGACTGAGTGACATTGCTCTCTGGTTATGTAGCCGCTGGATAGTTTCTCTCCACAGTGCTCTTCAACCATTACCTCCAGAGCGCGGCAATGGGCTTGGGTCAAGCGAAAGCCAGTTACACCCGCGAAGGCTGGCCCGAACCTACGTACGCCGCCTCACATTAGGTGACGATGATCCGGGTGGGTACTGTTGCTCTGGAACTTCGGCACTGCTAACCAAAACGGCGAGTTCGTGCGTGGCGGCCAGGCAGGGAGATCTGCATAGTATGGGGAGACTGGCTCAAGCATCGCCGAACTTCCTGACATTTACCGAAAACCGCGTATCAAAGCCCCTCGCTTTAACTATGGGGATGTGAAGGCGTCCGTTGGCAGTTGCGCCTCGGGTACGTCGTGTCCTTGAAATGTCAGACCTGCCGTATATGTTGGTGTGGTGGCTATATCTACGACGCTTCGCTCCGACTACCGGCCGCGTCCCGGCACGCAAGGCGAGGGTTAATGGCCAAACGACATTATCACTATCATCGTTGTGAGGTGGCTGAGAAACCCGAAATTGGCTTTTGGGGAATTTTTGGGCTTTTCCTTAAAATCACGCTGTTTATTATTGTTGGTGCCGTCCAGGTGGCATGGTGGTTGGTTAAAAAATCTTACTCCGCTGTGGCGTGGGTGATTACTTTTAGCAAAGTGAAATCATCGGAGCGCGCGGTAAGACAAACTGCCAAGGATGAGGCCGAGTCACTGGCGGCCGACAGGTTGTTGGCCGAGGTGCCCGCGGCTGAGGATACAATAAAGCCAGTATTGAAGCCAATGGCTAAAGCAAAATCTGAAGCCAAGCCAGCGGCGCCGCGTTGCGGCCACTGTGATGAGCTTGCTATTGGTCGGCTTAACTCCCCTTCGGGGACATCAATGAAGTTGTGTAGTAAACATATTCAACGGATGGGTAAGGAGCCGGGTTGGTCAAAAATGTCGCTCTAAGCCATCTTTCCCGTGCCGATTCAGGCAGCATGTGTTGCTATACAGGCCACCGGCACAACATTTTTTTTAATGCGCTAAACGCCGTTGACCCTTCGCTAGCATCGACTGACGCTTTCTGGCGTACTCAATCAAGGACGCGAAAGAGTTAGGGGCGTTGTGGTTAGTCGTGAGGAAGCGGAGAAAACACTTGGCGCTGCGGCACTGGGCGCCACCGTTATTGCGGATTATGATGAGAGCTTTGGAAAATAGGTAGACATTAACGCGGAGGAACGGCGAGAACAACAACATATTGCGTGGATGAAGGCACGGCGTGAACTGCTGGAAGAAGGCCTCACATCTGATCAACTCACCCCGATAGAAGGGTATGTTGCAGCGGAAAATGGGTGGTCTACAGTTCAGGCTCTCGCAGATGAACGTGCTGACCATAACCGCACGAAAGAAAGTATTGCCCGCTTGAAACGAGTTTCTGCCGCACTCGGTGTTGTTTCCGTATTTGGCGCGATGGGCTGGATGCTTGCACCGAGTCTCACGCAACGTGTTCTTCCTACGAATACGACGGGTATTTCCGAACAGGACGGCACTGCTGTTATTGGTAGCATTGAGGCGTCAACTTTCAAGGTTGGCAATAAAACTATTTACACTAAAGTTACTCAAGGAAAATGTGACGTTGGTGAACGAAAAATCAAGATGTCTAAGACCCAGAAAGTGAATTGGGAGTGGGCTAACGGGAACATTAGCAAGAAAACAGTCAGTAAAGGTAAGACGGTTTGCAAGTACGTTTCCAAATCAGGCGTAACAACAGAAGCGACCTACGTCAACGGAGTTATGACAAAACTGCCGAAAGGTTTCCCTAAGAACCCGGCTGTCGCGGATATTGAATCCCTTGGTTTGAACCCTAATTCGAAGGTGTCTCCTCAGTTACGGATTCCTCAGCCGATAGGGAACCCGTTAACGGTCGGCAGTTTGCCGAGCACAGTGAAACCTGTCTCGGTTTCGCGGCCTTACAACGTTCATCAAGTTAACGAGTGGGGTGATTCCTCGGATACGCAGATGTTTAACGTAACGTGGAATCTAACAGGTGGGTCAGGGGTCGTTGGTTCTACAAAATATGACCCAACTACTAATACTTATGTGCAGTTTTACGTTCCGCTGAACTCTAATGGTGTCACCCAAATTACTTCATCGGAATGGAGTGAAGGTAAAGAGACACCCATTATTCAACTCAATGGTCGCATCCAGTCGAATTACGGTCAGGCAAGTCTGCCATTCTCGACAATGGCACCTTCATCCACGTCGAGCGGCTGGGAGGTTCCCGATGTTGGGACGGGACCGAAACGTTTCGGTACACCTACGGGGCAGAACACGAATCTGTATATGGAGGACAATCCAGATGTGGATGGCTACGTACTATTGGACGAAAACTTCAACATGATGATGCTTGACTACTAAACAGCAGCCCGCCTCACCCCCGTGCCGATTCTGTGCTCAAGAAAAATCACCAACATGTATAAGTGGGAGGACCCCTGTTGTCGGTCCGTAAGCAAGGGTCATGCCAGGGGTGTGCTTCCTAACCCGCCACCGAAATGATGCATGCCTAGGCACTGCAACCGGAACACATAATGCTGCGTCAAAGGATGCATGAGTTCACTAGCTCGCGCCAAGCACCCGAAGATCATTCTGGGTGTCGTCGGCGCGCTGATCGCCGTCCCGGTACTGGGGATCACGATCTCAATCGTTGGCGCGAGTGCGAATACGCAGCAAGAAGTGAGCATGCAAGAAGTGAGCATGCAAGAAAATGCGCAAGACACAGCTAGTCTGCAACAAGAAACCGTGCCAACGGTCGCATCAGCAGTAGTTGTTGAATCGATGCCTGCGCAGTCACCACTACCAGACCCACTCGCACCCGAACCAACACGTGACAGTTCGCCGAGTGTGAGTGCAATAGAGGAACCGACGAGTGAACCGAAAGCCGCGGCAATGGCACCGAAAGTAGAAAAAGTGACTCAGCCGGTCGTCACGGAACAGGTCGTTAACGAACCGAAAATAGTGAAAGAAACAGCCGAAGTCGTTGGTGGGTGGACTCCCCCCGTGGTGAACCCGGGAACAGTGTCGTTGCGCGCACCCAAAATCACAAGCGGGCAGAGCGTCACCCTCACGGTCGCGTGCTCCCCCAGCGCCAACTGTGTGATTAACGGTGATCAACTCACCATTGATGAAGGAACAAATGTCACCGTGACGTACCGGGCGAAAGCAACCAGTACACACACAGCATGGGCGACAACAATTCGCAGTTAGTAGTGAGCACGTCCTGCGCGCGAACATTGACGTGGGCATTGACCTATTTGTGGGTTAATCCCCCGCCACACGTATTGGGCGTAGATACCGGGGGTAGTCACCGAGCACAAAAATCAGGGGAAAAAGAATTGTGGCCCGCCACCGCCTGGGCGGGCCGAAACGTTACGCGCGAACAGAAGCGTGCGAAAAAAAAGTGCTCACGCCACCTTTTCGAAAAAAAATTCGCGGCCGCCTACAGATTGCTGGTCAGTGCACGTCAAAAAGCCATCAACAACCATCTAAAACTGTTAAAATTCCATGGTCGAGAGTTACAAAGGGGGAGATATGGAACACGACGAAGTCCGTGCACGTGAGAAATTCCGCTTTCGTACACGGATACTCTTCTATGCAGGACTTGCTGGCTGGGTTCTCTGGTGGCTCATTCTGCTCACTGCAAAGGGCGATGACAGTGACTACTGGTCGGCTTTAGGTGGTCTCGGAATGGTGACCGGGTTTCTAGGCATCTACGTCGGCGCCCCGTTAATGATCCGCGCCCAGTACAGCGCACAAGAACCCACACCTTGGAAAATCCCCGCTATTGTAGCGATCGCGATACCCGGTCTCCTAGTTGTGTTCGCGTTTTTTACCCCGCCAGCGAGTTTGATTAACTTTATTTTTATTCCATTCTTGCCATTATCTCTCTACATGGCGATCTGGTCGATCACCCTACGCATTAAGCGGAAACGCAAGCATCCAGGCGATGGTCAAATAGGCCGGGGGATGTCGGACAACTAAAGCAAAATGGTTTGGACCACCACAGCCAACACTGTTGACTAGCCTTCCCCAGCACACCACCGGACCCTTTATCCTCGACGGGTGTGACCCCAGGGAAAACAGGTCGATTTCGCTTTTACAGGAAGACCCGATAGAAAATGACAGCATAAAACCCTTTGGATATTTAACGGGCCCGCTCTATTCGTTCCACGGGTCAGGGCGCTTCTCCTCCCCGGAGGCGATCATCCAAGGATACTGATCGGCAATACCTTTTGGTAACTTGACGATTTTGATGGCCTCGGTCTTTTTGGGATCAATCGATTGCAGACACTTCGCAATTAGCTGTACTAATTCCTGCGCCTTGGGTTCGATCGTGTCCGTAGTAACTGTTACCTTCTGAACGAATCCCACTTCATCTACTGGTAAGCCAAAACCGTATACCGTGAGATTTGTGTCGTCCTGCCACACAACCGACGCAGAGGGAGGCAACGGATCGAGGCCTTTCATACGCTCCTTCAGTGTTGGCTTTCGAGCGGGGCCATCAAAATTCGCACTCCCCTTGGTCTGCCTAGGTGAGCGCGCCTCCACCACATGACGCGACCATGGTCCCCCAGCCCGAATATCGGAAAAGATCACCTCTGTCGCTTTCATCAAGGTTAGGTAACTAGGACTATCTTTATTAAATTCGCGCCCACCCATCACTAAACTCCCCCTCCGCTACGTTATGAAAAAATTCTGTATGCTCTATTTCGATTTGACTATTGCTGCGCATGCGAATCCCGGTTCATCACTCCTAGCGACGATACTCTTGTGTGTGAAGTCGCGCGGGTTATTTACTGATGAATTTCCAGATCGTGTCGGTCATGAGCGCGGTGCGTTTAGTTGGAGTATTCATTTCGGGTGCGCCACGGTGTTCGGCGAGCATGAGGCCGTTAAACAGTGCCTCCACTTGGAAACCAGTAATCCCCTGCCTCACATCCCCTTCGGTGCGGCCCCGTTCTAACGCTGCATCCACTGCTTTGATGCGAGGGTTGAGCACGTGGGTGACCAGTGTTTCCATCAAAGCAGGCACGTCGATGCGGTGCACAATGCAGGTGGACAAAACCGGTGCTAAATATCGGGGAAACAAACTACCCAAAGCGATAGCTGTCGCCAGGCGCTCACGCGTAGTTCCCTCCCCCACACCCCACCCTTCATAGGTGGGCAAAATCCGGATCCCGGCAATCGCGAGACTTTCCTTATCCGGGAAATGCCGGTACACGGTGCGTTTACTCACCCCCGCCCGCTCAGCCACGCCTTCGACGGTGAATAAACCCCACCCAGTCTCGGCAAGAACCTCAAGGGATGCCGTAGCGATCGATGAATGGATCTGCAGCCACGCCTTCCCACCGGTACGAATACCCAGCGGCGTGACGTGGCGCCCCGCTGGGGTGCGCTGGGGCTCGTCAGGTTTCTTTGCCACCGGTAAATCCTAGTGGGTGTGGTTCAACCTGTCACGCGTAAACGCCCTAATGGGGGTCCTTTGCGCAGGTTTTTGTGGGTAAAACGAGTCTTTACCGAATCCTTACAATCACAGTATTGACAAAGTGGCACGCATACGTATACCTTTGTATTTGTAAGGAAAAATGAATACGAAGGCGCCTTCCCCCGCCCCCAACGGAGGAAAAGCCATGTTGTTCACCCAACGAGCCACCATCGTGGCCATCACCAGCGCAGCGATCCTGAGCATGAGCCTGGGACTCACACTCCCCGCAGCACACGCAGCGGAGACCACCAGTGCCACAACGGGTGCCGCGAGTGCCCCCGCAGGAGTTGTCCTTGTAGTTGACGCCACTCCCGCACCAGCACCTGTACCGGTTGCGCCGGTAGCGCGTGTTATCGGGATTGACGCCAACGTGGTCAACGGACTCAGCGTCACCGCTCCCAAAGGTTCCAATGTAAAAATCACAACCAAAGGTGCCAAGAGCTTCACGAAAAAAGTGAACAGCAAAGGCGCACCCATCGTATTCAAACGCCTTGTGCCGGGGAAAAAATATTCGGTCGTTGTCAACGGTACAACGGTGGGCACCGGCACCCCCGTGAACGCGCCCGGGGCGGCGTACAACCTCACCATCACCTCCACCGGTAGTGCAACAAGTGCACTCGTTACCTGGAAATACCAAAGTGCACCCAAAGCAGGAACCATCGGCTACGACGTCACCGCGATACCTGTCGCCGGTCAGCTACCCACCGCGCGCTCACTAGAAATGAAACGCTCCATAACCTCAGAAACCACCGAAGCAGTTGTAGGAAACCTTGACCCTGACGTGTTGTACACGTTCACCGTCACACCAAAAAACACCGCCGCACACGGTAAAGCATCCAGTGCGACGCTACCCATCACACTGGGGGCCGCAGCTGGGCAACTCAGTGCAGCCGAAAAAGCGCAAGCAGTTGAAACAGCGCGCGTCTCGGCTCAACTCGCTGCCGAAGCAGCAGCACGAGCAGCCGCAAACAGTCGGCCAGCAGTGACACCGGCAGGACCAGTTACCCCAACAGGACCGGCGGCGCCCACAACGAAAACGATCTACGTGTGCCCCGCAGGATTCAGTGAACGCGGCGCACTGTGTGAAAAAACAACTCCGTACACCTACCGCACCGTCACCGTCACCACCCCGTACACATTCCACAGCGAAGGCCGCATCGAAGCGTGCGCCGGCGGCGACTGCCCCGGTAGCGAATACAGAAATATGGGCACCGACTGGTCAGGAACACTCTGCCCTAATGGGGGAACAATGCACGGTGGTCAATGCCTCGGTTGGACCACCTCCCAACGCTCAATCACCGTCTCGGTGAAAGACGCGATGCCTGCCGGACTAAACGACAACGGCAGCACCTGGTTTAGAAACGAACAAGTCAAGGATGGCGCACCCGCCGGTTACACCGACAACGGCAGTACCTGGATCGCAACCGCTGCTAAAGAAGCGAAAGTTGTTCCCGCCTAACGGGCGGGAACAACAAGGACCGTGCACATGAACACATGCGTTCATGGAAGTCAGGTACAGGCAGGTTGGGATCTGCGAGGGGGGCAGACCCCCACCCAGAAGTTCGCACAGCACAGCAACTCACCTTTCATATGTACCGCACCACATTCGACCGGGCCTAGCACACCGGTTCTCCATTCAAGTGGGTTCGGATTCACTCTCGCGCGCCCTGGTGGTCGCGCGGTCGGGTGCGCTGGCGCTTATTTCCCCCTCCCACCGTTCACCACGAACACCACTGTGACCGGAGCCTCTTACCCCGCGTGCTTAAACGGCCTTATCCGGCAGGTGGCAAGCCAGCCGCCGGCACCACGGTCTCACTTGCCTGGGGGTAGCCAAAGAAGGTCAAAGTCGCGAAGTAACGGGACGAAGAAAGGGACCGCGAAGAAACGGGCCGAAGAAAGGGGCCGAAGAAAGGGGCCGAAGAAAGGGGCCGAAGAAACAAGCAGCAGGACTAGCACGACATGACTAAGAAGAAATAAATCACGCGATCACCGCCACCACGAATGTTTACAACAACGAAAGGAAACATCATGAATGGAGTAACCCTCACCCTGCGGGATGAGCTCACCGGGCGCAACGTGGACTACACGTTCGAATGCCACTCCCCCGAACGCCTGGCAGAGATCATCACCGCCACCACCGCGGGCCTAACGAATCACAACTCACTCACCGCGATCAACGTCGCATAACGAAAGGAACAATCATGTCAACACCCACCAGTTCAACTGGACTGCCAAGTCCTGATCAGCACAGCGGATCAACAATTCCCATGGGAACACCCGGGGAACTCGCCTCCGCCACCCCCTACATCATGGGATTCACCCCCGAGAAATCCATCCTCATCGTTACGATGAAAAAAAACGGTGACGCATTCGAACACGGCCTCGTCATGCGCATGGACATCCCCGAAAACATCAACGAGCTGCAGGCAGGTTTAGAAAGCTTTCGTAACGCCCTGGCAAACACCGATGGGTCAGCCGGGCATGCGCTCATCATTGTTGCTGATGACATCACCCCCGACGGACTAAGTGACATGCCATACCGGGACTACATCGACGTTATCAACAACACGCTCGCGAATGAGGACATGCAACCCATCGCCTCGATTTACACCGACGGTGAATCAGTCGGCATGTACGACTCACCCACCTTCACCACCATCAGTGCCCGTGAACGCGACTACGTTGCCGCCCACTACGTGTACGCGGGAATAGCACCCCTAGAAAACCGGGACGCCTACGCGAACCTGATCAGCTACACCCCCAACGCGGAAGTAGAAGCAACAATTGCCGAACACATCGACCGGTACGCCCGTGACCAACTCCCCCGCGAACACGTCATCCCCATCGCGGACGGGATCGTGAACACACTCACCAGTGAGGGGGCGCTAGCAAATGATGACATCTCCCAGATAGCAGGGGCGCTGCACAACATTCATGTGCGTGACGTCGTACTTTTCGATGTATCCGAAATGGACGCACACACCCTCGAACACGCAACAGGCAACCTACGCGCCATCGTGGCCAACACACCCAACGAACACGTCGCCCCGGTAGCAACAACACTCGCGATCAACGAATGGCTACGAGGCAACGGCGCCAACACCAACATGGCACTGGACCGGGCGTTGGCAAGTAACCAGGACTACAGCCTGCGAGGCCTCATCGAGGCCGCAGTATCCAACGGGATCGCACCCGATTTTTGGCGCGAAAGCATCGTGCACCTCAGCCGCGAAGAATGCGCCGGGCTACATGCAGCGCCACCGAGCGCCGGGAAAACACAACAACACGAACCACTCGCGCGAGTATCCACACCAGCAGCACCTAATGACATCGCTCTGTAAATAGCTGCGCGCACCGTACACCGATGACGTCAAAAAAACCAACTCAATGAGCGCACCACGACAACCCACACTTCTGACCCACCCCGGGCCAGAACAACCGAAAGGAAACACCATGAGTACAACAACACTGGCCGGCAACCTCACCGCCGACCCCGAAGTTCGCTTCACCAAAGGTGGCACCGCCGTATCCAACTTCACCGTCGCATCAACCCCACGTCGATTCGACAAAGACAGCAGCGCCTGGGTCGATGGCGAAACCCTGTTCATGCGGTGCACCGTATTCGGTAAACAAGCCGAAAACATGACCGAACAACTCCGCAAAGGACAACGCGTCGTCGTCACCGGGAGCCTGACCCAATCCAACTACACCGACAAAGACGGCAACGAACGAACCAGCATCGAACTCGACGTCGATGAAGTCGCCAGCAGCGTGCGATTCACCAGCGAGACCAACGCGCCAAGTGCACCCGCTCGCAAGACACAGGGAAAGCAACCGGTATCGGTATGAACCCGATAACCCAACCCGCGCATTGGCTAATCCCCACGCGCACACCAGTCCCAGCAGCAAGTGCTGTAGAGACCGCAACCAAGGCGGTGCTACGCAAACACAGCCAAGGAAACACCGTCATTTCGATGATGGGTTACCTACGCGCACCATCGAAAACAACCCCCCAATAATCCGGAATCTCCCAGGCGCGAACGTGCACACAGACATCGACGTGAACGCACACGTGAAAACGAGCGTGAACGTGGACACGTGCAAGCGCACGCGCGTGAGTGCCAGGAATCAGGGGTGCATCGGGGACAGCTGACCTGACGCGTGCGCGTCAGGTCAGCACACCCCACATATTTATTTACCAGCAGTCAACATGAACAACCAATCAAGGCGAACAGGAAGGACAGGGATCATGGCTGCACCCATCGCTGCCGCGAAAATCGCGCACACCGCGTGGCGTAACCGTAAACCCGCCGCCTGGATTATTGGTATCGCGATCACCGCGATGCTGATACCTATTTTCCTTCTGTTCTCCGTCATCGCCGCAATCACTGGCGCCGACGCCTACTGCGCAACGGAAACCACCACCAACTCACCGGCGTCATCCATGTCATCCACCGCGTTGGTCGAAGCACGCAAACGCGGCGCCAGTACAGCTGGCGCCAGCGTGCTAGCACGTTTTGCTACGAGTGCGGCAACAACACTGCCCACGCCCACACGTGACTACACGGGGCTGTATCGATTGCCTGCGGAGTACGCCGCAGGAATCGACAACGGGGGCAACACACGCAAAGGACGTTGGGATGGGCCACAAGACCCGATCACCGGGGATCCTTCCCGGGATTCACGCAACTTCGCCCCCGCAGCAACACGCGCCGTAATGCGCGCACTGAAAAAAACAGATCCGATCACTTGGGGAGAACTGGGCGCCATGAATGTTGCGCCCAATGGTCAAGCCCTCACCGATTTCACGGTGCGCGTGCGTGACATGTTCACCGCAACATTCCCCCACATACCCATGACCCTTGACGGCATTGAAACGGCATTAACAACCGATGCCAGTACGGCAGATAACTACGGGTACGGCGACGCCATCGCCGGCGGGGCACTGATCACCGGGGACCCGATCCGCACGCAACAACTCGCGACGCGTATCGGTGGCCGGGCCTTCGGTGGGACCGTGAGTAGCCAACCCACCAGCGCGAACCCCACGCTTGCCCTGGACGGGCTGTACCGGGAACTCTCAGCCCAAGACGGAATTGTCATCATCCTGACGGACACCACGCCGAGCGTGGATGTTGTTGAAGAAACACAGGACGCAACCCTGGCAACCGTCATGTGGGTCGCGCACAGCGGAACACCACAACCCAACATCGGCGTGTACGTGGATGCGACCACAGACTTCACAACAATCCTGAACCAACTCGAAGGAATTGAAGGCGCCACCGCCCCAGGACTGGTGTGTGATGGAGTCCTCGGTGGTGAAGGAACAGGGCCACTGACCATTGACCCCAGCCTGATTATTGCCCCCGACCCCGCGGCACAAATCGCCATCGCAACAGCGCGCGAACAACTCGGTGAGCCCTACATCAGCGCAGGAGGAGCACGCCCACCCGTGAGCTGGGACTGCTCAAAGCTCACCACCTACGCGTGGGCGAACACCGGAATCAGCCTTGTGCCCTACACCTACACGCAGTGGGATCAAGTCCAACGCATCCCCGAGGCGTACGCCGCACCCGGTGACCTGATTTTTTGGTTCCGTAACGGCGCCCACCACGTCGCCATCATCGACGAAATCACCCCGAGCCGGCAGATTTTCTTTGTGCACGCAGCGAACCCCGAACGCGGCGTGGTCCGCGATGAACTCTCCCCCGGCTGGTACCGCGACCACCTCTCCGGCTTCGGGCGAGTCCAACGCGAAAGTGGGAACTAAATGACCACCACGAGACCAGCACCTTCATCAACATGCACCTTCATACATACGCAATCACACAAATATGCACACACAAATAAAGGAGAAACACCATGTCACAGATAACCGCAGCAGTTAGCAGTCTCACCCAAGCATTCGGTAGCCGCATCACCGCTGCCGAAACGTTCCCCATCGTCGACAAAATGGGTGACCTGGCGAAAAACACGGCAACAGCCCTGGGTGGAACCCTGGTCATAGCGATCGGGATCATCATCGCGATCGGCCTGATCTGGTCACACATCGGTGACCGGGAAACCGGCAAATGGTGGAAAGCCATGGGTGTGTGGGTCATCGGCGCAGCAGTCATCGCCGGAATCGCCGGCCTATACACGTGGACCAGCTCCACATTCACGGTTTAACACCCGCAACGCCAGGCGCCGAACCCAAAGGCGCCCAGCCACGCACAACACAAGCGCACGAACGACACGACACCTATATA
>Ga0209702_10005115_pt1 | contig 18258 bp, 14 predicted proteins | sample FRY01_FD_187210 | JGI IMG/M metagenome (GOLD analysis project Ga0209702, IMG submission 187210) | Freshwater microbial communities from Lake Fryxell liftoff mats and glacier meltwater in Antarctica - FRY-01 (SPAdes) (version 2) | ecosystem: Environmental > Aquatic > Freshwater > Ice > Glacier...
TTGAATTTTGAACGATCTAATTTTGAAATAATCTGAGAAAACAAAGTTATATTTGCCATGAGAGGGAGTTTTTTTGTTATGCAACTCAAAGGTAATTTGAGATACGGAATATTCCCTCTTATTTTTTAAACGTTTAGGACGCTATTGATACAAAATAATTTAATGACTTGAACTATGAAAAGGAATGGAATTAAATTACCCCTATTAACTCTAAAGTTTCTTTTGAAGCTGCTTGTTCGGTAAGTTTTTTGGAACTTCCTGTTCCCATACCGTATTTTTTGTTGTTAATGAGTGCCAACATGGTATACTTCCAGAATCCTCCTTGATTTTCTTCGGTAAAGGTGTCGAATTGTAATTCTTGTTTGTCGATATAATTTCAAAAAAATATCAATTAAAATAAGGGAATCTATCCGTGCTGAATTTGTCACCAGTTAATTTTTCGTAACGCCTTTGGCATTTTTTTGACATTTTCTTTTGATATTTTGAAATGACTTCTTTAGACTCCAAATTTGCAGCAAAATAAAACAGTTCCCCGGGACTATCTTTTATCTTTTCAAAAAGTGAGTTCACTGTGGAGATGTACTTCTCCGAAAAATCACAGTTTTTATTATCATAGAACTCACTCAGGGTTAATAAATCATTATTACGTGAAATATTATCGCCAATAGGAAGTGTATCAATATTATACAAGGCTATAGTTCGGTTAACGTTTACCTTACTTAGCTTATTTGATATGTTTAACATCATTTTTTCATCATTGCAGTTTCGTAATTTAAATGACGAATAAGTCAAATAAAATATTAACCTTCCATTGAGGATTGTGTCACCTTTATCTAAGTTAGAGATTAAAAAATCAATGGCAGGATGATCGACATCTATAAATGTATCAAAATTATATATCAAGAAATCGCTTAAAAATCTCTTTACCTTTTCATTAGAGTATTCTGTTTTTTGAATTGAATTGTACGTTCTAATTACGATATCCCTACTGATTTCGCGTCTGTCATGTAAAAAGTAACAATGTTCTATTAATTGTATGTAATCATCTGAAAATTCCATCAATAACTTTTGTTTTCTGTAGAATGTATTACCATCGAAAACTAGAGCCATGACTTTCAATAAGGAATCTGGACCAATAAAACCCACTTGCCGATCTAATATGGCGTTATTTCCATCGACAAACAAAAGAGTTGGATATGAGTTAATGTTATATTTTATTATATCTTCTTGATGATTTCCTGTAGAAATGTTTAATCGATCTAAGACAAAATCCCTTTCAAGTTTAACCATTATTCTCTCATCTTTAAATGTGATGGAATCCAGTTTTTTACAAGGTAAACACGTATTATTAGTGAAAAACAGCAATTTAATTGGCTTGTTATTAGAGACGTTATCTTTATAATCCAATAGGCTTATGGGAGATTTTGGATAAAAATGTGCCATGCTCCATGAATAGATCATAAAGCACGACATTGTTAAAACGATTTTTAAATTTTTCATTTCGCCTAACTTAACTTACAACCATCACATGTATTACAAGCTATTCTAGGAGAAGTCACCAAAGTGCAAGTTCCTGCTGCACATGAGCCACTACAACTGTATTCTGTTGATGCCGCAGAAAGGGTATATAGATTTGATTCAGATATAAGGGAAAATGGTACATCCATTAAAAACTTCTCATTGTTAATCTTAAATGCGACAGCAACATTTCTTGTTTGATCAAGTGAAGAAGTCATACCATTTAGTAACGAATTAAATGAATCCAGTAAATCTCCATTAATATCCAAGTTCTCCTGACTAATGAATGGCAAATCAAGCCATTCTTGATAACTCACTATTGTACCAAACCCAGTTGAACAGTAGTTATTTAAATTAATTTCATCGATATTATCTAGATTTACTCCAGCTCGTATCATGAGAAAATCAACATCTATCACCAATGTAGGATCCTCCAATGTAGGGGCAACAACACCAAACGTTCTCAAACATGTTCCGGAACAGGGAGAGGTTGATGGTGCACACGTAGGTCCAGCAGCACCAGCGACTGGATGGCAGGCTCCCGCGACGTTCGTGTTTGTAAGGTCGCCTTTAGCAACGCAATCACATGTCACAGAACCACCTGACGCTTGTGACGCAAGATCATCACCAAAATAAACATTCCAACCGTTTGGCAGACTGTAATACAAAGTCAACGGTTCTCCTGTAACTAGATCATAATCAAAAGCATACTGCGTATCATTTGGTAAAATCAAATCATCAGGGGAATTGCTTTCTGACGAAGAACCGTCAAGACAGGAAATCGTAGTAAAAACCCCTAGATCTTGCCCGTCCTTTACGACGGAATACAAAGTGTTATATTCATTTAATTTTAAATATACTGTTTCCCCAGGAACAAACAAATTAAATTCATGCACTGCGGATTTTCTGAGACATTCACCTGAATTGGTCACAAAAGAGGTTATATGACCATTTCCAAATGAATAAGATCCTAAAACCTGGACAGGTGTCAGGTTTAAATTAGCATTCTGTGCAGAAACTTGAAGACTAGAAATAAACAGCATTGCCGTTAGCAATTTATTAAACTTTTTCAATAAAATATTTATAGTTTACTAATCAAATTTAATATTTTTCGCAAATGCTGTTTATTCCTGTTAGCTAATTTAACATTATTTAACGGTTAAGAAGTTGTTTTATAGTTAAAAAAAACAGGAGTAAATTGACTGCTTTGGTTAAGAGCATTAAAGTTTTCCAACAATAAAATAAATCAAGTTGATTAAGTCTATTTTCATTAAGCTCGAAGAGCGGTCTGTACTCAAACAGCGAAGCGGTCTAGAGAAAAGGTGTGAAGGCGTCGTTGATGTATTCTAGGTCGGTGCGGAAGCCGTTATGAACGATGGAAATAATGTCGAATTGAGTTTCTAATGCTATGTCTTTTGACTGAATATAGTAATTCGCAACTTTAATAATTTGACGTTGTTTTGCTCGAGTTACGGCTCGCCAAGGTTCACCAATTTCAGCTGTTTGGCGCGTTTTGACTTCCACAACATGAATTTTGTTGTCGAATTTTGTTACAATATCAATTTCAAGGTGCTGCAAACGGAAGTTGCGAATCAAAATTTCGTGACCTTGTTTTTTTAGAAAAGAAGTTGCTAAATTTTCTCCGTAGATTCCTAGTTCCTGATTCGTCATATATCAATAGTAAAAGTTTTCCCTATTGAAGATACAAAATAAGTTGGTAGAATAAAAAAGATATAATTGATGAAATTCAGAAATAAAATCTGAAAATTTAGATTAAATAGCCCCCATCAATTCCAACGTTTCTTTAGATGCGGCTTGTTCGGCTAATTTTTTTGAACTGCCCGTACCCATACCGTATTTTTTATTGTTGATTCTTGCCGCCATTGTATATTTCCAAAACCCACCTTGGTTTTCTTCAGTAATGGTATCAAACTGCAATTCAAGCTTGCCTTTCTGGCACCAAATAACCAGTTTCGATTTGAAATCAATTTCTTCTTCCAAAACTTTGGTCATATTCACGTATTTGACCAAAATATGATCTTGAATAGCCGAGCTAGCAGCCTTAAACCCTCCATCTAAAAATATTGCACCAATGATTGCTTCGTAGGCATTCCCTTCGATTGTGCTCATATTTATAGAGCGCCCTTTTTGATAGCGCATTACTTTATTAATACTAATCGCTTCTGCTATTTCAGAGTGGTGTTTTCTACTGACAATTTTTGATTTTACTTTGGTTAAATATCCCTCTGCTTCGTTTGGGAATTTGATAAAAAGATATTCGGCAATTACAGTATCGATAACTGCATCGCCTAAAAACTCCAAACGTTCATTTGAAAGCAGGGAATTATCTTCAAAAAGCAAGGATTTGTGCGTCACCGCACGTAAAAACAAACCAATATCTTTTACTCGATAGCCAAATTTTGAACGTATAAATCTGTAGAGGGATTTTTCCTCATGGTTTTTCCCTTTATCAAATATTGACAAGGCCATAAGAATTTATCCTACGAATTTCTTTACTATGACGCTTGTGTTGTGACCACCAAATCCGAATGTATTGGAAATAGCAACATTTATCACACGCTTTTGCGCTTTGTGAAAAGTTAAATTCAATTTGTTATCTAAAGCTGGATCATCATTAAAGTGATTGATAGTTGGCGGAACGATATCGTTCTTAACTGCCATGATACAAGCAATCGCTTCAATAGCGCCTGCAGCGCCTAATAAATGGCCTGTCATGGATTTTGTTGAAGAAATATTCAATTTGTATGCATGATCACCAAACACTTGTTGGATAGCCTTAACTTCGGCAACGTCACCAAGTGGTGTTGAAGTTCCGTGAACATTTACGTAATCAATTGCAGTTGCATCTATTTCGGCATCCTCAAGGGCGCGTAACATTACGTTTCTTGCACCTATTCCTTCTGGATGTGGAGCCGTCATGTGATAAGCATCACCGGACATTCCGCCTCCGATTACTTCAGCATAAATTTTTGCGCCACGTTTAATTGCGTGTTCGTACTCTTCTAAAATCAAAGCGCCGGCACCTTCACCTAAAACAAAACCATCCCGGTCAAGATCAAATGGACGCGAAGCCGTTTCTGGGCTATCATTTCTAGTTGATAAAGCTCTAAGAGCATTGAATCCTCCCATTCCCATTTGATTCACTGCTGCTTCAGATCCGCCGGTTACAATCGCATGAGCTTTGCCTAAACGAATTAAGTTAAAGGCGTCAATGATTGCATTGGTAGAAGATGCACAAGCAGAAACGGTAACATAGTTTGGACCACGAAGACCATATTTAATAGAAATATGTCCCGCAGCGATATCCGAAATCATTTTAGGGATAAAGAATGGGTTGAAGCGAGGTGTTCCATCTCCTTCAAAAAAGTTTTGCGCTTCGTCTTGGAATGTTTTGAGTCCTCCGATACCAGACCCCCAAATTACTCCGATGTAATCTAAATCTGGATTTGACTCCATTAAGCCAGAATCTGCCATGGCTTCTGCTGCAGAAACCATGGCATACTGTGAGAATTGATCTAATTTTCTGGCTTCCTTGCGATCTATAAAGTCTTCAACATTGAAGTTTTTGATCTCGCAAGCAAAATGTGTTTTGAATAATGAAGCATCAAATTGTTGGATTGGGGCGGCACCGCTTTTTCCATTTATTAAACCTTCCCAGTATTCGGGAAGTGTATTACCAATAGGGGTAAGTGCACCAAGGCCCGTTACAACAACTCGCTTTAACTCCATAAATATTCAATTTTTTAAACTAAAAGTCGTTCTTAGTTTGCGTGCTCTTCGATGTAAGAAACTGCAGCGCCAACTGTTTGAATGTTTTCAGCTTGATCATCAGGAATTGCGATATTGAATTCTTTTTCGAACTCCATAATCAATTCTACTGTATCTAGAGAGTCAGCCCCTAGATCGTTTGTGAAGCTTGCTTCTTGCGTTACTTCGCTTTCCTCAACTCCTAATTTATCTACGATAATAGATACTACTCTTGTTTTGATGTCAGACATTGTTTTAGTTTTAATAATTAATTCAGCCTGCAAAGAAAAAAACATATCATCAATAAACAAAATAAATTCGCTTAATTATTTACTTTGCCTTGCGATTGTCTAATTTACTGCATGTAACGTTCACCTTTTTAACTCCTAAATATAAGGTTAAATTCTTAATCTATAAGAAATCCTTTCTACCTTTGTAATTATGATCAAGAAACGTTTGGCCATTTTCGCATCCGGTTCAGGCACCAATGCTCTAAAATTAGTGGATTATTTCGCAAATCATCCATTTATCGAAATAGGAATCTTAATTTGTAATAAAAAAGAGGCTCCAGTAGTTGAGGCTTTCGAAAAAGTTGGGCTCAATACTTTTGTTTTAGACAACCAAAAGGCAAGTCAAGGAAAGTTATTATTAAGTATCTGTCAAAATCAAGGGGTTGATTTTATTGTTTTGGCGGGATATTTAAGGAAAATCCCCGATGAATTTATAGCCAAATATCCTAAACAAATAATCAATATTCATCCTTCATTATTGCCAAAATTTGGAGGGAGTGGCATGTATGGCATGCGTGTTCACGAAGCTGTTAAAGCGGCGGGCGAAAAATTTTCCGGCATTAGTATTCATTTAGTTAATGCCAATTATGACGACGGTCGGATAATCGCTCAATTTTATTGTGATCTTTCTGAAAACGATGCTGCAGTTGATATTTCTAAGAAAGTTCAACGCCTAGAACACACTTTTTATCCAATTGTAGTAGAGAACTACATAAACCATTTTTAAATGAATTTTTTTACTGAATTTTCTTGGCCTGAACTTTTTAAAGCTACCATGGTTCTTTTTGCCGTTATTGACATTGTTGGATCTATTCCTATAATTTTAAAATTAAAACAGTCAACTGGAGATATTCACGAAGTTAGGGCGAGTTTGGTCTCTCTTGGGATTATGATCGGGTTCTTAATCTTGGGTGAAAACATTCTATCTCTTTTTGGTGTCGACATAGGTAGTTTTGCCGTTGCTGGTTCAATTGTTTTATTCATTATGGCATTAGAAATGATACTCGGCATTCAATTCTTTCGTGATTCATCATCTGGAAAAACAGCCAGTATCGTGCCATTGGCGTTTCCAATTATCGCTGGTGCCGGCACTATGACTTCCATTATCACCCTAAGAGCAGAATACGACACAATCAATATTGTTTTGGCAATTCTTATCAATATTTTTATTGTTTACTTGGTGTTGCGATCAACAAAACCTTTAGAGAAATTCTTAGGAGAAGGCGGTATAGCTATTTTGAAAAAAGTCTTTGGAATTATTCTTTTAGCAATCGCAGTGAAGTTATTTACTTCAAATATTCCCGGACTTTTTAACGGAGTTTAGTTAATGCGTGCTTAATTTCTATTTCAAACCAAATCCTGAGCCTGTTGCCGTGCCTTCAATAACTTCCAGCCCGTTTTTGTATTTGGATTCTTTTATAACGTTTCCTTTTTTGTCGTAGAAAAGTAGTTTCCCATCTCGGAGTCCGTCCTTGTATTCTAATTCAGAAACGATTAATCCTCGGCCATCGAATTGTTTTTGCACACCGTGCAACTGACCTTTTTTGTAATTTGAAATCACAGCTGCCATTTTCCCTCCCGGATGATAAGCTATCCATTCGCCATCTTTTTCGCCGCGGGCATAATTGCCTTCTTCAACTAATTTGTAGTCTTTCTGAGAAAACGAATAATACCTTCCATGGCGTTCACTGTCCGTTCTTTCAAAGTCCTTCATAATGCTATAATCCATCTTTGACTTCGTTGTAAAAACTTTATAGGCAATAATGTCTTTTGGCATTCCGTTGTCATAATAGGAAGTCCATTCGTTAGTTTTGTTGTTGTCTTTGTAGCTTCCCTTTAGACTTGCTCTTCCCGATTGATGATAGGATTCCCATGTTCCATTTAACAGCCCAACTTTGAATGTTGATTTATTTTTCAAATTTCCATTTTCCCAATAATTCGCCCATTCGCCTTCTTCTTTACCTTTGACATATTTACCACTCATCAATAAGTTGCCGTTTTCGTACCATGTATTCCAATCGCCATCTTTCAAATCTTCGTAAAAACTACCTTCTTTAAAACGGCTTCCGTCTTTGTAGAAATAATTCCAAAATCCATGTGCTTTACCTTTTTTGTATTCGGCAGTATAGGAAAGTTCGCCTGTAGGGAAATAATAAGTCCATTTACCATCTTGCAAATCATCACTAAAAAACCCTTCTTGGTCTTTTTGCCCTAGCTTATTGAACCAAACCCATTTGCCGGTTTTGTTTCCATTCGCGTATTGACCTTCAACGTTTACTTCTCCATTGTCGTAGAAATATTTGTACTCGCCTTCAAGAACATCATCTTTGTAATGACTCACTTTTTCCATTTGGCCCGTGTAATAAGCATACTGCCATTTTCCATTTTTCTTTCCGTCAACGAAAAAGCCAGTGAGCATGAGATAACCATACGCACTGTACTCCTCAAAACTTCCGTTTTTCAACCCTTCTTTGTAAGTGTAAAGTTCTTTTGGCGAACCTGAAGTGAAAAAGGTGCGTAACTCGCCATTACCGGCTTTTAGGATTTGCGTATGAAGTGAATCTGGCAAATAAAAAGCTTGTAAATAGTTTGCGTTATTAATAACTTCTTCAACCGACTTTAATTTCCCATCGCGGTAATAATATTCCCATTTTCCAATTGGTGTTTCCAATTGATAATAACCTTGAACTGCTAATTTTCCGTTCTCGTGCCATTCCCTGCAAACAGAATCTTGATTGTTGAATTTAAAATAACCTTCGCTTTTAATTTTCTTATTTGGAAAATAGACTTTAACCATTCCGTTAATGGCATCGCGGTAATAGTCGCGTTCTTCTTCAAGTACTCCAGAGCGATCGTAATATTTCCAACGACCGTGTTTTTCATTAGTTTCTCCTAAATCATCTTTGTAGTAATAACCTGAAGCTTGTGGTTGCGTTTTATGAAAATCATAGTACAAATTCACTTTTTTACTCAAGTTTTCCTTTAAAATTTCTTGAGAAAAAGCCATTACAGGCAGAAAAAAAAGCACGAAAAAAAATCTTTGAATCATTGTTGTGTTGTTGTTATTCTTATGAACGGCATTGGCACGCAACAGTTACATGCTCCCTAAAAATCCTTGTATGAGGAGAAACACCCCAAAACCTGCAAATACAATGCCTATCAATTGGTTCAGCGCTTTTAAAAGCTTATCCGTCATCAAGGGGCGTAATTGTTTGGCGCCTATAATTTTTAAGATATCTAAACAAAAAAAGGTGATGAGTATAGCACCTATAAAGAACAAAACCGGAACGGTAGAATCGCCCTCCGTTTTTTCCGCTAAGGTCATTACAGAAAACCAATAAAAAATGACTAAGGGATTTGCAATGTTTAACACAAATCCTTTCAAAGCAAGTATTTTGTAATCGTTCGTATCCTTTATTATTTTCCCTTTGCTGTCTTTTTTTTCGGGTTTCGGGTTTTTGAAAAATGTAACGATACCGTATATTATGAATAAGCTACCGCCAATTATTTTAAGTATGTATTGATTCTCGCCTTCGGTTATGTTTTGGACTTCAAAGTAAAAATTCAAAGCGATAAGAATATACACCAAATCGCTCAATAGAACGCCAATATTAAAGGCTATTGCGGCTCGAACGCCTTTTTTTATGCTCGTTTCCAAGAGAACAAAAAAGACAGGGCCTATCATTATACTTAAAATGAAACCTGTAATAACTGCTTTTGTAATGAGGTGTACCAAATCCGAAAGTGCTTTTTACAAAAATAAACTTTCAAACCTCTTCTTGAACGTAAATGCTAAATATTTGCAAAGCAATTGTTAACGTTTCATTGTGAAACGGAACTTTTTTAAGCAAAGTGCAATGAAATTAATTAGAATTCTTGTCAATTGTTTACATTTGTCCTCAAATCGGGTCAAAATTTTGACTTAAGTAATTGTAAAGAATGAAAACCTTAGTTGCCAATACAAAATTAGAAGCTGTCATCAAGAAAGTGGAAAAAGAAGGAATTCTTGCCAAAGGTCTTACTGACGACTTAAAAGAAATACGTGAAATCGCTAAAAAGGAGGAAGATCCATTGGTGACAAAAGTTTTACGTTTAACATCTGAATTTCTTTCTGAGAACAAAACTTTCGATGTCGAAGGTCAATACGATGAAGATGAAGAAGGTAATGAATACCCAATTGAGGGAATTGAAGACCAAGAAAACTTAACGTATTTGTTGAATTTATTAATTCAAGCGGATCACAAGATCAATAGAGAAGAAATTAAAGACTACCGAAGTGCCTTAAAACGAGCGCTTTATTAAGTTGTTAAAAATAAATTGTAAAAAACTTTCACTTTAAGACAACTAATTCGATTAATTGTTCGTTATTGTAGTAAGGTTTTATTTAAGCAAAATCCTGCCATGCATTTACTCCTCTTTGAATGCATGTCAGGATTTTTTTTGTGCCCTACTTTTTTGACCGGGAATTCTTTGGGTGAAAAATGTAAAAGCGGGATTAAACGAATGAATAGAGAGGCGGATTACTTTGCTTCCTCAAACAAAAATACCTGAACCCAATAATCCCTTAAATCTCCGTTCTTTGTTAACAATACTGACAATAAGATATATACTGGTCTGAATTGTGTGAGAACGGAATTGTTTCATCGTACATTTCTTCAAATATTTCAGTTAAAACCTCGGGTAGAGCATCAACAAAATCAGCTAAACTCATGTCGCCTGTTTGCAAACTAAGTGGTGATTCCGGATAGTTGATGAACGAAATGATATTTACCTCATCGGGCAAATAACCATATGTTTCTCGGAATAAATACGCATAAATCCACAATTGAAGAACTTTTCCTTTGGAGGCCGCTTTCCTCAATTCAGTTGCTACATTTTTATGATTTGTCCCAAGGTCTTTCTGTTCAACTTTCCCGCTTTTGTAATCGATAATGCGTGTTTTTTCTCCAAAACCATCAATTCTATCGATGACTCCTTTGAGATTTACCGTTTTTTCTTCCCCGTGTATCGTGAGTTTTATCGATGTTACCATCTTTTGCTCCAAGGAGTGAATGATCAAGGGTTGATTCAAGTTCATCAACCATTTTTTCTCTTCTTTGAAAAATTGTTTGAGCAAAGTCAACGCCATTTCGTAACTCAAAAAGTTTTTCCCCGAAGCAAAAGAGTTTTCATCTTCGTCGTAGTGTTTTTTGAATTCTCTTTTCACCAAATCTGAATACTCGCCTTCCATTCGCGTAATGTCGATGGAGACCAATGATTTTGAATTTGGATTCATATTTCCTTCCTTATCACGATGAGCAAACGGTTGATACAAATCTTCCAAAACGGTGTGAATAATCGTTCCTAATGTATTATTGTTCATCTCCTCTTCTACTTGGTCTTCATCGCCGTATTCGAGAACGTAGCGGTAATAGAAATCCAGCGGACAATTCAGGTATTTATTCAAAGCACTCGCCGAAATAGAATTCTCTAATATTCGATCGATTTTCGCGAAAATATCTAGTGTTTTTGGAATCGAGTTCAATTGGTTTTTAACCGCTGACGCATCCAAGACGTAGGTTTTTTCTTCTATCTTCACTTTCGGAGCCTGACGCTCCCATTCCATTCGCATTTGCTGGATATATCGACTCGGTTCGCCACTATTCAAGCTTTCCTGCGCCTCCATGTAAGTGATGGTCATGTTTTCCACTTTGTGCAACAAACGATAGAAGTGGTGTGCAAAAAGCCCTTGTTTATCTCGCGTTCCTGGCATGCCAAAATAATTCCGTAAGTCCATTGGAATTAAAGTCTGAATTGGATTTCCTGGAGGCATCGTTCCTTCGCTCAAGCCCAAGCAAATGATATTTTTAAAATCCAACATCCGTGTTTCAAGTAGGCCCATCATTTGCAAACCTTCTGTCGGTGTTCCTTCGTAAGCGATGCGCTGTTTGCCCCAGTTTTGTTGGAAAAGCAGCTTAAACGTTCGCAAACTCATTTCCGGAAATTCTTCGCCTAAGGTGTTTTGAAAGGTAATTATCGCTTTGTCGAAAGTCCGAAGAATGGCTTTTTCAAATTCGTTTTCTTTTTTAAGAATCGGATAAATTTGCTTATTCAGTTCCCGCATTTGATTCAATACTTTGCTGAAATCATTGTTCCACGGTTGAAGTAAGATTTGAAAAAGCCGTTCTATTGGTTTATTTTCCATGGATACACTGTTCGGTGAAAGAAAAATACGATTTCTAGAGATGATGTATTTTTCCAATTGACGTTGCTTTCCAATAATTTCTTTACTTGTAAACGCTTGATAAAATGGGTGTTGCCATAACTTGAACAAATCTTTGTGGTATAAACTTTTGGTCTTGAATCGAATAAAGTTTTCCTGAACTGAGAAAAGTAAATCAACCCACAGCTTTATTGAAGTATCACGTAATTGCAGACCCATCGTGATGTTCGCACGGCCAATATTCAAAGGCAAATTCTTCATCATCGGACCCGCCAAGGTTTCATCAGCCAGCAAAAGCAAAGTTTCATTCAATTCATTTTCGCTCATTTTCGACAACAAAGAAGCGGCGGCTTTCACTTGCCCAATTCCTTGCGCACAGGAGATTAATTCAATGTTTTTCTCCTCTGTCAGCATGTCATTTTCAATGAAACTCTCTGGTTTTCGACCTATAAATTCATTCAGGGAGCGCTGGAAATAACCCGCTTCGTGGTGTTTGGCTTTGTAGTAAAATTCGTCGATATTTTGTAAAATATGTGCATTCCCGCGAACGTACAACTTGCGTATGATTGTCATTTCCGACAAAGAAAGGGCATTGAAACCTGCGAAAATAAAAATCCGTTTGTCTTCTCTCGGAGAAACCAATTCGATGTTTTCCGCTACTTCTCGAAAAGCCATTCCGTTATACGCCCAATTATTTTTCTTTAATCTTTCACGTAATCCATCGTAATATTGTGGCAATCGATCCCAAAACTCTAAAAATTTCTGTTGCGTTTCGCTGAGTTCTTCCGAATTGAAACTCCAATTTTCAATGTCTTTGATATCTTTTAGATTCTTGAACAACTGTTTTGGGTCGACCAAATATTTGTCTATTTCCTCAAAATCAGCCAAAAGTGTGGTTGCCCAATTGTAAAATGCATCAAAGCTTCGATCCGAAATATCTTGCTCAATTTCCAAATGAACACGGTACAATTCAAACAAAATGTTGAGTTTATCAACGACTTTGTAGGAACTTGCATTTTTCACCCAACTGTCGATAGTGAGCATTTCGGGGGCAAAAATCGGAAGGTCAAATTTTGAGGCCAATTCCATTTCTAAATATTTTCGAGCACGGATAGATGGCAAAATGATCACCAAATCTTCTAGTGGCCATTCGTTCTCGATTATGAAGTCGGCAATGCGGGTTATGAATTTAGATCCTTGCATTATTTTTTAGAAGATAAAAAGCCCCAATATGTGCTTTTGTTGAGCTGGAAAATTTCTGCATTCGGGTAATTTTTTGTGAATCCAGCCGGGAAACGAACCGTTTTCTTTTTCGTCCAAGAGGTTTGATATGCGCGCATTCTGCCATTCTCCATTTCTATGCAGTCGACGTTTTGCTTGGTATGTGTTTTCCACGTATAATATTCAACGGATTTTTCCAAATTTCGATTCCATTTTATTTTTTCTACCAAAAGCCAATTTCGCCACAATTGGGTTGCATCGTTTCGCCATTCCATAGAATTGAAATTATTTATCAATGCGTTTCGGAAACCGTTATCCGTAAAATATACGGACGTTCCTTTTTTCATTTCGTATTTATTTCCTCCGTAATATGAAGGTATGCGATAAATCAAAAATGCTTTTTCAAATAATTCCACATAGCGTTCGACTGTTTCGTTGTCTAAATCACAGCGCGTTCCAATATCGTTGTACGAAATCACGTCGCCCATTTGAAAAGCCAAGGTTTTAAGAACGGCAATCATTTGTTTTTTCTTGTTAATTCTGTCGTTTGCACCCAAATGAGTCGTGAGGATTTGCTCCAACAATTCATTGATAATCTCTTCCGCATTTTCGGGGTTATTGATCACGCTTGGATACGACCCGAATACCAAACGATCTTCTAATTCCTTTTCCAAACTTCCCATTCCTTTGGTTTGAGCAAGTTCGTAAAATGAGAACGGCGTTAACTCTACAACCAAATCGTTTGCTTTCAAAGCTTCAAATAGAAGTTCGTCAATCGGAGCTTGGAAGGAAGAAAGTAGCACAATTCGCGGAGCAAAATCGTTCGCCAAAACCATTTCGAGTAATAATTGCAGTTGCCCAAAGTGCTCGGCATCTTTCAAAATCAAGATGTGCGAGTCGCCCGTTTTTTCCTTTAAAAACGTTTCCATTTCCGTTTCACTTTGCAGGGATTTATAATCTTTTCTCGAAACCAAAGCATGCGACCAAGCCAAATCCGTCAAAATATCCAACACAAAATCTGTTTTTCCGATGCCTTTTGGACCTTGAATTAAAAGCACTTTTGCTTCCTTAATTTGTTTTTGGACAGTAGACTTTAACTGTCTATTGATTTTCGATTGTACACGTATTTCTTCCATAGAATAGAATAAATCAATTTAAATTTGCGGTAAATTACTAAAAATCATGCTAAAACTTCAATTTCCAACAGACAAGTTATTCACATCTGAAGGCAATGAAGTGGGTGGAGGGATGGCACGGATTTTTTGCTGAGAATGTAGGGATGAGTAAGAATAAACTTCTTTGCGACTTTGGGTTTAATCTATACCAATAATCGCTCCACATGCCCATCTCCAAATGCATAAGGAATGTAGGCCAATGAAGGAATCTCTTTGGTTAAAATCAGCGGTGTTTTTTTGCCCAATGAAATTGTTCCGTGGGTTTCTGAAAGTCCCATGGCGTAGGCTGCATTTAAAGTTAAAGCGTTTAATGCTTCTTCGGGTGTCAATTTCATTTTCACGCAAGCCAATGACCAGACGAACTGCAAATTTCCACTTGGTGTTGAACCTGGATTAAAATCACTTGCCAAAGAAATGGGCAAACCTGCGTCTATCATTTTTCTCGCCTCAGCGAAAGGTATTCCAAGGAAATGGGAACAACTTGGCAAAAGCGTCGGCATGGTGGTTGAAGTTTTTAAATCAGCGATATCTTGGTCCGAAATTTCTTCCAAATGGTCGACAGAAAGTGCGTTGAACTCGATTGCTTTTTGAATTCCACCCATCACTGAAAATTGATTGACATGGACTTTCGGTTGTAATCCGTGTTTCGCTCCTGCTTCCAAAATTTGGTGCATTTCTTCAACAGAATAATAATTTCGTTCACAGAAAATATCGATGTAATCTGCCAAGCCTTCTTCAGCTATTTTTGGTAACATTTCATTGATAATCAAATCGATATAACCTTGATGGTTTTCTTTGAATTCTACTGGAAAAGCGTGTGCTCCCAAGAAATTTGCTTTTATGGCAATGTCTGCCGTTTCTTTCAATCGCTTGATTACGCGTAACATTTTTAATTCCGCTTCTACCGATAAACCGTAGCCCGATTTAATTTCAATCGCACCTGTTCCATATGATTTCACTCTTTCCAATCGAACTTTGGCTTGCTCAAACAATTCATCTTCTGTCATTTCCGCCAAACGACGCGCAGAATTTAAAATACCACCACCTTTTATGGCAATTTCTTCGTAGGACAATCCATTAATTCTATCCACAAATTCCTCCTCCCTACTTTGAGCAAAAACCAAATGCGTATGCGAATCGCAGAACGCTGGGAGAACGTATTTTCCTTCTGCATCAATCACTTCCACATCACGCCAATCGGTGATTCCGCCCCATTCCGACATGCTTCCGTATTCCACAATTACGCCGTCTTCCTGCGCTAAAAACGCATTTTCCAGGATAGGCAATTCCCTCATTTCAGCACCTTTTCGGATGGTAGGCAAATTTTCACCGACTTGCACTAAAGCTTTGATGTTTTTGATCAATCGTTTTCCCATACTGCAATTTTACGAAATTTTGAGGGGAAAATGGGACTTGAGTAGTCAAGGATTGCAAATCTGATGTAATGTGTGTCTTTTTGTAAATAAACTTCCATTGAGTACACAACAAAAAAAGGGCATCTTAAAAGATGCCCTTTGAATATAGAAACGATTGAAACTAATTCTTAGTTTTTAACCACTTTGTGGATAGAAGTACCATTTTCAGTATTCAAACGGATGTAGTAAATACCTCTGTTAAAATCAGCTAATGTTACTTTTCCTCCAGTTGTGATTGTTGAAGTTGAAACTACTTTTCCTGTTGCATCCATTACTTCAATTGAAGCACTGTTACTTGGGAAGTTAATAACAACATCACTAGATGTTGGGTTTGGATAGATAGAAACGCCTGTTCCAGCAATTTCTTTTATTCCAATATTTGCAATTGTTACACACACTGATGTATCTGAGCAACCTGCTGCATTTGTCAAAACAACTGCATAATTGCCATTCACTGTTGGAGCAAATGTTTGCGCTGTTGCTCCAGCAATTGCTGTGTTTGTTGCACAATCAATCCAAACATAACCTGTTCCTGCAGTTGCAGTAAGGGTTGCATCCCCATTATCTGTCGCAACTGCTACTGGCGCAGCCAGCTGAACAGCAATAGTAACCGATACCGAAGCTACAGAAGTACACGTTGCGTTTGCCGCTGTTAATGTATAGGCAGTTCCTGACGTTGCCGTAATTACGCCTAAAGCGCCTACGGTTGCTCCAACTGGAGTTGAAACGTAGGTTAAGGTTGCATCATAATTACTTACGGTTGCTGTTCCAGATGATGTACATGTAGCCACTGTAGTTGTTACTGCTGGCGCTACTGGCTCAGTCAATTGAACATCATTCGTAAATGATACCGAAGCTACAGAAGTACACGTTGCGTTTGCCGCTGTAAACGTATAAGCAGTTCCTGCTGTTGCCGTAATTACCCCTAAAGCGCCTACGGTTCCTCCAGCTGGAGTTGAAACGTAGGTTAAAGTTGTATCATAATTACTTACGGTTGCTGTTCCAGGTGATGTACATGAAGCCGCCGTAGTTGTTACTGATGGCGCTGCTGGCTCAGGCAATTGAACATCATTAGTAAATGATGCCGAAGCTACAGAAGTACACGTTGCGTTTGCCGCTGTTAATGTATAGGCAGTTCCTGACGTTGCCGTAATTACGCCTAAAGCGCCTACGGTTGCTCCAACTGGAGTTGAAACGTAGGTTAAAGTTGTATCATAATTACTTACGGTTGCTGTTCCAGATGATGTACATGTAGCCACTGTAGTTGTTACTGCTGGCGCTACTGGCTCAGTCAATTGAACATCAATAGTAAACGATGCCGAAGCTACTAAGGCGCCACAGGTTGCGTTTGCCGCTGTTAATGTATAAGCAGTTCCTGCTGTTGCCGTAATTACCCCTAAAGCGCCTACGGTTGCTCCAGCTGGAGTTGAAACGTAGGTTGAAGTTGCATCATAATTACTTACGGTTGCTGTTCCAGGGGATGAACAAGTGGCAGCAACTGTTGATAACGTAGGTGCAAGACAAGCAGGTAATGCACAAACAACAGTAGCATCCCAACCAGAAAGATTAACAGAGCCATCTGACGTAAATACAAAAGTTAAACTCCCTGAAGCGTGTGTTGAAGTAAAGGGACCTGGTATTGTTGTACCTGTAAGATTGGCTAACAATGTTGCCGTAGCATTTGGTCCATCATATACTCTTAAAAAATCCCAATTATTCTCTATATTGAATGAACTAAATGTAACTGTTACCACATCTCCTGAAGTAGTTGGTGAAATAACCGTTGTTATGTTTTCATTATCTGAATAATTGCCAGAAGCTCCTCCTGTGTCATAAAAATGATCTCCAGCACAATAGTCCGCAAGTGTTGTAAAAGCAAACGGTCCTGCCCAAGTACTTAGAGAACTACTGCCACAATCATTTCTAACGTAGAAATGATAAGATGTGGCAGAAGTTAAACCAGTTAAGGCGAGAGAATTTGTAGTTGTACCTACGGTACTAGGAGTTCCTGTTGGAGTAAATCCAGCAGCACCCAATTCAATATCCCAAAGAGTACCTGTACTCGTCCAACCTAAACTAGCGCCAGTAGTAGTAATGTTTGTTGCAGTTAAAGCTGTTGGCGAAAGACATGAAGGAGCTTCATTTACATAGAAATCATCTACCAATAGATCATTGTAGAAAGGAGTCCCGGTTGGACTTTGAATTTGTGCCAATCTAAACTGTGTAGTTGTTGGGATTCCAGCAGGCACTATAGCACTTACTTTAACCCAAGCAGCATTATTTGCTCCATAAGTATCTAGAACAACCCAAGCAGCTCCATCCCATGCAGATAACTGTAAGGTATTTTGAGTAGTTTCATTCGTATTATTACTTTTAATCCAATAACCCACTTCAGGACTTGTCAATCCAGAGAAATCAATTACCGGAGAAATTAATTGATTCGCACCAATCCCACTAGAAGCATCTATCCAAGCAAAATTACCAGAACCTGTAGTATGATCTACAGAACCTGCAACACCATAGCCGGGACCAGCACCACCAGAAACTTGGAAAGACCAAGGCTCACCACCTGTTACATTTGTCCAACAAGCTGGTGTTGCTAATGCAGCATCATAATTCTCCAAATATGGAGCAGTAAACGTTGCACAAGGCGTTGTAAAAGCAAACGG
>Ga0209702_10005121_pt1 | contig 18232 bp, 10 predicted proteins | sample FRY01_FD_187210 | JGI IMG/M metagenome (GOLD analysis project Ga0209702, IMG submission 187210) | Freshwater microbial communities from Lake Fryxell liftoff mats and glacier meltwater in Antarctica - FRY-01 (SPAdes) (version 2) | ecosystem: Environmental > Aquatic > Freshwater > Ice > Glacier...
ACTTACTAATGAATTGTCAGAGTATTCATCTATATTTATTTTTAAAGAAGCGTTGATAGTAGCAGCGTTTCCAGTGCTTGCAACTTCTACCGTTGCATTTGTTAACTTTCCATCGTTACTAATAAAGGCGAAATTTGAGGAGCTTGTTTTTTGTCCAGACGAAATTCCAGAAACCATTTCTGTTGAGCCAGTTACGATAAATTCTTTGCTAGTACCTTTGTAAATAATTACTTCTAAATCATAAGTAGCATTTAGATTCAATTTACCTTGAGAATTATCACTGAAGTAATATACTTTTTCTGAAGGAGCATAGAATACACCAGAACTTTTGGTGTATATTAATGTGTCTCTTAGCGGCCAGGTTCTCGCTAGTGTTTTCACATTGTTGCTAGGATTAAGTATGTACTCTTTCACTGTTGCTTCAACACTTGAAAAATAACTTGAATCTGGTATTTTTGCTATCTCTAAAGCATTTCCGGGCCCAATAAAAGCTCTGTTTATTTTGATGAAATGTACAGATTCTAGAGTGTCTAGAACTCCGTAGATTACAGCTGTTTCTTTAAAGTTCCCTACTAGCTCAATGTCTTCTTTACAAGAATTGAAGGTGAGTAGAGTAAGTAATAATCCAAGGGTAAAATAATAATATTTTTTCATGCAGTTAATTTTTTTAGTCATTTATCAATAATGAATTGATAAAAAATAGCAAGCAAATGTAGTTTTTAATGTTGGTAATAAATCATTTTTTAATCAGTGAAATTGACAGGTTACTCAACAATTAATCTTTAATCTTGTTTAAGCCCATCGTTTTTAGCATCCAATTCGGTAAATGTTTTTTTGGATCTCTATTTTTTAAATTAATATACCAACCAAATTTTTTCATAATTGGAACCTTATGTGTTTCAACAAATTCAATCAAAGTGCCGTCTGGATCTTCAATGTATGAGAATCTCCCTGCTGCTTCTCCCATGTCAAAAGAATTATCGCTATCAACTGTAAATGGGAATCCTTTTTCTTCGCACTCTTTTTTTAGAATGTCCATTCCTTGTATATCAAAACAAAGATGAATGAATCCCCAATCTCCCCAAAATCTATTTTCAAATATTTTTTTACAATCAGTTCTTTCCAGGGATTGAATAAGTTCAATTTGTGTTGGTCCAAGTAATCTAGCAAATGGACCTTTTCTAAGTTCAGGATGAGATAATAAAATTCTTCTTACTTTTTTATCTCCTTGTGCAAGCCCTTTTAAATCATCAAAAATTCCCGTTTCGTCATATTCCACTTTTGAATATCCTAGTATGTCTGCGTATAATTTTAACGATTTATCGATGTCACTTACTCCGATTAGTGATCCAACTACTGCGCCACATTTAGAAGCGTGATTCGTGTCTGAAAACCAATCATTTCCTTCAACGATATTAAAAATGTTACCATTTGGGTCTTTTGTAAAAAAATGAAGTTTCCCATTAGGTGTTTTAACTACTTCGCTTAAAAGTGTTGCGCCATTTACCTTAAAATAATCATAAGTCGCTTTTACATCTCTTGATTTAATGCGACAAGAATACAAACCATAATCCCCTAATTGAATAGTGAACGTTGGTTTTTCGGTATTTCTAGAAGTGTATTGCCAGATTTCAAATCCTCCTCCGCCTTCCATACTTAAAGCAAGTGTAGCAGTTCTTGATTGCACAACTCCTCCTGTATAAAGTGTCATTAATGGGGCTTCTGCAGCTTCTTCAAAAATTCGAACGTTGATACCTAAAAATTTACGGTACCATTTCCAAATTTCTTGAACATTTGGAACTCCGATTCCCATTTGTTGAATTCCACAGATTATTTTTTCCATTTTTTTGTTTTTGTACTCGTAAATATACTAATAAATCAAAGTTTGGCTACTAGTAAGTCTTCTTTAAAATCTACCTAATTGCTCGGTCATTAAATAGGATGTAGCCATAACTCAACTGAAAAGTTAATGGGTTTTTCTGTTCGGGGAAATAATTTAGAGTAGCTCTGAATGGCCCGAAAAATGAATGGTAAATAATTGAGGATGAAGCTAAAATTGTTTCACCTTTAAATGGTTTTGAATATCCAAACGAACTATTCTCAATGTTTTGATTCAATTTCACAAATGGTTGATAATAGTAGAGGTCAAAACGGACATCTATTTTCTTTTGAAAACTAAAAATAAAATTTAGCCCAGTCCCTACAAATTGGGGCGATCTATATTCTGGTAGAAAATAGGTTTCTACATCTGGAATTGGAGAAAATGTAGTAAGAGCTAAAAGAGTTGAGGTGTAATTTGCGAAAAGGGATTGTGTGTTTAAAACTCCTTTTGCATAAAAGCCTAAATGAAAATTTGGATGATCTACTAAAAAAGTTTGAATTTCTGAATTAATACTGATCCATTCATGTTTTTTGATGATATCGTAAGGAGTTATTTTGGTTGTTGTGCCACTAATACTGTTTTCTTTACCGTTTACATACCTTATTTTAAATGAAAATAAATGTCCGCTTGAAGCAAATTGTTTTCTATTTAATGAGTTTTTAACAAATTGCCAACTCACCAAATTTCCATTGAAATATGTTTTATCTGTAGTGTCTGTTATCGTGTAATTATTTGTTTGATAGTAATTGTCTTCTAAAGAGAAATGGCGTAAATCTACAATTCCTTTCGATGTGTTTCCAACTGGATGGTTGAATTTTACACCGTAATAGAATTCGTTTTGAATTAGAAATGAAGGTTTGATGTTTTCAAATATTGAAATGAAATTGTGGTAGTAATCCCATCTGTTCAATACGATATACGGAGATATTGAAACCGGTCGAGGTGAAGCTGATTCAATTGTTAATTCTCCTTTTACAGAGTTGTAAAATTTACCCAAATACGTTTCAAATTTTAGATTCGAAGCTACTTTTTCAATTCTTCTGAATGATAATCCTATATAACCTGTTTTAGTTCTTGTTGATAAGAATCCGCCAAGATCAAGTTTAAATTCTTTTGCTTTTCGAACTTCTAAATTTAGATTGTATGTAGAATCTGTTTTTTTTGAAAGTGTTGGAAATAAAAAATCAATTTGCTGTGATTCGTATAGTCGATAGTATCTTTTTTCAAAAGTTGAACCTTCAATGTTCTTTTCTTTTTTAGGTCGTATTAATGATTTCTCGATGTAACTATACGGTTTATTTTTTGTTGAATTGGTTGTAATTGATTCAATTTGAAGTTTTTGTATTTTTGATCTAAATATTTTTCTTCTATTTGCCAATTCTTCTTTTGAAATTCTTTCTGTAACTTGAAGCTGAATGGTATCTAAATACATTAGCGTTGATGTATATCCGTCGTTTATCGCTGTCCTAACATCTTCAAAATCAAATGTTTTAACATTTGTTTTAGGTCGAATAACAATTCCCATTTCACATGGAAGTGAAAAGTCAGTATGAGAAACTAGCATGTTTACAACTTGACTGATGAGGTCGTCTTCAGAAGGAGCATCTGCATTATAAGTAACATTACTTCCAATTATATAGTCTGGTTGAAAATCTTTGTACAATACATCAACTGGAAAATTATTGTAGAGTCCACCATCAAACAAAAGGTTTCCTTCTACTTTTATTGGACTGAAATAAAAAGGGAAAGTCATAGATGACCGCACAGCCTGATTTAAATTTCCTTTCGAAAATGTAATGCTTTTTTTATTAGTAATATCTGATGAAACACATCTGAAGGGTATAAATAAACTATCGAAATTGTTATTGCAAGATGCACTTGTTGTTCCTAATATTTTCAACATCTCTAAATCTAAATAGGCAGATGTGATAAAATTAGTTGGTAAAGATTTTTTTAAAATGTTTTTATGTGTAAAAAGTAAACTTATCAAACCAGCATTCGACTCTTCTTCTCGAAATAAAAAATGTTGAGTAGGTTTAAGTTTACCTGTAGTCATTAATTGAAAATTATCAGATAATACATAGCTTTCAATCTCTTCCGGACTATAACCTGACGCATACATAGAACCTACTAAAGCGCCTGCGGATGTGCCAGTTATGTAGTCAATTGGTATCCCTCTTTCTTCAAGCGCTTTTAAAACTCCAATGTGTGCTAGACCTGTTGCGCCACCTCCACTTAGAACTAATCCCACTTTTTGTTGCGCGAATATAGAGCTCAAAAAAAATAGAGTAAGGGCTAATAATGAAATATTACGGTATGGTGACTTCAATTTTGTTACTTTTGTACAAAATTAGCAGGATTCCTGAAAAAAAATATCAAAATGGAGAATGAATTGAAAGATAATGCAGAAAGTATGAATATTACTTTGAAAACTTTTTATGGTTTAGAAGAAGTATTGAAAGAAGAACTTATTGAATTAGGGTATGCAGATGTGAAAGTTTTAAATCGTGCTGTTCAGGTTGTTGGAACTTGGAAAGATGTTTATTTTTTAAACTTACATTCGCGTTGTGCTATTTCGGTATTAGCGGAAATAGCAAAATTTTCAATTAAGCATGAAGATGATCTGTATAAAAAATGCATGAAAATCGATTGGACTCAATATTTTGATGTTGATAAAACATTTGCAGTGAAGGGTGCTATCTTTTCGGATTTCTTTAATCATTCTCAATTTCCTTTTTTATTAGTGAAAGATGCAATTGCAGATACTTTTAGAAATAAATTAGGGAAACGACCTGATGTTCATGTTAAGATACCTCAAGTTTTGTTTGATGTGTATATCAACGATCAAAACGTAACTATTTCATTGAATTCTAGTGGAGTACCTTTGTTTCAAAGAGGTTATCGTCAGTCAGCTGGGGAAGCTCCTTTAAATGAGGTAGTTGCAGCGTCATTGGTTCGTATGTCTGGTTGGGATAGAAAGTCTGCTTTTGTTGATCCTTTCTGTGGTTCAGGTACACTATTGATTGAAGCGGCAATGTTAGCCGCTAATATTCCTTCATCAATTGAACGTCAGCATTATGCGTTTAAAAACTTTGCAAATTACGATGCGTCATTGTGGGATGAAGTATATGAAGCAGCTAATAAAAAATGTCAGTCATTGCCTTGTAAAATAGTTGGTTCGGATATTGATCCAGATATGGTTATGAAAACAAGACGTAATTTGAAAGGAATTGCGGTTGGACGTTTTATTGAAACTGAAATAAAATCTTTTGATGAAGTAAAAAGACCAGAAGATACAGGTTTTATGGTTACAAATCCTCCATACGGAGAAAGAATGGGGGATAACATCGAAGAGATGTATACTTCAATCGGAGACTGGATGAAAGCTGAAATGAAAGGATATACTTGTTGGGTTATTTCAGCAAGTGAAGAAGGGTTCAAATCAATTGGATTGCGTCCAGAAAGAAAAATTAAAATGTATAATGGTGACTTAGAATGTAGTTTTAGAAAATTCAGTATTTATGAAGGTTCTAAAAAAGGAAAATACATTCAAGAGTCTGGTTATGAATTGTCTCATGAAGAGGAAGGAACTGAAAGTGATAGTTCTATTGAAGAATAATTAAGAGTTTAAAATTAGTGATTATAAAAAAAGCGATTCAAATTTTGAATCGCTTTTTTTATTGACTTGAAGTCTTCTGTCTTGAAGCTATTATCTTTTAGAAATATCAACGTATGGTCTTTTAGTTTCTCCAGTGTAGATTTGTCTTGGTCTACCAATTGGCTCACTACCTTCAGTCATTTCTTTCCATTGAGAAATCCATCCTGGTAATCTTCCGATAGCAAACATTACTGTAAACATTTCAGTAGGAATGTTTAAAGCTCTGTAGATAATTCCTGAATAGAAATCAACATTTGGATATAAGTTTCTTGATTTAAAGTATTCATCCTCTAATGCAACTTTTTCTAATTTCTTAGCAATTGCCAATAATGGATCATTCACGTTTAATTTTTCAAGAATATCGTCACACGCTTTTTTGATTATTTTTGCTCTTGGGTCAAAGTTTTTGTAAACTCTATGACCAAACCCCATTAATCTAAACGTGTCGTTTTTGTCTTTCGCTTTCAATACCCATTTATCAACGTCACCACCATCGTTTTGAATTTCTTCTAACATTTCCAAAACTTCTTGGTTAGCTCCACCATGAAGTGGACCCCAAAGCGCTGCAATTCCAGCAGAAATTGTAGAGTATAAATTTGATTGAGAAGAACCAACAACTCTTACAGTTGCTGTAGAACAGTTTTGTTCGTGATCAGCATGTAGAATTAATAATTTATTTAAAGCAGATGAAATAACTGGATCAACTACATATTCTTCAGTTGGCATTGCAAACATCATGTGCATGAAGTTTGAACAATAATCCAATGAATTTTTTGGATACATGAATGGGTGACGCAAAGCATTCTTGTGAGACCATGCTGCTAAAGTTGGTAATTTACCTAGCAAACGGTGAATCGTTAAATCGATTGCCTCAGAACTTCTATTAGGATCTAATGATTCAGGATAAAAAGTTGAAAGTGATCCTACCATTGATCCAAGAACACCCATTGGATGAGCTTTCGCCGGGTATGCTTCGAAAAACTGTTTCATATCTTCGTGAATCAACGTATGTTTTGTTATACTATTGATAAAAGAATCTAATTGAGTTTTAGTTGGTAAAGTACCATAAATTAATAAGTAAGCAACTTCTAAAAAAGAAGCTTTTTCAGCTAATTCTTCAATTGAATAACCTCTGTAACGAAGGATTCCAATTTCTCCATCTAAAAATGTAATTGAACTTTTGCAACTACCCGTATTTTTAAATCCTGGATCAATTGTGATATAACCAGTTTTATCTCTTAGAGAACTAATGTTAATTGCTTTTTCATTTTCAGTTCCTTCAATAACCGGAAATTCATAAATTACTCCGTTCAATTCTAATTTTGCTATTTCGCTCATTTTATTTATGTTAAAATTTGTTTTTCGAAAAAATTACGTCGCCTAAATTATATAAAGAAATTCTACAATCAAAACGTATTATTAAATATTTTTCATTTTTTTACAATTACTTAATTATACATCTCTATAGACTGTTATAAAAAATTAAAATCAAATTAATTTTTATTTTTTATAAATTCTCTAATGTGAAGTTCAACATCAAATTAAATAAGTGATTTCTAGTGTTTCCACCATATATACTGTGATTTTTATTTGGATAGATAAACATGTCAAATTGTTTATTTTCTTTCACCAAAGAGTTAATCATTTCCATTGAGTTTTGATAGTGAACATTGTCGTCTCCAGATCCGTGAATTAATAAATATTTTCCTTTTAATTGATTGACAAAGTTGATAGGGGAGTTGTTTTCATATCCTTCTTTGTTTTCTGTAGGTGTTCTCATGAAACGTTCTGTGTAAATATTGTCATAATATTTCCAATTGGTAACTGGTGCAACAGCTATTCCTGTTTTAAATATACCTGCTCCTTTTGTCATTGCTAAAGAAGTCATAAAACCACCATAACTCCATCCTTGTATTCCAATTCTTTGAGGATCAACATATTTCCATTTCCCTATTTCAAGTGCTGAAGCAATGATGTCTTCAGTTTCTAATTTTCCTAATTGTAAATAAGTCGCTTTTTTGAAATCTGAACCTCTGTACATCGTGCCTCTTGGATCAACTGAAATGATGATGTATCCTTTTTTGGCAAGTAATTGATGATACATGTAATCTGCACCGTCAAATGAATTTAGAACAGTGTTGTGTCCCGGACCTCCATATACCGTCATAAATACAGGGTATGTTTTTGTTGAATCAAATTTTGGAGGATAAATTATCCAAGCATTCAGTTTTGTTTTATCATTCGTTTTAATTTGAATAAACTTTTTATTGGATAATGAATATGTTAATAGTTTGGTTACTAATTTGTTGTTGTTTTCTAATACGCTTAATTCTTTTCCTTTATTGTTGCAAAGACTAATGATATTTGGAGTGTTTGCATCAGAATAGGTTTTAATAAAATAATTCATTCCATTTGAGAATTCTGCATCGTTTGTACCTGTCGATGAACTAATCAATTCTTTTGATTTTCCGTTTAGATTGATTGTGTAAATTGATTTGTTAATCGTTCCATTTTCAACTGACGTGAAGTAAATCGTGCCTTTTTCTTCATTGATTCCAAGGAATTCAACTACATCCCAACTTCCTTTTGTTATTTGAGTTGAAATACCTTTAAATGTTAATTTGTAAATATGATTATATCCATCTGATTCACTTGTTCTTACAATTGTTTTTCCGTCTTTAAGAATCAGCAAATTATCGTCAATCTCAACATAAGTGGAGGATGTTTCTTCGAAAAAAACAGTAGAACTAAACGTGTTTTCTGATAGATCAATTAAATGATATTTTAAATTGTTTTGATGTCTATTCAATGTTTGAAGTACTAATTTATTTTCTGAACTAGACCATTTTAAACGGGGAATGTATTCATATTCTCCTAATTGAAGTTGATTTGTTTTCTGATTCGTTAATGAATAAATGTGAGCTGTCACTTTTGAATTATCTTCTCCAGCCTTTGGGTATTTGAATGTGTGTTGAGTTGGATATAGATCTTTGTAATAGGTCATTGAAAATTCTTTCACACTACTTTCATCAAAACGAAGAAAAGCAATGTTTTTACTGTCAGGCGACCAATTATATCCTTTTGTAATAGCAAATTCTTCTTCATAGACCCAATCAGTTGTACCGTTTATTATTTTGTTTTTTTCTCCGTCAAATGTGATTTGTTGCGTTTTATTTGATACTAAGTCTTTAATGTACAGATTGTTTTTGTGGATGTATGACGCTTTCGTCCCGTCTGGAGAATATTCAGCTAATGTTTGAGGTTGGTGCTCGTCAGCTAAAGATTGAAGTGTTTTTGATCTTAAATCATATAAGTAATATATTGTCGTGTAACTTCTTCTATAAATTGGTTTTATGTTTGTTGATAATAATAATTTAGTTTCATCTTTATTGAATTCATAATCATCAATTGTTACCGCTTTCCCATTTAATTTTAAAGACGATAGTTGTATAATTTCTTCTCCTTTACCGTTAGAGTCTGAAAATGAATATTTTGAGATAACAGTTTTACCTTCGTTTTCTGTTATTTTAGTAAAGTGTTCACCATCATTCATTGATTTGAATCCATCTACAGATGCTTCAGTAAATTCTCTGTTTTTCCATATTTTTTCTATTGTTAACTCTTGACTGAATAGTTGCGAAATGAAAAAAATGAAAAACAGTGTACCAAAAGAATTCGTTTTCATAGTGTAAGTTATTAATTTTTAAATATTTCTTCAAATTTTAACAATTGATATTGGGTTATAAAAAAAGCGGATTCAAAGTTGAATCCGCTTTTTTTAAAAGTATATTCTATTATAAATGAATCACTTCACCGTATGCAGCTGCAGCAGCTTCCATGATTGCTTCTGACATTGTTGGGTGAGGGTGAACAGTTTTTATAATGTCGTGACCAGTTGTCTCTAGTTTACGAATCGAAACAATTTCAGCAATCATTTCTGTTACGTTTGCTCCAATCATGTGTGCTCCAAGAACTTCACCGTATTTAGCATCAAAAATTAGTTTCACAAAACCATCTTTCGCTCCAGCAGCACTTGCTTTACCTGATGCAGAGAATGGGAATTTACCAATTTTAATGTCTAAACCAGCTTCTTTAGCTTGCTTTTCAGTCATACCAACTGATGCGATTTCAGGAGATGCATAAGTACATCCTGGGATATTTCCATAATCCAATGGTTCTGGATTTTTTCCAGCAATTTTCTCTACACATATTATTCCTTCAGCTGAAGCTACGTGAGCCAACGCAGGACCTGGTACGATATCTCCAATTGCATAGTATCCTGGAATATTTGTTTGGTAGAAATCATTTACCAATACTCTTCCTTTATCTACAACGATTCCAACTTCTTCTAAGCCAATGTTTTCAATGTTTGAAACAACTCCAACCGCAGAAAGAACAACATCACATTCTATTTTTTCTTCTCCTTTAGCAGTTTTTATTGTAACAACACATCCTTTTCCAGAGGTATCTACTGATTCAACATTTGCATTTGTTAAAATAGTAATTCCTGATTTTTTCAAAGATTTTTCCATTTGCTTAGAAACATCTTCATCTTCAACAGGAACAATGTTTGGCAAATATTCAACAAGGGTAACTTCAGTTCCAATTGCATTATAGAAATACGCAAATTCAACTCCAATTGCTCCAGAACCTACAACAACTAATTTTTTAGGCTGTGATTTTAAAGTCATTGCCTCACGGTATCCAATTATTTTTTCACCATCTTGTGGTAAATTTGGTAACTGACGAGAACGAGTTCCAGTTGCAATAATTAATCCTTTGTCAGCTGTATATTCTGTTATTTTTCCATCTTCACCTGTTACCGCTACTTTTTTACCAGCTTTAACAACTCCGTCACCTTTAATAACATCAATCTTATTTTTCTTTAATAAAAATTGAATACCATTACTCATTCCGCTAGCAACTCCACGACTTCTGTCAATCATTGCATTGAAATCAACAGATGCTTCTTTTACGTTAATTCCGTAATCACTTGCATGTGTTAAGTATTCAAAAACATTAGCACTTTTTAACAATGCTTTTGTAGGAATACAACCCCAATTCAAGCAGATTCCCCCTAAAGATTCTCTCTCTATGATGGCAGTTTTTAATCCTAATTGAGAAGCGCGAATGGCAGTAACGTAACCACCAGGTCCACTTCCTAAAACTATAATATCGTAATTCATTTTATTCAATTTTTGTTACGGTACGAAGATAATAATTTTATTTATTTAATCACAGAGTAACACGTATTTACCATTGAACTTAATAATCACTAAATTATTTCAATCCCGAAAGATTTCGGGATCAGCACATCAAAATAAAATATTGTTTAAACTTTAATCAAGTAATCGTTTATGCCTTAAAATATCTTATTTTTGTTAAGTGTTTTATTGATTGTTATTAGACGCAGACATTCTTAAAACAGATATATAGCATAAATTAATCCGATTATTAGATTCAAGAACATTAGGTCATAAATAATATTTATAACGATGAAAGCACAATGCATTCCTTCAAATTACATAAAAAAATGACTAATTTCAGTTATATAGCTTCTACTGAAGATGATTCTATTATTGATAAATTCTTTAAGCTTGTTATTCCTTCTGAAGAGAGAGAGAAAAAACAATCAAATTTACAACAGAACCAAAAATAGCGATTGATTTAGGATTACAACAACTTGAAGAGGGGGAAATAATTTCTCACAAACAAACTATGATAGAATTAAAAAATCGCAACCTAAATATTTTAAATAATTCTAAAATAACACTATAAATACCATTTAAGATGAGTAAAATATTAATAATTGACGACGAAAAAGCAATCAGAAGAGCATTGCGTGAAATATTAGAATTTGAAGAATTTGAAGTGGATGAAGCTGAGAATGGTAAAGACGGCTTTGTAAAAGCTTCTACTGGCTCTTTTGATATGATTTTTTGTGATATCAAAATGCCTTTAATGGATGGTATGGAAGTTTTAGACGAGTTGTTAAAAGCTAAAATAGATACTCCTGTTATTATGATTAGCGGACATGGAAATGTTGAAACAGCCGTACAAGCTATTAAAAAAGGAGCTTTTGATTTTATTGAAAAACCACTTGATTTGAATCGAATATTAGTTACAATCAGAAACGCTAAAGATAAAACGGGTTTGGTTGAAGAAACAAAACAATTAAAAACAACGGTTAAGAAATTCAAAGGAAGCTCGATTATTGGTGACACTGCTGGGGTTTTGAAAATCAAAGAAATGATTGAAAAAGTAGCTCCGTCTGATGCTCGTGTTTTAATCACTGGTGGAAATGGAACTGGAAAAGAATTGGTTGCGCGTTCACTACATGATATTAGTAACCGAAGAAAAATGCAATTCGTTGAAGTTAATTGCGCTGCTATTCCTTCTGAACTTATAGAAAGTGAGTTGTTTGGACATGAAAGAGGTGCTTTTACTTCTGCTGTAAAAGATAAAAAAGGTAAGTTCGAATTGGCTTCAGGCGGAACTCTGTTTTTGGATGAAATTGGAGATATGAGTTTGGCTGCTCAAGCGAAAGTTTTGAGAGCTTTACAAGAGAATGTTATTCAACGTGTTGGAGGTGAGAAAGATATTAAAGTAGATTGTAGAATAGTAGCGGCTACTAATAAAGATTTAAGAAAAGAAATTGAAGAAGGGCGTTTCAGAGAAGATTTGTACCATCGATTAGCCGTTATTTTAATTCATGTTCCTTCTTTAAATGAACGAAGAGATGATATTCCAGTTTTAGCAGAACATTTTTTATCAATGGTCTGTGCTGAGCATGGAATTCAACGTAAAACTTTATCTGAAGAAGCTACTCTAGAATTACAGAAAACTGATTGGACAGGTAATATTCGTGAATTAAGAAATATTATCGAACGATTAGTGATTTTGTGTGATGCTAAAATTACTGGAGATGACGTGAAATTGTTTGCTAACCCTAAAGGAAATTAGCGCCAATTTTGTTTTCTGTTATTAATGCGACTAATTGCTTAGAGCATTCTGATTTACTAAAGAGTGATAATGCTTTGTTGTCATCGGGATTTATTGGTGTGTATTCAATGAGTTTTATAATCGATTTCTGAATCATCTCAGTGTTTGAAGAAGCTACTGTAATAGTATTACTGTTCGTTTTTAGTAAGTTAGCTCCATCGCAAGTTGGGTCTCCAATTGCTAAAATAGGATTTCCAGTTGCTAAATATTCAAATGCTTTTCCAGTAATCATTATTTTAGAATCATTGAAAGAAGGAAAAAACAGTAAAAGATGAGTCGCATTTATCATGTAATCTGTTGCTTCTTGGTGGTTTACAAGTCCAAGTACATCTACCTTTAAATTTTGAATGTTGTGAAATTGTTGAATTACTTTTTTATCAATATTTCCTATTAGTTTTAAAGTAATATCGAATTCACTATTTTTACAAATGATACTTAGTGCATGAACAAAATTTTCATAAGGATAATTATTTTTTAATGTTCCGATATACGATAATAGTATTTTATTCGTCGATTTTAATTCCTTTTTTAAATGATATTTTTCACTGTCTTCAAAACCATTGTAGATAAAATTAAATTTGGAAGGATCTTTATCTGTTTTTTTGAGTAAAAGTTCTTTTAATGAAGGCCCTACAGTGAGTACAATATCACATTCATCTATTACTTTCTTTTCTAATTCAGCATCTTCCTTTTCAGATTTTTTTGTTCTATTAAATAGGTTGTAGTAGAAAACATCTGTCCAAGGATCTCTAAAATCAGCAATCCATTTGATCGAAAATTCTTTTTTTAATCGTATTCCAATTAAGTGAGTAGAGTGGGGCGGACCCGTAGTAATTATTGTGTCAATTTTTTCAGAAATAATAATCTTTTTAGCCAATTTAATCGCTTGTTTATTCCAACTTATACGTGCGTCTGGAATAAAATAATTAGCCCTAATGTATCCTGCAATTTTGTCAAATTTTGATTTTTTTTCATCTCCAAAACTACCTGCAGGAACAGCTTTTGAAGACTTACCCGACTTTAAAAATGAATACAATTTAACAATCTGAAAACCAGTTGTTGTATACGTCTTAATGTCTTTTACCGTTTCGTTTAAAGAATAGTCAAAAGCTGAATATGCTGCATTTTTTGGGTCAATTGTTAAAACGATAGGTTCTATTCCTAATTCTTTCAAATGCTTCGCAAAGTACATCCATCTTTGAACACCCGAACCACCACTTGGGGGCCAATAATATGAAATAATTAGTATTTTCAACAGTTATATTTTTGCTTTTATTTCATCAATAGCTGCACTTAATCCAGACGTGTTTTTACCTCCAGCAGTCGCAAAGAATGCTTGTCCACCACCTCCACCTTGTATGTGTTTAGAAACTTCACGAATAATTTTACCTGCATCAATATTTTTAGAGGAAATAACTTCATCTGAAGCGATGATACTTAAAGTGCATTTGTCGGATTCTTTACCTCCTAATACACCAAAGAAGTTTTCGGTTTCACCTTTTAATTGAAACAAGATATCTTTGATTGATGCACCGTCTAATTCAACAATTTCTCCTAAAAAATTAATACCGTCAATTGTGTTAATTTTTTGTTTTAAACCAGCTTTAATAACTGTTGATTTTTCTTTTTGAAATTTTTCTAACTGTTTTGTAAGTGATTGATTATTAGATATTAAGTCTTCAACTCCTTTGTGTAAATCTTTTGGGTTTTTAAGCAGCTCTGCAATAGAATCTAAACGATTTGCTTTGTCTTTGTAATATTTTTCAGCAGTCTCACCTGTAATCGCTTCAATTCTTCTGATTCCAGCTGCAACTGCTGTTTCAGTAATGATTTTGAATAAACCAATTTGACTCGTTGTTGGCACGTGGATTCCACCACATAATTCAATTGAATCTCCAAATTTTATAACACGAACAGAATCTCCATATTTCTCACCAAATAAAGCCATGGCTCCTAATTTTTGAGCTTCTTCAATTGGTGTGTTTCTTCTTTCGTCTAATTTGATATTTGCTCTTATTTCTGTTGCAACCAATGCTTCAATTTTTTCAATTTCTTCATCTGTTACTTTTGAAAAATGAGAGAAATCAAAACGTAAGTTCGACGGATTTACTAATGATCCTTTTTGTTCCACGTGCGAACCTAAAACAGTTCTTAACGCATGGTGGAGTAGGTGAGTTGCGGAGTGATTATTTGCCGAAAGTTTACGTTTTGTTGCGTCAACTTTAGCAATGAATTTAACCGTAGAATCAGTCGGTAATTTCTCTGTTAAATGAATGATTAAGCTGTTTTCTTTTTTAGTGTCAAAAATAAATATTTTCTCATTGTTAAATTCAATGTATCCTGTATCCCCAATTTGACCTCCGCCTTCAGGGTAGAAAGGAGTTACATTGAATACTAATTGATAAAATTCTTTTTGTTTTTGACTAACTTTTCTGTATTTAACAATTTCAATTTCAGCTTCTAAATTGTCGTAACCAACAAACTCAACACTATTATCTTCTTTTAATTGAACCCAATCGTCAGTTTCTATCGCAGTTGCAGCTCTAGATCTTTCTTTTTGTTGTTGCAATTCTTTATCGAAAGCTATTTCGTCAATACTTAAATTATTTTCTCGAGCTATTAAAGAGGTTAAATCTACTGGGAATCCGAATGTATCGTACAATTCAAATATGGCAGAACCATTAATAACTGAATCCCCATTATTTTTAGTGGTTGTAATAATGTTTTCAATTCGTTTTAAACCCAATTCTAATGTTCTGAAAAAACTGATTTCTTCTTCACGAATTACTTTTTGTATCAATTCTTTTTGAGTAATTAATTCTTCAAATGGATTCCCCATAATTTCTGAAAGAACTACCGATAAATCGCATAAAAAAGGTTCTTTTAACCCAAGTGTTTGATAACCATATCTTACGGCACGTCTCAAAATTCTTCTGATAACATATCCAGCACCAGTGTTAGAAGGAAGTTGACCATCAGCGATTGAAAATGCTATGGCACGAATATGATCTGCAATAACTCTTAATGCAATGTCTGTTTCTTCTTTCTTTCCATATTCTTTTCCTGATACTTTTTCCATATGTTGTATCAACGTTTGGAATAAGTCAGTATCATAATTAGATTGTTTCGCTTGTAGAGCCATAGCCAATCTTTCAAGCCCCATTCCTGTGTCAACATGAGTTGCAGGAAGAGGTTCTAACGAGCCATTCGCTTTACGATTGAATTGCATGAAAACATTGTTCCAAATCTCAATTACTTGAGGATGATCTTCGTTTACAAATTGTTTCCCTGGCGTTGAAATTCTTTCAGAATCAGATCGAAGATCAACATGAATTTCAGTACATGGTCCGCATGGTCCAGTTTCACCCATTTCCCAGAAATTGTCTTTTTTAGAAGCTAAAATTATTCTATCTTCACTAATAAATCGTTTCCAAATTTCAAAACTTTCAGTATCCATTGGTACATTGTCGGATGCATCTCCTTTAAATACAGTTACATAGATTCTATCAACCGGAATTTTATAAACTTCAGTCAGTAACTCCCAAGCCCACGAAATAGCTTCTTCTTTGAAATAATCGCCAAAAGACCAGTTTCCAAGCATTTCAAACATAGTGTGGTGATAAGTATCAACTCCTACTTCTTCTAGATCATTGTGTTTACCTGAAACACGAAGACATTTTTGAGTATTTGCAATTCTTTTATGTTCAGGAATACTATTTCCCAAAAAATATTCTTTGAATTGATTCATCCCTGCATTTGTAAACATTAGGGTAGGATCATTTTTCACTACCATAGGAGCGGAAGAAACTATTTGATGTCCTTTAGATTCAAAAAAGCGAAAAAATTCTTCGCGTATTTCTTGGAGTTTCATATGTATAAAATTTATTATAAAAGAGTATTTGAATTTTAAGGTTGCTAATTTAAGTAAATATCTCGATTATTCTTTATTTTTATTCGATTTAAATCAGTTTTTAAATATGTTTTTAAGTGTTCTTTTTTAAAGTTTTTAATTTATACTTTTTTAAGTATTTTAATAATAGTATGTGTTTTACGTTTATTTTAATTATTTAATATATAGATATTTATGTTTTAAATTTATAATTAAGCGTATTTGTTTTACGTTTTAAATTTCTTAATTATTTTATGTTTTATGGTGTTATATTTCGTTTACTTTTAGTGTTTATTTTCTGATTTTTAAATTTCATTTATTAAGTAAGAGCTCTATCCGAAATCCCAATTTTGATTGGAACAATTTCTGTCTTGATCAACCGATTAATTCTACACTTTAGACTCATTTTTATTTCGATTCATCGAACTATTTAATTAAAAAACATAGAATTTATTTACTTGATTAATATATTGGAATCTAATGTATTACATCTTTTTAATTAATTCAATATTCTCCTTTTGTTCTTTAATAAGTAATAAATAAAAAATAAAGTAGTATTATTGCAAATGTTTTCGATTATGAGTAGTCTCATTTTCGACAATTTTGTGTTTTAAATTTCTTTTAGTTAAGAATAAATAAAAAGTTTATGAAAAAATTAATTACTCTGTTTTTTACATTTTTATTATTTAGTATCTCTTTTGGTCAAGTAGATATGCAAGCTTTGACAGTTATTGCACCTAATTCTTCTTTATGTTCCGATGCAACTAGTACAATTACTGTTAGGATTAAAAATAACGCTGGAGTACTTATTCCTCCAATAGATTATTCTGTCAATAATGTTACAGTTACAGTTAATATTACTGGGGCGAGTACTCAATCTTTTTCAAGTGTCTTGACTTCTGGAACTTTAGCGTCACAGACTACTCAAAATGTTATATTAACTCTTATTGGAGATTTAAGTGCAATTGGTTCGCATACGTTCACAATTTCTGCTACAGTAGCGGGGGATGTCAATACGACAAACGATACACAAGTTGAATTTATTGTTGTTGAACAACCTACAATATCTTTAACATCTCTTGCCGCAACTGCTTTGCAAACAGTTTGTGTAAATACACCAATTACTAACATTACTTATTTAGTTGCAGGTGGAGCTACAGACGCATCGATTACAGCTGGTGCATTGCCAGCAGGTGTCTCTTTTTTATTTTTAGGTGGAATTTTTACAATCTCTGGTACTCCGACAACATCTGTCGGGAGTCCTTTTAGTTACACGGTTACTACATCTGGTGGTTGTTCACCAAATGCTACTGCATCTGGAACTATTAATGTAGATCTAGCGCCAGCAATAACTTTGGTTACACCCTTTAACATGTGTGCGCCAACCGTTACAGCAGATTTAACAGATGCTTCTATCAGCTCTACAGATGTTGGAACGCGATTATATTATACAGATGCTGGGTTTACTATGCCGGTAGCAGATGAGTTTAACGCAGGGGCAGGTACTTATTACATTCAAGTTACAAATGGTACATGTACTGATGATGGCTCTGTTCTGGTCAATGCAAATGCTTTACCTAATTTTACCGTTTCTTCAACAAGTGCTATCACAACATGTTTAGGAGCAGATGGAGAAATAACAATTACAGGATTGACAGCGGCTACCAACTATGATATTACTTATGATAACGGAGGTGGAACTGTAAATTTAGGAACAGTAGAGAGTGATGGTTCTGGAGATTTCGTAATTACAGGATTGTCAGCAGATGATTATACAAGATTTTCAGTTACTGAAACCTCA
>Ga0209702_10005122_pt1 | contig 18231 bp, 27 predicted proteins | sample FRY01_FD_187210 | JGI IMG/M metagenome (GOLD analysis project Ga0209702, IMG submission 187210) | Freshwater microbial communities from Lake Fryxell liftoff mats and glacier meltwater in Antarctica - FRY-01 (SPAdes) (version 2) | ecosystem: Environmental > Aquatic > Freshwater > Ice > Glacier...
AGAAAGGAGTTAATACTATTTGGTATTAAGAAGATAGATAAAATAAAATAATTATATTCAGTGATTGGTTAATACCCAAAAGTCTCCTAGACCCTTTCTGAAAACACCTTAGACCTCTGAAAAACCTCGAAAGAGGTCGAAAACCTTCATGTTTTTTGAAAGTACACATAACATATTTTAGGAAAATAAAAAATATTTTTTTATTTTTTTAATTAAGATTAATCTTCTTTTCATCTTTTGATCTTTTCATCTTTTCATCTTTTAATTTTTCCTGAACACCAGGACATTTATAGAAAGCATAATTTCCAATAGTTGTAACCGAATCTGGGATAACAAATGATGTTAAACTTCTACAACCATAGAAAGCGTACTCTTCATTCTTTTTCAAATCTTGATCGCCGCAATAAGTAAAAGAAATGATACAATACATGCCTCAAATGCCACCGCATTTTTACCCATATAATACCAAACTTCCATAATTGAATTAAGAGATTTTAGATTAACATGATATATTTCGTAAAAGGTGTATAAAAGATAACCAACTGAGACCATTAAACTGACAGCAAATATAAAAATAAAAAGAGAACGAATATTATTTTCTATCCTCTTAGCTCTCTCTTTTAAAAGATTAGTTTTATCAACAAGACTTTTCATAGCTTTTTATTTCCTTCTAAAATAAAAATTATGTCCGTTAATGATATACCCTTGCTAATAACGTCATTATTGTTTTTTATAATAGGTACAGCATTACTGCTATACTGGGCTAAAAGAGGAGGATATTTTTATTTTCTTACAAATGCACACTACTATTCCCTAGGATTTTTACTAGTGGCTGGGGTATTTACCTGGCTGGGAATGGTTTTCCCAGTTAATCCTGACAGACTTACAATATCAAAACAGCAATGGGCTGCGCTTGGTTTCTCAGTCGGTATTTCATTATTATGGTGGTTAAGATATGTGTTTTCAATCGCTCCGGCTACTGAATTAGAAGAATCAACTTAACTAATTCCGCCAAAACTAAGAGTATCTTCTAGACTTTCCCTTGCCCATCCATGACTAGCCCGAGGATTTCCAGCGATCATATCGTTGAAATAAGTAATTTCTCTAAATAAATAGTGATCTAATGGTATTCCAATTGAAGATAAATTATATGGGATATCAAATATTTTAATATAGTAATGTTCTTTCTCCATCCATATATTTTCTTCAGGGATTACTTCATAGTAACATAAAAATTTATAATAATTATTAATTTTTTCTGTAATAATTTTTCCTTGTTCGGAATTAATAAAATTTTTAACCTTATCAAGAATATGTCTATTTGTTATTGATTTCATAAACCACATTATATAACATATTTTTTTAATATTTTTGATTTTTTCAGGATATACCTTTGGATATTGTTCTTTTATATAACTACAAGTAGGACAATGACAGGTGGGGTAACCAACTGGTGGATTTTCAATAAAACTGTTGTAAATCTTAAATATAGATATTATATCCCATTCATAATTTTTTTCATTAAATATAATATTGTCGTAAAACGAATCTAAACAATCCATAGTTTCTATTTCTAATGATTCCATTATATTAATATTATCAAATATTTGATTACATAATATATTAGACATCTTTTAGATTTAGCCGTTTTCTTAAGGAAAAATAATCAAACCAGCATAACCTAGAGAGATAGCAGAAAACATATGCCAAAACATATGACCATACCAATGTTGTTGATAATGTTCTGCAAACCAAAATATTTTAGCGGTCATGAAAAAGTATAACATATTGTAAAAGTAATCATTTCTACCATTATTAGTTGAAATTCGTTTAAGTTCAATAACTGCAACTATAGACATTATAGTTAAAATGAAATAGAAAATTCTAAAATCTCGACAATATATTCCAAAAATATATACAGGATAAACAAACCACCAATTTTTATATTTAGTTTTTTCAAGAATAGAATGTGTCATAATGAGTATACTCATTTCATCACATATTTCATATACCAATAAACCAGAGGCATGAAACATAGCACTAAAAATACCCACATATACTATTTGTACTCCAAGTGGATTTTTCTTTTTAACTAAATTAACACCAACTATTATATAAAAAATGTTTGAAACAGTATTCCAAAACTCGTGAACAAAAGGAAAAACATCATATTTGGGTTCGTGAAAATGGATAAGAGGGGTATAAAAATAGTTTTGATATGACATAGTTTTTAAATTTTTCACCTCTCTTATTCAATAGAAAATCAATTTTGACGTAAAGTTTATATTTGTTTAAAAATTTTAATCATAAAATAAGATGCCTATTAGATCAAAATCTAGTAAGAAACGTAGAAAGTTGATTATGGAAGCAAAAAAACAGTTAGGTATTGATGTTATTAAATCCAAAATTAAAACAAAACTTGATTCAGTTAATCATTTGTTTATTGAAACAGAAAAACATCTTGTTAACGAATATCTTACTCGTTGTGTTCCTATTGCTGATCCAATCAGCGACGAACAACTGGAACAATATTCACAACTCCATACCCAAGATCCAGTTAACTTGGCTACTGAAAATGCTTTAGCTAATGTACCGGTAAGTTGGTTAGCTGAAGATCGGAAATACATTAGTCAAGTTAACTATGCATATAGTCATATCCCTGATCGTTGTCCAAAACCAACACAACAAGCTCAATCTGGTCGATGTTGGTTATTCGCGTCATTAAATACTATTCGACATCACATTATCACTAATTTTAATTTGAATGATTGTTTTGAATTATCAGAGGCTTATTTATTTTTCTTTGATAAAGTTGAACGTAGTCTTTTTTTCTTGGAAAAAATGTTGGAATTTCGAGATAAGCCAATTCATAATATAATTGTTAATGGCATGACTAGTTTTTTCTCACCTGTAACTGACGGAGGAACTTGGTCATTCTTTATTAACCTGATTAATCGGTACGGAATTTTACCTAAAAGTTGCTATGGTGAAGGATTTAATACTTATGATACTAGTGAAATGAATGAATTTTTATATGCTAAGTTAGGTCAATTTGCCATGGAAATTCGTAGTTCTGAACTTGAGGATGACGTTTTACAAAAGAAAATTAAGGATGTTTATATGTCAGAAATTTATAGTTTAATGATTAAATTTCTGGGAGAACCGCCTAAAACTTTTGACTGGAATTATCATGAAGCTGGAGAAAGTTTTGAAGATGGTCGTCAACGGGGCACTTTTCAAACTGTAAAGGATCTAACACCAATGAATTTTTTCTTAGATTATGTTGAATTAGATCTTCAGTTATCTAAGAAAGTAGTACTTCGTCATGATCCTCGTTTAACATCTCCATATTATCGAACTTATCATGTTAAACATTTTGGAGCTATGGTAGGCGGTAAACCAGATATTGTTCTTAATGTTCCGTGGGAGGTATTAAGTTCCACGGCAGCACATGCAGTGATGGATGGTCAACAGTTATGGTTTGCGGCTGATGTTAATAAATCAATGAGTTATGAACATGGACTTTTAAGTACTGAGGCATTCAATTATGAACGAATACTCAATACTGCATTCCCAGTTGACAAGGCAACTAGTTTGGATGTTCGTATTTCAGCCCCGACCCACGCTATGGTATTGGTTGGAGTTGATGTGTTGGACGAAGATCCAAAACAAGTTAGAAAATGGAAGGTTGAAAATTCCTGGGGAGAACATGGTGGAGGCGAAGACCCCGGTTATTTAATGATGACCGAAGAATGGTTTAAAAAGTATGGTTATGAGATAGTTGTGGATATCGATTATCTTGATGAACAAACACGAGATGCTTATATTAAATATGAATTTGAACCGATTCTCTTACCGTACAATGATGCTTTTGGAGCGGTAGCTCGTCGTAGTTGTTCATGTCATCAGAAATAAGTAAAAATGATGAAAATCGATTTCTAAAAAATGAGTAAAAAAAGAATTAAATCTTTTCACAACTCTGTAAATAAAGAGTTTAAACGAAGAATAGAAAATATATTTCCATTGATTCCAGATAATAAAGTTCGTAATTTTTCTTCTATTATTACTTAATCCTGATAAACCTTGGAGTTGGATTTCTGATAATCCTAATATTACCTGGGAAATAGTTCAATTTAATTTAGACAAAGACTGGTGTTGGGACTCTCTTTCTAGTAATCCTAATATTACCTGGGATATAGTTCAAGCTAATTTGGATAAAGACTGGAATTGGGGTCGTCTTCATAAAACTTTATATACTTCTATAGAGATAGAAGTATAAATGGAGAAATATCTGTGTTAATATTTGTCATCCGATTGGTAAAAAAATAATACCTGGGATATAGAGGAGGAGATTTGAGAAATTAATTTAACCAATGTAGAAATGATTATCATTCCTCTTCCTTCTCCATCTAAAAAACAAGAAAATAGCCATAATCACCAATAGAATACATAGATAAATATAGAATGTTAAAATAGGATTATAAACTTTAAATACTGCTTTCAAACTATATTGTATTTTCTTCCAAAAATATTCTCCCTTGTGTTTATTATATTCTTGATGACCAGTAGATTTAATAATATAACTCATATCCTCTTTTCCATTTCCTTGAATAAGACACGGGGTATGTTTATCTTTTAATACTATTCTTTTGTCCTTAATCTGAGGCCAGTTAGAAGTTGTAAAAGAGTGATTTAAAAAAACATCGCTATCTTTATCTAAAATAATTCCATCGAATTTATCTTCAATTTGAAGTTTATGAAGATGATTACACCATGTTTTTTGATTAGATTGACGATTAAAATCATCAGAAGCATACATATCCTTTAAAAACTTAAGCATAAAATCTCGTTCTCCCATATAAAGACCACTATTGATATATTTTCCCTGAACTCTTTCAAAAACAGCAGCATGGATAAACGAAAGTATTCCGATGTTCTCGACTGATAATAAAAGTTTTGCCCCAGTATTATTGAATTTTTTAACCATTTCATCTTGATCACTTAACATTAAAGAATCAAAACCGTCTATGAAAACAACTAATTCTCCACTCTTAGCATCCTTTTCTAAAAATTCCATCATCTCCATGTCTTTCATAAAATGACCAGTATATTCCTTTCCCCAGCCCAGCTTTTTTAGCTCTAAACCTCTTTCTTTAACTTGTTGATCTAGTACTGGTAAATATCCTTCACTATGAGTAGCAACTGTAACTAAATGTAATTTAGACATCATAAACTATTTTAAAATATAATTTATTCCAAATGGAGAATAAATTAAAATATGAATGTCTCAGTGATTATTCTTAATTATAGTAGACCAAAATATGTTCCATATATTGTTTCTCAGATTTCAAAAATAGATGAAATAGATCAGATTATTATCTCAAATGGAAAAAAAGAATCGTCGCTCAGTAATTCAGATTTTAAAGATTTTCCAAGATCCAAGGATTTGAAATTATTAGATCATTGCGGAGAAATGAATAAAGAATATGGTCTTACTCTTAGGTTTTTATCAGCTTTAGAAGCTAAAAATGACTATGTTATGATCATGGATGATGATATTATTCCATCAGCTGAGATGGTTAAAATACTTGCCTGGAAAGTTCGTCAAGAACCAGATATTATCCATGGAGTTTATGGAAGAGATGTGAAAGACGATGGTTATTCGTATGAAAATGTTTTTGGACAAGTGCCTATAGTTTTGACTAGATGTTTGATGACTACTAAGAGTAAGTGTCAATATTTTATGGATAATTTTAGATCATATGAAACTGAACAAATTAAAAAAGCAAAACCTTATTGGAATGGAGAAGATATTTTATTTTCATTATTATCTATTTCTGCTACAGGAGAAATGAATCGATCTTATGATTTACCTCATAATAATCGTGTTTTTAACTATCTTAATATAGGAGAATCTATAAGTGTTGGTGGAGTTCATATCTCTTACCGAAAAGAACTGAGTAAAAATTTTATTCAAAAGATGAAACTTATGGATAATATAAAACAAAAAACTAAAATTTCTAAGAAGAAATATCAGTTTACTTATTTTGCGGAAAATTCGTCGCTTAAAGCAATTCCATTTTTTGCTGGAATGGGGATGATTGGGTATTTATTGATATTGATATGAGATTATATTTTTCGATAGTGAGAATGTTATGTATCGAAAAAATGAGAACATCTAATACCGCTGACGGGGTTCGAACCCGCGACCCTGTGGTCACTTATTCAAGAGAAGGTTAAACCATAAAAGCCACATGCTCTACCGACTGAGCTACAACGGCGATGATGTCTCATAATAAGATGGTTTTAATTAGAAATTCAATTTCGGACAATTATGATACCCGCAGGGGTATCATAATTTGAAGACGGCCAATTATCTTAATAAATTTTAAGATAAAATGATAAATCACTATGCACAAATTTCGCTAGCATTTATTTTTATGGTATTTATTAGTACTACATTATACAAAAGAAATAAACCATTGGAATATGGAGAAATATTTACAATAATTTCTATATCCTTGTGGATAAAACTTACGATAGATACACTTTGGAATACTAAGAAAAGTATCTCATCTTTCCCAAATCCTCCATTTATAAATGGAAATGATGACGAAATTATTAAAAACTTTTCTTTCTAAAAGAGTATTATGGATGACCATATCTTATTGGAATGTATTGTGTTTTTTAACTTTTTATTCTTTCTACTCTGGTCAATTTTCTATACTTACCAACCTTGGTTTTTGAAGGATAACGACTTCATTGGACCCGGTGATAATAACCGGAGTCAAACTACAAAAGATGCCAGTGATAAATATTTGTCTGACCCAGGAAGGAGTACCGTTTTCTTGGCTGCTTTAATTACTTCTATTGTAGCAACTATTATTTTATATATTATTCTTCGATATTTCCATAAGAGAAAACAAATCAAATGTAAGAAGGGGGCGAAGGATTTGAAGGAGTGTGAATTGATAACTAATTAAATTTAATCGATTTAGATTGAATTTAATTAGTTATCAAAATGTTATATTTGATCGTTTTCTTAATTATATTTATCATCGTCAATATTTATCTTGATATGAAAGCCAAACAAGAATTTAAAAACAAGAATTTCCCTAAAGATATTATTTTTCCACTCGATCAAACAATTGAACTTCCACAGGTAGAACTAGGAAAAGATATTCCTAAAAAAATTTATAGATGTTATTCAACCAAAGAAAAGATGAAAGATTTTCAAAAAGTATTTGATCTTACAAAGGAGAGAATGAAAGATTATGAGCAGATATTTTTTGATGATGAAGAAGTTGAACAATTCATTAACAAAAATTTCTCCGAAAGAATTTATAATGCTTATAAACATATTAACCCAGACTATGGTGCTGCTAGAGCTGATTTTTTCAGATATTTAGTTATTTATCTTTACGGGGGGGTATACATGGATATAAAAACGGGACCCAACCAAATAATAAATATAGATTTCGAACCAAAACTTCATGTTTCTAAGGGAGTTTCTGGGATTCCTGGGATTCCGAAATTTCATCTTAAGGAAATATTTGATTTAAACGATGATTGGTCGTTTGTAACGGGTGTTGATTTTGGTAGTGAGTGGCAACAGTTTTTTATTGTTTCTAACAAGGGTAATCCTTTTGTCAAAGAAACAATCCAACAAGTAGTAACCAATATCGAGCATGGATTAAAGCAAAAAGAATCTTATAACAGCGGTAATATATCAGTAGTTGCTATGACTGGTCCCATCACTTGGAGTTTGGTTATTGAGAGAAATAGACAAAAATATCCAGATGATATAATTTTTTATAGATGTGGTTTGGGAAGACTCATTGATCATTCTTTGATAGATTATAAGAAGATTATGAAAGATAAACATTATTCAAAAATTAAAAATAAGAATATCTTGGTTTAAATAAGAAACCCCCTATGTTGGTCATAGTTTTTATATTTTGAATTAGCTATTTTTTGATTTTCTTGATCGAATATAGCCCATTCCTCTTTTCCAAAAAGGCCTCCACTTTCTCTTTTTTCAATAAATTCATAGTTATATTTTCCTTCTATTGTTTTTTCCATAACTCTAAGAATAAGACGATAATTATTATATAAATCTTTATTATTAATTTTCATTACTGATTTAATACATTCTAAAATAAGAGGATTTCCTTTTTTGGAAACCATAAAACAATTAAGAAGTCTTTTTCTTGATCCGTCGACATCTGTAATCGGTATGATTAATTTCTTATCTTTGATAATTTGATTGAGAGGTTTTAATAATTGAGTATCTATATCTACATAGACCCCTCCTTTTTTGTATAACCAACACAATCTAAATAGATCAGCTCTGTGAGCTCCATGAGAAAAAGAATTGAATTTTTGAAGAATCTGGGGAGGATATTCTTTTTTAAGAAATTTTTCAATCTCTTTATCGTCCAAAAAATTATATTCCCAGTCAGGATTCTGATTTTTAATATTATCAAATACTAATTCTGGTACACTATTGATACTCTTATATGTTTGCATAATTATGTGTGGAATATTTTTTCCTTCATCTTCAATATTGATAATAAAATCAATCTTTTTTCTTTTCATTACATCATCTCTTACTCTTTCTTCTTCATAAATTTTATAATAAAAGATTGATTTTGCTATTACTACATAGAGAATTAAGATTAAAATAATTAAAATAATTAAAATAAGAATCATATTTTATTATATTCCATTTTTCTAAATGAAGCATTAAATTAAAAATAAACAAATCTAAAATATGCATCAGGGTGTTATAACCATACTAGCTTTTTTAATAGGATTTTTATTGGCGTTTATCTTAATGAAGGATAACAACTCTTTCGGTTCTAATATTGAACAGATCTATCAAGAAAGAATAGATATTCTTCGTCAAAATGAAAAAACACCTCAAGATTTTAAAACTTTTCCAAAATATTATATTAATTTAGATAGATCAGAAGAACGAAAAAGAGTTATAGAAGCTGAAGCAAAACGATACAAAATCGAAAACATGACCAGAGTAAAAGCTTTTGATGGTCGACAAATGATTGATATAAGTGAAGGGAATATAGATAATTATCATTATCAAGCTAATAAGAAAAAAGGAGATAATATAAATCAACTTGCTATTACGATGAGTCATATCAAAGCAATGTTGAGTGTAAAAGAAGATATGGCTATGATAATGGAAGATGATGTCAGTTTCACATTAACACCATATTGGAAAAAAAATATGCAAGATATCATTAATGATATACCTGATGATTGTGAAATATTTTTACTTTCTAATCATAGATCAGAAAAAGTGGATAGAATAATGGTTGAAAAATGTACTGATTTTTCAGATTTTAATGGTGTTTGTTATATAATTACAAAAAAAGGTTTGGAAAAAGCAAAAAGAATGTTTTATCCAAAGGAAAATTTTTTAAACTTAACATCTTTGACCAGTGATTATGTTTTTGATCGAGGATGTTTAGGTCAATTTAAGGTATATACATATAATATCACTCTTTTCCTGTTAGAAAATTTTCATAAAGATTCTACGCATGACGATAATCAATTTGAGAGAAGAGTTACTACTAAGGTAACTAAAAAAGTATTAGATCTCAACACTTTTATACCCTTAAATAATTCACATTAAATGTGAGTTCGACAAACAGGGACATACTCCTGACTAGCTCCTATATGAATTTGTCCTTTTTTTACCTCTCCTCCAACATATTTCGTGAAGGAAGCTCCTTTATGAAAATTTTTACAAAATACACAATATGCTTTTTTATGTTCCACATTATCAGCATATGGAATTAATTTCAACATTTCTCCCATTTCTTGTTGGTCACTATCGGCTATCAAACCAACACAATGAACATATTTTCCACTACTAACCATAACTTTCACAAAAGAAACTAAATCCTCAAAAAATTGAGATTCGTCTATGGCTATATATTGATAATTCCCGACTATATCGTATAAATTTGTTAATTTTTTTGTTTTGATGAAATCAATATTCGTCGAGAGAGCAGTACTGTTAAATATATCATTATGAGTAGTGAGACAACCGATTTCTTTTAAAACTCGATCATCTGATTGGTGATTAATAACCAAACCTTTTGTTTTTTCTCCTCTAATTTTCTCAATTATATAATGATTTTTAATATTCTGAATCAAATCACTGGTTTTTTCAGAATACATTGGACCGAATGTAATTTTGAGAAACCCAGACATGCTTTTGTTCTCTTACTTTTCTTACGATTTTCATTTTGGAGAAATAGGTTATTTTATTTATTCTTTAAAAATGTCTACCACTGTTAATTTTTCTGATTTATTTAATCAGGGTTCAACCCAGCTTAATTTTTTACTTCTTTCCCAAAGAAATATGATTTTGATTTTTGCCTTTTCACTTACTTTTATGGTTTTTGCTTCTAGTCTTAAACATCGTTATATGGTAAGATTTATTTTATTATGTCTTCTTTTTTATTCAGTAGCTCTTGGGATTGTTTCTATTATAAATTATAATAATTATATTCGTTTAACAAGGAGAGAATTAAATTCTGAGAAAGGATTAACCGAAATTGTTGATGACGAATTACAAATTTTAAATGATTGGGGTAAATGGGTTTATTTTTCATATGCTCTGTTGGGAATCAACGCATTAATTGTAATTTTTTATATAATGTATGAATTAGGAATATATCATGTTCCGTCGTCTTCGTCTTCATCATCACCTAAAGTAAAGGAAACTTCGTTAAAGGAAACACCATTCGACGATGAAGGATTTTCTTCTAACAGAGAAAGGTTTTCATTCTCTAACTCTTCTAAATAATCAAGTACTAATTTCTTATAATCAATAAAACCATCCTCAACAGTAAATACATAAACATGAAAAGATGTTAGACATCTAATCCAACCAGAAACCTTGTTCTTCTTATTTTCCGAGGTATGAATTATAGGAAGAATAAAAAAATTTCCTTCTTTTTTAATTTCCTGATAATCAATTTTTGGAAACTTTGAAAACTCTTGTTGAGACAAAATACCAGTCTTATGATTTATTTCTGGATTAGTATATAAATATATATCTATCTCTGGTGCAATTGGTGAATGAAAAGTTGGAATTTTAATTTTTCCAATATCACTATCTACAAATAGTTCATATTTTTTAGTTTTTCTATTCCTAGAACCTTCTACCTTCCCATATCCAGGAGAATAACATATATACTTCCACAATTTTTCTCTCTCAAAAATAACAAGTGTTAGAAAAGTTATTAGAAAAAAACTTCCTCCCATTGGGAATGAATAATTTTCAGGATATATTTCCGAAATTATCTCCTCGGTATATGACATCTTTTTTCTTATTCATTTTCTTAAGGATATAAAAATGATTTTTATATCTTTTATATTATCTTATCTAACAGCTTCAGCTATTACTTTTTATATTGATCTCGAATATCCAGAGTTAAGAGAAGTAAACCCAAATAAAAAACCAGATCCCGATTATATAGGAGGATTAACAATGGAATATTCCAAATTATTAAGAGTCGGTATATATAATTGTATGGTGTCTATGCCATTTTTTTGGCATTATGAGTATTTAACCAGAGATCAGAATAACGATAATTATTTTATTTATAATTTTTTAGGATGGTTAATTATTACTGATATTATATTTTATACTACTCATCGAATTTTACACCTTCCAAGATTTTATAAATACCATTCCCTTCATCATTCTTATAAATATACTTTTGGACCCTCTGCTATTTATGCTTCACCAGAAGAATTTTTCTTTGGAAATTTAGGACCTAGTATTATTTCTTTTCAAATTCTCCAACTTTCTCATTTAGAAATGACTTTTATCATAATTTTTCAAACTTTTTACACTGTAATTATATCACATGGAGGTTATAAATTTATAAAAACTGGCCATCTTCAGCACCATATTAACAATAGAACCCCCTATGGTTTATTCATTAGTGATCGAGTAATAAATCTTTTAATCCACAACTAAAATGAATCACATATTACAGGATTATATTAATAATATAGCCTTTATCTTTATGTGGATAGGGGCATGGAGTTTGATTGATATTGCGGTTTATAACTATTTTAAGAAATATAAAGTTGCTATATATTTTTGGTTATTCATAATTGGATCGGTGTTAGTGGTGGTTGATAATTATTATTAAAATTAATTTTGTACATATTCCAACGCCTCATCATTTTTCTCAAAAAACTCGGTCGGAACAACAAAGTTATAAACACATAAGATGGGATCAATAACAAACTTTTTCAAAGTTTTTGAAGACCATAAAATAGCTGTCTTAATAATATTTTTCCTAGCTATATCGTTATATGTGATCAAATCAGTTATCAGATTCCAACCCAGACCTGGAGAGACAGACTTAATCTGTCTTGTGTCTATAATTATATATAAATTAGAAAATTTTTGGAGAATCTTACCATATTTCTCAATTATTTTTCGTCCTGTATCTTCATCACCCATAGTAAATTCTCTGTTAGAAAAAGTAACAAATAATAATTGTCGTCCTTTATCATTCTTCCTTAAGACAAATTTAACCAGATCATCCATTTTTTATGATATATTTTTTTAAAAAAAAATATATAAATTAGAATTTGTATCTCCTTTTACTACAGTTAGTAGTAATATTAAATGGTTTAAGATCGCTTCTTCTCTTACAAAGTTCAACTAAATATGGTAAAAGATAATTTTCTCCTCCGTCATACATAACAGGAAGCCCGTCATCGTCAATATCAAAATCACAATCTGTTCCTTTTGGAACTAATTTTACACCCTTGTTAATTCTAAAATTAATCCTAAACGAATTCTTCCCACTGAAGATAACATAAGCCACTTCCTCGAGACGCTCGGTGAGAACATGGAATTTATCTTCAGTTTCATCATCGATATTGGAATTATCAATCTCCTCGCCGTCGTCATCGAAATCGGCTTCAAATTCTGGTTCTTCTTCATCAAAACCATCACTCTCTTCGTCGCTAGAATCATAATATGTGACGTTAATATAAGTATTGTTTAATTTAAGATCGAGGTCTTCCATATCATCATCTTCCTCTCCTTCCTCTCCTTCCTCTCCTTCCTCTCCTTCCTCTCCTTCCTCTCCTTCATCAGATCCTCTAGGCGAAGTTGGAGATCTCTCCTCGTCTTGGTCAGGCGAAGTTGGAGATCTCTCCTCGTCTTCACCATCAGATGAATTTGGGGATTCTTCTTCGCTGGAAGAAAACTCTTCTACTTGTTTTCTACCTCTGGGCATCTTTTAATTTTAGGTTCTTTTAACTATTTCCATTTGATAAAAAATCGTTTTCTAATAAAAAGTTAGGAAATAATGGGAGCCTTGTTAATGAATGTACTATATTATATTTTATTTACAGCCTTATTGATGGTAGTTTTCCTTCTGGTTTTGGATAAATTAAATTCTAGTATAGACAACCAGATTATAGAAATAGATGGCATGCATTACATGGTTCCGGTTTTCAACGGTTTTCATAAAGATCCAAGAATGATCAAAGATGTTGGATCGGTTTTAGTATGTGAAAGTTTAGCTGAAATTATGAATCAAAAAGTTAAAATGAATTATCCTGTTCCAGGAGCTAAGAGTGTTACTACAGGTAATTCTATTTTTGCTGATTGTTATCATCCAGAAACAGAAACTATGGTTGATTATCATCCAAAAGCTCATTATAAATATAAGGGACCTAGCATATATAATGCTGATGAAAATGATTTTTACGATCGTCATGCCTTAGAACAGATTAAGAAAGAACATATTTCTAAAAATAAAATCCATTATGTAGAGGTACCACACTTAGTAGATATGTGTACTTATAATAAGAACACGGATGATTATGATTGTAATGATCACGTAGATCGTGAAAAAAGAAAAGATTTGATTAAGAATTATCTTAGAGAACAACTCGCTATGATTTATTGAAACCATGATAGCTTTAACTGAATCTGGTATAACCGCTGATCTTAAACTAGGACAATAAAAGAAAGTATAATTGTAACTGAGTTGGGAATAACAACTGATGTTAAATTAATACAATACTTGTAACAGAATAGGGAATAACAACTGATGTTAAACTGCTACAATAATAGAAAGCGTTACTTGTAACGGAGCGAGGAATATCAATTTATTTATCAACATCAGATAAATAATCTATTATCTTATAGATATTACCTAATTATAAATTGATATAATCTGTCGATGGATGTTATTTTTCTTCCGATCAGATAAAAATAAATAACTCTGATCATTGTTTGGCTCAGTGGGGTCTTTGAAGACCCCTCTAAGACTTGGCTCAGTGGGGTCTTTGAAGACCCCTCTAAGACTTGGGTAAAATTATATTCTAGAAGATTCCATGTTTTGGATAATTGTTCTACAATCATTTAAACTAGTTTAATATAAATAGGTTTTTATTTAATTCATTATAACTAACAGCTGTTAAATCCAACTCAACCCCCCATTCTTTCAAAATAAATGGATCTACAGGAGAATCTAAAAAATAAAATAGTTTATTGGCAAATCTCATTTTATTTTCATTAAATAAAGTTGGATTAAATAAAGTATAGTAAACATAAAGTGAAAAATGTTGTCTATCCCTAATAATTACATCCCCATAATATTCTAACTCATCGACAAAATTTTGACTACATATATGAAAAGTATGAGTATCTCCATCTGGAATATCTAAAATTAAATCATCTCCTAGAAAGAAAACTGATGGTATATTATATAAATGTTCGTCTATTTCATCAATTGAACAGATTTTCTTTATCAGAAAAAAATCTGATAATCCGTCTTTTTCCAAAAAATCTTGGAAATTTGAAAATTGAGAAAGTTCTCTGTCCATAGTTTTTAATCTACATCATTTAAATTAGTTGATTCATAAGAGGGAGGAATAGGATTCATTTCTTTTTCTATATTTTGGAGTCTTTGATCGATATTAAGATAATACATTGCCGATGAATAATTATTACACAATATATTAGTTTTATTTTCAAGAACTTTATATACGATTATAATATTTAAAACTAAATTGATAATATTTAAAAATAAATTATCCATTTATTTATTTATTTCCCTTAGGAGAATTTGTTTCCTTGGGCGGAAAACTAGTTCCTAAACCAATTCCAATTGCAACAATAATAAACAAAATCAAAATACCAAATAAAATCAAACCGATTCCATCATATTTTGATTTTTTTGCATTATTTTTAGCCCATCTAACCGCATCATTTTCGGAATAATAATTATTATTTTGAGCGCTACTATCGCTAGCACATGGGATAGCATTTCCATCCTTGTCAGTACAAGTACTTTTTCCACAATTCTGAGTTAAATTAAAATTTTTAAACTGGGAATCAATAATATTGATAGTAGAATCTTCCAAAATACAAGTACATTGATTCTGAACCACTTCATGATTTCTAAAAACATTAGTAGCGGATCTATCTTGGTTAGTAGCGTTTGTATCCACAGTAATAGCAAAAATATCACAATCCAAGGGATGATTTTCAAAAATTATTTTTTCTCCGTTTGTAAATAATGTATTAGGATTAATAATTTGGGCAGAAACAAAAGAAATACTATATTCGACCGTATAATCTCCTCCAATGACCACACCGTTAAGTCTTAATGTAACCTTGATTCTATTATTATTTTCTCCAACAGCTACTACAGTCGCTTGGCTGGAACCAGTAGCTCCAAAAATAGAAGCAAATTCGGGAGGTCTTCCTTTAGATCTTTGAGTGCAAACCTGGGTGTCAAAAATATCTTCAGAAAAAATCCCAACAATAGTATCTCTTTGAGTGTTGAAATTTCCGCCCGAATTTATATCAGTTTTAACACTTGAATTTCCACATCCTCCACATAAAAGAGAAAAAGTTTCAGGTTTTCCTCCAGTAATTCTATCTCTAACAAAGTTGAGTTTTAGATCGTCAATAATACATACATTAGTTAAACAATATTTTTGATAACCATCAGCATCTACCAGAGGAATAGCTAAATCAGTATTACAAAATGGAGTACATTCCCGATTTACCTGAAATAAATCAGTATATTTTTGGTATTGATTTTCAGGCATATAACACCCACACCATACATCTGCGTTTGGAACATTTCCTCCAACAATATCATCGACAGTAATATTTTGACATACATCTTTAAGAGGTGCTTGACATAAAACTGGGAATTTTGTACAGATTTCTTTAAATACATCAATCATAGAATCGATCTGTTTTCCATCTCGATTAACTCCTCCTACAAAAGAACCAAATTCTGAGTTATATTTAGAAAAAATAGAGTTTACTACTTTCTGAGCCCAAGCTAATCCTTCTGGATCATAGTTTCCTCTTCTAAATTCTAATGTTTTTAACTGATCCCAAGTACAAAATTGTTGGTCTCCGGAAATAGCTCTTGCTAAAGCTCTAAGACATGGTTGTTTCATCCTTCTTTCTATCTGAGATCTGTTTGGATTTGGATTAAAATTTTTAGGTGTGAACTTAGAAGAAACTGAGCCAGGACTGATTCTTCTAACCTCATCAGAATTGATATCTACCTCTGTATCTTCTACCCATAAATCCCACCAGTTCTCTTGACCTAAAAATAATTGATCTCCTGTACAGTAAGGTAAAATTTTTTCTAAACAATTCTGACTAGATAGATCTCTATTTTTTGGATCACAAGTTCTATCTCTTAAATCAGTTTGCCAGCACCTATCTTTAATAGTAGGATCCTGAAACACACAATCGTTATCAAGAAAACAACATACTGTTGGATCTGCAGTAAATTTAATTCTTTGACATGCACCTGTTAAAGTATTTGCAGATCTCAACCAAGATCCATCACATTTACCAATACAATCACCAAGATTATCAACTACCAACACGCCATCCATTTTACCACCCTGACTGGTACAACATTGTTTTCTTTTACTTATTGGAGCCGGTATCCATTCTTCACCTGAACCTATACTTTTACAGAAAAATTGAGCTTCCCCGCCAGTATTAATATCATCCAAGCCTATACAAATTCTAGTTTCTTTTCCAGTTAAAATATCTCCTAGAGCATCGGAACATCTATTTAATTTTGGATCTTTTGGATTAGGATATTGAACATTTTGATATGCTCCTGGACAGTTACCCATCCTTATTTTTAAGTTTAGTTATTTTAGTGTTATCCTAAAATAAGAATGTCATTGGATAATTCTCAAATAAGTATGGGATCCAAGGATTCCCTCGGAAAATCCAAATCTTTAATCGCTTCACCGCTCATTATCTTTACTATAGTTAATACCTTTTTAGTTTTGGGGGCTATAGCTACTTATCTATGTGTTTTATTTTTTTATTTATCCAAAGATTGGGTAGATAGTAAAAATTGTGTTGCTCCTATTGGAGAATTTACAGTAGAACCTGGAGTAGACGTCGGGAATGTATTACTGAGTTGTCCTGATTCTAGTTATGATGACAAAGGAACTTGTATTTATAATAATGTTCCATCCCTTCTTAATGCTACTGTATTATGTAATCAAAAAGCAGATGTTTGTAGTCGATTTGTTTATAATGCTAATTCTCAGAAGATGAAAATTGTTTCTCTTCAAGGAACTCCTAATAAAGGAAGTCAGTATGATAATACTTATACTCGCCAGGCTAATATTACGTTTAGAACTTCTGGAAATAATGTCTCTGGAAGTTCTCCAGCATTGGAAAATAATTTCACAGTTAATAGTACTGGAGAAGTGGTATCCACTACAAATGCAACTGGAACTACAACTACTGGAATTTGAAAAATTTTGAGAAAATAAATGGAAATTGATTTAAAGAAATATAATAAATATGAATAGAAAGAGGATTAAAAATTTTCATCTTTTTGTGAAGGAGGAATTTAAACGAAGAATAGAAAAGATATTTCCATTGATTTCAGATGATCAAATTCCTAATTTTTCTTTTATTGTTACCTGGGAAATAGTTCAAGCTAATTTGGATAAAAATTGGAATTGGAGTTGTCTTTCTAGAAATCCTAATATTACCTGGGAAATAGTTCAAGCTAATTTGGATAAAGACTGGAGTTGGTATGGTCTTTCTAAAAATCCTAATATTACCTGGGAAATAGTTCAAGCTAATTTGGATAAAAATTGGAATTGGAGTTGTCTTTCTGAGAATCCTAATATTACCTGGGAAAT
>Ga0209702_10005124_pt1 | contig 18223 bp, 18 predicted proteins | sample FRY01_FD_187210 | JGI IMG/M metagenome (GOLD analysis project Ga0209702, IMG submission 187210) | Freshwater microbial communities from Lake Fryxell liftoff mats and glacier meltwater in Antarctica - FRY-01 (SPAdes) (version 2) | ecosystem: Environmental > Aquatic > Freshwater > Ice > Glacier...
TGCAACTCAAGTTGAGTCAATGGAATGTTTCCAACTCGGCTTACCTGAATTGCTGAGGCGAGACTTCCTACAAGGGCCGCCTCCCAGATGGATGCTCCGACAACACGGGCCAATGCACTAGCGATGAGAAGTGAATCACCGGCCCCAGCAACGTCTACGGGTGAGCGATTTAAGGCGCCAATTCGATCCGTTACAAATTCGCGCTTGCTAGAGGGACCCGTGTGGACAATTACACCTTCGAGTCCCAACTTCAGCAATATGTTCTTGGACTCTGTTAACGATCGAAGTTTTTCCGCGAGAACGACCAAACCATCTTCATTGCTGTGCATCGCAATCCTTGCTTCGCGCTCGGTCGGTGTCAACAAATCGGTATTTGTAAATCTACTTACGTTCCCAATCTGCGACGATGATTGACTATCTGCCGCAATTCTTATTCCGCGCGACACTGCGTGACTTGTTATCTGATCGACTAGATTCTGAGGTAAACATCCGTGGTTGAAGTCTGAGAACACAAGAAGATCGGAATCTTCAAGCACTTCAATTGCATGACCAAGCGCAAAGTCCTGTAATTCTCGAGATATCGGATTCTGTGACAAATGGTTAACCCGCAAAAGTGTCTTCCCTGATGAGCGGAACCGCTGTTTGCGAGTAGTCGGTCGACTCTTGTCGACCGCAAGAAAGTTCCGTATCTTCTGCCTTTCCAGAGTCAACCGTCCAAATTCTCCATCCTCATCGTCACCAATGACGCTGATGAAGGAGACACTCGCTCCCAGACCAGATCCATGACCTGCGACAACTCCAGCCCCGCCGACAAATCTCTCTGTCGAAACGGGGGTCACGACTATCGTCGGATCTTCTTGTGACATGCCGAGACTATCGCAAGTAATGTACTCGTCGACTATTAGATCACCGAGTACACAAACACGCACGCCATGAAACTGCGAAATTAGTTCTGAGATTCTGTTGCTACTAATTCCGTGTCGCTTCATGTAGTCAGCGGGTAGTGAAATTGAAGGCGAAGTCATTCCAAACTGCTCAAAGCGCAAGATGTCAAGAGAAGAAAATACGGTTTCTCCGGACGAGAAGATCAGTCTCCCACCATATTTTTCAACTACTTGTCGCTCAACGTTGTAAGAATTTTCGTGCTCCTTTCCCTTGACTAGAACATCGGGGCGTAGCCGATCAAGGACTGCGGCCAAGTCTTCGTCGTAGATGAAAGCGTGATCGACAAAGCCGATAGCCGAAACACCTTCCAGCCGAAACTGTTCCGCAACCTGAGCCTGACTTCCAGCGATGCGGTCACTGCTTATACCAACCCACAGTTCATCTCCTTGTTCTTTCGCGAACATCATCAGTCGAAGGTGCCCTGGATGCACGACATTGAAGTTTCCAGTTACTAAAACTTTGGTTCGTTTCGACATTTGGTCCAAACCTAGTTCTAGTTATTCCCAAAAACAATTAATGGCCGAAAAACAGTTCCATGTTCCAAGTCATGGAGTGCGTCGATCAACTGTTCCAATCGATACCGCCTAGTCAGTAGGGACTCCAGTCGAACCCCAGATTGGTTTAGTAAGTCAAACAATTTAGGGATATCTCGGTCCGGGTTTGTCGAACCTCCCCATGTGCCCCTGACTTCTTTACCACAAATCAAGTCATAGGGGTCGAGTGAAATCATTTGCCCATGTGGCGGATGCGACGCGAAGAAAACTTTCCCTCCGAAACGTCGAACAAGCGTGAATGCAAGTTCGATAGTTTCGGATCTTCCTGCGGATTCAATGACATAGTCAAAGTCTTTATACACAGACTCGCCCTGCTGATTATTCTCTAAGTCTTCCGAAAGAATTACGTTGGGAACTCCTAATTCTCGCGCAAAGTCTAATTTCTCAGGGGAAGAGTCGATGGCAACCAAGTCTGTATACCCCATCGAAATCAATGTCATCAGGGCACTTAATCCAACCCCTCCTAATCCCAGCACGCCAATCCTTGCGTTCTGGGGGGCATTCATTTCGTTCAAGACAATTCCGGCGCCCGTAAGGAGTGCACACCCGTAGAGCACTGCAACATCAGGAGCAAGTCCTGATGGCGCTCGAGTTAGTCTATTTTCAGATGCAACCGTGAAGTTCGAAAAAGTTGTTATTGGACCCGCGTTAACTACGGTCCCATCGCCGCTACGAAATTGCGTGCCCTGAGCGTCGACTCCACTCCCCGCAATCCATCCCATGACTACATTGTCGCCTGTTGCGACCTTTGTCACGCCTTGACCAACTTCGATAACCTCTCCAAAACCCTCATGCCCAAAAAGATGAGGCAGCCACCGATCGTTGCCTCGAAGTCCCCTGAACTCCATCAACTGGCTTCGACACACTCCGCTATAACGAACCTTGACGAGAACCTGCCCAAACCCTAGGTCTGGTATCTCTAGATCCTCTATTCGAAGATCGCCCGTTCCTCGAAGAACTGCAGCGGTACAGACTCTGGGGGCATTCACTTGAGATACGCGATAAACGCCCTACCAAAACCTTTATAGTTGGAATACGGAGTCAGCCCAACTCGCCCATTGTCTTGTTCCCACTCCAATATCGCACGATGCTGACCATGTTTAGGGCTCCCGCGGTAACACCAAAAGTCATCTGCCAAGAGGAAAGTACCGTCTTGAACCACATCAGTAATGAAGTCTAGAACATCACATGTTGAGGAGTACAGGTCGCAATCCATATGTACCAAGATCGGAAATTTCTTCGGCAGTTGAGCCAACCCATATTGCCGAAGAGTGTCAGAGTAGTAACCCTCGATCAGTGAAATGTTCTCCTCAGGAAATTGAGTCGACATTGAAATATGCCGCCCAACTTCGGCGGATCTCTGGCCTGAAAACTGTCCCTTATGAAATGCAGGTAGCAGGTCTAGAGACGCCGCATCCCGGTCGGTCAATTCAGGAAGTCCTTCGAAACTGTCGAACCCAACAACATCCGTCACAAATCCCCTCAATTGACGAACAATCTCAATCAAGCTCTCGCCATTCAAAACACCAAATTCCATGGCATAACATTCGCCCACCTCATGGATTCGGCAAAACTCGCGAATGAACCGAAGCAAGTTAACCCGACCCAACAGGTCTCCCTGAATTGTTGGGTAATAGGACGGATAGTCAACCATTGCTAGATCTTACGGCGCGCGATACGGTCTCGACAAATGTTGCACATACTTCAGAACGCCGCCGCGTACTTGCCGCCACTTATGTGAAATACAGACCCTGTCGTCCAACCAGAAATAGGCGATGCTAGCGTTGCGATCAGCCACGCCACATCCCGAGAATTTCCAATACGGCCAAGTGGAATCTTCAGAGATTCTTCTTCGTCCACGATTCTTGCTGCATCAACCAGCGCCAATTTACGACGAATAGCGACGTCAACCACATTCTTCCGCCATGCCTCAGTCTCAAGTGGTCCTGGACAGACAACGTTCACACAAATGTTGTCCTTTGCGTGAACGTTTGCCAAATATTTTGAGAAGTTAATCGTTGCTGCTTTAGTAGTTGAGTAATGCGGATTGAACATTCCCGGTTGGGCTCCGCTGATTGACGAAATATTGACAATTCGACCCGACTGTCTCCGTACCATGTCCGGAATCACATGTCTGGAAAATCTAACCATCGACAAGACGTTGAACTCGAATGCGTTCAACCAATCTTCATCAGTTAACGAATTGAGATCGCCAGATTTAGTTACCCCACCAACATTGTTTACCAAGATGTCGATGACCCCAAATCTGGATAAAACATCCTGAACGCAGCGTTCTATTTGACCAGCACCAACGACATCAACTTGTAGCCACACTATTGAAATCTCGCCAGAGTCCGCCAGCGAAAGAAGTTGATCCGGCAGCTCTCGCGTTCTGGAGCAATAAACCACGTGAGAACCTTCTTCGGCAAGTACTCGAACAATCTCTGCTCCCAGTCCGCGGCTCCCGCCAGTCACAAGCGCGATCTTTCCCTGAAGCCCAAGATCCATTAATCTAAACTCTCTTCAATTGTTCGACTCCCTGAGGTGAACTGTTTCTCCAAAGTAGCAAACTGTTCAATCGTCGACATTCCGCCATCAACCACGATATTCGTACCGGTAACGAAATTCGCCAATGGCGAAAGTAGCAGTCCTACGACGTTTGCAACATCTTGTTCATTACCAACACGCCCGAGAGGAATCGCATTTGTTACAAGTGCTCTATAGTCGGAATTTGCCGCACTTGTGAACTCATTTCGGTGATTATCCTTCACGATGAACCCAGGGGAGACGGTGTTCACTCGAATGCCTACTTTTCCGGCCTCAACGGCCAAATAACGAGTAAGCGATTGTAGTCCCCCTTTTGCAGCATGGTATGCAGGTGAAGCACCACCAACCAACTCACCAAGAACCGAACCAATATTGACGATTGATCCTTTGTGATTACGACTTCCGTTCCACATTATGAACTCGCGGGAGGAAAAGAACACCGACTTCAATCCAACGTCAAGACAACTATCCCAAGAGCTTGAGTTCTCGCTCGCGAAGCTTGCTCGTTCGCCAGACCGAGCATTGTGTACCACGCCATCGATTCGACCCATCAAACCAAAGGCTTCGCTATACATTCGTGAGATATCGTCAACACTACGTAGATCAATGCCTGTCCCACACACATTCATACCGCAATCAGTTAATTCATTTAGTGTTGACGATAAATCTTGCTCGTTGAGGTCAACTAGGAAGACCCGGCTTCCAAGTAATCCGAGATGCTTTGCAATAGTTGCGCCAATTCCACGTCCTGCACCCGTCACAATAAAGTTATGACCATCAAGTTCCGTCTTCATGAGAGAATCAAATCTATTGCTGCGCAGACCGACTCGAAAGTTGCTACTTCACGAACCACGAGCTGGTTCTGAAGAGCGAACGGATATGCCCGTGAATCTCCCAATTCATCCTTCATACTCGACACATGATGCTCCGGATGCTTGAAGATTACATACGGGATATCACTAAAGTATGCTGCGGTAGAAAAGCCTGATGCAGTCGCCACATAACCTTTAGAGACAGAAACCAAACCCATCTGCTCAACGACAGTCAGCCCGAGATCTCTTGCCCTGACACACCTATCGTCGAGGATCACACCTGCTGGGATGTCATCATCTCCTACGAGCACAAATATAGCTCGCGACTTGTTCGTCTTAATACAACGACCCCACACATCTCCGTCTGCATTGCTATCCTTCAGTGTCTCGCCTGACATATTTCTAAGATGAACCGATACGATAGGTGAATCCAAATGGTGAATTACATCGCTGACGCGTTTCTGAACGTGATTACTCCAGTGGGTGCGAGGATATTTTCCAGTTTGGTGAAAGTCTCGTATTACCCTGCTCATGCTAAAGTAGGAGAAACCAACTCGCGATCTCTCTGATTTGATAGGCCACTCATCCCAGTCATCGCCGCCTGGAGACATTTCGAAGTCGCATCGGGCAGAGGACTCAAATATTGATCTAACCACGGACAACATCGAGAAATCAACGAATTGACTGTGATCGATCGTCAGGGCCGCCCTGCTGTAACCCTGAAAGTCAATGCGGCTCTCTACTTCCTGTCTAAGGATCATTGCGCCACCCAATGTTGGTCGCTCAACCTGGAAGTCATAAACTGCACAGACGCCATCTTGCATCAATTTTCCTCGCTTTGCTGATCGAACTGACAGGTGATCGCGGGAAAGGCATGCTCCCAAATTAATTTTTGTTTCCAAATCGACGAAGTTTGTACATGTCATTATCCGCCACAAGTTCTTCAAGCAACGTCTCGTGACCCCAGTCATCGAAGACAACACTGAAGTTCCGCCCTGTTACAGCATCACGATCTGATCCAATCAACCAGTTACAGCAATCCACCACATCGTTCATGCTAGTACAATCATTGCTCTCGAGCTTCTGGACGGTTCGTTCGTAGTTGTCACCGGCAGCATGTTCAGCAGATAGCGTTGCTTGATGTATTTTTGTCTTTACCCAACCAGGCCCCACAATTACAAACCGCGTATCCGGAAATTCGGCTGCCAAGACTTCGGTCATTTTGATCGAGGCAATTTTTGAAACAACGTAAGCGGAATAGTTGGTAGGCGCGTTGTTGGTGCCTGCCCCCGCAAAGAAAATTACAGTCGGTGACCTGTCAGTTTCAAGATTACGGTGAGTCATTAGTCGGTGAACAAAACGAACCTGCCCAAGAAAATTAGTTTGTATTGACATACACCAATCATCAATATCCACTGCTGAAAAGTGACCGACTGGAACTTGTGTTCCAGCTGCGAGCACGAGCACATCCCATCGTGCAAATGTTTCAACAATTCGTTCAGAAACATTGTCAATCTCGGACGCAATTTCGAGATCACATTGATATAGAGTCACCCCGTTCTCGCGCTGTAAATCCACGATGCTGGATTCCTGCCGATACGTTCCGCAAACATCCCAATTCCGTGATCTCCAGTTCATAATCAGAGCGTTCGCTATGTCGGCAGACGCCGAGACTACAACTGCTCGGAAATCTTCGGTGACATTCCGACGACCAAGACTGCTACCCGCTACCAAGGCATCTCATCCTTTAGCGAAATAAAAAGGCTTCCTTCCCGGTGACTCATCGGTAGATCGGAGATGTCTTTAACTCGATTCCAGCCCACCTTTTGTGAATAAGCACTCACCTCAAGCGAGCGTAGGTGCTCAAATATCAATTCCGCATTACTGCCGTTGCCGACTTCAAGAATCATGTCGGTTTCTTCCCAGAATGTTCGCGTTGTCGACCCAATGATCTTTGCTTCTTGGCCCTCTACATCCATCTTGATTAGGTCATACCGACCCACAAGATTTCCGATCGATTCTGTCTTCACTGGAAAGTTAATGAGTTCACCATAAGGATTACTTTTTGCTCCCGCGATATGCGAGCCAGTTGAATTTCCCACGACTCTAACAAATTCAACTATTGTTGCTTCGTTGGAAATTGCACAATCAAACACAGAAACGTTCCCTTCAATTTCGTTCTGATGAAGGGTCGAATTGAGCACCGATATATGTTGGGGATCGGGTTCGTAAGCGTCAACTTTCCATCCGAGTTTTGCCATCATCAGCGAGTGAAGTCCGATGTTGGCCCCAAAGTCTGCTACTTGGGAATAGTTTACCGAGTTACGCAAATAAAAAGAAAAGATGATTAACTCGTCAAGACCGAAAAGATCAAGGCTCGTAATTGATCCCATCTTGATAAAAGGGAAGACGACCTTGCCAAATCGTCCAAGGACTTCCGACCCATCTTCAGTTAACGTAAATCTTGACGCATTAATTTCTTTACCTGCAAAACTGTCGATCATTCCGTAGACCGCACTAGTTCGCATGTGTTGATCTCGAAAACTTGGCAGCGTCTCCAGAAGATGCGAAATGAACTCAGCTGCCACTATTGCTTCCGTTTCCTGGACATGATCGTGACGATATTCCGGCTCAAAGTCTTTGCATCAAGTCCGATTGATTCACAAATTTCGGCATAACTACCATATGCATGAATGAAGTCATCGATCGCCATCTGGACGTACACTACGCCATCAATCTCAACGGTTGCCTTAATACAAAGATTATAAAGTCCGTCGTGTGCAGAGAGTTCTTCAAGGACAACAAGTTTTCGAGTTTTTTTCACGCTCTGGAACAGGGCATCCTGATCAAATGGCTTAATAGTTGGAAAATAAATGACTTCAACAGAGATTCCATCATTCGCAAGTTCATCAGAAACCGTTACCGCATTCCGTAATTGAGTACCAACAACAGCTACCGTTACGTCGAACCCTGTCCTAACAACGATTCCTTTCCCGGTTTGAATTGCGTCTTCCTCCAGTGGTACTCCGTGTTTATGTTCAGCCAGCCGAAAGTAGTTGATTTTCCCATTTGCATAGTTGTCGCGAAACAACTTACTGAACTCACCATCACCACTCGGCATGAAGACATGCGACCTCTTGAGATGTGACAGTAAGGAAACATCGGTATAGCAATGGTGGCTACAGCCGAGTTGCGCGTAGTCAAAAGAACCCCCAACAGAGACAATATTCACGCTGAGTTTTTGATAACCAAAATCAAGCTTTATCTGTTCGTATGCACGTTCAGTAATGAATGGAGCAATCGTATGAACAACGGGAATGAGTCCTACTTTGTTTAGGCCGGCGGCCATATTCATGATCGTTGGCTCACAGATTCCAACATTGAAATACCGCCCCGTACAAGATTTGGCATACTCCTGCAGGATTCCGTGGCTAATATCGCCAACTAGTACAACTAGGCGCTCGTCTACATTTCCAACCGATTCGACCGTTCTAGCAAATTCTTGGCGTAATTTTGTCACCGGACTAGTTCCCGTTCAATTTCAAGCATTTCTTGGTCTGTTGGTATTCGATGATGCCACAATCCATGACCTTCAATGAACGACACCCCTTTCCCCTTAATTGTCTTCGCGACTATTATCTTCGGTACATGATCATCCGATGTTTTATCAAATTCCGTAAATGCATGTCTCATCTCGTCGTCCGAATGACCATCAACAACTCTTACGTTCCAACCGAAAGCACGCCATTTTTCGGGCAGTTGATCAAAAGGCATTAATTGCTCTGCGGATCCATTCCAGTCGACTACGGCATAAAGATTTCCGAGACCCAAATTTCGTGCTACATGTGCACTTTCCCAAATTGTTCCCTCGTGGCATTCTCCGTCGCCAACCAAAACGTATACCTTGTTTGCGCTTCCCTTAATTTTCAGTCCGAGTGCGATGCCAACCGCAGTCGGAAAACCATGGCCTAGAGATCCAGTACTTGCCTCAACTCCAGACACCTGAGTCACGTCGGGATGACCACCGAGTTTTCCATGGAGAGTACCGTAAGTCTCTAGATCTTCGTCCGTAAGGAATCCCATCTTGTTGAGGACCACGTAAAGCGCGCTACTGCCATGACCCTTACTGAGCACAAAATAATCGCGGTCCTCCCAATCCGGGTTTTGTGGGTCAACTCTTAAAATTTCTGAGTAGAGGAAGGCAATAATGTCAATGATTGAATACGAACTTGGTATATGTCCTTCTCCTGATTGTTTAATAATTCTTGCAATCCTTAGTCGCAGTTCCGCATTAGGCAGCATTTAGAACGGACCTCTGAACCATTCACCAGGCACATCGTGAGGATGGGGTTCCGGCAAAGAACGCAGCGCGTATTCCGGTTCCATTCCAAACATCTTAAACACTTCTGCGGCGATATTCCCGGCTCGCACATAAAAGCCACGCGTTAGTCCGAAACTTGTGGGCTCTGGTACATCTGGCATTGCTAGACGAGCCGGGGCACACTCAAGGCGACCGTGGTGAGACATCGCAACTCGTGCGACTACTTCGCCAGCTAACGAGCCGGTTGTAAAACCAGAGTCAAGCACGAGCAAACGTCTAGTTCTTGAGACCGAATCATAGATTGTTAGCCAGTCAAGTGGACTCAACGTGCGCAGATCGATAATCTCACATTCGATTCTTTCATTACTCAAAAAATCTGCTGCCTTTAACGCCTCAACGGTGAGATATGAAAATGAGACAATCGTCACATCGTCGCCTTTGCGAATAACCGAGGCAACCCCCAAAGGGGTTCTAGTGTCACCTTGCTCCACCGTTCCGACCGAATTGTGCAGCCAACGATGCTCAATAAACACCACTGGATTTGGATCGAAGATTGAACTTAGCAGTAAACCTTTCGCATCTGCCGGAGTCGTCGGCATGACCACCTTTAGACCAGGAATATGAGAAAACCATGCGTGCAAGTTCTGTGAGTGGGTTGGTCCCTGACCCCATCCTCGACCGACAATAAGCCGAATCGTAATTGGGACACTCGTGCTGCCACCAAACATGTAGTGCCACTTCGACGCTGCATTCACCAGTTGATCAAGCGCAAGCAGAAAAAAGTCCAGCCGCTGGTGCGTCACCACAGGCTTGAGTCCGTTTAATGACGCACCGACCGCAACACCCAAGAGTGCGTTTTCAGATGTTGGAACATCAAACACCCGTGCAGCACCAAACGCTTGTTCAAGCCCGAGAGTTGTTCCAAATACCCCAAGAGGATCAGTTACTCCAAGTCCGTAGCAAATAACTGAATTGTCCAGACGCATTGCGACATGCATCGCATCGTTAATTGCTGCGGCATATGTAATCTCTCTTTTCACAGCGAAGACTCCAACCCGTGCACTGCGAATTCACCGCTGAATGCTTCCTCCGCCGGCGGGAATGGGGAGTTCTCGGCAAATTCGAAGGCTTCAAGAATCTCACCAATAAGGATTTCATTAGCTCGTGCCCATCTCAAGTCAAAATCACGGATGCTTCCCGCTAATTCTGTTCGAAGCAGAGCAATCGGATCTCTTTCTCGCCACAGTTCAAATTCTTCAACTGTCCGATAGCCCTGATCATTGTCATATTCAGGTCCGCAATGTTCGCGCCATCTATAAGTCATAAATTCGATGAATTGCGGACCACTTCCATTTCGCGCGTTGTCAACCGCCTCTGCGGTAATCAGCCGTGCTTCCAGAACATTGTTTCCGTCACCCTGAAAGGCTTGCGCACCTATTGCCTCCACCATCTTCGCAATCGACCGACCTTGCGGTTGACGGACGCTGAGTGGGCTGTAGACCGAATACTGGTTATTTTCGCAGATGAACACCACCGGCAAGTTACGAACGCACGCAAAATTTACACACTCGTAGAAGACCCCCTCCTCAATCGCCCCGTCACCGAGAAATATGCAAGAAACTTGGTCTGAACCACTTATCTGTGCGGAGAGAGCCAGACCAACTCCAATCGGGATGCTATTGCCGACAATCGCTGAAGTTCCCATGAATCCAACTGACGTATCGATGAGGTGCATTGACCCACCCTTGCCGCGAGAGCACCCAGTGACCTTCCCGTATATCTCCGCGATCATCGCACGAAGGTTTCCGCCTTTTGCCAAATAGTGGGCGTGTGCCCTATGGGAACTGACCGCAAAATCCTTGGAATCTACAACTGCGCCTACAGCTACGGCTACAGCCTCTTGCCCAATCGAAAGATGCGTGGGACACCGCATCTTGTCTTCGTGGTAGCGGTTCGCGATTTCCTCTTCTACCAAGCGAATGCGCTGCATTTGGTAAAGCAAGTCGAATTCATCTTGTGCGTTCATGGAATGAACCAAAAGTAGTCTCCTGAATATCCTGCGTCTTTGAATACCTCAACCCACTCATGAACCGAGAGTATCGTTAACGCCGTAAGGTTCCAGTCTTCCATTCTCTTTCGTTCAGCCTCATTACGGTACGCGTCCACAGTGATGAACGATCCCCTGCGACTGACACGTTCGATTTCGGAAAGTGCACGCGTGCAATCATCAATCGCAAGATTATGAACGGTATTGATAGATATTACATAGTCAAATGAACCATCTACAAATGGAAGTTCTTTTGCGTTAGCAACTTGTAAAAACGGTCTTACAGTCTCAAGTGAGTTAGTAATTGCATAGTCCGATACATCTACCCCCGTGATTTTCAAACCGTGGATCACGGTTTGAAAATCATGCACCATGAATCCCTTTGCGCAACCAACGTCGAGAACGGAGTCTCCGGCCTTAAGATCCCAGTGTTGCTGAAATGTCGGAACGACCGGCTGCCAAAATCTTGGACTGTATGCAAAACCACCATAACCATGTCGGCGGTCACCGTCAAAGAACTCCCTACCGAATCGCCGCGCGATCTGCCTATCTGCCTCGGTTTTGTTGTCAGCGCGCGTTGACAAATCGCGAGCAGCCTTCGGATAGTTTACAAGGAGATCGATTTCGCGATCCATCGAATCAACTTCCAATTCCTAGTCGCTTCATTTGCGTAACAGTGTTCCACTTTTCAGAATCGACCAGGCTGCCATCTGACCAACGTTCCAACATGTCCGCAATCGCATCAGCCACAGTGAACTTTGGTGTGAAGCCTGTAGCCTTTAGCTTCGAAGAATTCTGACGATACGATCGTGGATCGTTGGATTCGGAGATTGCGATCTCTGCGCCAGTCATTTCTGCGACAAGTTGCGCGATTTTAAGTATTGTCATGTTTTCAAATCCTGCGTTGTAGCAGCCTGCAGGGAGCGAGAAGTTTTCGATAAAGTGTGTATAAACCCTCGCCATGTCATCAATATGAATATTCGGTCTCGTCTGGTCTCCACCAAATACGGTCACTCTCTTGTTCTGGAACGCCTGCTTGGTGAGTAAGTTCACACTTACATCCAACCTCATCCGAGGTGAAAAGCCACAAACAGTTGCCGGCCTAATGCAATGAATCTTGATCTGGTCTCCATAACTGAGTAGAACTCGTTCGGCAATCATCTTTGTCTTGTTGTACACAGAAATCGGTACCAAAGGAACTTCTTCGGTTACCTCTGGCTCATCGGATACACCATAAACGCTTCCCGAACTCGCGTAGATAAATTGGCTTGCCCCGTTTCTGATAGACCACTCAATCAATTGTTGACTTCCGAGTACATTGACTTCCCATGACAATGCGGGATTGAGTTCAACTCCTGGATCGTTGGCGATGTTGGCAAGATGGATTACGGCATGAACCGACTGATCATTTACCTCCACGAATTCACAAACGTCACACGTTAGGACTTCTAGATTGGGACTTGATGGAAGGTGGTTACCAAACCAACAAGTATCAACTACGAGAACCTCGTGTCCATCCGCCAGCAATCGCGGCACGAGGACAGATCCGACATAACCACAACCGCCAGTCACTAGGATTCTAGACTGAGGCTTCATACTGGGTAAGTCTACAGATACAAAATCTTTGACCATGCCTTCGTCGCGCGATTCATTCAAGCAGTTCGGGATGATCTATCAGGAACTGTGAACCGATCTCTACTCGTGACCTCTTCAAGTCTTTCCACTCCGATTTCTCGTCATGGTTTGAATAGAATATCGACCAAAACCGCAATTGATATTCATCGGCAACTCCTAAATTATCGTTCTTGCCTTCCAGCCGATCTACCATCTCTAGAACTACGTCCCGTATTTCTTCCGGTGTGTTCGAAATCACCTCAATGTCATGATCATCGAACCACTGTTGATGACCGAAGGCCGCTCCAGAATCCCAAATCTCCGACTGTGTCAAAATCTTACCATTATTCCGCTGACGCAATCCCTTCAAAATCACTAAGTCCATGCCACGGAAATGGTTTGTATAACCAAAACGATTATGATCCGTATATACATTACGGCGATTGAAGACATACGGAACGATACTGATCCCCGCCCCAGTTCCTACGCTCATAAAACAATTTGCGCCTAAGTAGAGATCCATGAATTCAGTTCTAAATCTGCTGAAGGCATAATCGATTATCTTTGGGTTATTGGTAGGCATCTTTTCGAGCGCAGTTGCTCCCGCACGAACCACGTAATAGCCTCGCTGGGCTAATGCTTCCGCAACCAACAGATAGTCAAATATGTTTGCATTTCTGTCTGATCGAGAGGGATCGCGCAGGTAAGCCTCGTCGCGAACATGCAATATAATAAACTTTGCATTATCTTCGATTCCGAGACGACGAAGACCGTCCTGACCGCGGCTCTCCTCTTCTCGCGAGAATGAGAGGAGACCGAGTTCTGGGAGTACGTTATTGATGTCGCACATGGTGTTCAGCGAACTGATGCCGTGTATTTGACCACCTGGAATTACTCGATTTAGGTTGTATACCGTAGAGAAGAAAAATCTGGGCCAAATTCGCACGTAGCGCTTAAGCATTCTAACGGCGTACCTGTTTGAGATGTTTTTACTCTCGTGAAAGATAATGTCGTATCCGAAGCGGGCTGTTCTATTTTCCATTTCGTGATCAATGACGTACAAAAGGATGTCATTTATCAAATGACCAATTCTTGAACTTGTCGCTGGAGCAATCCGTATGAGACAGACTCGTCGAATGAGCCTCATCATGACGACGAACATCAATGCTGGCAGAAAAACAATGACAATTCTGAGAGCGCGCCTAATTTGGTTCATGAACCTAATGAAAAATGTACCCAACATCAACCTATCGCTATCCAATAATTTCATTCGGATCATTACTGCTTGTGCATATACGTGTCAGGCAAAGTCTGAAGAAGTGAAAAGTTCGAATCTATCCAGCAAAGAGTCTCCGCTAGTCCAGATTCAAGTGAAGTGTGATCAACCCAGCCAAGTTCAGATCTGACTTTACCACTGTCAAGAAAGTATGCCTGATCTTTTCCAACGCGATCTTCAGAGAGTTCAACTAGATCCGTAAATTTCGTTCCTGAAAGATCGCAAATCTTCTGAACAAGATCTCGAATTGTAATTGTTCTCGTTGTCGAAACATGAAAGGCTTCGCCTGGACCACCGCTCTGGGCAATTTTATATGTTGCATCGGCCATATCACGAACATGAATAAACGAACGTTCAGACAGTCCGCCTCCATCGAGCATTAATTTCTTCCCCAACCGCGCGTACAACATCGCACGTGGAATAATCCGATACAACTGCTGCCCAGGACCGTATACATTCGCCGAACGTGTGAAAACTACTGGAAAGTCATATGCCTTAAAAAAACTCATGAGGTGCAAATCGCATGACGCTCGTGAAACTGCATATGGAGTGCTCGGAGCGAAATCAAACTTCTCACGGACCCATCCTTTGGTACTTCCATATACCTCTGGTGTTGTTACATGAACATATTTTTTGAGAAATTTAAGTCTGCGAAGTTTGTCATGAAATTTCACTTGACTCACTACATTGGTCTGATACCAGTGCTCCGGAGTATCCCAACTTTGAGCAACCATTCCCTGCGCTGCAAAGTTGACGATGTGTGACGGCTGCTTTTCGCTGATCAAGTCCATCAGCAAATCAAGATCATTGTTGAGATCAATCTTTCGAAACTGAAAGAGACCCAACGCCGGATGTGCTTTGTAGGGGAGAAATAAATCCTGAATTTCGTCTGATCTACTCACTCCTACGACGTCGTGTCCATGATCCAATAGGAGGTTGACGAAATGTGAACCGGAAAATGAGTTACTTCCAACTACTAGAAACGACATAGTTAGTTCAGATCAAAGCTATTTCGAACCAGGAGTACATAGCCATTGCATGATCATGTGACCAATGATCAGTTGCAAATCCTCTGCAATTTGCATGTCGTTGATCTCAAAGTGGATCGGGTGTTGAGCGATCTCCTTGCACTTTCCACCTGTGTATCCAAGAATCGCGAAAGTCTTCATGCTAAGGGAGTTTCCCACTTCTAACGCACGAACAACATTTGATGAATTACCACTTCCCGACAGCACCACAAGTACGTCGCCCTTATTCGCCTTCACGCGCAACTGCTCGGAAAAAATATTCTCGTATCCAATATCATTCGCTAAACATGTCAATACCGCGGGATTAGCAGTAAGAGCCTCGACCCTCAGACCAACGCCGCGTTCCACGCCAGCCCCGTAAATAAAGTCATTAGCGAGGTGAATAGCATTTGCCGCGCTTCCTCCATTGCCACATAGAAATACGGTGTTATCTGAATCCCAGGCCGAACGAAAGGCGCTAGCCAACTCTGGAATCGCCGCAATCGCCGGGAGCGTAAGTGCTTGGGTTAGCCGAATTGAATAATCACGAATGTGCTCAATCATGACTGTTTACCTTTCTAGTTCTTGTATGAAGTCACTTATCGCTTGAAGATTTCGAACCACATAAAAGTCCGCGGCACCCACAATACTAGTTATTGCCGATAAAAGGAAAAGGTGCCCAACATCGGCCGCTCGTCCTGCTTCAATATCGCTAGGTCTGTCTCCTACAAGCACGCATGCGCCTGGGTCAAGTGAGAAATCGCTAATCGCCTGAAGAACCATCCCTGGTTGTGGCTTACGCATCATTGAGTCTTGCTGATATTCGTCCACTCCATCAATTGGATGAAATGGACAGAAATAAATGCCATCAAGTGAGCAGCCTTCAGCGGAAAATTTCCGACGCATCCACTCCATTAGTTCGTAGAATTCTGTCTCTGTGAAGTAACCCCGTCCAATTCCGGACTGATTGGTCACGATAATGACTCGGTAGCCAAAGGAAACCGCGGTCCTAACTAGATCGAAAATTCCAACAATGAACTCAACTTCTTCGGCCTTGCTCACATACCCTGCATCAACGTTTATTACACCGTCGCGATCAAGAAATAATGCCTTAGCGTTCAATGAATTAACCACGAAAAACTCATTTGTTCCGTTAACTACTCCTTGGCCCTGCTAATAACATCGTGAAACGAGCCTTCGTCAACGATACGTGAATCTTCCAGCCGATACAGGCGGTCGCAATATTCCACTGTGCTGAGACGATGGGCAACGATAATGACCGTCTTATTCCCCTGTAGCGCCCGTACAGCCTCCATCACCCCGTGCTCAGTCTCGGCATCAAGAGAGCTAGTGGCTTCATCCAGCACAAGCACGGACGGATTGTGATAGAGAGCGCGAGCAATACCAATCCGTTGACGCTGACCACCGGAAAGACGTACGCCCCGCTCACCCACCACCGTGTCAAGCCCCGCTGGAAGCGTCGCCACGAAATCTTCAAGTTGCGCGGATCTAATTGCTGCTCGCACAAAGTCATCATCAATCTTTCCCTTCGGCAAGCCGAAGGCAACATTGCGACGAAGGGTATCGTCAGTAAGAAAGATTGACTGAGGAACGTAACCGATCTGGTCCTGCCACCAACGCACGTCGAGGTGGACGTCTGTGTTATCAACCAAGATCTGACCAGATTGCGGTACGAGAAGACCGAGCAAAATGTCTATCAGGGTGCTCTTGCCTGACCCACTTGGACCGACCAACCCGACCGCTTCGCCACGGCAGATCTGCAAAGATACATTGGCCAACGCTTCGGTCGAAGTCGACTGGTACGCGAACGAAACGTCGCGTACAGCAATCTTGTCGTTGAACTTTTCATGATCAGAGCGGATCCGGCTTCCAGGACTTGGCAATGCAAGATCACGATATAGATCATCGACCATGGGGCGACTCACATTGATGATTTGGAGGTTGTTGATCACGCGGTTGACGGCAGGCAATAAACGAAATGCCGCCGCAGCAAAGAGACCCAACACTGGAAGAATCGCCGTCAATTCCCGGCCGGATGCCACCATCGTCGCAACCAGTACTGCGAGTCCGATAATGGTCAGGATTTCCAGTCCAGATCGCGGAAGTGCTTGGGCGACCGAAAAGCGGCGCAAAACGGCTGCGTTGCCTGTGAGATGCTCGGCATACTGAGTCACAAAATGATCTTCTCGACCCAAAACCTTGACGTCTTTGACGCCACCAAATCCTTGCTGAAGATGCTGAAGAATCATCCCCTTATGAAAATTCTGTGCTTCCCCCCAACGGCGGATTCGCTGGTTCGTAAAACGACGAAATAGCCACGCCGATACCCCAAACACGACGATCGTCACCAGAGTTCCGCGCGGTTCAAGCACCAGCAAGAGAATGAACAAACCGAGTGTGACGAGAGAGTCGGCGAGAATGGTCACTAGCGGGTCGATTATCCCGGATGTCAATGCCGTACTGTTTTGTGAATTCCGGATAAGCAATGATGAATTCCGGTTCAAATGAAACGAGTAGGGCTGACGGAGATAGATCTCAAATAATTGGCGACCAATCCTTGTTGTCACTGCATTTGAGTAGCCGCGTTGTACCCATAGGCTCCAAATAAGAAAACCAGTTTTAACGATGTACACCACCACGAGAAATACCATTGCGCCGATAACAAACTGAACTTCGGTTGGATGGCCAAAAAAATCATCTACTATTGGAAACTTTTGGAGATAATCAGGTTGCGTCAGCAAACCCACAGCAGGCACAACCAGACCCAAACTGAAGGTCTCCAGGACGGTGCCAAGCAACATCAGGGTAAGGATTCCAAATAAGTTTCGGCGCTCACGGCGAGTGAGAATGCCCCAAACTATTCGAGGCGCGGAGATGTGCTCACTTTGTTCCAATGACATGCCCAATCTACGTTTTTAAGTCTTCCTGCTTAATCAGTTGCCTTCATTACTTGTTGTAGCGGCGACCGGATTCGAACCGGTGACCTTCCGATTATGAGCCGGATGCTCTCACCAACTGAGCTACGCCGCCGTTGTATTACGAGCCCTCTGTGGGAATCGAACCCACCACCTCTTCCTTA
>Ga0209702_10005127_pt1 | contig 18218 bp, 21 predicted proteins | sample FRY01_FD_187210 | JGI IMG/M metagenome (GOLD analysis project Ga0209702, IMG submission 187210) | Freshwater microbial communities from Lake Fryxell liftoff mats and glacier meltwater in Antarctica - FRY-01 (SPAdes) (version 2) | ecosystem: Environmental > Aquatic > Freshwater > Ice > Glacier...
CTCATCGGGCTTAAAACCCGCCGCCGATAAAAAGGCATGCCGGTTCGACCCCGGCTACTTGCACCAAGTAATAGCAGTGCCGATAGGCTTGAGAGTTCGAATCCTACCACTTCCGCCAAATGACTGTGTCAACCGTAACATAACCAATGCTAATAGAACGAATTACCTGGGTACATCACTGGAGCAATAGAACTTTTAGTTTTAAGACCACAAGGAGCCAGAATTTTAAGTTTCATGCAGGTGAATTCGTCATGATTGGCTTAACGGTTGATGGTAAAAACCTTCTCCGTGCTTACAGCATAGTAAGCCCTCCTTGGAGCGAGGAACTGGAATTTCTAAGTATCAAAATAGCCGATGGTGAATTAACCAGTCGCTTGCAACACATACAAGTGGGCGATCAAGTTGTTATTGCACCCAAGGCAACTGGTACACTGAGAAATGATGCTGTGTTAAAAGGTGGTGAATTGTGGTTGTTGGCAACTGGCACAGGACTTGCACCGTTTATGAGTTTGATTAGAGATTTAGAAACACTAGAAACATGGAGCAAGATCCATGTTGTTCACAGTGTAAGGGACGGTGATGATTTGGCCTACTACGCAGACTTGTTAACAGCATTCAAAGATCATCCTCAAGATGGCGAACTGCATGAAATGGTGGCAGAATTGCTGGACTATAAAGCCATCATCACAGGTCAAGGAGACCGGCGTATCACAACTCAACTGGCGATAGGTGAGCTGTCAATTGATGTGATACAAGACAAAGTCATGCTGTGCGGCAACATTGAGTTCAACAAACAGGTTGCCGCGTGGTGCGAACAACACAGCATGAAAGAAGGAAGTTTACGCGATCCCGGACAATATGTAATTGAACGGGCATTTGTAGACAAATAATCGTCAACCACTAAATAAATACATCACAGCGCATGTACAATATGCTGTATAAACCAACCATAGAAAGATAAACTTATAATGTACCAAACTATAGCAACATGGGACACAGTCCCGTCGGTCTCAGAAATAACCGATATACTACATCCCAAAGTAGCAGAGATGCTAGCAGCCGGATTAACAGACGGAGTAGGAACACCAGTTTGGCCAAGCGGCCAAGGTAACCTTCCCATGGATTATCTCCGTACCTGGACAACCGAAGCGGCTGCACAAGAGTTCAAAACATTTTTAGAAACATTGCCCACTGTGCCTGCTAGTATAGTAATAAGCGAGGTTTAATCACATACATAATTTTCATGCTAGAGTGTGCTCGGTAAATACTCTAGCATGAAAACCAACAATACTTTTTTTAAGTTAAAAATTATCAACGACTTTTTGACTGCTACGTCGATTGCTCGTGCCAGCTTGCTCAATGAATGTGTCGGCAATGGCGGTACAGATCCAGTAGTACGTATGCGTAGATTCCGCATGTTGTCCCAATTATCCCAGTTTGAAGCCGCTACAATTATAAAGATTTATAATCTTGACGACGATCACGATCTGGATAGTCTAGTAATCGGATTACGTACACTTATTAGCAATGTTGATTCAGTTACTAATAAAAGTGCATAACAATGAAACCGTCGATAGTACACACTAATTCTTTATACTTTGATAAAATACTTACATGGCAAGGACGAGTAGCCGAATCAATAGGTAATATACACAAATTCACAAATGCAAACAACTACAACTATCTAGTAGACATTAATAAAATTTTTTCTACTAGCCCTAATGGACATCCAATTGACCGAACTGGATTTGCAAGTTGCCCAGTTGAATTTCATATTGATCGTGTGTGGACTGTGCCAACACAACAAAAAACGTTAGATCAGGCTTTTAGAGAACGCGTATCAAAGTTAACAAGTTCTCAACAAAAAATTAATATTATGTGGAGTGGTGGCATAGATTCTACAGCAATGGTCACTGCATTTCTAAAACATGCCGAAGATAAAAATCAACTAAGAATACTGTATAGTCCGTGGTCAACGTATGAACATCCTGGCTACATTGACTTCATTAAAAAGTCTCACAATATTGAATTGGTTGATATCAGTGGCGATATTTATGTAAACACCCAGTTTGACGGAATATTCATTACAGGTGACGGAGGTGACGAGCTCAATGCAAGTTTAGACGAAAGTTTTTTCACCAACCACGGGTACGAAGCAATGTTTACTTCTTGGAAAGACTTTTTTACAAGCAGAATTCTGATGATAAATTTATAAACTTTTGCGAAAATCATTTTTCTCAGTCAGGTAGAGAAATCAATACTGTGCTAGAAGCTAGATGGTGGTTTTATACCATATGCAAGAATAATTTTATATTGCGTTGCAAACAGTTGCCATTTTTTGTTGACTATACAAATTTTAATGTAGACATAGTACAAGGTTTTTACAATTGCTGCGAATACGAAGAATTTATATATTGGAACACTGATCAAATTATATCAGGTCCTGAATACAAATTCTGGAAACAACATTTAAAATCGTACTGCTACGAATTTGATGGGTTTGAAAATTGGTACAATACCAAAAGTAAATTTACTAGCAGTCAAACTGGTAGGTATTCTAGTAAAAAAATCATATTAAAAAATTTAGAAGTCATTATGATTCTGTCAGACAACACACTATTAAAAACGCCAAACTTGCCCTTTTTGTCACACAAAGAATACAAAGAACATTGCGGTAATTTTGATTATCTGTTCAACAATGACAATTAAATTCAATGCTCCGTGGCATCAATTAAAACATGCATGGGTAGGTGCAAGCTATCAACCTAACTTTTACAGCACTATAAAAAATAGTTATATCAGAGATTCATTGCAAAAAATTGCACAAGAAACAGAAGAAGATTATTTAAATTTAATAAACGTACTAACACAATTTTCTATCAAAGTAGAACGTCCTGCAATAAATCCTGATTTAACAATTTTAGACTATGTTAACGATATAGGTCGCCTTGATTATGTTTCTGCAAACAGCTTTACATTGTTGCCAAGACCGCCAATGCAACCAAGAGACAGTATGCTGATTGTCGGAAACACAATGTTAGAAGCCAATAAAGAATTACATTGGTTTGACCCATTGATACAGAAACTTAACTTGGATATCAACAGCATTGTTAGAAATACCCACAAAGACTTTGATGCGCCGCTGGTAACTGTGATAGGCAATCATTTAATAGTTGATTGCAGAGAGCATCACTGGCTAGGAAATTATATTCAAAGATTGTGCCCTGACCGTAAAGTAATTCCAGCAATGATTGGCGGACACAACGATGCTGTATTTTGCCCAGTTGCGCCAGGACTTATTGTCAGCACATATCATCACAGTAATTATTCTGACACTTTCCCTGGGTGGGAAGTCAAGTACATCGAGAATCAAAGCTGGGACGCTATTCCGGATTGGAGAAAATTTAAACACAGTAACTCACTGAAATGGTGGGTGCCAGATGATGACAATAATCCAGAATTTGAAAAGTTTGTTGATACCTGGTTATCGCATTGGTTAGGATATGTCGAAGAAACAGTATTTGATGTCAACATGTTACAAATCAATCCAACTACCATATTAGTTAATAATTACAACAAAGAACTATTTGCGTGGTTTGCAAGCAAAAATATTCAACCAATTATTGTTCCTTTAAGGCACAGATTTTTTTGGGATGGTGGTATACATTGTATTACAGCAGACTTATATAGAGAAGGAGAAACATATGATTTCATCAGATTATAATATTCTATTGGCAGGTAAAAAAAAGTTTAATCCGGTATGGCAACTTCGAGTTTTAGTATATCCTATGTTGAGCATAGACTATGTACTGTTCCCAGGCGCAATGTACCCAACATTTGCAGAAAAGATTTCTGACGCTGAACTGTTGACGTTCGAAGTTTTATATGATGGTGTACTTTTGGGAAAATTAAATTTTCCAAACAACGAAAAACAAGAACTAACTATTGAAATCAAAGATACCATTGAGTTCGAACAGCACTTGTTGGAATTTAAAATGTCCGGCAAAGAAAACATTCACAGTTGTTTTTCTGACAAATGCGAAAGCGTATCTTGGACATTGCAGTACTGTTTTTTCATTGAGGATCTTCCAATGAACATACTGTGTTACCATACAGAGCCTGACTCGACGAACAATATAACTTATGCTGTGGGACAAAATCAGACAGAATATATTGCACTAGAAACACCAATATATAGTTGGCTAATCAAACACTCGGATTACATTGTCAGAGACTTGATTTTAGATACACATTAAATAAATATTCACATGTCAATGTGAATATTGATCAACTCAACACCCGCACTAAAAATCTAGAGAAATAATGGATATACTACTTATAATACCGCCGAGAATTGAAGACGACTATGGTTACACACCAGCAGCCGCGGCTGCGCTCAAAGGACAAGTTGTAGCACATGGATTTACTGCGGCAGTGATGGACTTTAATGCTGACATTGACGATCTCTTTCTAGAACAACCTGATATTGCCAATCCGGTCAATAACTTTTTTAACTTTAACACTTTCTATAATGAAAAGACATGGAATATAGTCCAACCTGTCATTGACAAGTGGGCAGATCGTATAGTTGACAGCAAGCCTACATGGGTTGGAATAAGTGTGTTTAGTTTCAACAGTCACAGAGCAACAAGACTCCTGAGTATTGCAATAAAAATACGCAACCCTCTTATTAAGATTGTAATCGGCGGAAGTGGTATAAACACTGATGACACATTTGCCGAAGGATTGCACAAAAAACGTCTTATTGATGCATATGTCAAAGGCGATGGAGAGTTGGCCTTGGTCGAACTGCTAAAAGGCAACTACAATTTTCCTGGTATCAATGGAAGTTCCCCTCAACAGATACCAGACTTAGATAAACTAGAATATCCTAATTATGATGATTACGAATTAAAAATATACACAAACAAAAAAGGTCTGGTAAGTCTACCAATCACAGGTTCTAGAGGTTGTGTCAGAAATTGTACATTCTGTGATGTAAATAGTGCATGGCCCAAATTCTATTATCGTAGTGGAAAAAGTATTGCAAATGAAATTAAACATCAAATTGAAAGATACGGAGTTGACAATTTCAGATTTACAGACAGTTTGACAAATGGTAGCATGAAAGCATTTAGAGAAATGTGTCTTGATCTTGCTGAATATAGAAAAACATTACACAACACTGGTAGAACATTCACTTGGGACGGCCACTTTATTGTCAGAAGCAGGAGTCAAATGCCGCCAGAAGATTTTGATAAGATGAAAGAAAGCGGCGCTGGCGTAACATGGATTGGCATTGAAAGCGGAAGTGAAAGAGTTCGTAATCATATGAAAAAAGGTTATTCAGAAGAAGACATGCAATACACAATGAGTCAATTAGACAGAGTGGGTATTAAAGTAAGACTATTAATGGTAGTAGGATACATAACTGAAACTGAAGAAGACTTTCAACAAACTATGGACATGTTTACCAACTGGCAACAGTATTTAAAAACTGGTACTATAGAAGAAGTACAACTGGGAGCAACATTAAATGTGCTGCCTAAAACACCTCTCGGTGATAACATGAAAAAATTTAATATTAAAAGCGATAGCGGACATATCAATGATTGGATATGCACAGACAATCCAGAATTAGATTACAAAGAAAGACTCAGACGTAGAATTATATTACAAGCACATGTTGAAAGACTTGGATACCCATGCTTTGAGTCAAAGAACTATGTAAAGCAAATGTTTAGTCAATGGGAACAAGTGACAAGATTAAATGGAAAAGTTAACATAGAATTAATAGGTGAGTTAAATTATTAATATCAAACTGCATATAGATGCACATATACATGGCGGTGCTCCAGAACTTGATATCAAAACAAGACAAGGTACTTGCACGTATGTGCATAAATTAGTATCCGGAGAACAAACAATAGAATGTGCTATGGAATTCAGCCCTATTGATGCATTGTATATAAGACTCTCAGGCAAGGCTCATACAGTACCAGACACAGTTGTTAAGGTCAAGAGATTGTTACTTGACGGTATTGACATGCAACATTTCCTATTTACAGGAAAGTTTTATCCTGATTATGACGAAAACTTTTACAAAGAATTTTCCCCTCCTGAATACTATTGCCCAGGTACAGAATTTTATCACAACGGCGTTTTTATAATGCCTGTGACAACTCCTATATGGAAGTATATAATGGAGCAATACAATGTTTCCTAAACTTATAGAAGATTTGAGTGCAAATAATAAACTGGAACTTGATACATTGCTTGGATGCGGGTTACCGTGGCTTAAACTAGATTATGCAGTTCCTGAGTTTGATGAGAGTGTGTTTACTAGTGCAGTCTCTCAAAGTACAGATTGGAGAACGCAATGGGGATTTAACGACAAGTATAAAGGTGATGATAACGACAGCCAAGTAAAAGAGTGGAACGGACAATTACTATTTGGTCCTCATAATTGGGACGAGTGGATAAAAATTTACACAGACAAAAGCGGAAGCGATGAAGATGAGATGTGTAAACGTTATCGTCAAGATATAGAGTTCAGCTGGCGATTACAAAAAAATCATCCTATAAGACAGTTTGTTGAAAGTATTTTTCCTAATCCCGCTGATATCAACATAGTTAACTTCTACACATTGCCACCAGGCGGATATTTGTTCCCACATATTGATCCGTCAATAGGGAATAAAGCATTAAACAAGATTTATATTCCGTTGTTGTGGGAACATGGAAATGAATTTGGATTTTATCAGTGGGGAAATATTCCTATCAATCAAGGCGATGTGTACCTTATTAATAATTATAAGTATGCACATTGGGTATGTAACAGAAGCAATTCGTACAGGGTGGTATTAGATATAGGTGCCAACCTATACAGTATTAAAGAAAAAATAATAAAAAGTTTTTTATGCTCCAGATAACAATTACACTTAAAGGAATGTCTAGTAGGTCAGTATGGCCCACTGTTCGAATTTTTGCAAACAAAGATTGTGTGTACGAAGGTTCTGTTGATGATACCAAAACAGTTGTTTTTGATATCGAGCACATTTACCATAATAATCTATTGCGTATACAACACTATGGAAAAACCAATGAAGATACAATTTGCGACAGTGGTTGGAATATTATTGAAGATAAAAGTGTTGAATTGATTGATTTAAAGTTTAATGGTTTGAGTGTGTTGCCAACATTGTTGTATGATAAGTTTTTTTATGTAGATTGGCCAGAAAATATAATCGAAGACTATAAAAACAAAGGAGAAACACCGCCTGAATACATCACAAACAATCTGTACTTTGGATTCAACGGAACTTACGAGTTTGATTTTAGTAATCAGATCGAAATTGATTATTATAAAAGTTTTTGGGCAGACGAAGCAAAAGCACATCAAAACCAATCATTAAATGACGATCTCTTTGTTAGAAATGGTGAAGAAGTCAAGGTCGATGCCAACGCTGAAAGAACAATATTTGATTTAGAAAGAGTAATCAACTCACAAAGATAATCTATATAGCACCCAGAGGCGCTATAGTTGCATAGTATGCACGTTGCGTTTTAGTTCTGTTTGTACATGCCGAATAAACTTGTCATCAAAGAACAGTTGCTTGTTGCAGGCTGCTATCTCAGCACAACCATCCCAAATAAACTTTTGATGTGTTTCACTTGAATTATTAATTCTGTGCATTTCTGCCAACACTTTGGCCATACGTTTTTCAGGATCCTGTTCGCTGTCATAACTCTCGTCTATGTAAGGATGGAATGTTTTAAATCCGTAACTGCGTATGGTTTCTAATGCACCAGGACCGTTCAATATCATAAAAGGATGTCCACATGCTATTGGACGCAGTGTCTTTTCTGTCAAGTGTATACGTTGGTCGTAAACAGTCTCCAATACTATGCTACACCGTGTTTGTGCAAAGTCTTGTGGGTTGTAAGTGGCACTGCTGTTGCTTGTTACAACGGCTGTTGTATCAATACTGCCTAGCTGCACACTGTCGATGTGTTGCAATTGTTCAAGAAACAACTTTCTGTATGCACGTTTGCCTGTTGTGTCTCTGGCATATACCAAGAAGTTTGCTTTTATGGGCTGACTTTTGTCTACAAGTCTGTTGTCATAACGAGCAAAGCGATACCAATCGAGTGCTATTACGGCATGACTCCACCAATAAGCACATTTAAACAATCCTGTTGATTCGTATTGTGTCACTTGAGGAGAATTCAGTTCACTATGTAATAGTACCCAATGCTTTGCTTTGTGATTAGGATGAATCCATCTGAGATTGAGATTCTTAAAATCTAATTTCAGGTGTGTAACTAAGTAGTTTGTCATAGGCATACCGGAAAGCTGTTCCAGTAAACGATCATCATTGTACAAGTCAAAGTCCAATGGTTCTTGATCATGACATAGTATTACAGGAACTTCGTTATACTTTAGAGTTTGTCGATCGTGCCAATCAAGAGGACTGTCCTCTTCGTTGTCAACTATGTTCTGAAATGCTTTTTTGCCCCAAGGATAGAAGTATTTGACCAAGAACTTGTTTTCTAAGGTCTGAGCGACAAAATTGTATAGATTGTTAATAGGAATAGACATTTAGAAAAGTTGGATTAGCATTGAATTTGTTGGTTACGATATTTACACACGCACAGCGAGCTGATAAATATTTGTAGTACAGCAAACGTCAGTATAAGTAAAAACATATTCCTCAGTAGCTCAGTTGGTAGAGCGCATGACTGTTAATCATGATGTCGGCGGATCGTACCCGTCCTGAGGAGCCAAATTTTTGAGTTAGTATTGCCTTGGGCGCCCAAGGCACCATCAAACCCACAAAACAAGTGATGTATGACACCTATTGATGTTGAAGCAGTAAAAAAATTTATTGATGCACAAAGTTTTGAAACTCAAATTTATTTGGGTTGCGACAGCGAACGTGTCAAACTTCATACTGGATGGTGGGCTGATTATACACTGGCTGTAGTTGTGCACATCAATGGCAACAATGGATGTAAGATCTTTGGTGAAGTACAGCGTGAACGTGATTACGATCAACGTATTGGACGTCCCGCACTGCGTTTGATGAACGAAGTGTACAAAGTTTCTGATCTGTATCGGAAACTGAGTGATGTGCTAACAAATAGACAAGTTGAAGTACATTTGGATATCAATCCAGATGAAAAGCATGGTTCTAATTGTGTGATCACTCAAGCAATTGGATATATAAAAGGAACATGCAATGTTACTCCGTTGGTCAAGCCGTATGCATTTGCTGCCAGTTGTGCAGCAGATCGTTTCAAAGGGTTAGCAGGTGCAAGACTAAGATCTGTTAACAGTTAATTTTAGGAAGTGTGGCCGAGTGGTCTATGGCAGCAGTTTACTAAACTGTTGTATCGAAAGGTACCGTGGGTTCGAATCCTACCACTTCCGCCATTGGGCATTGACAGATAGTCGGAATAAGTATATAATATAAGTTATTGTTGTAATCCCTTCGAAGAGAAGGAATCCAAGACGCGGGGGCAGTGCCCGCCAGGTCCACCAAAAGCATTACTCGCTAGGCTCATAGCCTAGGGCAACCATAAGAACCATATTGGAGAATGCTTTTGATGGGCCTGACACAGGATCGATTGGGTTAGATATCAGAGACGGCAACACGGTAGGCGATGACCGTTAATCAAGCAAAACTCGTAAATGCAAACGCAAATACAAACGGTGGTTTCAAGTTCAGCGGCAAGGGTGTAAAAATCTCTTCTGCTCGTCGTGAAGCTGTACTAGCCTAATAGCTAGACCTGAGGTAGTTATACCTTATTAACCAAAATAGCAGGACCCGCTTCGGCGGGTTTTCTTTTTGGACAACAAAAATACCAATTGATGCTATAGGAAAATACAATAAAAAAAACAACAACAAGATAATAGTAGACTTCTATAGCAAACACTGTTACAATAACGTATCAGTAGAAACACGCAGGAGTATGCACGATGATATGGTTTAAAAAACTAGTAGCCAGCTGGGCAAGGCAAGGTAGCAATTATGAAGAAGAAAGTTGCAAAGTGGTGCAGTGGGGCAGCAATAAGAAAAGCAACCAGAGTACCCTTGGTACTCGTGAATGTGAAGATATAGATATAGATGCCTTTGGTGAACCCGTGCGGTTTACACTAAGCAAGGCCAGCGGTGGATTTATAATCAGCACAAGACGCTACGATAACAAAACAGACAGGACCGTAGGTGACAATTATATCATAACCAACGATCAGGATCTTGGTACTGAGATTAGTAAAATTATCACACTAGAAGCACTAAAGTTCTAACAACACAACAACAAATAGGAAAAACAAAAATGAACCAAGGTAATACTGTCCCAAGTGTGACATTCAAAACACGAGTCCGTGATGACAGCATTGGCGGCGACAATCCATTCAAGTGGCAAGACTTGACCACAGACGAGATCTTTAAGAACCGTCGTGTTGTAGTATTCAGTTTGCCGGGAGCATTTACACCAACTTGCTCAACATTCCAAGTGCCAGGCTTTGAACAGCATCACGAAGAAATTTGCGCCAAGGGCGTAGACGACATTTACGTATTGAGTGTCAACGATACTTTTACCATGCGCAAATGGATGCTGGATCAAAAGGTTGAGAAACTAAAGTTTATCCCAGATGGCAACGGTGACTTTACTGAACCAATGGGCATGTTGGTTGACATGCGAGCAGTGGGCTTTGGTTCACGCAGTCGTCGTTATGCCATGGTTGTTGCCAACGGTGTGATTGAACAGATGTTTGTGGAGCCTGATTACTGTGCAACAGACCCAGATCCCTACGGAGTTTCAAGTCCCGAGTCTGTTATGGCATACTTGAATCAACACAGCAGTTGATTAACAGTGCCACAAGATAATTCATTTGGATCAGGCTTTGACAAAAACTGGGCTTTTGGCAAAGTTAGGACCTGGCATCTGCGTTGGGCACTGTGGCCTCAACGCTGCCACATAAGTGGAAAACTGTTGTGGTGTTGTCGTGCCTACTGTGGTTTATATCGGCTTAACTCAGTGCCTGGCCAGTTAATTTATTTCTGGGTTGGACAAGATGAGTTTATGATATGGCTACTGAAAAAGTAACTGCAACACAAACCCGCTTCGGCGGGTTTTCTTTTATGTGCGAAGCCTGGCCAATTTAAAAAAGCTGAACAGTTTGAACCACATCCAGCCAATATCAAATTCCCAGTATTTTCTACTGAGTTTTGGATTGGCAGGTTGGTGATGATGATTGTTGTGCAACTCTTCCCCGCCGATAACAATGCCCCACGGCACAATGTTGGTACTGTGATCTTTTGTGGTGTTGTTTCTATAACCCCACCAATGTCCTATTCCGTTGACAACACCAGCTGCCCAGAACGGAATCCAAATCATTTGTATTGCCCATATCACAGCACCAATCCAGCCAAACAGCCAGCAGTTGAACACAAACAACATACCAATGCCCAGTCTAGAGCAACCAGTATACACATTGCGTTCTATCCAGTCATTGGGAGTACCAGTGCCAAATGAATCAAGCATTGCCTTGTTTTTTGAAGCAGCATGATACAAAAGTGCTCCTTTGAACAGCACTTCTTTGATGCCATACACATGGGGCGAGTGTGGATCGCCATCTCTGTCAGTGACACTGTGATGTTTTCTATGTATGGCAACCCATTGTTTGGTTACCATGCCTGTGGTAAGCCATAACCAACAGCGCATAAAGTGATACAACACAAAGTGAAATTCCAGTCCCTTGTGTGCTTGGCTTCTGTGTAAAAATAGTGTAACGCATATTATGGTGATGTGTGTCATCGCCAATGTGTATATTGTTTCATTCATCAATTATTTATAACATAAATTTTGTGCAAGGTTGCGCTTACGCAGGCAGTTTTTTTGTTGACAACATTGCAGTTGTATTGTATAATATATATAATAACAAGCGAGTGTGATGGAACGGTATACATAAGGCGCTTAAAACGCCTCGCCAAAATGGCTTGTGGGTTCGAATCCCACCACTTGCACCACCTAATAACATTAGCATTGGTTTTACGATTGCTAAATAGATTGTAGAAAGTTTTAGTCGCCGCTTTAGCTCATTTGGTAGAGCAACGCACTTGTAATGCGTAGGTGGTCAGTTCAAATCCGACAAGCGGCACCATTGGATTCTACATGTACATCAAGATTAAAACATATCCAATTCTAGCAACGCCTATCAAGTCTATAAGCGGGATTCGTAAAATGGCATTACCTCAGTTTTCCAAACTGAAGTCAGCAGTTCGATTCTGCTATCCCGCTCCAAAAAATAAAATAAATTTAACATGAACTACGCCGACACCTTTGGAGTATATCGAGTAGGCGATCTTAATTTTTATAGCAAAATAGAAGCTATAGAAATGCATACCAAGACAGGCACACACCCTTATTGGGATTTTAATGAAGCAGTCTATAGAAGTTACGATTGGACTGTTGAACCAACTGCCGACATTTCAGAACTTTATCGACAACGTGCACAACAATTGCGTGACAAATACGACTATTTGGTTTTATGGTATAGCAGCGGCGCTGATAGCGATAATGTTTTGCGCTCGTTTCTTGACAACGATATTTTAATTGACGAAGTAGCATCATTTGTAAATTTTGAGGGCAACGGAGATAAAGATGACTATTATCTCAATGGCGAAGTTTATAACATTGCTGCTAAAAATATTGAAAAATATCAAGAAACATATCCAGATCTTAAACATCGGTTAGTTGACATGTGTCAACCCATGATAGATTTTTTCTCCAAAGACTCAACCAAGTTTGACTGGAAGTATTCGATGAATACTGTTTTTAATCCGGGTGCTACAATTAGAGGACAACTGTCTCGAACAGTGACTGATTGGAAAAGAATCATTGACTCCGGTAAAAAAGTAGGGTTTATCTGGGGCACCGACAAACCTATGTTAAATATAGTTGACGGGAAATATTGTTTTCAGTTTTTAGATATTGTTAGTAATGCAGTTAATCCTCTGTGGCAGACATCTGCCAAACCTGGCGAATTTAACGAGTTTTTTTACTGGACTCCTGATATGCCTGAAATTGTGATCAAGCAGAGCCACATAGTTAAAAAATATTTACAATCATCCAACTCAAATTCTATGTATATGACTGCAGAAAAAACTGGGTTGGCATTTTTGATTCAAGATGAAAAAAAGTGGTGGATCTCTACTTTTGGTGTTAACTCTTTAATTTACCCAACATACAACTTTAATTTGCTCAATGAGTTCAAACCCACGTCCACGTTTTATTCGCCAAGAGACAATTGGTTTTTTAAAATGAACAACTCTGACATAGCCTATAATACCTGGCAAATGAGTTTAGAAGATTTATGGAAAAGTATGCCTGATTACTGGAAAAATGATCCAGCTGATCCAAAAAAAGCATTCAAACACTGCTTGTCTGATCCGTATTTTATTGAATAACCGAAAGAAAACATGAAAAAATTATTAACATTGATTGCATCAACTGTATTCAGCTTTGGTGTCGCGGCAGAAACTATAAAATTAATTGTGCCATTTTCAGCAGGGTCTACAATTGATACTGTTGCCCGAATGCTGAGTAAACCGTTGTCGGAAAAATTAAATGCACAAGTGGTTGTGGAAAATAAACCCGGCGCTGGTGGCGATATTGCCAATAGATTTGTAGCCACTGCTGACAAGACTTCAATTACACTATTGATCAACAGTGCCGGACTTGCAGCCAACACTGCATTTGTAAGTCCACAGTACGAGTTGAATGACTTGATTCCGCTGGTCAATCTTGGCAGTGCCCCAGTGGTTTTTGTTGCTTCTAAAAATTCAAAATCAAACGTTAAGAATTTCCAAGACTACCAGAAGCAAGATACGTTGACTTACGGGTCCAGCGGAGTTAATTCTCTTACTTTTATGTTTGGCGAATTAGTCAAAGGTGAAACTAAAAAGAATTTAATACACGTTCCATACAAAGGTGTTAACCAGAGCTTGCCTGACTTGATAAGCGGTGTGTTAGACAGTTCATTCTTGTTTTACTCAACTGCACTTATCTATATAAATGACAACAAAGTTTATCCAATCGGAGTAACTTCGTCGGAACGTTTGCCACTGTTGCCATCTGTACCTACATTGACCGAACTTGGAGTCAATGGCGTTGGCACTATCGATCCATGGTTTAGCGTTTTTTCAAACAACACAGAACAAACTGAAAATCTCGATCGAGTCAAACAAGCACTGTACGAACTGGCAAAAGATGAAGATGTCAGAAAACAACTAACAAGGTTAGGACTAATTGCTCCTAAAACTTACAAATTATCACGTACATTTTTAATAGAAGAAAATAAAAAGTACCAAATCTTTATTGAAAAATTTCAGTTAAAATAATAAATTACTACTTTAGTACTACATTTTAAACTCGCTCCGGCGGGTTTTTTTTGGTTGACTCATAATTCCCAATTTGCTATAATATACACATAAACAAACAAGCACCGGGAGAACACAATGACTATTACACGATCTATGATGATTACAAGTTTGCACTATGCACTAGACGTGGACCACTATAAGTTGGCAATGCGTAGTACAGAAGAACTGTTGGATTTATACAACAAATACTGCACTCAGTAGTTGACCCAAAATAGCCATTTTGCTATAATATACACATAGACAGCAAAACAGGAGTAAGAAATGACTACAGATATTAATGTTCTCGCCGACGCCACAGTTAAGCAGGCAGTGGTAGAAGCTACTCGTGCAACACAAAACTATCTTGCCCAACACGGCGAAGGTGCTTGCGGCTTTAGTTGGGTTGACATCTACGGTGTACGTTCCAACAGTGCACTGGGCAAGGCTCTGATTGCAAACGGATTCCGCAAGGACTCTTACGATAGGTCACTAAAGTTTTGGAGCCCTGACAAAACCACAACCCAAAGTGTTGATGCCAAAGAAGCAGGTGCTCGAGCATTTGTCACAGTGATGCGCAACACGTTTAGCGACCTAAAAATTTATGCTGGCTCGAGACTAGACTAATAATAAAAAAATTGTTATAATAAACACATACACACCACTAACAAGGAAACATAATGTCAGAAACCCGCACAGTCAATTCTACACAGGCCCGCAAGAGTATACTTTGCGCATTCAAAGTCCAACGTCCGATCTTCCTTTGGGGTCCTCCGGGCATTGGCAAGAGTGAATTGGTTGAAGACATCACCAAAGAGCTTGGCGGCATCATGTTTGATTGCCGGTTGGGACAGATGGAGCCAACAGACATTCGTGGCATTCCGTTTTACAACAAAGAAATTGGCAAGATGGACTGGGCTCCGCCAATTGACTTGCCAGATGAAGAAACTGCAAGCCAGTATCCTGTTGTGGTATTGTTTTTGGACGAGCTCAACAGTGCAGCACCCAGTGTGCAATCAGCAGCCTATCAGTTGATTTTGAACCGTCGTGTTGGCAAGTATCGACTGCCCAAGAACGTTGTGTTGATAGCCGCAGGCAATCGTGAAAGCGACAAGGGTGTAACTTATCGTATGCCCACACCACTGGCAAACCGTTTCATTCACCAAGAAATGACAGTGAATTTTGCATCGTATCAAGTATGGGCAGTTCAAAACAAAATCCATCAAGATGTTGTGGGTTATTTGAGTTTTGCCAAACAAGACTTGTATGATTTTGATTCAAAGTCAAGCTCTCGTGCATTTGCCACGCCGCGCACATGGACTTTTGTCAGCGAGTTGTTGCAGAACGACGACGGTGATGACGAAACACTGACCAATTTGATTGCCGGCACAGTTGGCGAAGGACTTGCTGTCAAATTTATGGCTCATCGCAAGATTAGTTCACGACTGCCCAAGCCGGAAGATATATTGTCAGGCAAAGTACACGAGATGGAGATCAAAGAAATCAGTGCCATGTATAGTTTGGTTATCAGTATGTGCTACGAACTCAAAGATGCAGTGGCCCGTAAGATTCCCGACAAAGAGTTCAACGCCATGGCAGACAATTTCTTTGGCTACATGATGAAGAACTTTGAAACTGAATTGGTAGTGATGGGTGCCAGAATTGCGTTGACCACATATGCCCTTCCGTTCCAACCTACCAAGTTGAAGAACTTTGATCAGTTCCATCAAAAGTACGGCAAATACATTTTGCAAGCAAGTGCCTAAACAGAATGAAATACAGCATACACAAGGCAGTACTAGAAGGCTTTGAGTATGGTATTGCAATAGACTGTATGCTAGATTTCCATGCTGCCAGGCGCTGGTTGTTTGAAACATACGGTCATTCTGAGAACACTGCCAGTCCTTACTGGACACTGGGCGAAAGTATAAAACAGCACTGGAGTTGGGCAATAGCATATCAAAACTACGCAATATTTCTCAGAGGTGATGGTGAACTTGGGTGGTTTAAACTGAGATTTGGAGCCTGAAATGGGATTTGTGGTTTATTCAAAAAGAGACGGCGAGCTGTTGCGTTACTATGACTCTGAGTCGGCTGCACAGTCACAAGTTACTGCACACAATCGCAAGGCCATTATCAATGCACTAAAAGGCCTAGATAGAAGTGTCAGTGAGTGGAGTATGTGCAAGTGGAACGAGTTTGAGCAGGTATTTGCCGAACATTATGCCAACAACAAGTGCTATTTTCTACAAAGATCCAGCTGGAGATGATCAGTAGTTGACCAATAATACACAATCCGCTATAATATATATATATACAGCAACAAAGGAACAACATGAGCAAAGTAGGCACCACAGCAGATTCTAAAGAAAGCAACAAGTTCAAAGATCTTGTTGGGCCAATGGACCCCAAACTGGATCGCGAAGTTCGTGAGATCCTGACCACTGCTCGTGTTGGATTGTTGCTCAAGGCCAGTTTCTTTGGCAATTTGGCCACTCGCCTTACACTTACCAATGCTGATGAATGGTGCCCTACTGCGGCAACTGACGGACGTAAGTTTTATTACAACAGCCGCTTTATAAAAATGCTCAAGCCCAAGGAAGTTGAATTCTTGTTTGCACACGAAGTACTCCACTGTGTGTACGATCACTTTGGACGGCGTGGCGATCGTGACCCGCAATTGTTCAACATTGCCGGCGACTACTGCGTAAATGCCGACTTGAAAAAACACGGTGTAGGCGAATTCATCACTTCAGTTCCTTGCTTGTACAACAAGAAGTATGAAGGTATGAATACAGAACAAGTGTATGATTTGCTGTACGAGAACGCTGAAAAGATTGACATTAGTAAATTAATTGATCAAATGATCGACGAGCACTTGGACGGTGAAGGTGATGGCGAAGGCAGCGGTGACAACGAAAAACAAGGCAAAGGTCGTCCTAAATTGAGTGCCGAAGAACGTCAGCAAATCAAAGACGAAATCAAAGAAGCAATGATATCAGCTGCCGCGGCTGATGCAGATGGTGCAGGCAAGTTGCCAGCAGGTGTACGGCGTATTTTGCAAGAACTTACCGAGCCAAAGATGGACTGGCGAGAACTGTTGCGTATGCAATTGGAGAGCACTATCAAAAGTGATTACACTTGGATGCGCACCAGCCGTAAAGGTTGGGATATGGATGCAGTCATGCCGGGCATGAAACTGGATCCAATGATTGATATTGCATTGTTTATTGACACGTCTGGCTCTATGCAAGACAGCATGCTGAAAGATATTTTAAGCGAAACAGCAGGCATTATGGAATCGTTCCCTGCATACAGAATCCATGTTGCAGCATTTGATACCAAAGTGCACAATCCTGTGCAATACGACTCTGAGAATTTAGAAGACATCACAGAATACAGAATTGACGGTGGTGGTGGCACAGACTTTACATGTGTGTTTGATTATTTAAAGCGTGAAGAAATTGAGCCCACGCGGTTGATTGTGTTCACTGACGGATACCCTTACGGTAGTTGGGGCGATGAAAACTATGCCGACACAGTTTGGATATTGCACGGAACTACCAGTATTGTCCCGCCGTGGGGGCAACATGCATACTACGAAGAAGCAACAGCGTGAACCAGTAGATTGCAACGTTAAAAGATTGTGCCGGAGTTGAATGATGAAAATTTATATAGATACAGAATTTAACGAGTTCAAAGGCGAGCTTATCAGTATGGCACTGGTTGGTGAAGATGGCAACGAGTTCTACGAAGTGTTGCACTGTGCTGATCCAAAAGATTGGGTCG
>Ga0209702_10005128_pt1 | contig 18217 bp, 14 predicted proteins | sample FRY01_FD_187210 | JGI IMG/M metagenome (GOLD analysis project Ga0209702, IMG submission 187210) | Freshwater microbial communities from Lake Fryxell liftoff mats and glacier meltwater in Antarctica - FRY-01 (SPAdes) (version 2) | ecosystem: Environmental > Aquatic > Freshwater > Ice > Glacier...
CAACCCCCTCACCTGGAGAATCATCGTGCCAAGTAAAGTCAATGGTCAAATCATCTCGAGTCAGCACTGGATTGTCGGACAGAGTGAGGTTATTAAAATACTCCCCCCTCCATACATTGGTTGGCGGTGTGGCCGTAGGGGATGAAGTCGGCGTGAAAGTGGGTGTACGAGTCGGTGTAAATGTATAGGTCGGCGTAGCGGTCGGTGTTGCCGTCGGGAATTTTGTACTGTTCACAGAAGAGGCAATATCATTAAACCCGATTAGATTGAAATCAGGATGATCTTGGCTGAAGGAGTAGGAAGCACCTCCATAATAGGTGTGCTCATAGAGGCTTACCCTATACTCACCGATGTAACTACCTACAAAGCGAATGGAAGAGACTTGGTCATTGAAGTCGATAATGTTGAAATCAGGATCATCGCTGGTGAAGGTGTAGCAACTTCCCATCCAGTAAGTGTGTTCATAAAGAATGATGCCGTCCAAATCTGGATTACAGCCTATTCGCGGATAAGCAGAATCAGTGGGTGTTACCCATACTAAATTACTTCCACCTTTAGTAAGCCTGGGTTGTAACAAACCCAGAATGGACAGGAAAAGCAAAATCGCTAATAGTGGCCAACGTTTTGAAGTTTTCATACAATCTTTCCGATCAGCAGGAATATTTCACTTCGCATCTATTCCGCCACCGACGGCAGAGGGACCCGCCCCTATACCTCACTTCTATCACTACCCACTGCGCTACCATTCTACCCATGTATCGAACCTGGATAAGCAATGCGGCACAGCCATCCTTCATCAAATCTTGGATGCTCACCCGATAGATGTCGCTGCTCCCGGGCATTGAGGAGAAGGGTTAAATTCACTTTGGGCACAGGCTCCATTCCAATTTCGGGTGGTGTATAGGAGGGGGAGAGATGGCCGCAGTTACCTCGGAAGACAGGGGAAAGGTTAGGCTGTAAGAGACGTCCATATCCTGCCAGAGTGAGACCAGGAAATAATTGGAGAAGTCGGCACGGTTGTGGGAGGCGTAGACGTCGTTATCCACATTTGTCGAAGTGACAATCAAGCGGCTTGGTTTGCTCATGCTATGGCTACCCTGATAGGCGAAAGCAGTGGAGATTGCATTGGGAGCAAGTATAGAACGTTGGCCGTTTGCCCCCTGCAGAACCTTCTGCCCTGTTAAAAAGAGCAGCAAAAGAAGCGCGTACATCCCAAACCATACAATCTGTCTGCGCATTACAGCTATCCTCTTTCTCTCAAAATTCTATCTCGACTGGGAAAAGAAACTGACTCCTGATACCCCTACCGCTCCACATCGGGCAGATAGAGGGAATGAACCGTCAGATCCAGATAGAAGAAATCACCCTTATTCGTCACTTTCGTGATATTCCCTACGCCATCCACCACCTGGGCGAACCATTCCACGGGTCCGCGAGCCGGAAAGCTGCCGACCCACTTGTCCATAGACCGGTCAAAATGCAGTTCCAGTGGTCGCCACTGACCGCCGCCGTCGGTCCACAGAACGATAACCCGTTCTACACCGGACGGGTCACTGGCTTCGATTTTCACCTGTGGCCCAGATGTCGAGGCTGATGCGGCGGTGACAGCAGGCCCCGCCGTGTCTTGTGAACCGGAGAAAGTCAACTCGAAGTCAAGGCTGGTGTAGAGCCGTTGTCGGGTATCTCCAGGATTGAACTGTCCCCAGTGGACGGCCAGCCGGTCACCAGCCGCGTTGATTTGGGCGGGCAAGATACTCTCCCAGCTACCGGCTATTTCGGCTGGAGTCTCCTGGATTTGGCGCGCTGACGCTTCATCTGCTCCTGCGCTGACAGTAACATAGATGGGTTTGAACTCTACTGTGTCGCTGTAGCTTCCCCCCAACCATAAGATATCTCTGGTTGGACCCTGGAAGCCCAGAGGAGTCTCGCGCAGGTCCAAATAGAACATCGGCTGGCTGGCCCGGTCCGGGGACCAGAATGCATGACCGTCCAGTTCGTAAAAAGTGCCTTCATCGCCCTGGGCCTGTACCTGCCAACGGTGATTTCCGGTCAAACGTAGCTGTAGTTGGGCAGCACCGAACCTTCCTCTTTGCGTCACAGGGCTGGTCAGTGGAGAAACCGATGGGAATTCATTCGCCGTCACGAGCCTTAAGGGCAAGCGATACATAGGAATACCAAAAAGAATCGCGTTATGCACCACTTTTGCGTCCAGATTGGGAATTGGCTCCGGGTCAGGAATCACCTCATACCAGTAGTGATTCTTGCCTGTGACCCAAGCTTCGCCGATGGTTGGATGGCCGCCGGCGAATATCTGCACCAGCAACCTCTCCATAAGCCTGCCAGCCAGGGCCACTTTGTGACCGTAAAAGAGCGCGTTGCCCGTGTAACCGATGTACAAAGCTCCCCTTCGGGTATAGGCCTCGGCCATGTCCAGAGGGGAGGGATTGGGTGACAATAGATTAAGCCCGCCGTGGCTGACGGCAGAGATGATCAGAGAGCGCTCAAAGTTACCCGCAGCATTGAGAATTTCGCTGTTCTCGACACGACTCACCCCATCGGGCATGAGCGCAGCCGAGTGGTCGCCCCGCAGATAGAGGAGATGAAAGTTTCTCTGCTGCTGCACCGCCAAATGGTGGGCAATATATTCAGGGACTCCCCATCCATTCCCCAGGAGAGAATCATCTACAGGAATCCCTATTGCATAACTGTTCTTCAGAAGTGAATGGGCCGCCTGCGCGCTGGTAAGGCGAGAAGCCGTCCCGACAAGAAAACCGTTGTCCAGGCGAATCTCATCTTTGGCGAGAAAGCGGTCAATCGCGGCCATAATATCAGCCGGAGTTTCAATCAGCCGTCCAATTGCCAGAGTTGGAAGATAGAGCGTAATATCCGCCATCGCCTGGCCGTGCTGGGCAGCATAGAAGTCGTCGGTAAAGGAGTAATTTTGGCGTAGCGCCTGACCGATAGCGCTCCCCTCCGAGACGAGAGGGTAGAGTTGCTCCTGCAGATGAGGGTAAGCTGCGAGGCCATCCCAGACCCGGCGCATTGGTATCACCCGATCATCGCCTACCAAAACTAGAAAGCGGATGGTTTCCCTGCTCTTGACTTCCTGCCAGATGAGCGTGCGGATGGCATCGGCTACCCGGTTGGCAGCCTCCACACTCTGGGTATTTGCGTCCCAGGCGGCATAGGCATATTGCACCGCCGGTGTGCGGTTAAGGTCAATAACCTGGCCTGGGGCATCGGGGTAGGCTGCCAACGCCTGGAGCTTCTGCACCATTGCCTCTGTCTCTGATTCCCCAAAGAAGCGGGTCATCCGATCCCGGTTGTAGAGGATGAGCGTCTGCGCCGCGCTGGTTGGCGTTGGGGTAGGAGTAGGAGTGACTGTTGGCGTCGGCGTGCTGGTGGGTGTGGGCGTGGATGTGGTGGGAACGGGCGTGGGCGTCTCGGTGGTGCGGGCGGCCGAGAGGCTATACTCTGTCCCTTGACCCGCGGCCTGACTGCCAAAGGCGCGCAGACGCAGGTAGTAGTTGCCGCTCTGGGCAAAACGCCAGAGGATACGGGAGGAGAGGCCGGGCTGGTAGTCGTCGTTGCTGAAGAGGAGGGTGCGTCCATCCACATCATAGAGATCCATCACCGGATCCGCGTCATCCCCGGCGCTGGTTGCGCGCAGATCGTAGACACCGGGCGTCTCCACGTAGAAGCGCGCCCAATCCGACTCATTGCCCGGACAGAAGTTGTGGAGTTGGGCTTTGCCATCAACCTCCAACTGTTTGTCCTGACCCAACTGGTTGTCCGGCTCGCTGGCGTCCCCCTCACAGGCTGGCGCGCCGGCGCTCACCCGTAGGGAGTAGGTAGCCAGGGGGCCACCCGTTTCGGGCTGATAGTGGCGCACCTTTAGATAGTAACGCCCGGCGGCCAGGTTGGCCTGCCAGATGCGGGAGCCTTTGCCGTTTCCGCTGTCGTCGTCGCAGGCAAGGGGCTGGGCAGACCCGTTGCCGCGCAGGTCCGGGTAGAGGCACAGATATGTATCCGCCGATTGGTCAAGCTCGTAGGTCTCGATGCGGTAGGGGCCTCCGGTGGCGGCAAAGTAGAACCAGTCCTGATCGCCGGGTGCATCCAGAGTGAAGCCAAAGGAAAGACCGTTGGAAGCGAGAAGTCGCGCCTCCTCCGGTCGATCATTTGGCTCCCCCACGCCGTTGCCAGACCCGGATTGAGTCAGATGCAGATCGTAGCCGCTTTGCAGCCCCGGCTGGCCGCCCGCTCCATTGCTCACCTTCACAAAAACAGGAGCAGTGGAGGCGGCGTCCCAACTCAGGCTACCCTGAGGCCCGGAGGTGAGCAGCGGCTCTCCGTTGCATCCGTTGTAGAGTTGGAGGACGGGCTGGCTCTTGGCCTCCCAATTGGCTGTGTTGAGGGTATAGCTATGTCCTCCGACGGCGGAGAGGCGCAGCCAATCTTCGTCGCCAGCCTCGCAGAAACTGTGGCGCTGGGCAGGTGCGTTGGCCGCCATCTCCCGGGCCGATGGACAGAGATTGTCGGGTTCGTAGATGTCGGCGCTGCAGCGGGCTGTGACGGAGAGCCGGTAGCCCGTATCTCCCACCGGGTGGGTGTTGCTGTAGTGGCGGATTTGCAGGTAGACTGGACCGCTTTCGGCAACCGGATAGTTGATCGTCACAAAGGGAGAGAGAGCGGCGTCTGCCTTCTGGCTGGGTGCGCCTCCACAGCTATCATAAGGCATGACGAGCAGGTCCACATCGCTGCCCAGATTGTCGGCCACAATGCGGTAGTCAACCCCCGCCTCCCCCTGAAAGTAGACCCAATCTGCATCGCCCGACGGACAGAGATTGTGGTTGTAGGTGGTCCCATCCGTCACTGTCAGAGACGCAGCGCTGCACGCGTTATCGCCGCCGTCGCTCTCGAAAGCATCCACAACACAGCTTTGGGCATCACCCACCTGAAAGGTCCACCCCCGCAGGTTGTTGGTCTCGTAGCACTCCGGGGTCACTTCGTCCGCTTTGTCCACCCAGACGTAGATGGTATGAAGGCCCGGCTGGTTGAAAGAGTAGCGCCCTCCCTCGGTCCACGAGCCTGATTTGCCAGGCAACAGGCCCAGCAGCCGGGTATGTTTGGTGGCCGGTGTATCGATGGTCGGAGGCTGGGTGGCTGGATCAATGTACCAATGGATGGAAAAAGCGCCCGCAGTGGCGTCGCCCTGATTGGTTGCAATGAACGTGGCGTCAAAAGTTTGCCCCAATACAGGCGGATTAGGGTTAATCACCAAATCAGGCACAAGATCAGCGCAGGCGGCAGATGCTCCGCTCGCGACGGGTTGGATGGAGAGTGGTAACGCTGGCGACGCGAAAAGTAGCAGCAGCACTGCCAAAACTCCTGCAATTCTTGAAGTGCGCATGGCTTGCTCCTCATATCCTGTGATGCGAAAAGAATCGTATGTCTACGGCTGAATCGTTGGGGTCGGTACGGGACTGTTGTCACCGCCACCGCTACCTGCCACGTGAAAACTGATAGGCGTGGGAATCTTCTCCTCATTGCCACGGCGTACTACAACTGTCCATTGGTAATCTCCAGGCTCCAGTGCCTTGATGTCTAAGTCATAGCCTGTACCTTCGACTTTCACCTGGACAATTTTCCATTTGGTGACCGTATCCCCTTGCATACGATCCAGAGAAAGAATGCACTCCACGCCATTACTACAGACACTCCCTCCCTGCCAGCGAAATGGGATGGTGGATGAGTCGGTGACAAACCGCTGATTGCTTTTCGGTTCGATGAGGGTGGGCGGTGTCAGCACAGAGGGTGTGGGTGTGTTCGTCGGGTGCGGTGTCACCGGCCGCGGCGTGAATGTCGGCTTTGCCGTGTCCACAGGTGGTATTGGGGACGCCGACGGAGTGACAGTAGGCCATGCAGTGGGCGTCGCTGTCGGCGTGACCGTGGCGGTTGGGGTGGCAGTTGCAATCGGGGCTGACTCATCAAACTGCTCAATCAGAACGCGTACTTCATCCGGTAGAACAAATGCGGTCAATCCAGTGACACAATAATACGCTACATTTCTCACTAGTTTTGGCCCTTCGTTCTCGAAACGCACTTCCTTGGGAAGGCGTAGTAATTGGTCATGTGACACATCACGCAGGCGGCCTTCGAATGCATAGAGAGCTTCAATCAGTGCCGCTTCTCTCGTGAATATCTGAACATCAACTCCTTGCTCGTCCGCTTCTGATGCCAGTTTGCACATTTCCTTAAGGCCGATCTGTTTGGCACTGTAAGTGCGCCAATCCTCTTCGGTGATGAAAAATTCTGCGGAGATGCAAATATCACCCAGGTTCGTTCCAGTCGTGTAAATTGGCGACCCAACCAGCCAGATACGCCCCAAGAGACGGGTCCAAATCTCATCTTCGACCAGCGCAAAGTTGCGAACCAGCGATGCAGCCCCGATTTCTTCCCCGTAGAGCATTATCGCTGCTTGACGTTCAGCCCCTTTAAACAATTCTGTTTCGACCACTTCTCGCGCCTTGCCAAAAGATGACTTACAGAGAGAAGCAGAAACCCGGCGACGTTCGGCCAGGGGAACGGTCGTCGCCTCAGCTACCACACTTGTACCCTCTGTTTGCGACTCGGCTATGGGAGCCACTGTCGGCTCAACAATCACTTCTGTCGTGGCTGGTTGCGGCCCGGTCAATGCTTCCCCTATGACCGTTGGCGGCGCTGGTTCCGGGGGCGCGACACAGCCCCCCAGCAGAGCGAAGAGCAGCACAGGCAGCCAGAGCAGGCGGATATTTTTCTGGAGCGCGCGGATTGTGAATGACATAAGGTTGTTCAACTCCTCTGTTGTGTCCCAAAATTGACCGGTCAATTCGTCTCGCCTTCTTCTGTACATCGACTTCAATTATCTGTTTCGATCACTTCGAACGTCGCGGATAGACAAACCTCACTCAGATTCTTTCCGGCAACCAAATCCAATCCGCTGGTGCGACGAACCTGCGCGCCCCCAAAGTAGTCGCGTGCCTGCTGTTCAGTTTTCGCCGATAGAAATTCCGTGAGTTCTTCTAGCGACGGGTGCTCGACAGCCAACGCGCACACGCCTTGTACTGTGTAGGGAGAACGCATCGCTTCTGAGGGGACAAGGCTCGTTGCTTCCGGCAAGAGAAAATATACTGTCCATATCCCCGTGGCAAGGGCCAGAAGCCACAACTGCCAGCAACGGCTCATTTGTAGTTGGGGCCAGAGTGTAGACCATTTGGGTCTAGGGCGAACGCGGATGGCAAAAAACGCCATGAGCAGCGCTATGAATCCGAACAGCACTTGTAGATATTGGACAGCAGCCGGGTTAGTGGCGAGAAGCCGATAGGTCAACGCAATGAGACCACTGGCGACGAGCACGAGGAGTGCCATCAGGAGAAACCCCGGTAACCGACTGCCACCAGCGAACGTTCTTCTCCACCTGTTCCACAAAACTTGCATTGTTCCTTCCCCTTTCGTCTACGGCTTCTCCGCCCCCAGCGCCGGCGCGATCTCCACCGTGGCCTGACCGGACACTTCGTCGTATGCCTCGCGGAGGATGCGCACCCCCACCAGCCAGGCGCTGACCTCTCGGCGTATTTCGTCGCTGGTCACCTGATTGTTTTCCACAATTGTAACCGCCTCGATATCTTCCCCCGCCAGCCAGACGGCCAAGTTGCGCTTGGCGTCCATCTGCGCGGCCAGCAGTGCGGACTGTCGTCGCTGGGCCAGATTGGTCATACTCTGGGGTGGGAAGCCCACGCCCTGGATGGTGACTTGGAAGTTATCAGCAGGTGCAGGCGCAACAGCCGCGGGGGTGGCGGTAGGCTCGGCAGCCGGAACGGGCAGCGCCGGTGTATCCGTCGCCGTAGCTGCTCCGTCGCCACAGTCGAGCATCTCCTTCTTCACAATCTCCGTATTGATGGCCTTGCGGTAGCGATAGCCAACCGGCTTCTCTTCTCGTCCGTTGCTGACCAGAATCGTGCCCGGCTCCCAGACTTCACTCCAGCGGATTGTGTAAGACATCCACTCGCCGGACTGGGCGGGGAGTTGCCAGCCGTTGCCTACCTCCTGGGTGACCTCGTAAGTCTTGCCGTATTTGCCCTGAAGTTCAGCACCCAATTCTGCGTCAAATTTGACTAAAAATTCTGCCCCTGCGCCAATGCTGCCCTCCAGCTCAGCACCCACCTCCCACTGCACCGATTCGGCAGTGGCCAGCGAACGCTGGGGCGTCATATAGATCACACCGCCCCCCAGCCCACAGTTGTAGACCCGTTCCGGCGTCTCGCCGATGACCACTTCGTCGGGCGGGGAGGCAGTCAGAGAATCGGTTACTACTTGCCAGTCATCCGGGGTACAGGCTAGGAGCAGCAGAGCGGCGAAAACAAAGATAAAAAATCGAATCTGCATCGGTGTTCTCCTATTCTTGAGACGCAATCGCGTCAACACGGAAGCCCCAGCCTTGACGGTCATAGGTATTCTTAAACTTGAGTTTCACAACGCGACCCGGTATGTAGTCAGACCAGAAATTACTAGCCAGGGACTCACTCAGAAAAGTTTGAATGACCGTATCATTGGCATCAAGAATCTCCAGTGAAACATTTCTGTTAGCCAGAGCAATCCAATCAAAGTGAATCTTGCTGGACACTGCATTCGGGTCTGGATTAGTGATTGTCCAAGTCTTTTCGCAGTTCCGGCAGTGTGGGTGGTCGCTTTGCGCAATACCTGGATTGTGAACTGAGGTGACAATCTTATCAACACGGAAGCCCCAGCCTTGGCGGTCATAGGTATTCTTAAACCTGAGTTTCACAACGCGACCCGGTATGTAGTCAGACCAGAAATTACTAGCCAGGGACTCACTCAGAAAAGTTTGAATGACCGTATCATTGGCATCAAGAATCTCCAGTGAAACATTTCTGTTAGCCAGCTCAAGCCTATCAAAGTGAATCTTGCTGGACAACGCAGTGGGATCAGGATTGGTGATCGTCCATATCTTCTCGCAATTCTTACAGTGCGGATGATCGCTGTCAGTCAGCGCAGAATTTGTTGGACGATTCTCTGCTCCATCAGGCACTCCTGTGGCAACCGCCGCCACGTTATACCCCCACATCCGTCCGGACCCGTCCGTCACCAGCCGCACCTGAATCGCGCTCCCCGGCACCCCATTGGACGTGAACCCGTCGGGATAACTGCCGGTTATCCACTGATAGGGAGTGCCGTCGGTATCTTCGATGACGATATAATCCACCCCATCTTCCAGTTCGATGCGGTCGAACTGTACCCGTGTACCTTCCGGGTTGGCGTCGTTGTTGAGCAGCAGCACCGCCTCGTTGTAGTTGTTCGGATAGGGATGCGCGCTGCGGGCCACAGTCGTGTACTCCACCGGCGACATCGCGTCGATACCCAATCCCCAGGCCTGATCCGCGCTGTCGCTGATCAGCCGCACATACACGCCTACACCGGGCAGAATCTCCGTCCACAAGCCGTCGGGATAGCTCTCCCAGATTTCTTGCAGCAGACCGCCATCCGGGTCGGTGATCTGGATGGAATCCACCCCCGGCTCCAGTTCGATACGGCTGAAGTGGAGTTGCATCGCGCTGGCCCCGCTGCTGTTGTTGATGTACCAGGACTGCTCGCCGCCGTTGGGATAGGGATGTTCGCTCTCCACCGCATCGATGGCGACCACTTCGCCCAATGCACTTGTCGTGCTGGCGCCAGATGCACTGCTGGCCTGCGTAGCCGCTGTGCCTTTGGCTGCTGTTGTGGAAGATTTGGCTGGGGTTGCCTCCTCAAAGGGCGTCAAAAAGGCCAAAATCTCAATCGGGACAACCGTCCCTTCTGCGGTGACACAGAAAGTATCGGTCTCCGCCACAAAGCCGCTGTCCAGATACTTGACCCGCTGGATCAGACGCAGGACACTCTCCCGCTCGGCATCCTTCAGTTTGCTGTCATAGTCCACCAGCATCTGGGCCAGCACTTCCTCGCGCGCGAAATCTTGAAGAGCGGCGGCACTCAGTTTGGCATCGCTGACGCAATGGCGCTTCTCCAATGTTACCGGCTCGAACTGGGCCCGGTCCTCGTCGGTGACGTAAGCGACAATCGTCACGCAGACCTGGGCCAGATCGTTGCCGTTGCGGTATTCCGCATCCCCTTCGATGCGCACAAAACCCATAGACGACGTGCGAATCTGGTCATTGGTGACCACAAAATTCTCCACCGCGGTGGAGGCTGTGATCAGTTCGCCGAACAACTCACTGACCGCCAGCCGTTTGGCCTGGGCCAGAAGATCGGCCTTCAGATCGTCGATGGTGGCGTAGCCCAGGGCGTAGGTGCAGGCGGTCTTGACCACCCGGTCCACGGCCAGGGGCAGGGCCGGCGCGGACGCCAGTACCGGTCCCGGCACAAGCGAAGCCAGCAGGACAAGAATGAGAAAAATGGAGTGTTTCATTGATAGACCTTTCCTGTGATGTGCGGTTGGTGATTTCAATGGCTTGTTTTACTATTACTACTGAACAACAAAACAGGCATCCAACGAAAGGGAGTTGCGCATGTTAAGCGGCATTCAATTTGTCATCGATGAACGGGGCGAGAAAACCGCCGTTCAAATTAACCTCAAACAGTATGGCGATCTGTGGGAAGATTTCTATGATGCGCTCTTGGCCCAGGCCCGTGCCGTTGAACCGCGTGAAACCCTGGCAGAAGTCCGACCACTTCTCCCTGGATTGAAAAGGGTGTGTTCATTTTGAGTTGTGCCGAGGGGTGAGCATCCTCAGATGCGACTGGACGGCATCTGAGGATGCCTGCTCCTCCAACTGATTTTGAACACACCCGATTGAAATCCAGTCTCAAAGCCCAAGTCGGCTAAAGCCGACTGACCGACCCCCGCCCAGTCCACTTCAGTGGACTTCCGCTTTCAGACGGCAATTGATTGCCGGGGCAACCGCACAACACCCGACGCTCCCCGCTCCATTCGCGCTCTCCTCCCCTTCGTTGTCACCCCGCCGGTCGGACTGACAGTCCGACCTACGAAAAAATTCGATCCGCCTGACGGCGGATATTGGGCAACCACCTCACCCCCAACCCTCCCCTTCGACAAGCTCAGGACACCGCCCCGCTGCGGGGGAGGGAGCAGATGCCCCGTCAACAGTCCCTCCCCCACTGTGGGGGAGGTTAGGTGGGGGTGAAAACAGAGAAGAACAGAGAATCCAGAGGCCAGAGAATTCAGAGGCCAACTACCGGGGGGGGACGCCACCACCCACCACAACCCGAAACCCGAGGTAGTCGTCCCGGTAGTCTGGGTTGTTGCTGTTGCGGCGGTAGGCGCAGCGCGCATATGTGCTACTGCTGACATAGGACCCACCGCGCCACACCCTCCACTGACCGCCATCTGGCCCCGTTGGGTTTCTCTCCGGCGATTGGCTGTAATAGCTTTCCCCGTACCAGTCCGCCATCCACTCCCACACATTGCCCGCCATGTCCAGCGTGCCGTAGGGGCTGGCCCCGGTGGGGTAGCTGCCCACAGCCTTTGTCTCGCCCACCCCGCTGCCGTCAAAGTTGAGCAGGGCTGCGCCCGGTTCCCCATCCCCCCAGGGATAGGTGCGCAGATCGTCGCCCCGGCAGGCCTTCTCCCATTGGGCCTCCGTGGGCAGACTGCCCCCCACCCATTCGGTATACGTGACGGACTGGTTCCAATCCACATTCACCACCGGATGCTCGGCGTAGCGCACATCCTTCCACACCGCGTTGTCCGGCGCGGTGCAGACGCCGGCGCGCACACAGCGGGCGTATTGGCTGTTGGTCACCTCCGTGCGCATGATCCAGAAGGCGTCCAGGAAGATTTTATGTACCGGCTGTTCATTGGCCCCGCCGTCGCCGGAACCCATCGTAAACTCCCCCTCGGGCACGTAAACGTAGACCGCATCATCCACTGGGTTCACCCACAGATCGTAGACCTGGTGGGGCGCGGCCTGGGCTGTTTCCATGGCCGCCACCATCAGGGTCACTTCCGCTATCCGGGCCGTGTCGTCGTAGCTCTGCGACACAATCACCGCACCGCGCAGATGCCCCTCCACCACCTGGCGGATAACTTTTATCTCCACCTGCCCCTGGTTGACGATTGTCACGGCCTGGATGTCGGCCCCGTTGATCCACTCCACCAGCGCGGCTTTGGCGTCCAGTTCCGCAGCCTGCAACGCGCTGCGCTCCCGCTGGGCCGCGCCGTTGGCCCAACTGGCCGGGAAGCCGATACCCGATGCATAGACTTCGATGGCCTCGCCTGGGGCACGGGTGGGTGTCCGCGTTGGCAGCGGTGTCCGCGTTGGCAGCGGCGTCTGCGTTGGAATCTGCGTGCGGGTCGCTGTCGGGCTATCCGTCGCCGTTGCCGTGTGGGTGGCCGTGGTGGAAGGCGTGTGAGTAGGCCCCCGCGTTGGCGTCTGTGTCGCGGTGGGCGTACGGGTCGCAGTCGGGTTGTCCGTTGCCGTGGCGGTGTGAGTGACCGTTGGCGTGGCTGTCCCGGTGGCTGTCGGCGTGGACGTCTCCGTGGGCGGCAAGGGCGTCGGCGTCTCTGTGGGGGGCAGAGGTGTGGGCGTGGACGACGGCGTATCCGTGGCCGTCGGCGTCAGGGCCAGCCCCGCGCCCCGCAGCCGTTCCTGCACGTCTCGGTAGGTGGGGTCCGCGTCATAGACCTGCCGCAGATTCTCGTAGGCCGTCCACCAGTCGCCGATGTTGGCCGCAGCCACGCCCCGTGCATAGGCGGCGGCGATGGCTTGCTGGGTGGCTGTGGGCGCGGCGGTGGATGTGGCCGCGTCCGCCAGGGCGTTGGCCGTCGCTTCGGCCTGCTCTGCCGCTGCCGTGGACTGGGCTTGCACCGCCTGCGTCGCCTGGGCCTGGGCGGTGGCAGTGAGGGCAAGCATCTGGGCTTGGGCGGCGGCAGCTGCCTCTTCCCGCTGGCTGTTGTAGACGAACCAGGCCAGCGCCAGCAGGACAAGCGCCACCACCGCTACGATGACCAGATTCGTCAGAGCAGAATTTCTGTTATCGTTGTGAACAGCCGTCGATGTGTTGTGGCTGTTCTGGACAGCGCCGCTGTTGTCTACCGTTTCCACGTGGCGATTGGGGCGCGGGGGTACAGATGGAGGGTCGTCTCCGCTTTCGGGTCGGTCATCCGGCGCGGCGGGTTGCGGGCGCGGCGCTTCGGGCCGTGGCAAGGGTTGCTTGCAGCGAGTACACTTCTGTGCGTTGTCTTGATTTTCCAGACCGCAGTTGGGACAGCTAATCATTTTCCCCTCCAATCCCTGGGCTGGTTGCCAGGGCTGTGAATAGACCAACTCATTGTCTCCACCCGTACCGTATGGTATGATAGCTCATAAGCAGAACGCAATTCGTTCACTCTCCGTACCGGGGAAGACCGATTACCAAAGAGAATCCTATGTCCACCCAAACTGTTACGATTGATCTGCCGGAAAGCCTTTACAACCAATTGCAGCAGGCGGCCGATGCCGTGCAGCGGTCGGTTTCCGATGTGGTACGCGAGCGGCTGCAACGCGAGACGCCCATCCTGCCTCTGCTGCCGCCGGATGTAGAGCGGGAATTGGCCGCCTTTGCCCACCTGTCGGATGATCTGTTGTGGCAGTTGGCCCGCACGACTCTCTCCCCGGCAGAACAGGACGAGTTGGCGGCCCTCAATCGCCAGGCCCAGGATACTGGCCTCTCTGTAACGGAAGAAGAGCGGCGGCAGGCGCTGCTGGGCCACTATCAGCGCGCAATGGTGCGTCGAGCCGAGGCTGCCCGGCAGTTGCAGGTGCGCGGACACGATATTTCCTCACTCTTTGTCTTTCCCCGGCATCCTTGACAAATGACCCCTTACATTGCGCATGAACTGCGGGAACGCGTTGCGCAAGAGGCCCAATACCGTTGCGGTTATTGCCTGACCCAATCGGCCGCTATGGGGATGCCGATGGAGATCGACCACTTGTATCCCCAGTCCTTGGGCGGCTCGTCCCAGGCAGAAAATCTTTGGCTTGCCTGCCCCCAATGCAATCGGAACAAAGGCGTCCATATCGATGGCCCTGACCCGATGAGTGGTCGCCGTGTGCCCCTGTTCAATCCCCGCATCCAACGCTGGCGTGATCATTTCGTCTGGCAACAGAACGGCCTCTACATTGCTGGTATCTCTCCCAGCGGACGAGCCACTGTAGCACTTCTGCGCATGAACAACGAATGGCTGCTGCACGGCCGCCAAGTCTGGATTCTGGCCGGGGTTCATCCGCCGTTGGATTGATGGATTACTTGCCCTACGCAATGGTAGCCCGCGGCCGTTACCCCTGCATGACAGCCATATCCTTGCTTGCTCCTGTTTGGGTGACGGTTGATATGTCTACCTGTGGGGCTATTGATAGACGATTGAAGCAGCGCATGTCGCATAGCCTGAACTATTATAACTATCATTGAAACTCATATCGACCGTATGCAGTTTATCGAGTACGAGTTGGCCGGGGCCAAACAAATTCATGTGCGATTGTGCACACTCTTGACAAGACTCAAGTTTGGCTAATTGAGAGCCATTCAAGCTACATTCACCAGAATCGGGTGAGTACGCGCTCAGCAGCCACGCTCCTTCCAGTACAACCAATTCACCGGGAATCTCAAATTGAAACTGGTCTGTCCCATCTGCTGTGATGCGATCCGCCATCAACACCAGACCCGTGGCGTCGGGATAACGGAAGTCGTAGTAGCCGACGTCTGTGTTGCGTGCGCCCACAACACCCATCATTTGGGTCAACACTTTTGCCAGTTGGGTCTGCATCTTTCCTGTGTCGATGCTATCGCTGGCCCAATCGACCATTTTCACGGCTGGCTCATTGCGCGGGTAATAGGCCACCAGCCAGCCGTCCACGTGGGTGTAGACGTGGACATCCCAGTTTTCGTCGTAGCCCGGCGAAGGCACGGAACCGATGAGATAGGTCTCATCTTCCGCTTCGATGCTGCGGTAGATGGACCGCACAGTGCTGAGTGTGATCTGTCGTCCCACATTGACATAGGCGGCAATGCCTGCCTCGTTTTCCAGAAAATTGGGCACGTCCTGGGCCTGAGCCACACTCAGCCAGGCCGGGCGGGACAGAGCGAGAGTGACTGCTCCGTTGTCTGCCACGGCGGCGCGGGGCGATAATTTATCTGCGGCGATGGGCCAGACAAAAACAACGGCGGCAATCAGCAGGGCTGCGATAATAAAATGAGTTCGGAAGCGCAACATTTGGTTTCTCCTCAAAGTGGAAATTGTTGGTGACGATTCAGGACTAATGCCGGATTTACTGCCCAATCTCCCCCAACACAGCCAGCAATTCATCAGGCAGGGGCACAAAGCGGAAGGCAAGATGGGATGCCGTGTAGGCCGAGCGGACACGCACTTGGGCCGTGCTGACCGTCTCCGCCAGTTCGGCGGGCGGTGGGCCAAAGAGAATCCACTGCAAAGCTTCGGTATAGGCGGCAAAGATGCGCGGGCCAGCGTCGTTGGGGATGGCGGCGGCCAGGGATGACTCGGCCATGGGGGCCGTCCAGCTACTGTCTGCCCCGCGCACAACAATGCGCGCAGATGGCTGACTCTTGGCCGGGATGGGTGTGTATACGCCCTTTGGCGTCGCCGTGGCCTGGGCTGCTGTCCGGGTGACGCGGGGCGTGGGCGTCGCTGTGCGTCTGGCCGTGGAGACAGACGCTGTCTGGGCGACTTCGACGCTTTCCAGCAGGGCCAGCACTTCAACCGGGATCACTTCGGCCTGGGCGGTGACGCAGTAGCTATCCGTCCCCGGCGCAAAGCCCGATTCGCTGTAGACCACCCGGCGCACCAGTTGCAGCAGCGTTTCCCGCTTCGTGTCGGCCAGCCTGCGGTCGTATTCGACAAGCATCTGCACCAGCACCTCCGCCTGCACGTGCCCGCGCAACTGGCTGACGGTCATAGACTGATCGGTCAGGCAGAGGCGCTTGTCCAGGGCCACCGGCTCGAAATTTTCCCGGTCGGAGGCTGTGGCATAGGCCGTAATACTGACACAGACCTCGGCCAGATTTGTGCCGTTGTAGTAACGCACGCTGCCCCGGATGCGCACAAAGCCGATGGACGAGGCCCGAATCTGGTCGCTGGTGACGACGAAATTCTCTACTGCGGTAGAGGCGACGATCAACTCTCCGAAGAGTTCGCCGACCGCCAGCCGCTTGGCGTTGAGCAGCAGGTCCGCCTTCAGTACGTCCGCGCCCGCGTAGCCGTAGGCCTGGGCGCAGTAGGTTTTGATGACATCCCCGTCGGCGGATGTGGGGGCGTTCTGTGGCGCGGCCGTCGCCTGGCCGGGCAAAAAGGTCAAGCAGAGTGCCAGCAGTAAAAACAGGTGTTTCTTCATTCGATTTCTCCTATCTCTTGGGTTGCTTCTGGAGTAGTGTCGTTGACATCATCACATCCCGCACATTTCAATTGTCAGAAGGCAGAACAACCCGAAATCCCACATAACTATAACGAGCGTCCGGGGTAAATCTGTTGCGACTGGCACAGTGCATATTCGATGCAAGATTCATGAACGCCCCACCCCGTCCTACACGACTTATGCCACTGGAGAGGCCAGTGGGATCGCTGCTCACCAGGCTGGAATAAGAACTGAAACCATACCAATCCGCGGTCCACTCCCATACGTTGCCCGCCATATCCAACACATTGTAAGGACTTGCGCCGCTGGGATAGCTACCAACAGCCGTTGTTGTATTGATGCTACTGCTGTTGAAATTGAGCAGGACGGCATTCGGCCCCTGATTGCCCCAGGGATAGGCCCGTCCATCGCTGCCGCGGCAGGCCTTTTCCCACTCAGCCTCGGTCGGCAAGCGGCCTCCTACCCACTTGGCATAGGCAGTGGCCTGTTCCCAATTCACATCGGTTACTGGATGTTTGGCATCGCGGCTCTGCCAGCTAGGATTGCCCGGTGCTGTGCAGACCCCTACTTTCACACAGCCCGCATACTCACTGTTGGTCACTTCGGTCTGCTTCATCCAGAAAGCACTGACGGAAATCGTCTTCATCGGTTGCTCATCGTTCGATCCCGTGTTGCTGCCCCGAATAAATTCGCCCTCTGGCACGTAAACATAAGCCGCGCTGTCCACCGGATTAATGCGGCTGCTGCCGGCAGGGGGTGGCGTCGGTGTCGGCGTTCGGCTTGGCGTGAATGTCGGCGTAGGAGTACGCGTCGGCGTAGGACTGACCGTCGGCGTGGGTGTGGGAATCGCCAGCAGGGCCATCACCTCTACGGGCAGAATGTAGCCTTGGGCCTGGACACAGTAGACGTCCGTATTCGTCAGGAATCCGTCCTGGGCATAGCTAACCTGGCGGAAGAGACGCAGGAGGGCCGAGCGTTCCACATCGGCCAGTTTACGGTCGTAGTCGATGAGCATCTCCAGCAGAGCCTCCTCCCGGGCCAACTGGCGCACTTCGTTAACCGACAATTCGGGCCGTTGGCGGCAGAGGGGGCTGCGGCTCACCAGCAGCACAGGGTCAAAGCGCGCCCGGTCCTCCACCGTCGTGTAGGCTTGCAGGGTGACACAGACATCGCCCAGACCGCTGCCGTTAGCGTAGCTCACCGCGCCTTCGCGCACAAAGCCGCTGGAAAGGCTGCGAATCTGGTCCTGGGTCACCACAAAATTCTCCACCTGGGTAAAGGCAGTGATCAGCTCCCCGGAGAGTTCGCTGATGGCCTGGCGTTTGGCCTCGGCCAGCACCACCGCCTGCAACTCTCCTAGCCGGTCATAGGCAAAGGCGGAAGCGCAGGCCGTTTTGGTCACCTGGCGGGCAATGGCCGCGGGGGGCGTGGGACCGCCTTCTTCCTGGGGAGTGGCCGTCGGCTCCTCTTGGGGTGTGGGCGTCGCCTGTTGTGCCAAGGCAAAGCCGGGTAGCAGGGCTACCGCAGCGAAAATGAAAAGAAGGAGTGCATAGCGCATCGTTGAGAATCTCCCGATGAATAATTCACAAAACCAGAACCCCCACCCAGCCTCCCCCGTACCGGGGGAGGAGCAGATGGTTCGTCAATTTTCCACCTGCACACCCCACACCACCTACGCAGCCAACAGTCCCTCCCCCGCCGCGGGGGAGGTTAGGAGGGGGTGCATTCCCAGAGATCAAAAGCCGGGGGGCAGAACAACCCGAAACCCCACATTGCGGCGCCGGTAGTCCGGGACG
>Ga0209702_10005130_pt1 | contig 18215 bp, 6 predicted proteins | sample FRY01_FD_187210 | JGI IMG/M metagenome (GOLD analysis project Ga0209702, IMG submission 187210) | Freshwater microbial communities from Lake Fryxell liftoff mats and glacier meltwater in Antarctica - FRY-01 (SPAdes) (version 2) | ecosystem: Environmental > Aquatic > Freshwater > Ice > Glacier...
TCAGAAAACACTGGAGGGTCGAGAACAACATCCACTGGCTCAAGGACGCCGTCATGAAAGAGGACCGCACTCGACAACGAAACCCCAATGCCGCTCAAGCCCTCGGCTTGCTGCGCACTGCCTTGCTCGCCCCAGTGCGCAAGGCCGGCCACCAGAGCCTCACCCATGCCACCGAGGACTTCGCCGCCAACAAGTGGGGCGCCATCCGAATCATTAACCATCAGCACCTGATTTAATCCGTCTTTCCCATCTGCGGAAACCCTGATCCGCCCTGTGGTCAGTGTCGAAATCGGCTTGACAGCCGGGCGGCCATCCGCCAAAATTTACATCTCATTGGAAATCAAAATTCCAGGACATAATCTACCATGTCTCACGCCACCAGCCGCCGTCGCTTTCTCGCCACCTCCGCCGCCGCCCTGGGTACACCGATGATCCTGCCGTCGCGGGTGCTGGGAAAAGACGGGGCGGTGGCCCCGGGCAGCAAAGTCCGCCTCGCCTGCATCGGCGTCGGGGGTATGGGCACGGGCAACATGCAGTCGTTCCTGAATGACGAACGCGTCCAGGTGGTGGCGGTGTGCGACGTGGATGCCAGCCACCGCGAGGCGGCCCGGAACCTGGCGGGGCTCAAGGAGGGCGACGCCTACCGCGATTTCCGCGACGTCCTGGCCCGCAAAGATGTCGATGCGGTGATGAACGCCACGCCGGATCACTGGCATGCCCTGATCGCCACGGCCGCCGCCGCCGCCGGCAAGGACCTTTATACCGAAAAGCCGCTGGCCGGCGGCATCGCGGACGGCCGCGCCATCTGCAAAGCGGTCGAGGCTCACCAGCGCGTGCTCCAGTGCGGGACCTGGCGGCGCTCGGTCCTGAAGACGCGCATGGCCTGCGAGTGGGTCCGCAACGGCTACATCGGCGACCTGCAGACGATCGAGATCGGCGTGCCCGGGAAATTTGCCATCTCCGGCGGCTTCAGCGGGCTGGAACCGGCCCAGGAAGTGCCGCCGCATCTGGATTATGACCTGTGGCTCGGCCCGGCGCCGCAGGCCGCCTACACCGCCGCCCGCTGCCACTTTAACTTCCGCTGGATCAACGACTACGCCCCGGGCTACATCACTGACTGGGGTGCGCATTTCCTCGATGTCGCCCAGTGGGGCGCGGGCAGGGACGACACCGCGGCCACCGAGGTTTCCGCCACCATGGTGACCCGGCGGGACAAGGGCATTTACGACGCGCCGGAAAGCTTCCGCATCGAATACCAATACCTGAAAGGACCGCGCATGGTCATGTTCAGCACCACCGACGAAACAAAATGGGGCGTGCGCTTCGTCGGGAGCGCCGGGTCGGTCTTCACCGAAAACGAACGCCTCGAGACCGACCCGCCCAGCCTGCGCACCGTGAAGCTCAAAGACGGCGACACCCGGCTGTTCGAATCGAAAGCCACCACCGGAATTTCATCGATGCCGTGCTCACCCGCGGCCGCACCGCGGCCCCGGCCCCGGTCGCCCAGCGGGCCGCCACGATGTGCCATCTCGGGGCGATTTCGGCCGCGCTCGGCCGGCCGGTCAAATACGACTCAGCCGCGGAAAACTTCGGCACCGACGAAGCGGCCAACGCCCTGCTGGCCCAGCCGCTGCGGGGGCCGTGGCGACTCGAGGCCTGAGGCGAGGAGCCCGCGCGGGCGGCGCCGCGTCATGAATCTCGCAAATCCCGCCACTCGACAATACGCGCACTGGACCTGCACCACCTTTATCAAGACAGTCCCACAGATTTTCAGGACGAGTGTTTTCGTTTATCGCAGCGCGTCGCGGAAGTCCGGCTGGCACAGGATTGCGGTGATTGTGCTGTGGGTGGTGGCATTGCTGCCGCTCATCGCCCGCGCCGAACCCGTAATGATCAGCGAGTTCATGGCCGCCAATCAGACCGGCATCGACGACGAGGACGGTGACGGCTCCGATTGGATTGAACTGCGCAACGTCTCTGCCGCGGCTGTGAATCTCGCGGGCTGGACGCTGACGGACAACGCCGCACTCCCGGCGCAATGGGCCTTCCCGGCCGTCAGCCTGCCGGCGGGCGGATACCTTGTCGTCTTCGCTTCGGGGAAAGACCGCGCCGTCGCGGGCAGCGAGCTGCATACGAACTTCGAGCTCTCCAGCGGCGGAGAGTACCTCGGCCTGTTTCCCCCGGCCAGCACGATCCCCGCCTCGCAGTTCGCCCCCGCCTTTCCGCCGCAGGTGACCGACATCTCCTATGGTTTGGGAATCGACGGGCAAAGCGTCACCCTGATTGCCGCCGACGCGCCATGCCAGGTCCGCGTGCCGGTGAATGGCCCACTCGACACATCCTGGACCTCCCCCGACTTTGTCCCTGCGGGCTGGACCACCGGCCAGTCCGGTGTCGGCTACGAACTCACCAGCGGAGGTTATGCCGGCATGATCCGGCTGCAGCCGCCCGCCATGTACGGCAACACGGCCTCGTGCCTGCTGCGGTTCCCGTTCACTCTCGATAACCCTGCCTCAGTGTCCGGGATGCGTCTGCGGCTGCACTATGATGATGGTTTCGTGATGTGGTTGAACGGGGAGCAGGTGGCCTCGCGCAATGCCCCGGCGACGCTCGCATGGAACTCCACTGCGACCGCGTCGAACTCAAATGCCAATGCGATCGCAGGCGAGCTATTCAACCTCTCCGACTTCCAGGACGATTTGAGGCCGGGGACCAACGTGCTCGCCATTCAAGGCATGAACCAGTCATCCGGCAACTTCGATTTCCTCATCGTGCCCGTGCTGGAGGCCACGAGTTCCACCAGCGCCACCAATCGGCCCGCATACTTTATCGAGCCGACGCCGGGGCAGGCAAACCAGGTGGGGGCAGCGGAACTCGGGCCCATCCTGCGCGAGGTGGGACATTCGCCGACAGTGCCCGTCGCCGGCGGGGACCTGTTCGTCACTGCGCGCGTGTCAGCGTCTTTCGCGCCGGTGGCCTCGGTGAACCTGACCTACCACGTGATGTTCGGCGCCGAAGTGATCGTGCCGATGCGCGATGACGGCGCGAGCGAGGACGGCGAGGCGGGCGACGGGGTGTACGGGGCGACGATCCCGTCAAGCGCCTTGGAGGCGGGCCAAATGGTGCGCTATTTCGTATCAGCCGAGGACACCGGGGCGCGGACGTTCCGCTGGCCGATGCACCTGAAACCACTTGAGTCGCCAAAGTACCTGGGCAGCGTCGTCCGCAATCCGGCCCTGACCAACCCGTTGCCGGTTTTCCATTGGTTCGTGCAGAATACTGGCGCGGCCGAGACCGCCACGGGCACCCGCTGCTCAGTCTTCTACCTCGGCGAATTTTACGACAACGTCTTCGTGCGCATCCGCGGCGCCAGCGCCCGGAGCTATGCGAAGAAGAGCTTCAAGTTCGACTTCAATCCCGGGCACCACTTCCGGTTCGATCCGGAGGAGCGCCGGGTCGAGGAGATCAACATCAATACGACATATACCGACAAGTCATACATCCGGACCCAACTGGCCTACGAGACCATCCAGGAGTCGGGCAGCCCCGGCTGCCGGGCCTTCAACCTGCGGATGCAGCGGAACAACGCCTTCTTCAGCGTGGCCATTTTCGTCGAGCAGGTGGACGAAGATTTCCTCATCCGCCAGGGGCTCGATCCCGAGGGGGCGCTCTACAAGCCCGGCCCGCCCTACGGCGTGTTCCGCTCGGCGGCCAGCACGGGCGCCCAGGCCTCCGGATGGGACAAGAAAACCCGTCACAACGAGAGCTTTGCCGACATCCAGGCGCTGGAAGACGGGCTGCGCCTGACCAACATCAACGACCGCACTCGCTTCCTGTTCGATAACGTCAACCTCCCGGCCCAGGTCAATTACATGGCCGCCAACATCGTCATCCAGGGCATCGATCGCATCGTGAGCAATTTTTACGCCTACCGCGATACCGAAGGCACCGGCGAATGGTTCATGCTCACCTGGGATGTTGATCTCACCTTCGGGCCGGTAGACCTGAACACCGACACCATCCGGGGCAACTCCGATGGAGCGCCCCACCACCTGAGCCACCCGCTCTGGGGCAGCAAAGAATTCCCCTACAACAATACCGTCTATAACCGCTTCCTCGACGCCATCATCAATACGCCGGCCACGCGCGCGATGTTCCTCCGCCGCCTGCGCTCCCTGAGCGACCAGTTCCTCGACCCCGCCCAGTCCTGCCTGGAGGAGCGGATGGATCAGCTCCTCGCGCCGATCGGGCCTGATGTGATCCTCGACCACAACAAATGGCGCGGCAACTCGCACTTCGCCTGGAGCGGTGCCACGGCCTACACGCCGATCCAATCCGTCAACCGCATCAAGAACGAGTATCTGGTCCAGCGCCGGACTCACCTGTTCAATACGCACGTCAATAACAGCACCGGGATCCCATCCTCCCAGCCCCCGGCGGCGCAGATCCGCTTCGCCGCTCTCGAAGTGACCCCCGCCTCCGGCAATCAAGCCGAGGAGTTCGTTCAGTTGCAGAACGACAATGCCTTCGCCGTGGATGTGTCAGGCTGGACGCTCAGCGGGGAGGTCGAGTACACCTTCGCCCCCGGCACGGTCATCCCGTCAGGCACCTCGCTCTACCTGTCCCCGAATGTGAGTGCCTTCCGCGCCCGCGCCACCGGCCCGCGAGGCGGGCAGAGCCTCCTCGTCCAGGGGAACTATCGTGGCCTGCTCTCGGCGCGCGGCGGCAACCTGGCGCTGCACGACACCGCGGGCCGACCGACAGGCACCCATACCTACGCCGGCACGCCCAGCCTCGTGCAGCAATTCTTGCGCCTCACCGAGATCATGTACCACCCCGAGGGCACCGGTGAGGCGGAATACATCGAGTTGCACAATGCGGGCACCAGCCCGCTCGATCTCACCGGTGTGCGCTTCATCGACGGCGTGGACTTCTCCTTCACCGGAGGGGCCCTGACCATGCTGACTCCGGGCGCCCGCGTGCTGGTGGTGAGAAACCCGGCCGCGATGGAGGCCCGCTATGGCGCAATCCCCAACATCGCGGGCACTTTCACCGGCCGCCTCGACAATGCGGGTGAGCGGCTGCGCCTCGTCGATGCTTCTGGAGAAGAAGTGTTCGACCTGCGGTTCGATTCCTCTTGGCATCCGGTCACCGACGGGCTCGGATTTTCACTCGTGGCGGCGAATGAGTCCTCGCTCCCCGCGGCCCAGGGCGACGCGTCCCAGTGGCGCCCCTCAACCGGAGGGCACGGCTCGCCCGGAGCCGGTGACCCTGCGCCGCCCGTCTTCCCGCAGGTGGTGATCAACGAGCTCCTGTCCCGCCCGATTTCTTCGCCCCCGTTGGGATTGGACAGCGTCGAACTCCTGAATCTCTCCGCCTCTCCCGCCGACATCAGCGGTTGGTTCCTCACCGACGATCTTTCAACACCGGCCAAATTCCGCATCCCCGACGGCACGGTCATCCCCGCAGGAGGCTTCGTTGTATTTACAGAGGCGGATTTCAACCCCGGCGGCGCCGGCTTTGCATTCGACTCCAGCGGCGACAATGCCTCCCTCGTTTCCGCCGACCTCGCCGGCGCCCTCACGGGTTACCTCCATGGTGTCAGATTCGGCGTTGCGGAGGCGGGAGTTACCTTCGGGCGCACCGTCGCCAGTGACGGTCGCGAACACTTTATCCCCCAGAGCGCCGCCACCCTCGGCTCCGCCAATGCCGTACCCCGGTCCGGCCCGATCATCATTTCTGAAATCCACTTCCATCCGCCTCCCCCCGCCAAACCATGGGTCACCGCACCGGTGGACGGGCTGGAATTCATCGAATTACTCAACATCTCCAACCAGCCCGTCCCGCTCTTCGATCCCGCCCACCCCGCCCATGCCTGGCGGCTCCGCGGTGACGCCGACTTCGATTTCCCGCCTGGCCTCACGCTGCCGGCCGGCGGCATCATGCTCCTGGTGAATTTCGATCCGGCCACGAATCCATCGGCCCTCGCCGCTTTCCGCGCCGCCTGGTCACCGCCCCCGACCGTGCTGATCGCCGGACCCTATGATGAATTCCTCGAGGACACCTCAGGCTGGGTGGAACTGCGGCGACCGGACAGGCCGGAGGGCGGCACCGCGGGCTACATCGCGGTGGACTCCGTCACCTATGGCAGCGCGCCACCCTGGCGTGACGCCGCCGGCACTGGCAACTCACTCCACCGCATCGCTCCCGCCGCCCCGGCCAGCGACCCGGCCCATTGGACCGCCTTCACCCCGACGGCAGGCCACCCCCTTTCTCCACCCCCGATGGATGCTTCACTTCTGGAAGGTGAGATACGGCTTTCATTCCCGTCTCTCGACGGCCTGCGTTACCAAATCCAGTCCAGCGCGACCCTCGCCCACTGGGAACCGACAGGCCCCGTCCTGACGGGAGACGGAACCATCAAATCGGTCTCCGCTACCATCACTACAAACAGCCGCTTCTATCGCCTTACCCTCGCTCCCTAACGCCATTCTCCATCCGTAAAAATCATCTCATCCACTATAAACAACACAACACCATGAAACTATACATGCCCAGACTAATGCCTGCACTGGCCCTGGCGGTGATCGCTTGGGCAGTTGCAGCAGTCAGTTCCGCGTCTCCCTATAACGATGCGGTGCTCGGGAGCGGTCCGAAGTATTATTGGACCTTCGATGAAGACGGCGTGGCAGATGCCCTCGAACAAGTCAGCGGCAACGAGGCCGACGTCTTCAGGCCCAGTGCCGAATCCGCGAAGGCCCCATCCACCTCAACCCCCGGCGGAATCAGCCTGGGCCAGGCGCTGGCGCTGGACAGGTCGCTGACCAGCGTGTGGGACACCGGCAACCTGTCCGGCCCGGCATTTACGGGCGCTTTCGCCTATGAAGTCTGGATCAATTCCGCCGATCCGGATCAATACAACTACATCCTGGGTTCGAACGCCGGCAACGGCTTCAACACCGCGTCCATCCTCCAGTACTCCAACTTCGCTCCCGATGCCGGAACCCCCCATATCTTTGTCTATCCAGCATGGCCAGGCGAAACGGCCACCGCGCTCCAGAGTGCTGGATGGCATCATTGGGTGTTTGTGAACAAACCAGCCGGAGGCGGCAGCGACGTTTACAAGAACGGCGTCTTTCTTGGGGCCTTCCAGGAAGGGCTTTCGATCAACGCCTTTCCGGCCACCGAGCTGCGGGCGGGTGGATGGAGCCCGACACCCCAGCCCGAGAATTTCACCGGCCTGATCGATGAGCTCGCCATCTACAATCTCGCTGGCCTGGACGCCGCCGGCTTGACGGCCAAAGGCCAGGAAATCGCCAATCATTACAACGCCGTCGCGGGCATTCCCACGATCGACACACAACCGGAGAGCCAATCAGTGAGCCCGGGCGCAAACGTCACGTTCACCGTCGTCGCCTCCGGGGGCGCCCTGACTTATCAGTGGGAGAAATTCGGCGCTGGCTGGGAATCCATCGCAGGAGCCGCCTCGGCTTCACTCGTGCTCAACGCGGTCACTGCAGCCAATGCCGGCCAGTATCGGGTGCGTGTCACCAACGCCGTGGGTCCGAACAACAGCCTGCCAGCGACACTCGATCTCATCCCCCCTCCCACCGCTTACAACAATGCGGTACTCGCAAGCAATCCGGCCTACTACTGGACTTTCGATGAAGAGGGTCTGGCGAACGCCAGGGAACAGGTGAACGGCAATACCGCCGACGTCTTCGAGCCGAGTGCCGAATCCGCGAAGGCCCCCTCCACGTCCATTCCCGGCGGGGTCAGCCTGGGCCAGGCGCTCGCTTTGGACAACACGGTGACCAGCGTTTGGAACACCGACGACCTGTCCGGTCCGGGCTTCACCGGGGCCTGGGCCGTTGAAGTCTGGATCAACTCCGCCGACCCGCAAGCGTATCAATACATCGTGGGCTCGCAGGCCGAGCGCGGCTTCAACACCGGAACAATCGCCCAGTTGTCCAATTTCGAGGATGACTTCGGAAATCCCCATATCATACTGTTTACACTGCATAGCGCCCCGAGTTCCTTCAATTCTGACAGCGCGCCCCAGAGTGACGGATGGCATCATTGGGTTTTTGTGACGAAAACGCCGGCACAGGGAACGGATGTCTATCGCGACGGTGCTCTTCTCGGAACATTCGGGAGCGTATCCATGATCGACCCGTTCCCCGCTCGCGAGTTGCGGGCGGGTGGATGGAGCCCAACCCCCAGCGCCGAGAATTTCACCGGCCTGATCGATGAGCTGGCCTACTACGATCTCGCCGACTTGGACGAAGCCGCTCTGGCTGCCAAAGGCCAGGAGATCGCCAATCACTCAAACAACGCCGTCGCGGGCGTGCCCACGATCGACACACAACCGCAGAACCAATCAGTGAATCCGGGCGCGAACGTCACCTTCACCGTAGTCGCCTCCGGGGGCGCCCTGACTTATCAGTGGGAGAAATTCGGAGCTGGCTGGGAACCCATCGCCGGGGCCACCTCGGCCTCACTCGTACTCAATGCGGTCACTGCAGCCAATGCCGGCCAGTATCGGGTGCGTGTCACCAACGCCGTGGGTCCGAACAACAGCCGAGCAGCGACACTCGATCTCATCCCCCCTCGCACCGCTTACAACAATGCGGTGCGGGCGAGCGAGCCGGCCTACTACTGGACTTTCGATGAAGATGGTCTGGCGAACGCCAAGGAACAGGTGAACGGCAATGCCGCCGACGTCTTCAGGCCGAGTGCCGAATCCGCGAGGGCGCCCTCCACGTCCACTCCCGGCGGGACCAGCCTGGGCCAGGCGCTGGCGCTGGACAGGACGCTGACCAGCGTGTGGAACACGGGCGACCTGTCCGGTCCGGGCTTCACCGGGGCCTGGGCCTACGAGGTCTGGATCAACTCCGCCGATCCGGATCAATACAACTACATCCTGGGCTCGCAGGCCGAGGGCGGCTTCAACAACGGGTCCATCCACCAGTTCTCCAACTTCGATCCCGATGCCGGAACCCCCCATATCTTTGTCTATCCAGCATGGCCAGGCGATACGGCCACAGCGCTCCAGAGTGCTGGATGGCATCACTGGGTGTTCGTGAACAAACCAGACGGAGGCGGCAGCGAAGTCTACCAGAATGGTGTCTTTCTTGGGGCCTTCCAGGAAGGACTTTCTCTCAACATCTTCCCCGCTCGCGAGTTGCGGGCAGGTGGATGGAGCCCGACGCCCCAGCCCGAGAACTTCACCGGCCTGATCGATGAACTAGCCATCTACGATCTCGCTGGCCTGGACGCCGCCGGCTTGACGGCCAAAGGCCGGGAAATCGCCAGCCATTACCAGGTGGGGAATACCGCTGCCCCCCTCCAATTCACAAACGTGTTCCGCAATCCAGCTGATGGCCAATTGACCCTGACATGGACCTCCCAGCCGGGGAAAACGTATCGGCTCAACTCCTCAACAGATTTGGTTGATTTCAACACTGTGATCGCTGACAACATCCAGTCCGGCGGAATGAGCACGACCTATGGTCCGTTCGCTAGTCCTCTCCCGACAGTGTTCTTCAAGGCAAGCGAAAAGTAACCAGAGGGTACTCAACCGATTGAGTGGAGAGGGCCGCAGAAATGCGGTCCGCTCCCACTTACAGATGGCGAGAGCCCGCGGCCCGGGGCAGTGGATGGACGTTTTTTCGGATGCTCCAGAACCTCCCGCCACCCTCTTCAGACACATGCTGCTGCCGGCCCGGGGGCCGCAGCGGACGTTCTATGGATGGGTGACGCACTGAGTTCAGGCAATGATCTCCCGGATGGGATGACCGAATTCTATTTCCAGACGCTGGCGTCCGGGAATGGTGAGTCTCTCCGGCTCGAGGCCAAGCTGGTGGAGGACGGTGGCATGGAGATCGGTGACGTAGTGGCGGTTCTCCACAGCATGGAATCCAAGTTCGTCCGTGGCTCCGTGGGCGATGCCGCCACGGATACCGCCGCCGGCGAGCCACACGGAGAATCCGTAAGGGTGATGATCCCTCCCATCGCCCCCCTGGTCACCGGGAGTCCGTCCGAATTCCGTTCCCCATACGACCAGCGTTTCATCAAGCAGGCCCCGTTGTTTGAGATCCTTGAGCAGGCCGGCGATGGGGAGATCCACTTGGCCGCAGAGCGTGGAGTGATTGCCTCGCAAGCCGCCATGGGCATCCCATTCACCCGCCCCGCCATTGCTGCCATGGAAAATCTGGATGAACCTCACACCTCGTTCCACCAGTCTTCGAGCGGCCAGGCATTGCTCACCGAAGGGTTTTGTCACCGCGTGATCGATGCCATAGAGCCGCTGGGTGGCCTCCGATTCCTGACTGAAGGCCATGATCTCCGGCACCGCCATCTGCATGCGGAATGCGAGTTCGTAGGATTTGATGCGGGCGGCCAGGGCGGCATCTTCCGGATACTCGATGGCGGAAAACCGGTTGAGGCGGTCGATCAGCCCGAATTGGGCCTGCTGTTCCTCGGTGAACACATCCGCTCCCGGCCCCGCGTAGGGCAACGGTCTTTTCGGGTCGATGGCGAGTTGCACGCCCTGGTGTTCGGGGCCCAGGTAATTTGCTCCGTGCGCACCCACACCGCCGCAGCAATCAGCGAGCGGCTTGCCCATGACGACGAACTGCGGGAGGTTTTCATTGAGCGAGCCCAACCCGTAGTGAACCCAAGAACCGATCGTGGGAAACTGCCCGTCGAGGACATGGCGGCCGGTATGAAACTGGAGCTGGGCGCCGTGATTGTTATCGGTGGTCCACATGGAGCGCACGACGGCAATGTCGTCGATGCAGCCGCCCACATGCGGCCACCAGTCGCTCACTTCGATTCCACTTTGGCCACGCTTGCTGTAGCCGACCTGCATCGGGAAGATTTTGGGGTGCACCTTGTGCACTCCCGCCGCCACCTCGCGCAGGTTTTTTTTGAGGTGCGGGGAATCCAGTGTCGCCTTGAAGGGCGTCTCGTCGATGCTCTTCCCCTGGTAGCGGTTCAGATCGGGTTTGGGATCAAAGCTCTCCATATGGCTGGTGCCGCCTATCATGAAAAGCCAGATCACACTGCGTGCCTTCGGGGCAATCACCGGCAGGCGCGGGATCAGCGCCGCCGGCCCGGTGACTTCAGCGGCATGGGCCCGGGAGATGCCGTCCCTGGCCAGCAGAGAGCCCACCACCATCCCTGTCATTCCCATGCCGCAATCCGACAGAAAAGACCTCCGGGTGCCTGAAAACCGCATGCCTGCGTTGTGGGAACCTTTCATGTTCTGAGGATTTTTCATGGTCAGCGGATGGAGATGAAGTCGTTGTGGTTGAACAGCACGAGCACCAGATTCTCCCTGGCGCGAGCCTGCGGCTCGGTGGCCGCGGGCTGGGCGGCGGCGTCGCCAACCGCCGCCGGGGTGAGCCGGGAGGGATCGGACAGTAGAGCCGCCTGGTCTTTTAGAAACTGGAGGCAGGCTCCCGATTCCTCCCGCGTTGGAGGCCGGCTGAGGATCGCGGTGAAGGCACGGTCGATGAACTGCGCCTCGTCCGTCTTTTTGTCGCCATCGTGGCCGGCCGTCGCCATGATGGCTTGCGCCAGCCGCCTTGACTGGGTCTTGACCAGCACGCTGTTCGCGAGGGCCAGCGCCTGCTGGGGGACGATGCTTTCATCGCGTTTGTAGCACTCGGAGACACCGGGGCCGTCCAGTGTCTGGGTGAATTCCATCAGCTTTTCTTTGGCATGGCGGAAATAGACACTGCGCCGCAGCGTGGACTCCCCAGCTCCCTGATCCAGTTCCGGGCCGCCCATGGTGAAATCCATGGCCCCGCCCGCATGAATCACGCTGTCCCTGACCACTTCAGCTTCGGCACGGCGCACGTTCATGCGCCATAGCTGCACGTTGTCAGGATCCTTAGCCTCGTTCCCTGCCATCAGGACGCCGCCGGATGATTTCATGCGATAGGCAGAGGACGTGACCATGAGCCGGTGCATGGCCTTCAGGCTCCATTTCCGGTTCATGAATTCCGCGGCCAGCCAGTCGAGCAATTCCGGGTGCCACGGGTCCTTGCCGGCTTTGCCGAAATCGAAAACGGTGGACACCAGCGGACTGCCAAAATGCCTCATCCAGACGTGGTTCATGGCCACGCGGGCCGTCAATGGATTCTCCGGGGCGGTGATCCACCGTGCCAGGGCCAGACGGCGTCCGGTGGAATTCGGCGGATGGACCGGCCCGAGAGGCTCGTAAGTGGCGGACTCTTCCGTCAGCGCCTTGCGGGCGGTGGCGAGCGCTTCCCGGGCTTCCGTTAGCTTTTTTTCCGCTTCGGTGAGGGTTTCCCTCGCCTTGGCGTCACCCTGTGCGGCTGCGGTCCGCAGTGGAAGCGCCTGCCTTTCCGCCTCGGTCGCGGCGTATTCTGCCGCGGAGAGTTTCGCCTGCCGTTCCGCAGCAGACGCCGCGCGGGCCGCTGGCGCCGGGTCGCCGGGAGTGATGCCGTATTTCTGGCGCTCCGCCAGGATGCGCTGCTGCAGAGCCACCAGCGCCGTCCGGTCGCGCGATGCTTCGCGACTGGCAAAATCCGCCGCCGCACGCAGGGAATCGACATTTTCAGGGGAAGGGAGTGCCAGGGCGGCGCTCCATGCAGCGGCCTCCTTTTTCCCGGACTCCAGCGCCCGGGCCTCTGCTTTCGCGAGGGCGTCCTTCACGGCATCCGCACGCAAGGCCGGATAGTAGCTCTGCAGCGGCAGTGGCACCTCCTTGATCTCAGGCGCAGTCAGGGCGAGAAACGCGGGGAAGCCAGGCTGCATGAGTTTGTCCTTGTCGGGTGTGGCTTCATTGCCCCGGGTGAACACGTAGGTCGGCTCTGCCGGACGGGCATCGAAGACGCGCACCAGGCTGTTTGCGGCTGCATCTCCCTCGTAGCTGAGCAGGTCGGCCTGGATGTCGTGGGGTTCGAAAAACGCCCGCATCCGGTAAAAGTCCGTCTGTGGGATCGGATCGTAGAGGTGGTCGTGACACTTGGCGCAGTTCATGGTCAGACCGAGGAATGCCTTCCCGGTATGCTCCACGGCATTCTCAAGCCAGACGTTGCGGTTGTAGCGGAACCAGTTTCTAACCAGAAAGCCGGTCGCCCGCAGTGCTGCGGGATCGAGCGGGGCGATCTCGTCCGCGGCCAGCATTTCCTGGATCATTCGGTCGTAGGGCTTGTCCGCGTTCGTGGATTCGATGATCCAGTCGCGCCAGCGCCAGATGTGCGGCTGGCTTTCCCTCACCTCGGCGTTGTGCCCCGCCCAGTCGCTGTAGCGCCAGACGTCCATCCAATGCCGACCCCAGCGTTCGCCATGGCGGGGGCTGGCCAGCAGATCTTCCACGACCTCGAGGTAACGCTCTTCGGTGGGCTGCGCGTTGAAGTCCGCCAGTTCCTCAGGTGTCGGCGGAACACCGACCAGATCCATGAAGATCCGCCTGAGCAGCACATGCGGAGGAGCAGGCTCCTGCGGGACCAGGCCATGGGTGGCATGCTGAGCAGCGAGAAAGGCGTCGATCGGATTCCGGACCCACGACTGGTCAGGCGGCACCGGGATCGGAGGCTGCACGACTTGACGGAACGACCAGTGCGCACCCGCACCACCTTCACCTTGGCGGTTGCCGGCCGGCGCTTCCCCGGCAGCGACGCCGCATACGAGCAGGACACTGGAGAGAATCCAACTGCCGGGACGCCGACGCCTCCCCAGCGGTCCCGGTGCGGCGGGGCGATTATTATCAATGTATCTGAGTGTTTGCAGTGCCATGGGAATCATTGAATTCGCTGTGTGGGAGCCACTTATTTTATCGCGACGAGCAGCATTCTGTCGAGGATGTTCCGGGTGATGCGCTGCTGGCGTTTGTCCGGTCCCTGCGGCTTCCGGTAGATGGCGGGGCGGACGTATCCGGGCGGGGCGCTCAGGCCATCGGCCCACCAGCAGGTGGCCGCATTGAGGACAAAATTCTTTTTGGGCCCGGGATAGACCGTCGCCGTGTAGACCCCTCCATTGAGCGTGCCATCCGGGCCTTGCGTCGGCCCGCTGGAGACAACTTCCAGGCCGTCGATCTTCGCCGGCTCGCCGTGCCATTCCCAGCCGACCACCCCCTGGATGCCCTCGCCCTGCTTCATACCCGTGCCTTCGAATACCCAGTGGTCCGGCATTGAGCAAATCCAATCCGCCCCGCCGATCACTGGACCGGTGGAGTGAGCACCCATCAGTTCGTTGCCGTAGGGCCGCTCGTGGGGGAGAGTCTTCATGAATTCAAACTCGGCCGTCCCGCCCGGCGCACCGAAGATTCCGGTCCGTTCAAACGTGCGCATCCGTTCGCCATCGTAACCGATTTTTCCGAACACGGCATTCCCGGAAAAAAATCCCGCGCTCACCCCCGCATCGATGGCCGCCTTCACGTTGTTGAACATTCCCATCGTCCAGTATTCATCGTGGCCCACGCTGAGAAATCCCCGGCATCGCAGGAGGCCGGCTGCATCGCGGTGCGTGTCCTGGTTGCTGATGTAGGTCACGTCATACCCCTGTTCCTCCAGCCAGTGGACAAACGGAAACTCCCACAGAAAAAATTCCCCCGAACCTGTGGACAGAGGCTGGTCGAGGATCTGGCAGTATTTCCCGTACGGGCGGTTCAGGCTGATTTGAACATTCCCGCCCCAGTACCACTCGGTCTGCCCGTTGTCGTAGAGTGAAAACTGCGACGGCCAGCGGTTGTACGCCTGCCAGGTGTGGTCGCTGCACTGGAAAATAAAGTCCGCCTTCCGCTCGTCGCGCACGATGAAGATGACGTAGCTTTGCAGCCCCTCGCTCTCCTCGGTGAGCTTTCCCACATAGACGCCGCTGACCCAATCCGCCGGGATCGTCAATTTCGCGCTCGCCTCCCACTGGCAGTCGCGCAGCCGCTTCTCGCCGACCGGCGGATCGGGCTGATCGCGTCCCTCGAATGGTCCCAGTTCCTGCATCAGCCGGCCGCCCGCCCCACCGTAGTAACCCATGCGATAGATCTGGAGGCGGAATTTCGAGGCTGGCCGTGTGCTCACAAAGAACGAGATTTCCTCGCCCGCCTTGAGGCTCGCATGGCTGCAGTAGCCCTCGATCCAGGGGCAGCGGTATTTGGTGGCCGCGTCGATCTTTGTTTTCGTCAGCAGCCAGTCGCGGGTTCCCGGCCTGGCGTTCTCCTTCGCGATGATGTCATTCTTTGTGGTCGCGCTTTCCGCGCCATGGCCGGCTCCGGCCGCCAGCGCGGTTCCGCCGATCGCCGCGAGGGCTTTTCTTCTGGTGATGGGTGAGTCCATTGGCAGCTTTTCAAGTAAGTGATCACATCCGCCAGCTCCTGGCTGGTCAGCGTCTGGTCATATCCGGCGGGCATCGTTGAGAACGTGACCGGCACGACGCTGGCGAACCACGCCTGTGAAATGAAAACGAATCATGGTGCTGGATGGTGAAGGATTTTTCCGTCCGTTTGCATGGGATCCGCACAAGGCTTTCGCGTAAAATTCACAGGGAAATCAATAGAGAGCGGAGAGAGGAAGGGATGCGCTTGGACAGCGGCCGAAATGCGCTGGGAGAGATCCCACCTTCATCAGATTAGCACGAATCCGCCACGCCTGCATCCTGATTCTCCTGATTCTCCTGATATTCGGGCCAATTGGCATCCAATTTTGGGCCGTGGGAAAAATGCAATTTCCCTGGCATCTTTTGCCGGAAGCGCATCCTGGACGCGCCATGGGTGTTGGCCGTAACATTCAGTCCTGACTTTTTGAAGATAGCATGAGTGGGCAGGACAGATCATTTGTCGGAGAGCACTTCGTCCGGCAGCATCCGTTCTCGCCAGGCTTTGAAGTGACGCTCGATCGTGCTGGTGGCCGTCAGGTCCCACAAGGAGGTCTTCATCTGCCGCAACGCGAGCACGGAGAGTATCTCGCCCGAGATCCAACCGGTCTCCATGGTGTAGAGGCTCCAGCCGATATCGGCGTCGCTGCCCCAGTATTCCCAGCGTCGATAGTCGAACCCGCGAAGCCATCCGCCATCGAGCTGAGGCTGAACCTCGCTCTTGACCTGCACCCGGCAGAGGAAGTGCACGATCTTATCCGCGGCATCACGATACAACGCCTCGCCGGTGGCCGCGCCGGCTTCGTGCAGGCCCACGAGGGCGAAGTTCACCGTGTAGAGCAGGTCGGTGTTCGGGTCGCCGTTGGCTTGGACGAGGGTGGTCTCGCCCGTACCATACGCGTCGTTGCTGGCGGGACCCTGTTTGATTTTTGTAAGAATCGCGCCGCAGGGATCCATGTCGGCGGTGAGATCGGTCGCCACGCGCCGCAGCCATTCCCGGTGTTCCGGCGTATCGTCCAGCCGCACCAGCCAGGCCAACGCCAGGAGCATGCGAGCCCGCTCCTGGTTGTACTGGTCGTTGGTCGCCGACCAGCCTTGCGGATACCCTTCCATCATCCGCCGGATGCCCTTGGTGGCGCGTTCCTGGAAAAGCGGAAATCCGGTGGCCTTCGCCCCCCAGAGGAGGCACGCCTGCACGTATGCCTGGTAGTGTGGCGAGAGGTCTTCGGACGACCCCTTGAAGTGGCGTTCCCATCCGCCACTGGCCAGTGAGGGCAGCTCGGTGTGCGGAAAGGTGAAGCCCTTGCGTCCGGTCAGCCGCATCATCGCGAGGAGCTGCTGAGCCAGCCGTTCGTCGAAACGGTCTGTGCCCAGCGCCGCCGCCGTCCGCAGCAGGCCGAGCCAGGCCCGCGCATTGTCATCTCCCCATATCTGATCATAACCATTCGCCCCGCCGAAGTAGCGCGGCACGTCATTCCACCCCGCCAGGCCGAAGGCCGCATGTTTCGGATCGGCGAAGGGACCGTTGTAGAGCACCGATTGGCCCGTCAGCCAGTCGGCGAGATTTGATCCGATTCGGGTAAATTCCGGCTGCTTTAGCACGGAACCCGCCAGAGCGAGCGCGCCGGCCGATTCAGCATTATTGTCCGCCCGCCGCCACCACACGACCGACTGCGATCCGTCGTAGTAGATCTTCGAACGGAATCCCTCCAGCAACCCTAGACTGCCGTCACCCGAGGGTTCCCCGCGGCCTGCCCCCGGTCCCGCGCGATGTCCATCCGGCCAGTCCGCGGTGGCCGGACCCTGATTGGCTGGCCGATCATAACGCGCCTGCCACGACGGATGGACAAGGAGGCCGGACTTCCGATACCACTCCGCTCCGCGCTGGAGGGCCTGCCGTTCGACATCCGCTGGCAGCTCGGCCTCCCGCGTGAACGACGGATGCACCGTCGGCTTCCAGCGCACCGGTGGCACCTCGGCATCCGGCTCCACCCACTTCAGAATCATCCGCCACACTGGCTCCCACGCATCCAGCGGTGCATAGCGGGCCGTCACAAACTGGCTGAGTTTCGTGGTCGCCACCAGCACTCCGCCGGCGGGGTGCTCGAAAAGGATTGGGTGAACATCGCTGGTCGGAAGCCCATAGAGCGCGTCGTCATAGCCAGCCACCTGGGCGACCACCAGATGCGGGTGGCTGGCCTCCACGGGCAGGTAGTGGCAGTCGTGGATCATGAGAATGCGCTGTTTTTTCAGCGCATCGCCAAAGGCATCGCTGGCCACCACGGTGCGTTCCAGAATGTTGCCCCAGTGGCCAGTCTTCAGGGTCTGGGGTTCGCCGAACTTAAGCCCCGGAACCGACGACGAATATTCCACATAGAGCCGCAACTTCTTGTCGCGGGCCTGATCGAACAACCCGGGAGCCAGGCGGGTGGCCTGCTGCGGATACTGATCCGCCAGCACCAGCACCCCGGCACCCGCCGGTGCCTGCGCCACGGCAGTCGCGGCATCGTCGAAACGTTGGACCTTCGCTCCGGCCTCTGTCAGGACCCTGACAACATCGTTATCCGCCCCCGCCACAATGCGCCACGACGCATCCGCCCCCGCCGCCACTGAGGTCAAAACGGCTGCCGCGAATCCGGCCAGGATTAAATGGTAAAATTGTTTCGTCATTGAGAGAGTGGTAATTGATTAGCGGCTTGCAGTAAACGGGAAAGTGATTAAGATTTCCGAAACACATTGGAAATTTTGATCCGTCGAAACCGTGAAAGCCTTGTAAAAGTGAGCCACGCCGAACTGGTGGGGCTGGTGATGGATTTGCTGGAGCGGGTGGAGGTATTGGAGGCGGAGAACGCCGCGCTGCGTGTGGAGAA
>Ga0209702_10005131_pt1 | contig 18207 bp, 22 predicted proteins | sample FRY01_FD_187210 | JGI IMG/M metagenome (GOLD analysis project Ga0209702, IMG submission 187210) | Freshwater microbial communities from Lake Fryxell liftoff mats and glacier meltwater in Antarctica - FRY-01 (SPAdes) (version 2) | ecosystem: Environmental > Aquatic > Freshwater > Ice > Glacier...
ATTCCATGGACATTAGTTGTAGCTATAGTGTGTCCATCTATAGAATTAGCTACAGTGGTGATATCAGTCTGGTATGCGAGAAGCGTGGTGTCTGAGATACCGTGAACGTCAACCTGTAGGGCATCATGGGTGTCAATTCTGTTATCAATGTAAGTCCTACTGACCGGTGAAACAAGGTTGTATGAAGTTACACCATTCCCGAATCTAACCACGTCGGTATCGCTCTCGACGTAAACCGTGTTTGCTTCGGTTATTGCATTTGCAGTCTCTAGATCAGAAGAGATTCCTACAATGTAAGCAAGCTTTGTGCTCAAAGAGGTTGTGAGAGTTGTGGAGAAATTTGCATCGTCACCAAGAGCAGCAGCAAGCTCGTTTAGAGTATTAAGGGTTCCTGGTGAGGAGTCTACTAGATTAGAGATGGAGGTATCAGTATAACTAGTAGCGCTCAATAGCGCAGCGTCTGATTTACTCTGCGCGCCTGTTTGAGTTTCAAGCTCTGCAACATCTACTATCCCGTGAACTCCAGTTGTGTCGTCTTCGTGAGCAGACACTCTGTTCTCTATTGTCACCACAAAGTTGGGGTCGTTGCCGATGGCAGACGCAAGCTCATTTAGGGTGTCAAGAGTCTCGGGGGCCAGCCCAACGACGGCAGCTAGAGCACTGTCTACATAAGCCTCGCTCACTGCGCCGTAAGCCAGAGAGTCCCAAGATAAAGTACCATCACCAAGCTTAAAGGACGCGGTATCAATCTCATACCCCAACTCGCCTGCGGCTAAAATGGGATTGGAAGTAGACCACTCCGCGGCGGTTCCACGCCTAAATTGAATTCTAACTGCCATTTTTAGTCCCTAGTCCTTAGAAAGAAGATGGTCCGCCACCGTCGTAGTTAATATTATAGACGCTAGTGGCATCGCCGCCATCAACGTTTGTTACATCAGATGCTATCATTGAGACCCATGCGATGCCGTCGTAGGCATACATGGACCCAACGTCGGAGCGGAAGAAGAGGTCACCCTGATCTGCATCTGCAGGAAATGATGCTCCTTGCACAATGTTGATCGGGGTTAGGAATTTCTTGCTAGCCATTTGGTAACCTCTTTCTTCTGTTCTATTTTAGCTTATTTCTGAATTAGCCAGTTATTACGGCTCGGTAGCTGTCAGCAGCAATGGTTGTTGATGACATCCAAGAGATAGTAACGGTGTTTGTGTCAGTAACCACTACATCGGCCTCAACAAGTGCATTGGTCGATAAGTCACGCATTTGAGCTGTCACATCGGAAGTTCCAAAGTTGTGAGGGACAGTGAATGTAACTACCCCAGCCGAAGGTGTTAGCGTGGTGTTGTTTATTGCATACTTTGTGGTTGCGCCTAGGTTAGAGCGAGCACCCGCGGCACTGGTTGCGCCAGTACCACCATTAGCAATTGCAACTGTACCGTTTACGTTTGCAGCATTACCAGAGATGTCTCCAGTAATGTCAGCACCAGTAATGGTAGTTGATGCAGTGAATGCACCTGCACCATTACCAACTAAGTAGCCCGTTAGGCTGGTTGCGCCGGTACCGCCATTTGCAACATCAATAGTAGAGCCATTCCAGACACCAGTAGTGATGGTACCAAGAGTAGTAATGGACGTCTGACCAACGTAACTATCGGCAATATCAATGCTATCAGCGTTAGCAGTAATGCGGTCTGCAGTTCCAATTACATTTAGGACTGAACCGTTCTTGACCATACCGGTACCAGCAACAATCTGACCAGTCCCGGAAAATTGGGTCCAGACCATGTCGTCAGTGCCGATAGTTAGTGGATTGTCGGATGATACAACAAATCCAGAATCAGAGTTTAAGGCACCCTCTTCAACGAACACGAATGTTCCAGCGTTTAGCTCATCTGGCTCATCAGCGTCGGTTGCTCTAGTCCAAGCTCCACCGTCAACTACAACGTAGATACCATTGGTAGACGCATCGCCTTGGTTCTTAACGAGAACACGATCGCCAGCAACCAGTACTACACTGTCGACTGTTTGTAGACCGGATAGTGTGATTGCAGAATCAGTGGCGGCACGAACTGAACCCTTGATGTCCAGACCCTGAGCAGCAGACTGAATCTCAGATCGTAGAGTTGATAGGACAACATCATCAGCATCGCCGAAAGCCGTAGTGAGTTGCGATACAACTGCATTGTCGGCATTGCCATAGGCAGTAGTCAGTGCGCTGGTTACAGCGTTGTCACCGTCCGTGATTGCCTGGCTTAGCGTACCACTAAGGGTAGTATTTGCACTAGCTGCAGTGTTGGCGGCATCAGATACAGCTTGAGTTACAGAGGCAACGGTAGCAACATTTGCAGTGTCTACAGCAAACGCACCATCGGTTACGGTAAGGGTGCCGTCAGCAGCAGTAATTGCAGCACGTGCGCGAGCGGTGGTAAAGTACTGGCTAGTACCTTCAGCAATGTCGCTGGTGGTCAGACCATCAGCATATGAAACAGCATTACTGTAAGCAGTGCCCGCAATTGTGTTGGCGTGGTCTTTTGCATTCTGAAGGGCGGTAGCAGCAGTTCCTGCAGCGTCATAGTTAGAAGCTAGACCATCAGCGTATGAGACAGCGTTGCTGTAAGCAGTGCCAGCCTGAGAGGCTCCTGTACCTGCAGCGTCATAGTCAGATGCCAAGCTATCAGCATACGCATTAGAAGCAGCGCCTGCAGAGGCAGCAGCACCAGCGGCATCAAAAGTGCCAGCAGTGACCGAGATAGCATTACCGGTTACGGTAATTCCAGTTCCAGGTACTAATGTATCCTGCTTAGCAGCAACCAGACCGGTTACTGTGGCTGCAAAACCCTCATCATCCGCAATAGCTGCGGCAAGCTCATTTAGGGTATTTAGAAGATCTGGGGCTCCACCTATTAGGTCTGTAACTGCAGCGTCAGCGTAGTTCTGAGCAGCAGTCTGAGCGGCAGCGGCCGCACCGGCAACGTCGTAGTTAGGTGCCAAGCCATCAGCGTAACTCTGAGCAGCGGTTTGGGCGGTAGCAGCTGAGCCAGCAACGTCATAGTTTGAGGCGAGACCGTCAGCATATGACTTAGCATTAGCTTCTGCACCAATTGGCTCGTAGACAGTAGCTAGACCATCGATTGCTGCCTGGATTGCATCTTCAAGGTTTCCACCTTGAGCTAGAAGCTGCCACACTGAACCATCGTAGTAACGAAGGGTACTATCTACCGTGTTGTAGTAGAACTGACCCGAGACTGGTGAAGAGGGCGCTGTGGCTAAGTTTTGAATCCTAGCATTCAGAAGCTCGTTCTGGTTTAGATTGAGTCCTGTTAAGAACTGTTTTGCCATGGTCGTTTTCCTTAGGAGAGGTTCGCAGTGCCAGTTATGGCTACTGAAAAGGTTATGGTTAGAGCATTCTTATTAGTGTGTTCAATCGCACCCTCCACCAAACTGTTAGCCGTATCAAATACGTTAACAGTCGGATAGAAGCCTAGATTGTGAGTAAGCTCCCACACATTGGATGCGGAGCCTTGTACGTGGTCAAAAGAAACTAAAGGTATGAGAGAAGCTGAATCTACTCCGGCGTAGGCAAGAGCATTCCAAGCAGTTAGCCCATCGCCGATCTTGGTCTTAAGGGTATCAATCTCAACGCCCATCTCTCCGCGAGCAAGCGTCGGATTTGCTGAAGTCCAGTCAGCAGCTTCGTCGTTCCTGAGCTGAATTTGAATTGCCATAAGTTCATGTCCCTAATTAGTTACTTTGGTTAGAAGATTGTTGTAGCAGAGCCTCCAATAATGATACCAGATATATTCTCTGCTGATATTTCAGGTTCTTGGTTTATCCAGCGGGCTATAGAGGTATCCCAGACCAAAACTTGTCCACCATTTAGGGGAGATAATTGGACATCTACCAGGTTGCTCACTGCAGATTCGTCAATAGCCGCGTCTACCCATTCAGTTTGATAATCTATGCCGCTTGACTTTTTTAGTACCTGTCCAGCTAGGCCTCCAGCCGGAACCCCAGGTCCGATCTCGCCTTGTGGGCCAGTTGGACCTTGAACTCCTGCGTCACCAATAGGGGAGACTAGTAAATTTAGCAAGTCATTATAATCCCAGGATAGGGACGTGCCCTCTATATATTCAACAAACACAGTTTGCCAGTCGCTGGCTATTACTGATCCTGTTACATAAAATCTAGAAAATTTTGTAAGGTTCGCTGAGTCTTGAAAAGTAAGTACGGATTTGTAGCCATTTGTGGAGTTAACCATTATTCCTAGCAGACCTTGCTGCGAGTTAATAGAGGAATCTACGTGTGATATATACATCTCTGTAGAAGACATAAAAATTGGGTTATTGAATGCAAAAAATCCAGCCCCGGGCGATTGTGCTGCGTAGCTATTTGAGAATTTATACGATGCGGATAGGCCGCCAGTGGCACCAGTTGCTCCCGTAGGTCCTAAGGGCCCTACAGTACCTTGTACACCTTGAGGCCCGGAAGCAGCTACTGATACTTGGCGTGCGTACCGACCGGAAGTGACATTACTAACTGTGTATTGTGCCATTGTAGGGCTACGTCCTTCCTGATTTCCAATAAAGTGCGATAACTTAGCAGAGTCTCATCAATTATCGCAGATTCTTGGAAGGTTGATACTTTGAGACTACCTAAAATCTTAGCTCTAGACCATCGAGACGTAGCGGATACCCAGCACACCTGTGATTGCGATAACTGCAGGCCCAGTTGGGCCAGATGGGCCCTCCTCGCCTTGTGGTCCTGATGCGGCCACTACAAGAGTATGTCTGGGGTATCGCCCAGCTGCGACTTCGGTTACTTCATACTGTGGCATTACCTAGTGACCTCTGACCTGACGGCAAAGTTACCTTGAAGAATTTTATAGACAAACAGATCTGCCGAGGGTGCGACTAGCTCTAGATCGTAAACGTATATACCTTCGGGCACAAGGGTCATCACATCGTCTGAAATATAGATAGAGATGCTACCGTCAGATTCTCCCAGCTCTATGGCATTATTCTCAGTGGTGAGCTCTAAGACGACCGCTGTGCTCTCAGTAGAGGCCCTAACCTGCATTCGTGCAGTATATCCTCGAAACTTGACTGGTTTGTTTGCAGGGTCTTTATAGTAGACCACGCGCGAAAAAGTTGAGCCTTGATCGGCTATAATATTGTAGAGACCTGCGGGTGAGCTCAATTAGACTCTTTTCAGCGGGATGATTAACAAAGTTATCTCAATTGTACCGCAGATAGTGAATCACTACACGAGAAGCTATACTGGACACATGAGTAATGTTCTAGAAGGTACGGAGTCAGACACTCTGGAGGCAGAAGAATCAACTCCTAAATTCGCTCACTATGCTGAAGCAGCCTCTGTGACCGAAGGGTATATCATGGGCAGACCTGTGATGGCAATATGTGGGAAGCTATTTGTACCATCTAGAGATCCAAATAAGTTTCCTATCTGCCCGATTTGCAAAAACATTGCGGAAGCACTATTCTTAGATATATAATAAAAATCAACCACTAGATATTGACTTATACTGGTTATCCAACCGGTCCTGGCGTTTGCATTTTTGCAACAAAAAACGCCAGGATTTGTCATCTCTTGCCATCTGAAAGGTATCAAACATGGTTACTGTATACACACTGCCTTCATGCGTCCAATGCGACAGCACCAAGAGAGTTTTGACTAGGAACGGTATTGAGTTTGAGACAATAGACCTCAGCCAAGATGAGTCCGCCATGGCGCTCGTAAAAGAGCTTGGCTACAGTGCTGCACCTATTGTTGTTGTAGGTGACGACCACTGGAGTGGTTTCCGGATGGATAAAATTTCTGCACTTGTGTAATTATGTACGACATAGTATATTTCTCTAACGTATCTAATAATACGCACAGGTTTATGGAAAAGTTAGGCCTCCCAGCTCAGCGGATACCAGTCCGATGGGATGGTGAAGAGCCTTTTATGGCTTACGGAGAGTACGTTTTGTTTCTCCCCACTTATGGTGGCGGAAATGACGAGCACACTGTGCCAAAACAGGTCAAGAGTTTTTTGAACATCAAGACCAATAGAGACTTGCTTCGCGGTGTTGTCGGATTCGGCAATACTAATTTTGGTGACCACTTTTGTGGTGCAGCCGAGATGATTTCAGCAAAAACTGGTGTACCTTTGCTGTATCGCGTAGAAATTATGGGTACACCGTACGACGTAGAACAAGTAAACGAGAGGTTAAAACAACTGTGGACAACTACAGCTATCACGAATTAAATGCAATGCTCAACCTGTACGGCCCTGATGGGGAGATTCAGTTTGACAAAGACAAGGCAGCAGCTCGCGCTTACTTCCTAGACAACATCAACCAGAACACCGTGTTCTTCCATTCGCTAGAGGAAAAGCTCGACTATTTGGTTGAGAATGATTACTATGACCTTGGGCTCTTAGATAAGTATGCAAAAGAAGAAGTAAAGGAACTGTTTAAGCAGGCATACGCCTACAAGTTCCGTTTCGAGTCATTCCTCGGTGCCTACAAGTTCTATACTCAGTACGCACTAAAGACTTTTGATGGCGAGCGCTACCTAGAGCGCTTCGAAGACCGCGTTGTAATGAACGCCCTTATGCTAGGGCAAGGCGATGCCGAGCTAGCTAAAGATTTGGTCGAGGAAATTATCTCTGGGCGCTTCCAGCCAGCAACTCCCACTTTTCTAAACGCAGGCAAAGCCCAGCGTGGAGAGTACGTTTCTTGCTTCCTATTGCGCATCGAAGACAACATGGAGTCTATTGCTCGTGCCGTTAACTCCTCTTTGCAGCTATCAAAGCGTGGCGGTGGTGTTGCCCTAAACCTCTCTAACCTCCGGGAGCAGGGGGCTCCAATCAAGAAGATCCAAAATCAGTCTTCTGGAATTATCCCAGTAATGAAGATGCTTGAAGATGCATTCTCGTATGCAAACCAGCTCGGTGCTCGTCAGGGCGCTGGTGCGGTCTACCTAAACGCTCATCACCCAGATATTATGAGGTTCCTAGACACCAAGAAGGAAAACGCCGATGAGAAGACTCGCATTAAGACTCTATCGATCGGTGTGGTTATCCCAGACATCACGCTTGAACTAGCTAAAAATGGCGATGATATGTACCTATTCTCACCTTATGACGTTGAGCGCATCTACGGAGTGCCGTTTGGAGATATCTCAGTAACTGAGAAGTATCAAGAAATGGTAGACAATGCGGAGATCAAGAAAACTAAGATCTCAGCTCGTGAATTATTTCAGCGTATCGCAGAGCTACAGTTTGAGTCCGGTTACCCATACATCATGTATGAAGACAATGTAAACAAGGTGAACCCAATTCAGGGTCGCATCAACATGTCAAACCTCTGCTCTGAGATACTGCAGGTGAACACACCTACTACCTACAACAATGACTTGAGTTACGACCAGATCGGTAAGGATATTTCTTGCAATCTAGGCTCTCTAAACATTGCTAAGGCAATGATGTCACCTGACTTCGAGAAGACCGTTAGAACCGCCATCAAAGCTCTAACAGCAGTTGCTGACATGAGCTACATCGACTCAGTGATGTCCATTGCCGAGGGTAACAAGAGGTCCCGTGCAATCGGGCTTGGCCAGATGAACCTTCACGGGTACTTTGGTAAGGAGAGGATGCATTACGGCGATGAGGAGTCAATCGACTTCACCAACGTCTACTTTATGACCATCTTGTATAACGCTCTAAAAGCGTCCAACGAAATGGCTAAAAAGACTAAGAATCCTTTTGACAACTTCGAGAACTCAAAGTATGCATCTGGTGAATTTTTCAGCAAGTACATCGGAGGCGACTGGGGCCCTAAGACTGACAAGGTCAAAGGCATCTTTGAGACTGCTGGAATTAAGATCCCAGGGGACTTTGAGTGGGTAGAGCTGCGTGCCTCGGTAATGGAGCACGGTATCTACAACCAGAACCTCCAGGCCGTGCCACCAACCGGATCGATCAGCTACATCAACAACTCCACCAGCTCGATTCACCCAATTGCAGCGAAGATTGAGATTCGTAAAGAAGGAAAGCTTGGACGCGTCTACTATCCAGCTCCTTTCCTTACTAACGACAACATGGAGTACTTCACTGATGCATACGAGATTGGTCCTGAAAAGGTTATCGATGTGTACGCAGCAGCAACTGCCCACGTTGATCAAGGGCTGTCACTAACATTATTCTTCAAAGACACCGCAACTACTAGGGATGTCAACAGGGCTCAGATTTACGCATGGAAAAAAGGCATCAAGACTATTTATTACATCCGCATTCGCCAAATGGCTCTCGACGGCACTGACGTCGAAGACTGTGTTAGCTGCATGCTCTAAGAGAGAAAGAAAACACTATGAAAACTAAACTAGTTACTAGGCCAATCAACTGGAATAAGGTTGAAGATGTCATTGATCTAGACGTCTGGAACAGACTTACCCAGAACTTCTGGCTGCCTGAGAAGATAGCTATTTCAAATGACATCCAGTCATGGGGCACGCTAACTCCAGAAGAAAAACAATTAACCATGAGAGTGTTTACTGGTCTAACCATGCTTGACACTATTCAGGGAACTATCGGCTCGATGAGCATTATGCCGGACGCCAGGACTCAGCATGAAGAGGCAGTCATCACCAACATTGCTTTCATGGAGTCAGTACACGCAAAGAGCTATTCAAGCGTATTCTCAACGCTGTGCTCCACTGCAGACATTGACGATGCCTTTCGCTGGTCAGAGGAAAACCCCTATCTTCAGAAGAAGGCAGACATCATTCTTGGTTACTACAACGGCGATGACCCGCTAAAGCGTAAGATTGCATCCACACTATTAGAAAGCTTCTTGTTCTACTCCGGGTTCTACTTGCCGATGTACTGGTCCTCTAGAGCAAAGCTAACCAACACCGCTGACTTGATTCGGCTAATCATTCGTGATGAGGCTGTACACGGCTACTACATTGGCTACAAGTATCAACTTGGGCTAGCAGAGCAATCTGCCGAGCGTCAAGAAGAACTAAAGGCCTACACTTACGATCTTCTCATGGAACTATATGAGAACGAGATTAGGTACACTGCAGACCTCTATGACTCCAAGGGATTGACTGAGGATGTCAAAAAGTTCTTGCACTACAACGCAAACAAGGCCCTTATGAACTTGGGCTACGAAGCGTTGTTTCCTAAGGAAGTCTGTGATGTAAATCCAGCTATCCTCTCGGCTCTTAGCCCAAACGCTAACGAAAACCACGACTTCTTCTCTGGCTCGGGCTCTTCATACGTGATTGCTAAGAATGAGGCGACAACCGACGACGACTGGGACTTCTAAGGAGGCGAAAATGGGTTGCGACTGCGAAGGCTGCGGATGCGGTACAAGTAAGTAAAAAGATAGGCCACCCTCCGGGGTGGCTTTTCTTTTGTATACTGTACCCATGCCTACTTATTCTTATACCTGTGAGAATGGACACGAGTATGAAGAAGTCCGTGGAATCTCCGAAGATCAGCAAGTTTTTACTTGCGTGGACCCCCTATGTGGCACTAGACTAAAGCGTAAGTTCACTGCCCCGACAATAACATTTAATGGGACAGGATTCAACACAACGCGAGGATAACTGGATGTCAAGTAAGAAAATCTACCTAAAAATTGACGTACCAATATTTGTCAGTGAGGGTAAGGCCGCTTGCGCAGATGTTGACCCAGAAATATTCTTTCCGGTAGAGTCCGAAGATAAAAATGGTAAGCCAATTGTAATCTATGAGAACGCCAAGAGTGCAAAAGAGGTTTGCAGTACTTGTGAACTGAAGTCTAGATGCTTAGAGTATGCAATAACTAGCTATGACGTTGGTATTTGGGGTGGAACCACTGAACAGCAACGGATCTCTCTTAGGCGTGGTCTAACCATGGGCAGTCTAAACAGATAAAGCGGTAGATGGTAGAATAGTAATACCTGGGAGAGGATTTATTTAATAAAAACCTATCCAAGGGAGTTAACAATGAAAATCTTTTCAGAAGTATTTCGTAGAACCGCAGCTTTAATTATTCTTCGTGTGAGCGGGACTTTTGCTGGAGGATCTATTGCTGGAATTGAACTCTGGCAGTCAGCTGCAATGGCAGCATTTATCGGTCTCATGGATGTAGCAGAGAGCCTATCTCGTGCATACATGGTTGACGGCATTCTTGACATTGATGAGATCAATTTTGCTTTTGGCGGTCAACAGTCTGAAGATGTGGATCCACACCTAGCAAAATAAAACTAATAGATAAAAATAACAGCTTCTACTGGACAAATACTTCGGTAGGGGCTATTATTTTGTCATGGATACTTTTGAAATTTGGTTAGAACACGGAATTAAGATGGGCTGGTGTGGTCCTGCTGTATGCGACACTCATGACGGGACCCCCATGTCAGAAACAGAAATGGAAGAATTTGAAGATGGCGGTGACCCCTGCCTCCACGTAATTCGTCTCTATGAGGACACTGACCAAAAGAAATCTATTGAGGAGGCTCACTCACCTTCTGTCTGGCGAGCAACTAACCGTGGAATAGATGTATAATTAGTAACAACAACCCTCTCTAACTCAACGGGCAGAGTGGTTGACCGTTTACGGTTAACTGGTTCGTGGTTCGAATCCACGGAGAGGGACGGCAGAGGGTTACACCAAAACCATATAACTAAATATCTAGGGGGTGCGTAGATTCGACAGCGCTCTAGAAATCAATGAAGCAAGCAGAGAATCCTGTACCTCTTGAATCGGGAAAAAGAATAACTGCAAACTCACGTTCTGCATTCGCACTAGCTGCTTAATAGCGCTTAGTGCACCACGGGTAGCATTAGTCCTAAATGGGCGCCCCTGGATTTAAATAAATAGGACACGCAATAAGGTGGCGACCTTAAACGCAACCCGCAGTACCGTGGCTGGTAGAGCCTAAGCTTGTAGAAGACTGGTTTTGAAAGTTCTGGACGCGGGGGGCAGCTCCCCGCCACCTCCACTTGCGCAGTTTCACTTAGTGTGCTACCCTAAACGTATGACTAATAAATTAGTAGCTATATCTGCAGGATTCGCGGCAGTAGTTGCCGCTGTAATCGCTGTTCCCTCTGGCGCTATGCCAGTCAAGGCAGAGACTATCTTCACAACTATGGATGTCCAATCTGGCCCGACTTGGGGCCTCGATCGTGTAGACGGTATCATGGATGGCCAGTACTCCTACGGCGGCACTGGAGCCGGCATACGTATATACATTGTAGATACCGGAGTGGACTCAAACCATCCCGACCTAAGCGGACGTGTAATTGATGGATTTGACGCATTCGGCGAGAACTTAGATCAAGTTGATTGTCAGGGGCATGGAACTCACGTTGCGGCTGTTGCTGCAGGGACTTACTTTGGCGTAGCTAAATCCTCAACTATTGTGCCAGTAAGAGTCTTAGATTGCGCTGGAATGGGTAACACAGATTCTCTTCGAGCCGGACTAGCGTGGATAATCAACAATCACCCCGTTGGAACTGCGGGTGTAGTTAACATGAGCCTCGGTGGTGCCAAGGATGATATTGTAAATGCGATAACTGAATCAGTCATTAAAGTAGGGCTGACCGTAGTAAGTGCTGCCGGAAATTCTGCTGCTAATGCGTGCAACTACTCCCCTGCTTCTGCTGCTGGGGTACTTGCAGTTGGTGCTATAGACATGAACGACACTAGGGCATCTTTCTCTAACTATGGATCTTGTGTCGACATATACGCTCCGGGTGTGCGAATCAACTCTGCAAATCCGTTCAACTACAACATGGCTAAATCTAGAAGTGGCACCTCCCAGTCTTCTCCTTTCGTAGCGGGTGCTATAGCGGTAGCTATATCAACAGGGGAAAACCCCACCCCTGTTGCATTTGGTGGTGTGGTACAGGTGGTACAGCCGAAACTAGAGCCTGCCCCAATTGAGCCGGAAAATCCCCCTGAAGAGGCCGAATACGAAACTCCGGCGGTTGACAGTACTCCTTCTTTGGAGTCCGAGCTATTAGCTGAACCAGCAACACCTCCCGAGCCTACCCCGGAGTCAGAACCTACCCCTGAAATAACTCCTACTCTCGATCCCGCTCCTGATCCTGACCCTAAATCGATTTCACCGCCTGTGCTAGAGATCGATCCAGGGGAGCCTTTAGAGTTTCCAGTAATGGTGACTCAAGAAAGTCCTGGCTCATACTTTGCCACGCTCAAGTGGGAGCCTTTAGAAGGAGCACGTGACTATAGGGTGTATAAGACTGGATCTATTAGGCCGGGTTGGCGCTTGTTCTGGAGCACTAATTCAGATCTTATAAGTAGAACAATCTCGGATAAGCCGGGTTCAATTTCAATCTACAGAGTTGTAGCTGTCTTTGGGTCAAGGGAGATAGAGTTAGGATCTTTTGAATACATACCTACAGAGTAGGAGCGTCACCTACATGGGGACAGCGTATGATGCTTGAATTGCTATCGGACTCACTTAAAACTAATCTGGTCATATGGTTATGATCCCAGTCGGGGACGGTTCCGTCAGGATTGAGCCCCCTCATGTATCTTTTGCCAAAGACACTTTCGTCCTCTCCCAGTCCTTGTCTCCAGTTAAGATGATCGTTATATCTCTGTAGCATCTCTGGACTGTCCTGTATATCAACATGTTGAAGCTCAAAACCTTCGAGATATGTTTTATGTATAGGAACAAAAAAGAATACTGGATCCCCCTTTTTAAATACCACTTCTCGTCCGGGATCAGTTAACTTCCAATTCATTGTTGGACTTGCAAAAGTCCAATCAGACTCTACTATTGCGCTTAAGGGAGATGCGCCAGGGATTACCAAGTTTGGGCCTCCCATTAGCCATAAATTATAATCTGCTGGCGTCCGGGGGATGGCATTTACGTGGAAAGTAACAATACCATTTCCCGTATTGGTGTCAGCAAAAACTGCTCCGTGCTCTGTCATTGCACCAGACAGTATCTCTGCGTTACTTTTACCGTCCCAAGCTACCACAACGTCTTCTGGAGCACGAATTGCCCACCCATGTCTGCTTGCATACGTAAGAGGGAGGCACCTATAGGAGTATCTCCCCTCGGTTTCGTCCATCCACTTCCGATCAACAGGGGACTGCTCAATTAAAATACGTTGCCCGACAGGTAGGAAGTGGTGCCATCTAATGTACGGGGTTTCAATTTTAGGACTAAGCACTTACTAACACTCCTCTACCTAGATTTAACTAGAGTATATTAAAAATACAGTCTACCCTATAGCCAATCAACCCTTATGCTGATGACTATTAAGGTACTAAATATAGCACACTGGACACCCTTATTTTGCTGGTTAATGTACAAAAGATAGTGTACATAAATGCCATACAACCTTAGACCTAAGTTTGTATGTAAATAAACCTAGGGACCACGAAATCAAGATATACTTATATAGGATAAAGATTCTAAGACTGATGGGAAAAACTTTGGAGATAGTAACAGATAAACTGGAGTGGGGCCTAACAGCAAATGACCGTTGCGACCACAATTGCGCCTCCCAGGCTTATGTCAAGGCCGTAGGCATATCCGGGGAATTGCTCTTTTGCGCGCATCACTATAACAAGATCTTGAGCGACAGCAAAGCATTCGCTAGACTAGAACAATTTGCATACAAGATAACTGATGAGCGTGGACGCCTTATTGAAAACAGGCTTCAAGGATCTAACTAAACTGCTAAGTTATCATGAAACACGATAATTACGTTAACGCGGACGCCCTTGCTAACAGTATTCACACCATGAACAGTCTTGTGCCCCGTGAAGAGCACTAAGCTTCCAACTTTTGGATGAAGCTCGACCCCCAGGTCTGGAAAAAAGAGCTCCCCGCCCTCATAATCGTCGGTTAGAAATAGTGCAGCTATGTAAGGCTTCTGACTTGCCGAGTACCCTCCAGAATCATCGGGATCCCAGTCTGCGTGCGGTGCTAGAGACGATCCCTCATGCATCATGTTGCCATAGCACCTATTAAGTGTGAAGCTCCCTTGGATGCTGTAGTTCCCCTTAAAAAAAGAGTATGCATGCTTAACTGCAAGATTTATCTTCTGCTCTGGATCCCAGTCGAACAGAATGGCATTATCCTCTAGAACCTCTGGTCCGAACAGGCTATAAGTAGCGTACGAATCCCGGCCGTCTGATTGTGGATTGTTTAACATTGCGGTGGCAGCAAGTTTTGAATCCTCTGGACTGAGGAAGTTCTCAAATACTATGTAGTCTTCCACGCTCATAATAGAGGGATGTGATCTCTAAAGAAGAATATAAAATTATAGCGTTTTCCAGATATAACTTTCCTGACTCCGTGAAGGTTTGCTGCGTTCCCCCGAAACATTATTAAGTCACCCTGCTCCAACTTGATCTCCAGATTATGGTGCTCAAAAAAGAGCTCCCCGCCCTCATAATCGCTATTAAGCATGAGGATGCATGAATAGTGCAGCTCTACTTCAGGTTTACCGTCATAATGATCTCCGTCGTCATCATGCGCATGATTCTCAGCGCCGGTGTCCATAATGTTACCAAATAATCGTTTTATACCAAAAGTATGCTTTATCTCATAGTTGGTCTCAAAAAAAGTCCTAACCTTAGCCAACACCGATCTGAGAGGCTGCAGGAATAGTATGCTCTCGTCGGATAGCTCTGGTAGTGGGATGCTTTGTAGTTTATAGCCAGGCCTAAAGTTGTCCTTTTTTGCGTAAAGCTCTATCCACTCCGCATATGTTGAGCACTGAGAAGGCGTAAGTGCGCCTTTTATAAGCTTGTAAGGAAGATCATTCATGTCAACATTCTATCAGTATTAGATTAGACTATTGGGATGAGAATTATAGGTGTCAATGAGACCACGCACGATGCGGCTATGGCCGTCATTGAGAACGGTGAGATCCTATTCGCTGGACACGCCGAGCGGTACAGCAAGCAGAAGAACGATTGGTATAACAACGACCTTATTCTGATGGACGCCCTTAAGCATGGATCACCAGACAAGGTCGCCTACTACGAGAAACCTTGGCTAAAGAAAATTAGGATTGCACGACACGGCGGCTTCGGGGGTGGACGCCCCCACTACAAGAGTACTGTCCTAGCCGGGCTGCCAACCACGAACTTCAGCCACCACTACTCGCATGCTGCTGCTGGATACTTCACCTCTAGTTTTGTGGACGCCGCTATTGTTGTGCTAGACGCAATTGGAGAGTTTGAGACGTCTACAGTTTGGAAGGGGGAAGGTGAGAAGATAACGCAGGTAAGAAGGGACAAGTACCCCTTTAGCTTTGGACTCTTCTACTCCGCCTTCACGCAGCTGGTTGGGTTGAAGCCAAACGAGGAAGAGTACATCATGATGGGTATGGCAGCCTATGGTAACAAAGATAGGTACTACGAAAAAGTACGGAGTTACTTCCCTATTTACTACACGCAAAAAGGAAACCTCCATCGGGGTATCCAAGACTGGGCGGAAGTCCTGGAGGGTCAAGCAAGATTTGATCTTGCAGCTGCAGTTCAACAGGTCTTTGAGGACCGACTGGTTGAGTACATGACCATGGTTAAACAAACTACTGGCAAGAAAAATCTAGTCTTTATGGGAGGCTGTGCCCTAAATAGTAAGGCCAATACCCTCCTTCACGGCATCTTTAAGAATGTCTGGATCATGCCTAACCCTGGAGACGCAGGGTCAGCACTTGGCGCGGCGGCCGCGCTCTATGGGAAGCACTTAAACTGGACTGGACCATACTTGGGTACCAACATCCCTGGGAGATACCCAGTAGATAGAATTATGGACGCCCTTATTAGAGATAAAATAGCGCCAGTAGCTTCAGGTAAAGCTGAGTATGGACCAAGAGCATTGGGAAATAGGAGTATTTTGGCAGATCCTAGGGACCCAAACATAAAAGATAAAGTAAATCTAATAAAGAAGCGTGAGCTATTTAGACCGTTCGCTCCAATTGTTATGGAGGAGTATGCAACCAGATGGTTCGACATGGACTACTACTCTCCTTATATGCAGTACACACCAATATGCCTTAAGCCCCGGCTGATTCCTAGCGTGGTTCACGCAGACGGTACTTCTAGGGTTCAGACGGTGAGCAAGCGTGACCACGCCGGACTCTATGAAGTACTAGAGAGATGGTATGCCTACAGTGGTGTGCCAGTTCTATTGAATACAAGTCTTAACATAAAAGGGCAGCCTATGCTTAATGACCAGAATGATGTACTAGAATGGGAAGCACACTACAACACTAAAATCATCAGCTAGAGGACTAACAATGACAGAACTTACATTTAGATCAGACATGACCGTAGAGCTAGTCCAGTCAATGGGTGACGATGCTTCGGTAGTAAAAGCTGCTCGTGTCTCTACTGGCGGTAGCACTACTACTCCTGAGAAGGATGCTGGTTTAATTAACTACCTTATGCGTGATCGCCACGGCACCCCTTTTGAGCACAACGCTTTTACGTTCTATGTAGAGGCACCTATCTTTGTGTTCCGCGAGTTTATGCGTCACAGGGTTGCGTCCTACAACGAAGAGTCAGGCCGATACAAAGAGCTTGCTCCAGTGTTCTACATTCCTAGCGAAGATCGTAAGCTAATTCAAGTTGGTAAGCCAGGTGCTTACACTTTTGAAGAGGGAACTTATGACCAGAAAAAGATTGTTCCGGCAGACATCAAGATGGCAGCTAAAGAGGCATACGCTGCTTATCAGCGGATGCTAGAAAAGGGCGTTGCCCGAGAGGTTGCAAGGAGCGTTCTACCAGTTGGACTCTACTCTTCTATGTTCGTTACGATGAACGCCCGTACACTGATGAACTTCCTATCACTTCGAACTATGCGTGAAGGAACAATGTTTCCTTCTTTTCCGCAGAGGGAGATAGAGATGTGTGCCGAAAAGATGGAAGACTTCTTTGCAGAGGTCATGCCAGTTACTTACGCAACGTTCAATAAGAATGGTCGAGTGGCACCTTAACTTATACGTTACTTATTTTTTGGGAGACTTGCGTTCTTTATCTGTACCATCAAAGATATAGCCGTCACCGTCACCGTCGCGTGGCGAGTCTTCTTCGGGCTTCTCGTATCGGAAAGGCCAAAAGGTAATCCACCAAGCAATAAGCGTAAACATGATTAAGTTACCAGTGATTGTCTTGGCATCGCCCTCAAGGACTAGCCAACCGATGATAAGTGCTACTAGTGTCCACGCTTGATCAAGAGTGTCCTTTAGTAGTTCTTTCAGGAAGTGAAAGATAGTTTTCATTTATAGATTACTTTCTGCTCGTTTGATTTTTAGAAGGCCGAAGTACATTATTTAGATCTCTTTACTGTTCTGGTTCGAGACGAAGTCCCACTGGATGAGGCGGAGGCGGAAGAGGTGGCAGCGGCGGTTGCTGCAGTTGCTGCAGTCTGTGCGACTGTGCTGACTATGACTGCTGCTACAACTACTTCCTCTGACTCTTCGCGAACTTCTGGGGACATATTTGCTCCGAGGTTTCCTATGTCGTTAAAGACTTCAAGAACTGCTGCTGTTGCTGCACCAACTAGAGGAATCGCTGCAAGCTCTTTTGGTATCTCGGGGTCGTCAGCCTCGGCAACTATCGATAGAGCTTCAAGGGCTGCTTCGTAAACTACAGATCCCTGTGGCGCAGTTTGGAAAGCCTGGAAAGCCGCTTCCTTAACTGAGGTCTGTTGCTCGTTAGTTAAAATCCGGGGATTCTCAATCTGTGCAATCTCTCTAACCGCTGCTTCAATGTTCTCTGCTGTAACTGGCTCTTTAATCTCTACAACAACTGGCTCCTTTGTAGGCTCTGGGGTTGCAACTCTAGTCGCAGTGGGAGTAGGTGTGGCCGTAGGCGTATTAGAAAGAGGGGGAACTGTAGCCAGAGTGGCTATGGGTTTTGGAGTGGGGGTTGGAGTTGGAGTTGGGGTTGGAGTTGGGGTTGGAGTTGTAGTGGGGGTCGGCTCAACAGGATTAGAGTCAGGGATAGGGTCGTTTTTCTTTACTGGCTCTTGAGTATTAGTGGGGGTCGGAGTCGGTGTCGGGGTTGGGGTTGGTGTTGGTGTTGGCGTCGGGGCTGGGATTGGGTCTACGGTTTGGGTTGGAGGTTGGAACTGTGTTGGAGGTTGAGTTAGTGTGGGTGTGGGTGTTGGGGTCAATGTCGGTGTTGGGGTTGCAGTTGGCTCTTGAGCTGGGG
>Ga0209702_10005134_pt1 | contig 18199 bp, 21 predicted proteins | sample FRY01_FD_187210 | JGI IMG/M metagenome (GOLD analysis project Ga0209702, IMG submission 187210) | Freshwater microbial communities from Lake Fryxell liftoff mats and glacier meltwater in Antarctica - FRY-01 (SPAdes) (version 2) | ecosystem: Environmental > Aquatic > Freshwater > Ice > Glacier...
CCTGTACTGTTTTCTGAATGGATCTGAGTTCCTCAACTGTGAACGGAATCTTCCGTGGATTCTTTTCATTCAGCTTGAGACGGTCGGCAAGCTCAGGCAGAACCTCAGCGGTGGCGATTCGCTGGGCTTGGGAGAGGGGGAGGTTGTGAGATGATGCCATTATGATTCGTTCACTTTTGTAACTTGTTCATCACCGTTCGGCCTTCAGACTTGACGCACCATTCGTCAAAATCGCCGCCGCCACGGTTTCAACCGTGCATGTGGGCAGGCTGCTGGCCAGAGCAGTGGCAGCTTCGACGATGATGCGATTCGAATAGTTCATGGTTCGGGCCGCAAAGTCTTGATCACACACTTCATTCGAGTGTGAACCCAATCAGTCTTGGACTGCATTCACAAGCTGTTTCGCTTCCTCGCAAACTCGACGTACAAAACTAGTTTGCCATTCGGCAAAGAAAGACTCGATACCTTCCTCTGTGATATTTTCTGCTTGATGCTCATATCGGACTTTCAAGTCATACATAATGTCTGACAAACAAACGCTCGTTTTGCCCCCGTATGAAAGCTGCTCGTCCCAAGTTAGGCTGTGAATATCTCGAAAGTAGTCAGATTCGCCTATGATCAAGAGTAGTTCGGAACATGGCAATGTGTCGTCCATCCACTCGTCAATCAATCCTTCGATCGCATTTTGAGCATCCTCTGAGTCCACTGGTAGTTTTCCATGTCGTTCCAGTGCTTTACTCGCAATTGTCCTAATTACTGAACACCAAAGTTCGTACCCAAGGGCTTCGTTATCTAAATCCATCAAGCTGGACAAAAGCACTCGATCCACTCCCGGTCCCCAACGGTTCATTTGTGTCATTTGTCTGTCTCCCGCTACGTTCAATTCATCGAAGTGAAGAAGGCTAGGTTCGTTCGTTCGACGGTTGGCACCAATGCCGACCGATCCGCCCGTTTCCACTCTTTCCAGCCATTTGCAGCCCTGCCCAGAACTGCGGCGGCTCCGCTTGGTGAGTCAAACAGATAGTCTCTGGCGAATCGCAACTGACCGCCATGTTCTTCCAACATACTTTCGGCGATGAGCCGTTGATGAACTGATGTCACACTCTTTCCAGAAGGAGCAATTTCACGCCCTGCCAGCGAGCCTGCATTGACGAGTAATCCATTGTGTGTGAAGACGCCTTTGCCTTCGGCATCCGGCCCCTTCAGTTCGTATTCATCGTTGTTCGTTGTCATATCGCACTCTTTACCTCTGCCTCTTAATCTCAGCCACCTTCGCCACCAAATACCCGATCTCGTCTCCATCAAGTTCGGCAACCGGGGCAACTCCGTGGATATTCCTGACAAGGTCTTCCGATGTGTAAGAGTAGTCATTGTCGCACGGTCCTATTTCGCAGGCCATTGGATCGGCTTCCGCCCCGAAAGGACTTTCCGCAAATGTTTGATGGTCATCGCTGGTGATACGGTATGTAGAATGGCATGGCAGTTGGGGCATACTGGTCGCAGATCGTTTATCGGGTCTACCTCGTACTCTTCGCCGAGGACTGAAAGCTCACGCAGATGATGAACGTGAATCACCCCCTCACCAAATGTGCCGTACAACTCAGCCATGTCGTACTCGCAAACGCCACACGCCCATCCGTAATGTTCAATGCACTTCGCCCTGGCTCCTCGACTTCTTTCGTAGGCATTGACGGTGATCGTCTTCGTAGCGCCTTCGAGGTACGTGGCCGATGAATCGACCTCTTCCGGGATCACCGACTTTTCCGGCTCCCCGAACAAACTGCTCTTAATGCGATCAAATCGTTCTTCGTCGATGTCGAAGGCTGCGTAGACAGTTTTGTGCCGTGGAAATGGTGGCCCATCCACAGCCACGCCTTCGGGGACAAAGTTCGCCCATTCTTCGACATCAATGCGTACCGGGGAGCCAAAGTCATCAGTGAAATTCTCGTAGGCAACTGTTCCGTCGAAGTAGACGTACCCGCTCGTGTAGGCTTTTCCACGTTTCAAGTATTCTGGAATCGAGTCGGTTCGGTCCTGGCTATTCTTCGACCTTCTCGGTGCGATGACGGATGACGTTGCGAAAAACTTGTTGCCGGGCAGATAAGCAACGAGCTTGTCGCCAACAGCGATCTTTGCGAGTCTGTTCCAATTCCTCGTGATCGCAGATTTGCGTCCCGGAGAATCGCCACCTTTTTTTGCGTATTGGTAGCCCATCAACCACAGCTTGTTCCGAATACCGTGGTGTAAACCGCCGACAGATTCAAAATTCACGCACCAATAATTCGACATGGCCGTTGCCTTTCCGTCTATTCCAATCCCTTAACAAATCGGATCGCTCTATCCACAAACCGAGGTTCCACCCACCGAGGCGGACTTCGCTGAATCGAAACGTGGCCCCCAAAATCGCCGAACACTTTCCGCATCGCTGGTGAAAGGACTTTGAGCGGCCTCCCTGCTCGGTCCTTTCCCACGCTGCTGATCTGATGCGCAATGCGAAACAACCGGCTTCCCAGACCACCTTTCACTAGCACTAAATCGTCTTTATCCTTCTCGTAGACCGTCCGGTAGCGAACGTGGAAGTTCATGCCAAACTCGGCTTTCAACAGTTTCTTGTCGAATTCAGCGGCTATTCCAGCAAGGGCGACCTCAAAGTAACCGGCAAGATAGAGGGCGGGGCGATGATCTTGGTTCCAGCCACCATCCGTGTCCCACTTCTGCAAGCCACAGTAAAACACGAGAACATCCCCTGGCTGCAAGTTTCGCAAAGATCGCTTCGGGATTGTCGGATCACCATAGGTGAATGTTTCCCACTCTGGGTCAACGTGGACGGTCTGTTTCTCCATGACCTTCCTGCGGGAGTCGGCAAAGTAATTGGCGTGCGGCTTGCCGTCTCTCCCGGTCATGTTGCCATAGGTGTGGACGCTCACCTGTTTGTTGTCGGGAATGCAAACGAAGTCGAACGAACCGTCCTTGAATAGTGGGCCTTGAATGCCGCCGCAGCCTGAGTCGATTCCGACACGGAGTAGAACAACCTGTTTAGTCATGAGTTGCACTCGCCTTCTATCACTCTGGGTTTGCTGCCCTTGAGTATGATCCTAATATCCGGATCGGGCATACAAGGCGCACCATGCACACCACCAGTGAAATTCATTTCCAGCCAGTTGACGAAATCACAAATCAGCTTGTCCGAGAATTTGGACCGAAACCCAGGTCCCTTTTTCTCAATGCCTTCAAATCGCTTCGGAATCTGGATAGCGTTTCTGCCAAAATAGAAGAAGTGCCGAGACATCAAGGCAAAGCGGCCATCATCATTCTTCTCGCTTCCTGCGTCGATACGTTTTTGACCGTAGGATAGGCAGTACTCAGCGAGTGTCTTCTTCTCATTGACTATCATCGCATAGACTAGCTTTCCACGCCCCGCACTCTTCTTGAGATTCGCCCCGCCGGTTCCAACAATCCAATCCCCCTCCTTCGCCAATTCGATGATGTTTTTCCACCCGTTTGAACCAAACTTGCACTTTGCCAGCGTGCATAACCCATCACACGGATTCGGAGCGAATCCATGATCGTGATCTACGACGTAGGAGAAAAGCCTTGGCATTTTATTCTCGACTGTGTTTCTGCATTCGAAGATCACCACACCACGTTCTCCTCGGTCCAACCATCTCCGTCGAAACTAGAGAAAATCGCCGCATCGAGAACGCACGGTGGAATATTGCAGGCTTCGGCCAATTTTTGGAACCCGTCTGACACGAACTCAAAGTAGTTTTGATCTGACAGGGCATTGGCGGTCAGCTTCACCGGGAATCCAAAGTCGTTCAGCCACTTCGTAATCCTGCTGTCGATGGGAACCTCAAACCGGCTCAAGCCCAACCCTTGGATTAAATTCCTTGACTGTTTGGGGCCGAAGCCCAAGAAGTGGTCGTCGATAAAACGGACGGCTTTGCGTTCAGTAGTCGGAGTTGGACTGAACCGCACTTCTTCAAGGCACGCTGAGGTTTCCTGCCAGCCGCCGCCTTGCAGGTATGCCAAGTTTGCCTTGGCCTCTTTGCCAATCGTTACTGATCGTCGCAAGCCGCCGAAGTCGCTGAGTACCTTGGTCACGAATGTCGCCAGATCAGCCTGTACAAGACAGAGTTCGTGCTGGAGCGGGAACGGCTTAGACGAAATGAATCGGGTAACAGAAGAACCGGGGCCAGACCGTTGCCGAGTCGTGAGCAAACACGAGATCATGACTTCCCAGAAAAGCTCTCTCGTCACGGGTGGCTTGTCGTCTTTGAGATTCGTCGCAATCCGAAACTTCACGAACGCATTGTCCTTTTGCCGATCGAAGAACTCCTTCACCTTGCCGATGTCTTCAAGGTCGATTTGCCAGATAATTTTCATCGAACACCCCCCTTTACTGCACAGAAACCCTTCCAGTGTTGAGCAAGTGCCTCGTGGTTCGGGCCTTCTGATGAATTAGCGGGCAGAACGAGCTTCTGTCCTTCAAGATCGGTGTACATCGTCGAGGTGATGGCCGCTGCCACTGAAATTATCAGCGATTCTGGGTTGATGCCGATCAGATCGAGGTCGAAGAGGGTGTGGATGTCCGCACGCAGCAACAATCCGTTTGTGACGTGGTTGGATTGTGGTCCGGTGTACGGGACGATGTGGGCGGCTTCGAGTGCGGCATCGCATTCGGTGATGGCACAACGACCACAGAAGGCGGCGATGAGCTTGTTGCGGAAGTCTGGTGTTTCGGTCAGTCCTTCTGGGATGGTTTTGGGCATAACTGAACCGCCAATCTATTGTTGAACTCCTCACGTAATCTTTACCAGTAATGTTCGCCCGTAATTGTGTGCAGGTGGTTCCTCACGCTCATGTCAATTTTTCCAGCAAGCAAGGTTGCGTGAGAGAAAAAGTCTTCGCCATGCTTTTTCGTGACGGCGTCAGTCGCCTTCAATCGATGGGCAAGTTCGCCTCGTAGCGTCACAAAGGTATCCAGTCGAGTAATTGCGGTAGCTACTTTGCATTTCTGCCAGCTCCAATTGTCGGTGATGTTCTTGATGCCAATCGTTTCGGCAAATAGCGTTTTTAGTTTGCCGGCCTTGGGAGTGTTTAAGGCCCCAACTGACTCTTTTGCATGAGCGACCACGATATCCTTCCATCCGTCTCCAGCGAGTTTCCACGGTGACTGCTCGTGCTTTTCTAACTTGATTCGGAGACCGATTGCCGTCTTGACTTCCTTGGGTAGTAGATTGAAGTCTGCTCCGTCTGCCTTAATGTGGTCTATAGCTTCCAGAATGATGTCTTCGCAGTAGGCTTCCCAAGCTGCACATACAAAGACCACGACGGCCTTGTTCAAGACTTCGACTCCATACTTTCGTCCTTTGTTGTTTCCTGCCTCGTTGGAGTGAAACCACCACAATCGGTCGAGATCAGTCTTGTTGGCGTCGAGGGTAGTTCGTGCATTCGATGGCATATTTCACTCTTTCAATGTTCGTTATTTTGAGTCTCAACAATCGAATCCCGGCATCCGTGGTCAGTCGGCCTTCAACTCAATCGCTCGGCGACTTGGCAAAGCGAGAACACAGTCGGGCCACAACAAGCCATAGTGGCGGAGCCAGCCTTCAAAGGCTTCTTCCAAATTGTCTTTGTTGCCAGCCTCAACAGAGGCAAGCAGCTTTTGTACGTTGGCGGCAAGATCTCTAAAGCCAGCCAGATCGATGATCTCTAAAGTTGGCGGAGGGCTTGCAAGGTTAGATACAGGCAGTTCGTACCCAACGATTGCGTGTTTTCTCTTGCGATCTTTCATCTCGTCGGCCACCCATTGTGCATGGAGATGCGACCGTCCGATCTCATCCTTTGTGTAGTGCGAAGACTTCTCCTTGCCAGTTTTTAGATCGAATCCCCACGCTTCGAACTCACCATCACCGCACCAAAGGTTGTCAGGGCCTGTCTTCCTTTCGTTGTCGGGTCTCGAAGATTCTAATCCAAGAAGCGTTCCCAAGATCATCATGGCGGCTTCCGTTGCCTTGGTGTCGTCGCCGTAGATCAATGATGTTAAGATGCCTTCGATATCAGTCAGCATTCGAGATCGCTTCTTGCGATACAGGTTGGCTAGGGTCTTCGCTTGAAAGCCAATCGATGTGACCTTCGGCGGCTTGAACATCTTGTCTCTTTGTTCGGACGGTCGCCCAAGTTCAACTCGCTGGGCGGCGGCGGCGCTAAAAGCGTGGAGTGCCGTGGTCTGATCGCCCGCACAGAGATGGGCGACTCCCTCAAGGTGCCTGTACCATGCTCCAAGTCTGCGTTCTCTTGCGTCGGCGTCTTCGGCAATAGTTCCAAACTGTTGAATAGCGGCAGAAAAATCTCCGTCCCATAAAGCCGCATAAGCCGCTCTTTCATTAACGAGCATCGCTGGATACCACTCGTCTTTGGCCTTTCGTGATTCTGGCTCGAACTGGTCGATGTAGTCGCTGTAAATCTCGTCCCAATCGTCGCTGCCAGTGAGTACGCCATCGAGCAATTCGGCTTGCTCAACCTTTCCTGCGGACACTTGCTTATCCAATTCGATGCCCAACGCAACTTGTTGTTGGAGCAACGGAGGTAGAAACGACCGATACGCCGGATTACGAATCCAATCATGCAAGTCTGACCCAGCTAGGATCACAGCACCGTGATCGGTGTTGCTTCTGAAAATTCGTCCAATTGCCTGAACAACCCTTGTTGCAGTGTGGCCAAGCCTTAGCGACTCCATTCGCACACCTTCGTCGATGAAACGGTCGAACAACAACTCACCCTTCGGTAAGCGGTCAAGGATCACTATACGGCACGCATCGCCAGGAAGGTCAATTCCGTCGTATCGAGCGACAAGCCCTAGCAACTCCGATTTCTTAGACTTCGAGAATCGTTCGATTTCCTCATGGCCACTTGTCTTTTTGAACACAACTGACGGTGGACTCCATTGGCTTGCTTTTCCAGTTGATGGTGAAATCACACACGCTTTCTTGCCCTTTATGAGTTGCAGCGTTGAAGTGCGTTGCACTTCGTCAGTCTTGCCCTTAGCAAAGAGAAAAAGACGTTGAGCGTCACCCGATTTGCCACCGGGTTCGACGACGGTCGGGTTTGTAAGCCCGAATGTACGTGCAAAGGCGGCTTGAGATGGTAGTGTCGCCGTAAGGTAGACTCGTCGAACACCATCACCAAAATACGGAAGTGTGTGAAGTGGAATAACAGGAGGACTGATTTCTAACCCATCGCTTGAAATGATCAGACAGCATTGACTCAAGTGGTCTGCAAGATGATTCCAAACGTACTTAGTGTCATCAGGCTCGTCGATCTTTCCTTCGAGTAGGATGCTGCGTAACTCTTGAGCATGTTTCCACATCAGAAACATTGGGACGAACAGTAAGGAGGTTGGGTTGTCGCTTTCGATGTCCTGAAGTTTGGCTGCCCCGAAAGTGTTTGCAAAGTGTGGTCGAAAGAGTGCGACAATCTGATCGAAGAGTCCCCAATTCGACGGTACTTTCAAGGTGAACTGGTCACGGATGCAAGCCTCGGCAACGTGAGCATCGTCAAAAACCAAGGCAGCGATGTCCTTATCTCGAAACGTCGAGAATCCATGAAACACAGAGGCGTAGTTGGTCACGCAAACGCTTTCAGCCGACTGAAACGCTTCTTGATTGTGCCACCGCCTTTCATATCTGGCTGATGGCTGTAGACCGAGTTCGCTCGCACGTTTCAGAGTTTGTTCGACAAGTTGGTTGTTAGCGACCACGTACAAGACACGTCGGTTCATTTCATTGAGCAGTGACTGGGCGATCATTAATCCCACGAGCGTTTTCCCACCGCCCGTGTTCATCTGGATCACAGCATCCGAACTGTCTCGTACTCGATGCCATTTCTTGAGAGCTTCGGCTTGCGGTTCCCAAATGTTTTCAATCGACCCACGCAGTGTGAGCTTATTGAAAATATCAAGCGGGTCGGTCGGCTTTTTCGACGATGGTACAGACAGTTTGAGTTTCTTGAGGCCCATAGCAGTTTCTCCTGATTCGATTCTGACTTTTGTTCGTGCTGCTGTGAGGTTTCGTTCGTCAAATGCAACCCGGTTTGTGATCTCACTGAACACCCAACGCCTTGAACACCGCATCCACCGGATCAGCGTAGAATCCTGTCTGGAATTTGGCGAACAGTTCGCCGGGGATGGTTGGAATGTCTTTCACGCTGGCCATTGGCAACAGTATGCGTTTGGCACCGGCGTCGAAGGCGACCTGCAATGATTCGGCTAGGTTCTCGACAGGGACGATGTTTCCACCGAGACTCATGTTACCCAGCACGACCATCTGCTGCTGGAGCGGTTTCCCGAAGACTGCCGAACACAGGGCAACGAACGAAGCCAATGTCATGGCGTTTGTTGGGCCGGTGTTGTGCAGTTCGACGATGTGAAGATGGAAGTCGTGATCGCCCGGCTTGATTGAAGCGCTGACCCGGTGAGCATTCGCTTTGAAGTAGTCGAAGCCAACTTTGAAGGCTTCCTTTGCTGCTGAGTTCGAGCCGAGGCCGGAAGTCTTGAGCGCACCATTTCCCGCCGTCACCTGAGTTTCCAATCGGTATAGGCCCAAATGCCCACCAGACCCCGTGGCGACCGTGTGCATTACGCCGGGATTCAATGGACCATCGGGGATTAGTGATCCGCCGCCTTGTTCAAGAACGCTGATGAACTTCTCTTCCATCGTTTCCACGTCGATGTAGGAGAAGTGGACATCGAAAAACTCCATGCCGCCGATCTTCTTTAACTGTTCCTTCACCCGGCGACGAGCTTCCAGAGCGTACTCAAGGCAGCGGCGAACGGCTTCCTTATCATATTCTTCGGTGGGGTGCAGCAGCTTCAACAGGCCAGAAACGGTGTGCTTGACGGCAATCGTATCTCGCTGGTTCAGGTCACGCCCCAGCTTGAAATACTTGTTGATCGCATCGCCGAAGTTCCGCTTCCGCATCTCCCTAAACCACTCGGCCAGATAATCCACGATGAGGCCATATTGGTTCGTGAAGAACTCAGGCCGCATCTTGGGAATCTCCCAGCCTGGGACATAGGCGTGGAAGCGGTCGAAGAACGCCGAGTCGATCATTGTCTCCGGGAATGGGGCGAAGAGATGGCTCGTCTTCACCAGCGTATCGACTGGCTGGTTGATGTTGCCGACAAACACCATTGAGGCGTAGGCATTGATCGAATCACGGCCACGGGCGAACGAACCCGAAGCCATGTAATCCTTCATGATTTGGACACCATCCTTGTCCTTGAAGGAGATGCCCGCCACTTCATCGAAGGCCACCACATCCCACAGGCCGACCAAGCCGACCTGACGCCGGGCCATGTTGTAGAACAGGTTGGCGACCGTGGTCTGACCGCCCGACACTAGGATGCTGTTCGGGCTGATTTCTTTGTAAATGTGGCTCTTGCCCGTACCTCTCGGCCCAAGCTCGGCAAGGTTGTAGTTGTTCTCGACCAGCGGAATCATGCGAGCGAGCAGATGCCACTTCACCCGCTCCTGGAAGTTCGTCGGCTCCATGCCGGTTGAACGCAGCAGAGCGTCGATCCACTGCTGCTCAGTGAATGCACGCCGTCCTTCAAACAGTTCCTCCAGGTCCATGTTCGGCATCTGGATCGGCTTCAAGTCTCTCAGCAGAAACGGCGAACCCTTTTGGTCTTCCTCGAAGAAATACTCCAGAGTGGCGATGCACCAGATGCCGCCGACCAGCAGCTTTTCAAACTTTTTGACGATGCTGCTGGGAACTTCAATGCGATTGACGCCCAGGTTGCCGAGTATCGCCTCGTAAACGTCACGCTTCTCGTTGAGCGTCACCGTCACCTTGTCGATGATCTTGAGACTGCCACGTTCACGAATCGTGGACTTCACCTTCTCGGCTTCATCGGGCCGGACATAGTTTTCGGCGAGGATTTTTTTGACGGTTACCAGCCCGTCCCTGATAATCTCCTCATCATTTGAGGCGCAATAGCTGCCCAGCAGATACTCCAGGACGTACACCGGCACGTTCGCACCCTCTTTGACCAACTTGGTCAAATCTTTGCGAACCACCTTGCCAGGAAAGTTCCGGTTCAACAAATCGTCCAGGGTTTCTGCGGCGGTACTCAAGATCTATTCTCCTTTGCCCAATTCATTGTGTTCAGACGCCTTTTCGAGTTCAATTTTCTCGAACTCTTCAGCAGTCAAGCTCTGAATGCGGTTGTCACTGAACACGATAATTGGCGTGTGTGTTTGTCTTGCTCGCTCAATCACGGATTGTTGCACATCCAGAAAAGCCGCTTGAGCCTTTTTTGTGATTGATGTGTGGTCTTGTTCTGGCCGTATCATGGGTTGTTTCCTTTTAATTGCTCCATGAGCTGCCATGTCGATTGGTCAAAAACTTCTACCGACGATCCTTCTGATTGGGCAATTAACCTGGGCGGAAGCCGAGAGCCGTCAAAACAGGACCACTGATCATTAGAAGTCATCGGTGAACGCCCTGTCGATAATTACTCCCACACTCTGCTGTTCAATGCCAGTGTCGGCATCTCGCAGCACGAGTCGGTAAGGAGTTTTCTTGTTGTATTGTCGTTCTTTCAGCACGAGGCTGACCCATTTCTTGCGTTCGTCCAGATTACCAGAACTGCTCTCAAATTTTACCGTCTGGATGTCGGTCACGGCTTCCTCGCCCTCGTAGACCGCAATTCGCAGCGAGATCGGTTTTACTCGCTCGCTCACCGCTTCCATCTGCATCAACTGAAAACGATGTTGGGCCGTCGTGATTCTATGATTGTTGCCAAGCACCTGGACTGTGACTGGTTTGGTCTTCGTGTCCTGGGCCGACTTTCCACGGACATGTTTAACGGTGACGACCGGCACAACAATCTCTTGCGGCATAGCCCCGCCGTGGGCGAACCGAGCGCCGCCGACGAAGTGGAACAGGTTTGCTCCTTTGGGAATCCAGAATTCCATGTCGCCATCGGCCCCGGCAGTCACGCTCAACTTGCCATGCCATGCCGCATCGTGATCGGGGAGATTCGGGCCAAGCAGGTAACGCTTCTTCGCCAGGATCGTGCTGTCGGGTTTCTCATTCAGTTTGCTTTTGTCCGTCTCGACACGAGCCGTTTCGGTAAAGAGAAAACCGTGGTCGGCAGTGACGAGAACATGATTGCCGTTCAGGTTATTGACGATGTAACCGACGAGTGCCGCCAGTTCGTTGATCGCCGTCCGCACCGCCTCGAAGGTTTTACCCTCGGTGCTGCTGCTATCACCTGTCGAGTCAACGGTATTGTGGTAGATATAGACGACCCGCTTATCCTTCACAAACTCCCGGCCTTCTTCCTTCTTCTTCGCCATCAGATCGTCGCACTTGCAGGCCAATCCACCCACCGCTTGCAGGATGCCGTCCCGTTCGCTGGCGACGCTCGACTTGCCATCCACCAGCACGTCTGTCCCTTTGTAGGCCAGCGTCTTGTGCGGCAGAAGGCTCGCCATCCCCAACGCCGTGTATGACGGCAGCACGCCAAGCTGTGAAGACAACGTAGCCTCAAAGCGGTACTTGCCGTTCAACTCCGTGGTGAGTTCCTGGGCCGCTTCGTAGCGAAAGGCATCACTAATGATGACGAAGGCTCGCCGATTGTCCCCTTCGTCCAGCCAAGGCTTCACGTTGCGGTCGTAGAATCGGTATTGGTTGTGAACTTTTTCGATCTGCCACTTCGTCAGCAGGCCACCGCCAGAAGCATCATGGGCGGGTTCTATGAATTTGCCCCAAGCCAACGCCAGGTTCGTCAGATACCAATTGACATAATGAGCCTCGATGTCGGCTCGCAGCGGTTTGACGACGTTCCAACCCTGATCCTCGGCAGTGTCGGCGGATTCGCAGAAGTGACGGTAGAGTTGGTCGAAACGGTAAAGTTCTGTTTCATAGGCCCGGTACATCGTGGCTGCATCCGGGTAATCAAAGCCGCTTTTGTGCTGGTTGCGTAAAGCATAGAAATCGGCGGCGGCGACCAATGCTTCGTAAACAGCGTGCAGCGCCTCTCGTGGTGCTTCCTTGGAATCAGCTACGTTGAGCGAAGCCCAATGCCCGGATTGTCGGCGAGTCGCAATGGCCCGTACATCGTCAGCATTGATGGTGTCGGCGGTTGTCTGCACTCGTTCTCGTAGACTGCTGGCGATGCGCTTCTCCACGGCCAGAAACGTCATCACATCAGCCAGTTGATTGATTTCGAAATCAGGCAGGTGTTCTTCAATCTTCAGGATCGCCGCTGCGTCTGACGAAAGCCGGTCGTAGCTGGCTCCCTTGCTGCTGGAATCTCGCCATTGAGCCAGGCACACCACGGAGTTGGACCAACCGATGCGAGGCAGTAGTAAACCACGGATCGACTGCGGCACGTCGCTTTTCAGATGGTGGGCGTAATCGGTAATCAGCAGCCGCAGCAGGAAGTTCTTCAGCGTTGGAGTTACTTCCTCGTAGCCAAAGGTTGCTTTCACCATCGACCAGAAGGGAATGTCCAGATCGAACTTTTCAAGTTGAGTCAGTAGTTCGTTGTCCGTTGTCAGTTGTTGCTCTTGCGACTGACTACCTCCCACTGACGACTGACAACTGACAACTGACAACTGACATAATGATATTGAAGAGTTCCGGCTGATCGGCCTTGGCGACGACGGCGATCATCTTGCGGTCGAGATCGGCGGCGGCATCATCTGAGGCAACCAGGTTCTTGATCTTTTGCAGGCGGTCCTTGGCATCGAAGAACTTGCGGCGTTCGGCGATGTGTGACCGCAGGTGCTGATTCACCAACCCCAACTCTTGCAGCAGGATACTCGCTCGATCCGCACGGAAGCTGCGGCTGTAGAGCCGGATGTCGAGCAGCCAATCATCTTCAAAGTCGGGTTCTTCGGAGGGCGAGTAGAGCAGGAATTTTCCAGTTGGTTCTTCACGCTCCAAACGAATCTTGGCTTCAATCGCCCCGACTTCATCCAGTCGCAACGTGGTCACGCCGTCCAGCATGACGAAGGGCAACGTGTTCTGGAATTCCTTATCGGGATCGTTCCAAAAGACAATGCGTTCCCCTTCCTCATTGAAGAGGCGGTCAAGTGCGGTATGGATCTGGTTCAGGTCGCTCATTGGTCAGTTGTCAGTTGTCAGTTGTCAGTTGTCAGTTGTCAGTTGTCAGTTGTCAGTTGTCAGTTGTCAGTTGTCAGTTGTCAGTTGTCAGTTGTCAGTTGTCAGTGGTCAGTGGTTGTTCAGGTAGTAACGTCATTACATTAATCCCTAATCGTGTTCAAGGTATTTATGATCTTCGACTAACAAAGAAATCATTCCCTTGCAGTGGCCGAAGGCACTGGGGTTTCGGGCGTCGATCTCATACCAATCAGGGTCGCCACTGGCTTTCCATTCTCGGTAATGGTGATCTCTTCGCCTGGTTCTAACCGATGGACAATATCCTTCAAGTTCGCCTGGGCTTCGTCTAACGTGATGGTTTTCGACATTCTTTTCTGCTTGTTTTTGACCACGGATAACACGGATAACACGGAAGTCACGGACACGGTCACTTAATTCGTAAGCCAGTCAACGATTCTTAGGTCAGGGATGTTTTGAAAGTCTTTGACGTTGTGTGTGACCAACGTAAGGTCATGCGTTAATGCGACGCAGCCGATCAACAGGTCGAGACGACTTGTATCGAGTCCCTGCTTTATCAATGTTGCCCGAACTTTGCCAAAGGTCTCTGCACAATCTCGGTCAAAATCCAAAACGATTAAATCTGGCAATAGCTCGTTCTCGATACGAGCGATCAAGCCCAGCGGATCAGGCCGCAAATATGCCCACGTATACAGTTCCCCTACCACAACGGTCGAAATATAAAGTCGTCCGGAGTACTGAAGAAACCGATGCGTTAGACCACCTCTGCGATTCAGATGGGCTGAGACGATATTCGTATCCAATAAAAATGCCACTAAAGTATCTCCGGTCGGGAATCGGAATGGCGACTTTGATAGATTTCATCGAGAATTTTGTCATCCTGTTCAGTCCAGTCATCGGCCAAGGCACCTGCGCAACGACGCAATCCATCTCCCCATTTATCCTGACCGGACTGGGGGCCTTCGATCACGATGCTGACCTTGTCGCCATCTGACAAGCCGAGGTCTTCTTCAATTTCAATCGTCTTTCCATGCACGATGCCGTGTACTCTTCGAATCATGTGACCTTCTCCTGATTTTCCCAATTAGTGAAAGTTTGTACTACATGTACTCCTCGAAGTGGCAGTCCTTCACCAGATCGTCGTCATCCGAGATGATCGTAATCATCCCTTTGCACAGTCCAGGGCCGGGCCGCTGCTTCCGGGGCGATTTGGCCAATTCGCTGATGAGTTTTGCCACTGGCTGGTTGTGTTCCGTAATCAGCAGTTCCTCGCCTGGTGCCAACTGATGGACCAGTTCCAGCAGTTTCGCCTGCGCTTCTTCAATCGTCACAGTTATCGACATGTCAATCTCCTTGTTCGGGAACCACGAAATACACGAAATACACGAAAAGAACCACTCAAGTTCTCGTGCCTTTCCCTTTCGTGTGTTTCGTGGTTAATCCTCTTCCTTCGTTACCGCAATTCGCCATCATCTCGTCCAGTGGTTCATCAAAGTCAGCAGCCATGTGAACAATACTTCCCTCACCAAAGCCGGGTCACGCTGTAAGCATCGAAAGCCGCATCGACGCTCACGATCGGCATCTGTTCCACCAATGCCTGGGCAATCAGCAGACGGTCGAACGGGTCTTTGTGGTGCATTGGCATACTCGTCAACAACGATGTATGACGAATCTCGATGGGCAGAATCTGGAACTCGTTCTCCGCAATCTGCCCCGCCATGAAACGCTCGTAGGGTTCTGGAAGAAAATACTTCTTCTTGCCGATTTTGATGGCGATTTCCCAATAGCTCGCCGGGCTGATCACGACTTCAGTAGTCGGATCTTCGATTAACGTCCGGGCGTGGGGACTCAATTGGGGATCGTCCAGAATGAACCAGAGAAACGCATGAGTGTCGAGAAGTATCCGCATTACATGTATTCCTCGAAATCCTTCAGGTGTTCGTCATCATCCTGAATGATGACGAGCATTCCCTTGGCGCTGCCCGCCTTACGAGGCTTGCGGGGAGCGGGTTGCTCGCGCACCAGCTTGGCAACCGGCTTGTGGTCTTGCGTGATGATCAGTTCTTCACCGCTGCCCAGGTGGGCGACCAGCTCAGGCAGCTTGGCCTGGGCTTCTTCCATCGTGACTGTTGTTGACATGCTATTTTCCTTGTGTGTGAACCACGAAATACACGAAAGACACGAAAAGAACCACTCAAGTTCTCGTGCCTTTCTCTTTCGTGTGTTTCGTGGTTAATCCTCTTCCTTTGTACCACAAATCGCCTTGGCTTCCGCCAGAAGGTCGCCGAACTTGGCGTAGTTGACTTTTACGCCGTCATCGAGATCGAGGCTGATCTTCTGGTCAGCGGCGTGTTTCAGCTTCTCTTCGAAGGTGAGCAGTTCGGCCTGCTGCTTCTTGAGATCATCCTGTTCTTTCTGGAGCTTCTTGCGGTGGCTGGTGCTGGTGGCTTTCAGCTTGTCACCTTCCAGTTGTTCGATGCGACCGGCGATCTGGCCTTGGAGGGGGATGACGTATTCGGTACGCATACGGGCCAGCGTGCCTTCGTGATAGCGGTGTAGGTAGACGAGGCACTGGAACGCCCGCTGCTTGCCACTGGAGAACAGCCAGTAGACGGGGCGTTTTTTGTAGGTCTGGAGGTGGTCCTTGTAGAAGTCGGTGAGGAAATACTTCCGCAGGTCTTTGCCCAGCGCGTCTTCGATCCAGCCCACGTTGGGCTCCAGCGTCTGCGGGCCGAAGGTGGCGCGGAGGAAATCACGGCTGCGGGCCACGATGTCGTCCTCGAACCACTCGCCATCGAGCACGGGGATGATGCCGTCGGAGTCGGGGGCGAAGGTGAGTTTGTCCAGCGGTCGCTGCACCTTGGTGAGATACTCGACGACGGTGTCGCCGGCATCGGCGAGGATGAGGCCGGGCTGGTCGAGGGAATAGCGGCCCATCATGCAGCCGACGGAGTAGGAGAGGAAGGCGGCCATGTCGCGGCGGGCGTCGGCGCGGGCGAGGGTGATTTGCTCCTCGGGCACGGCGGGGTGCAACTCGCCGTCGAGGCCGTAGGCGGCGATGAAGAGCCGGTTGTTCTCCGTCTCCAGCTCCTGCATCCGGCGGATGGCGGCGGTGCTCTGCGCCTCCCAATTCCGCCAGCTCGCCTCCAGCGTCGCGCCCTTCAGCCCCGGCCGCAGCAACGGATGGTCGCGGAAGTCCCACGAGGTCTCGAAGTTGTCCCAGTCGGCGCGGGCTAGGGAAACCAGCGCCTCGACCGTCTCAGTGACGGTGCCTTCTGATGATTGAATGACAACCGGCGAAAAAGGCAGGTTGAGAATGTCTCCAATCTGTAGATTCAGTGTCGAATTTTGAGCGTTTGCGAAAACCGGAGTCAGGCATGAACATAAGAATCCGAGAAAAAGCATCTCCTGTCCGGGTTCGGGAATGATCGAGGAGCCCGCGACATCAAACATGAAGCCGGTGCCCGAGTATCTAGCACTAAACGCTGCGGAAGTGATGTAAGAGTAGCTGATGCAACTTCTAAAATAGTAACCCCGGTCTTTGATGACGTAGTCGATGTTGCCATTCAAATAGGGGTATTTCTCGGTAACATATTCTCTAATTCGTGCGCCTTTATTTTGCCAATCAACGACATGCTCATGGTTTCCATACCACTTCCTAAAACCGCCACCTTTTAGATATGGGAACCAACGGGCAGCGAAGCTTTTCGACTCGTCACTCGATTTGCAATTTAGCTCAATACTGGCCTGACTGACTTCTTGCCACAGCCTGACGAATCTCCCGTTGTTGCTAGTTTGTAATCCTGGTTGGCCGTAGCAGGTCTTGCCAATGACATTCCCGCTCTCGTAAGCAATTAGTGCTTTCGGAGAAATCCAATACGCAATTGGGCTGCCTGGAATCTTCTTGAAATCATCGGCAGAGGCTCGAAAAAACCATCCACAGTTTTGGTCAGCGATGGCTTCAAGCGTTTTCGGCCCTTGGTTTTCACTCCCTCGGAACGCTGATAGGCGGACATACCCACCTCGGTAACCGTTGATTCGTCTATTCTGAAGGGCGAAGGTGCAAATCGGAACTGTTGCCCCATCAAAACCAGAGTATTCCAACTGAACCAATGAGGTGATCGTAGCATCTGAAATCAGATGTTCGCGCAGTTTTTCGTAGGATGAAATAAACATCCAAACGAACGGTGACATGAATCCGAGGTAACCGTTGGAAAGGGAGAGCGAGAGCGACCGAACAATAATTGCCGCAAACAAATCCGACTTGTAGTCGGCAAATTGATCTTTCAGGAACTGCTTAATTGTCGGGTTCATCCCTTTCGCTCCCATATACGGCGGATTGGCCACGACGACGTGATACCGCTGGGTGAGCGCCTCGGCTTGTTCGAGGACACGCAGGACTTTGAGGTGCGTCTCGCGCAGGAAAAGCTGGCCGCCGAGATCCTTCCCCTCGATGGCGCGGCGGACATCGGCGATGGTCCGTTCGTCGAGGCACGCTGGATGAGGGAGCCGAAGTTTTTCGCCTCCTCGAACTGGTGGAGCAGCTTGAGCAGGGGCGCATTGAAGATGTCGCCCAGCCCGAGTGCGCGGATGTAGTCGGGGAGCTCGTTTTCCGCGAAGCGCACCTCGCGCAGCTCGATGATGGCGGGCCGGACGATGTGTTCGGGCTGGAAGAAGCGACGGGACTTTTCCCGCGCCTTGAAGACGAGGGCCAGCTCGGCGAGCTGCGCGGCGCGGGGGCAGATCTCCAGGCCGTGGAGATTGTGCTGCAGGATGAGGGCGGGAATCTCTGTGGGGGCGTAGCCTTCCTCCTCGTAGATGAGGGTGAGCAGGTCGAAGGCGTAGGTGAGCATGTGCCCGCTGCCGACGGCGGGATCGAGCAGGCGGATTTCCTCGGGCTTGGTGATTTTGAGGAAGTCGGTCTCTTCAATCTCTTCCGTAGGATGGACATTCCTGTCCGTCGTGTGTTCTGCGTTTTCGGCGGAAAAAAGCGAGGAATCTCGGACAGGAATGTCCAAGCTACGAAGGGAAGACAAATCTCGGA
>Ga0209702_10005138_pt1 | contig 18187 bp, 19 predicted proteins | sample FRY01_FD_187210 | JGI IMG/M metagenome (GOLD analysis project Ga0209702, IMG submission 187210) | Freshwater microbial communities from Lake Fryxell liftoff mats and glacier meltwater in Antarctica - FRY-01 (SPAdes) (version 2) | ecosystem: Environmental > Aquatic > Freshwater > Ice > Glacier...
ACAACCTCACCGTAGGGCGCAACGGCTCAACGATTGGCGGTCTGGCTCAGGACTTGGTGTGCGACATCACGGGCGTGAGTGTCCAGCTTGTGTATGACGGCTCCACATGGGAAGTCTACGCTCAAGTGGGCGGTAATGGCGGTAGTGTGGTGACATTAACAGGCACCCAGACGTTGACGAATAAAACGCTAACCGCTCCTGTGCTGGCTAGCGCCAACATAACCACAGCCTTAACCTTAACTGGCGCTGCTGGTACATCGGGTCAAGTGCTGACAAGTGCGGGTGGGGGTGCGCCTACTTGGGCTACTGCGGGGTCTTCGGTAGTCCGGTCTGCAAGGACATCGAACACTATCCTTGTTGCCGGGGATAATTCCACACTAATCGACATTACCAGCGGCACATTCACCCAAACATTCACAGCAGCCGCTACGTTGGGTAGTGGTTGGTTTTGCTACATCCGCAATTCAGGAACAGGCGATATTACGCTTGACCCAGATGGTGCTGAGACGATTGACGGGCTGGCTACGTTCATTATGTATCCTGGTGAGGCTAGGCTGGTGCAGTGTACCGGTACTGCGTTTTTCTCGGTTATTTTGGTTGGAGGGAAAAAAGAGTTCCTAGCAACTGCAACTTTTGTTATGCCGCCTGGAGTTTCGACGCTCATTATTGATGCTTACGCTGGGGGTGGGGGGGGTGGGTCAGGAAACGTAGATAACGCCCAACCGGGAGGTGGTGGTGGCGCAAGAGTGCTTCAAAAGTTGGACTCTATAGCGGCTGGTACGACCATAACTGTCACAGTTGGCGCGGGTGGAAATGGGGGAAATGGTGGCGGCGGTGGCGCGGGTGGAAATAGCAGTTTTGGTAGCTATGTGATTGCGTATGGTGGAGGGGCTTCTGCGGCACAAGGGAGTGGCGGCGGCGGTAGCGGCGGAGCAGCGAGTGTTAATGGTGGTAGCATCATTGACCCATACGCTACACAAGGTTGGCCTGTAGCCAAAATAGTCACTCGTACAGGTGGTGAGTTTCAAACTAATGGCGACATAATTGCTCAAACTGGAGGCGGCGGCGCGTCAAGCACAAATGGGGATGCGAGTGGGATTATTGTCCGTGATGGCTGGAGCGCGGAGTGGGGCGGCGCATCGAGCGGACCTTATTCTAAGTCACAGGCTGGTGGTATAGGTGGTAGTTCTATTTGGGGCGGCGCGGCAGGTGGGGGTGGAGGCGGGACTGGGTCGGGGGGGGCGGCAGGGGGTAGAGGAGGTTTTTGGCAGCGTGGCGGCGGCGGCGCGGGCGGTGCTAACGCGGTGGCAGGTACTGCTGGTGCTGCTGGCGTGGATGGTAGATGTGGTCACGGAGGTGGCGGTGGCGGTGCAACCGCTAGTGGTGGAGCAGGTGGCTTCCCTTCTTCTGGTGGCGGTGGTGGCGGACGCGGTTCTGGTGCAAAGACAGGCGGCGCTGGCGGTGCTGGCAAGCTCGTGGTTAGTTGGTAACAAACAGGATAAAAATATGAAAGCACATGTAATAGAAGGTGGCAAAGTCACCAACACAATCGAGATAGAAGCCCTAAACACGCTTCCTAATCTAACCCTGCTCGACGCATCACTAGGCGGCACAATAGGCGACCTGTGGAACGGCTCAGTATTTACTACGCCACCTCCCCCACCAGACACGCGCACTTACCAAGAGAAACGCGCAGCAGCGTACCCACCCATAGGCGACCAACTGGATGCGCTGTGGAAGGGTGGCACAGCCGCTGCTGAAATGCTTGTGCTAGTTCAAGCCGTTAAAACAAAATACCCAAAAGGCTAAACTATGACAACCCTCTCTAGCATCATTACGCCGACCAATCTGGTCACGTTGACAGGTGCGGCTACGCTGACGAATAAGACGCTAACCGCTCCTGTGCTGGCTAGCGCCAATATAACCACAGCCTTAACATTAACTGGCGCTGCTGGTACATCGGGTCAAGTGTTGACAAGTGCGGGTGGGGGTGCTCCTATATGGGCTACTGCTAGTAGTGGAGTACCAGACTTTCTTTTACAGTTACAAGGAGTAATCTAAAATGGCATCAGCAAATTATGTAGTCACGCCGAAGAACGGCGCATTCGTGCAGGCAACTGCTGCGAACAGTAACCGCGATGGCACGGGGACGCTGGTTACGGTTTATACCGCAGCGGCAAGTGCCTTGGGCAGTCGGATTGATAGGATTGTGATTCAAGCCACGGCGACCACCACAGCCGGGATGATTCGACTGTACCTTGCCAACAGCGCGGCATCGGCAATCCGGCTTATCCAAGAAATTCCGGTCATTGCCATCACGCCATCAGCAACGCAACCCGCTTTCTCTGTCGTCGTTAATTTTGACCAAGGACTGGTACTGGAAAACGCAGCAACACTTCGGGCGAGTACCGCCAACGCCGAGGTGTTCAACATCCAACCAATCGTCGCAGGAGACTTTGTATAATTGCTGTCATGGATACTTGTGAAGAATTTAGCCCAACCTTTCTGTATGTAAAGCAACATTCTGTCACCGGTAAACTTTACTTCGGTAAAACCATCGGTGACCCAGTGAAGTATTTAGGTTCAGGTACTGACTGGCAAAGACACATCAAAGAGCATGGCAAGCAGCATGTGGTTACGTTGTGGTATTGCTTATTTATGGAAAAGGATGAAGTGCTTGAGTTCGCTAAGATGTGCTCATTGCGATGGGACATAGTGAACTCAGACCAGTGGTTGAATCTGTTGGGTGAGAATGGGTTACACGGCGGTAGTGTTAAGGGTAGACCATCACCAAATAAAGGCAAGCCTGGTGCAACTAAAGGCATGAAACATGGAAAGAGAAATACAGTAAGCCCGGCCAAAGGTAGGAAGATGGACAAGCCAAGCCCTCTTATAGGAAGGGAGACTGGTAGGCCAGTATGGAATAAAGGTATGAAGATGACTACGCCATCCCCCAAGAAAGGTTTGCCGAGTCCGAATAAAGGCATGAAGTACAAGACTCGCTGCCCAAAAGTAAGGGTAGTGATGCACCATAACCGCAAGGAGATAAACATGAGCAATACTTTGATTAACACGCAACCTGTAGATGAGTGCTTTATATGAACCCCGGTAACTTTGGCTATAGCCGCATAACGCCGAACTTAGCCCCCGGCGCTCCTACGCGAATTGCACCACCTGAGTGGCGCACAGCAAGACTGATAACAGCGACAACTTCCAATTTTGTCGTACCGCAGAACGTCTACCAGATAAAGGCTGAGGTTTATAGCGGTGGCGGTAGTGGTGCTTATTATCGAGAATTTCAAGCTACTGGTGGGGGTGGGGGTGGATACGCTTCTGCGATTATTGACGTTATTCCGGGGCAGTTACTCCCCACTATCACTATCGGTGCTGGCGGCGCGGAGGTGACTGCAACCAATACGGCTGGGAATGCTGGTGGTACGTCTAGCATAGGAACTTTTGTGTCGGTAACAGGCGGGGACGGGGGACTAAGACAGGGCGGCGCATCAGGTACTTTGGCTGGTGGCGCTGGAGGTGTTGGTACAATCGCAGCCGGACTTCGCGGCGCAGTTACATTTGCAGGCGGGGCTGGTGGGGCAAAGAGTGGTTCTACGTCAAGCGGATATTTATCCACAGGTGGGGGAGGAAGCGGTTCGCCCCTTGGTATTGGTGGAGCTGGAGGAGCAATATCAATGTCCTCTGCTCAAATTCGAAATGGTACTGGCGGCGGCGGTCTCGCTGGCGGCAATGGAGGAGCTTTGAAATCTACTGGTACAGAGAGCAATGGTACTGGCGGCGGGGGTGTTAGATTTAACGGTGGCGAAATAGCTAACAGTGCTACTCCTGGGGGGTCTGGCGGTGGTGGCACGGCTAGTTCTGCTAAAAAAGTAACAGGAACTAATGGCTCTGGTGGAGCAGGAATATTAGTTGGTGCATCTGCAAACGGAGTTGTTGGTGGTGCTGGGCAGACAGGACCAATTACCTTTATGATGGCAATTTCTGGAGACTTATATTCCGGCGGCGGCGGCGGCACTGGTGCTGCTGGTGGATTTGGGGGTGGTGGTGGAGGTAGCACTGCATCCACAGGGCATTCTGGCGGGTTTGGTGGTGGTGGTGGTGGTGTGGGGGTAACTGGTGCTGGCGGCGACGGAGGATTTGGTGGCGGTGGTGGCGGCACTGGTGGGGACTCTATTAATAGCGGCGATGGAGGATCTTGTGGGGGGGGTGGGGGCAATGGTGGTGGCGGCACTGGTGGGCGGAGTGGTGCTGGTGGTAATGGTTTCGTAATACTATCATGGACTGAGGGCTACTAACATGAAAGCATGGATTGAAAACGGAAGAGTCCGCGACATAGCCCAAGGCAACCCACAGGACAACTACCACCCCGACGTTGCGAAGCTATACGACACCGAAGTCCCTGACGGCACGGTAAGCGGCGCAACGCTGGTGGCTGGTGTGTGGACTAATCCTCCGCCTCCGCCTATTCCTACGGCTGCCGAAATTGCAGCGGCACTGGAAGCCGAACTTGCGAGACAAGCAGCAGCAGACAAGGCCAACTACGCCAGCCTCCGTGCAGCAGCCTACCCACCACTAACTGACTACCTTGACGGAATCGTCAAAGGTGACACGGTGCAGGTGCAGGCGTACATTGATGCTTGCTTGGCTGTCAAAGCAAAGTTTCCGAAGTAACGACGCTAGAACCTAGCGCGAGTAAAAAAGTAACTACCCAATGACCCCAGATGAACGTGCAGAACTGATCGCTGACATTGTTGCGGGCGGGGCGTATAAATGAACCGTAACGCTATATCGGCACTTGTTTTATCCGCCGTTGCTCTGGTAGGACTAGCTACGCATGAAGGATACTCAGATAAGTCCATCATTCCGATTAAGGGCGATGTGCCTACGATTGGGTTTGGAACCACTGAAGGCGTAAAACTTGGCGATACTACAACACCCATCAAAGCCTTACAGCGGGCTATGGCAGACGTTCAGAAATTCGAGGGGGCGGTTAAGAAGTGTGTGAAGGTGCCTTTATACCAGTACGAGTATGACGCGTACATTTTGCTTTCTTACAACATAGGTACTGGGGCCTTCTGCTCTTCCACCTTGGTCAAAAAACTTAACGCCCAAGATTACGCTGGGGCATGTAAAGAAATCCTGCGTTGGAACCGCGCTCAAGGGCGTGTAGTAGCGGGGCTTACAAATCGCCGCCAAAAGGAGCATACACAATGCTTAGGGATCTGACAATTGTTGCTATCATAGCGGGGGTTGCAGGAATTGCCTGTGGGTGGAGTGTGCAAGGCTGGCGTAAAGACAAAGAGATTGCCGTTATGCAGGCCGCGTATAATCAACACCGTGCTGACGCAGAAGAAAACGCCCGTATTAAAGAACAAGGTTGGCAGAGCACCGCCGAGCAGATAACGAGAAACAAAAATGTGCAGATCGCTACTACTACTCGCCGTCTTAACAACACTATTGCAGGGCTGCGCACTCGTTCGGAGCGCCCCACAGGTGAAATGCCCACGACCCCCGGCGCTTGTTTTGGACTATCCGGAGCGCAACTGGCAAGGGGAGATGGAGAGTTTCTTGCAGGGTACGCTGCCGACGCAGCCAGGCTTGAAGCCGCCCTCGAACAATGTGAAGCGCAATACAACCTATTAAGGAGCTGACATGCCTGTAGCTGCTGTCATGACTTACGATTCATTGGTGGCAGATATATCAAGCTACCTTGAACGTACCGATACCGCAACGTTAGAAAAAATACCAACATTCATTATGCTGGCAGAGCAAATTATTGCCAGCCAGATTAAGTTCTTGGGTAACTTAACTGTTAACGAAAGCACAATGGTTCAAGGTGCTGATGTTATTCCCAAACCTGCTCGTTGGCATAAGACTGTCTCAATGAACGTAGTTGTTGCAGGTAAGAAGCAGCCTATCTTCCTGAGAAAGTATGAGTACCTGCGGGAGTATTGGCCTAACGCTACCCAAGAGGATGTTCCTGCTTTCTACGCTGATTACGACTATACACATTGGTTGATTGCTCCTACACCAGCATCTAACTACTCGTTTGAAGTTCTTTACTACGAACGCGCACAGCCTTTAGATAGCTCCAACCAGACCAACTGGTTCACCATTTATGCTCCGCAAGCCATGCTGTATGGATCCTTATTGCAAGCTATGCCATTCCTAAAGAATGACGAGCGCATGGGGATGTGGAAGGCAGAATACGATCTTATTATCCAAACGCTAAAGACAGAAGATTTGCAAAGGATGGGCGATAGGCAAGCTGTTGCGGCTGACTCATAAGCGATGCAAAATTACTGAAAGATTTTTAATATGAGCTATAACTCTCCTTTTACGGGGCAAGTAATCCAGCCCACAGATGTTAGCTACCGCGAGATAACCTTAGCTGCCAATACGGCGTTGAGTTGGCCTATCAACGGGAATGTTGACGGTAATTATGCGGCTAGGATTCTGGAAGTTAATGCCACATCTGGCAGCCTTACTTTATCCATGCCCCCTGCCAATCAGACTTCTGTTGGTACAGACGCTTTAATTCGTAACATTGGTGCGAATACGTTTACCGTCAAAGATTATGCCGGCGGTGTAATTTTAACGATAGCGGCTGGTCAGGCGAAGTACATATACATTACTGACAACCCTGATACGGCTGGCGTATGGGGCATTATTGCTTTTGGTGCTGGCTCATCATCGGTTGACGCTTCTGCCTTGCAGGGCTATGGCATCTTAGCCTTGTCTAACACGCTAAACCAAAGCCACCCTACATCATCCTTAGCTAATGCATACACTTTCTCCGCTGTTGACCGCGCTTTAGCTCGTATTTGGCAGGGTGGGGTTGGTACAGCAACATTACCCGCTGCATCGTCTTTAGGTAACAACTGGTTCACGTTGTTTAAGAATAACGGCACTGGATCTATTGTTCTTTCAACTACGTCATCAGAACTAATTGATGGAGCCTTAACAAAGAGTTTTGCCCCAGACGAATCTGCTTTTATCATTTGTACTGGGTCAAGTTTCGTCACTGTTGGCTACGGTCAAAGTGCAAACTTTGTATTTAATGCGTTAGTTAAGCCAGTAACTGGCGGCGCTTACACTCTTACGCCTAGCGAAGCATCAAATACCATCCAAGAATACGTTGGGTCATTAGTCTCTAACGTCACTGTATCATACCCGCCTGTAGTTAACTTTTATGTAATTAGTAACAAAACAACAGACAATGGCTTTTCTCTTACGATTACAACGGGTGTGCCTGGTGGCTCAAACGCAGTTATTCCTGCTGGCCAGCAAGTTACATTAATTTCAGACGGCACTAACTTCCTTAATGCCAATACTACCCAAGCCGGTGCGACATCTATCAGCCTAGTCAATGGAACGGTTAGTACACCTGCCTTGAATTTTGGTTCTGAGACAAATACAGGTATTTATCATCCAGGTGCTGGTGTCTTTGATATTTCCGTACTTGGGTCAAACGTAGCAGAATTTTCAGCAACTGGTTTATCAATCGCTGGTTCGGGGACGTTCTCTAACGGAATTTCTGGGGGCGCGTTTACATGACAAAAAAAGTATTTGCCCTTGATACAAAATCCGGCATACAGCGCGACGGGACAACTTTTGACAAAGAGTTCTATAACGACGGACGGTGGGTAAGGTTCCAGCGCGGCAGACCGCGTAAGATGTTGGGATATCGTCAGATTACAGGCGCTATGGCGGGCCCATCAAGGGGCTTGTACCTTAGCCCTAAAAGTAACTTCAGCTACGTCTTTAATGGCTATTCTGGTGGCTTGCAAGTCCTCCCCATTACTAACGCTGGCGTAGGTTCTGGCGTATCAAACTTTGCATTGAGTAATTTCACCGAGAGTGACTCAAACCTTTGGCAGTTTGATACGTTCTTTGACACTACTGGTGGCGGTGTAGAGAGTTTAGTAGCGCACCCCGGACAAAATTTAGGTGACATTGCTAGTAGCGTAAACACGCCTGTATTGATAGGCGGTATTACAGGCACAACAATGGCCGCCATGACGGATGGGGTTAGCCCTATTGAGGTTAGCGGCGGCGTAGTAGTGTTGCACCCTTATGTATTCGTTTATGGCAATAATGGGTTGATTAAGAATTGTGCCGCAGGGGATCCTACGGATTGGTCTGGTGCCGATGCTAATGAGACTAACGTGGCAGGAAGTAAGATTGTGCACGGCTTGCCGGTTCGAGGTGGCTCTAACTCCCCCTCTGGCTTGTTTTGGTCATTAGATTCCCTAATTAGGGTTTCTTACAACCCTACAACAATTACTGTTGGTGGAGTCGCAGTAACCTTTTATTGGCGTTATGACATTATTTCTAGTCAGTCCTCTATTCTTTCTTCTCAGTCTGTCATTGAGTATGATGGAATTTATTATTGGTGTGGCGTTGATCGCTTCCTTTTATATAACGGCGTGGTAAAAGAAGTACCAAATACCATGAACCAGAATTGGTTCTTTGATAATTTGAACTATGAGCAACGTCAAAAAGTATATGCAACCAAAGTGCCGCGCTATGGTGAGATTTGGTGGTTCTACCCTCGCGGTGACTCTATAGAATGCAATGACGCGATTATCTACAATGTTCGTGAGCAAACATGGTATGACGCTGGTACGGCTATAGGCGCTCGTCGCTCTGCTGGTTACTTCTCACAAGTTTTTCGTTACCCACTCAATATGAGTTGGGATATTAACGACGTAGGCGGTGTCAATGCATTTGCAATTACCAATGCTGGCTCTGGCTATACAGATGCTACGTACACCAATATTGCTTTAACGGGCGGTACTGGCACAGGCGCTTTTGCGACTATAACCGTCGCGGGTGGGATTGTTACTGACGTTTTAATCACGGCTAATGGGACTGACTATCTGGTTGGAGATAGCTTAACGGCAAGTATCCCTGGTGGTTCTGCCTTTGCCATAACAATCAACTCAATAATGAATTTTGTTTCTTTATGGCATCATGAGATAGGTACAGATGAAATACGCGGTATACAGTTCAACGCCATTGAAAGCTATTTTGAGACTAATGATCTAGGTCTTGTGTCTGGTGGCCCATCTCAGCCAAGTCTAATTGGTGACAACGTATGGCTTCATCTGGAGCGTGTAGAGCCTGACTTTATCCAATCTGGGGCAATGCAGTTATACATTACTGGCCAGCCTTATGCGCAGTCAGAGGTGGCGGTAAGCCAAGCTTATGAATTTGACCCAGATACCAACAAAATTGACCTGCGCGAACAAAGACGAGAGCTGCGTATAAAATGTGTATCCAACGTAGCAGGCGGTGATTACCAGTTAGGTCGCTTAATTTTAAGTGCAAATGTTGGCGACGTTCGAGGATACTAATGGCTTATGTAGCGCTTATTTATGACCCCAGATTTCACACCTTTGAGTCTTGGGCATCGTTGATGTGTGAGTTGTATGCTGGCCAACAGTTAGCCATTCCTACCTCTGAGTCTAATTGGCAAGATTGGGCAAGCGGTTTAATGGCAATTGATGTCTTTACTAATGAAGGCATACCCGGCCCTTATGTTTTTACTAATTGGCAGGAATGGGCTGAAGAAGTCGTTAACGCCGTAAATCCTAAGTAATAACTATTAAAAATTAGGTATTGACTATGCTAGTTGACAGCAAAAAAACACAGCTTGAAGTTGAGCCAATTATTGTAATTGATGCTCAAGAGACAAATGACGAAGAGCCATTAATGACTGCTTATGCGGGTGTCCTTGCAGAGCTTAACATGGAGGGGGTTATTCCATTTCAATCAGGAAACACGCTTTTTATCATTCATCATGCAGAGAGTAGAGTTGGTGTTTTTAATGTTGTGAATGCAGACGTAAAAGAAAATTTAGTTGAGAATTTTTCTAAGTTTATGAAAGCTTCTCATTTTTTTGGCTACGATATTTTGTACTCTTACTTTGATGACCCTGCGTTTTTAGATATTTTCCAAGATGTTGAGGACAATTCCTCCTTGCCGGATTTTAGTTATGAAGTTGAAAAAACAGACGAAGCTTATGAAGTTACTTTTTACTTGGGTAAGCCAAGAGAAGGTGCGCAATCATGAGTTGGTTTAAAAAAAGGTTTAATGCGGTAAAAAAAGTAACTTCAGGCGTATTTAAAACTGTAGCCGCTACGGTAAAAGCGGTTGTTAAAGACCCTTTGCCGACTCTTCTTGCTATTGCTGGGCAATATGTTGGTATACCCGCCCCTATAACTATGGCGGCTATTACAGCCGCAAAAGGAGGGGATTTAAAGGACATAGCAACGGCTGCTGCTGTTACTTATGTCGGTGGGAAAGTTGCGCCATCTATTGCTAACACAGTGTCAAAAACTGTTGCAACCCGGATTACAAATCAAGCGGTAGCTAAAGCAGTAACCAACTCCATTACTTCTGGCTTGGTTGCGGGTACAACCGCCGCAATACAAGGCAAAGACTTTGCAGATGCTTTTGCTGGTGGCGCTTCAGGCTCTGCAATCGCTTCTGGTGCTAGTTATATTATTGCTGGCCCAGTATTAGCAAAAGCTAAAAATTTGGGCTTTTCAGATAAAAATAGCAAATTAATTTCATCTGCTTTAATCAGGTCTACCACTGCTGGCACTATGACTGCTATTAAGGGCGGTAATTTTGGCGATGCATTTACGCAAGGTGTTGTTAATGCAGGCGTAGATTATGGACTAATGAATGCTAAAGATGCAATCAAAATTGGATACGAAAGCTTTATAGCTAACAAGCCAAAGGTAGCAACTGCTAACGACGATGCTTACAATCAAATTGTGGCTGCATTTCAAGCGCCAAAAAGCGAAGGGGTAGGAACACAACTAGGTAGGCCAATAACGGCTAGTAATCTTGCTAGTCTTCCGGGTTACGACGTACAAAGATTGCCTCCTGGTTCTGATGAAGCCGGTATTTTTCAACCTATCGAAGTTTTAGGCGCATCAACTGGATCACAAAAAGAATCACAAATATCAGACGAATTAAAAAAAGCTGCATTTTCAGGGAATACAGAATTATTAAAAGAAGTAACAGTAACAGGCGAAATTCCAAAAAATGATAAAACAATTGTTTCAAGTGAAAAACCGATTAGCTTACTTAACCCAAGCATTGATTATGGTAATTTTCAAATTCCGTATGCAAAGGCACAAACTGCCGCTATTAAAGAAGTAAATGCAAAAGATTTACAAAAGGAAGCAGATGACGCTTATTCAAGATATGTAAACGCATCAATTGTTGCTCAAATTACCAAAACACCAGAGGCGGGAAAAGCAGCGGGCGATGCGGGGCTAGAAGCTGAGTTAGCTAAAAATATTGCTGCTAGCCAAACTTCTGGTAGCTCGTCTTATGTGCCCCCTACTGGTGGGTTTACTGGCATTCCAAGCGGCGTTCTTGATGGTGCCCAAAGCGGCGCTCCTGATAGCATTGGCAGTTTGCCTCTCATTAAAGTGCCTTATTCTCCTTATGAAGAAGAATCTGAGCCTCTTTATCCGGGTATAGATTTTACTAACGTGCCACCTCCTGCTATCAGTGGTTCTAGTGGTTCTGGTGGCTTACCAAGCATTGGCAGTTTGCCGCTCATTGAAGTGCCTTATTCTCCGTATGAAGAAGAATCTGAGCCTCTTTATCCGGGTATAGATTTTACTAATGTGCCACCTCCGGCAGCGGTTGGCCCTGATGTTGAGCAACCGCCACCTGTAAAGCCGCCTCCTGCTATCAGTGGTTCTGGTGGTTCTGGTGGTTCTGGTGGTTCTGGTGGTTCTGGGGGACTACCAAGCATTGGTGGCGCGGGAATGGTTCCTAATTTAAACTATGGGTTAATCACTCAAACTTCAACCTATAAACCTTCGGAATACGTTGAGAACCCTTCATTTACTTTGTTTCCAGTAAGACAGGTAAGTCAGCAATTTGACCCATTTTCACAGTATTTCAAAATTGGCGGTCTTACCGCTATAAAGAGAAAGTAAAAATTATGGGCGACGATACTAAACCAACTGGGTTCCCAAGCCTATCTGAAATTATTGAGTCTTTTTCTGGATCAAGAGTCGGTAAAGGCGCGGCAATGGGCGCGCTTATGGGGCAGCTATTAAGCTCGTACAAAGGCCCAGGTGGCGTTAATAAAGGTGTGGATATGTCTAAGGTTGGGCAGATAGCGCCAAGGACTACAAACGTCGCTCCGCCGCGCTATATACCTTATTCCCAATATAGCGCAATGGATGAAGTGCCAAGGATGTCACCAGAGATGATGCAAGACTTTGGGGTGTCAAGTGGAACTATGAATTATTCGCCTTTAAGCGCTCAGTCTTACGATGCTATGCCTGCTATGCAATCAACGACTCCAAGGGCTTACACCTCGGCAGGTTCTGGGTCTGGAGTGTTAACAAACCCTACATTAACTCCAAGGTCAGATACAAAAATTGGGCCGTTAACGGGCGCGCTGTTGGGTTCCGCTATTGGTTATTTGACTACCCCTTCGCCAGTAACTATACAAAATGCTTCATCCGGTGGGGCAGGTGGTGGGACAGGTGGTAATTCTGTAAGCGGCAGAATTTATGACGAATTTGGCAATATTATTTCTCAAGGGGTGAAAAAAATTTACAACTGGGCAACTGGTCTTTTTGAAAACGACCCAGCTTCATCAAGTGGCAAAACGTATGATTTTTATCGCCCGTATAAAGAGGTTGCGCCACCAACTAACATATTTGGTGTACCAGATTATTCTGAGTATTACACCTACCCCGCCAACACTAATACGGGCTATGTCCCCGTAAACAGTGGCATAGAAACCACTTATGGCGATGGCTCTGTTGATTATGGCGTTAACAATGCTACAAGTTCTTATTATAAAGAAGGTGGGATGGCCACGCCGTTAATGGCAGAAGGTGGTGAAGTCCCTCACTACTATACTTATGGCAAGCCAGTTAACCCTCAAGAAGTTTTAGCTGGAATGGCAAAGGGCGGTGAGGCACAAAAAGGTGGCCTACCAACGCATGTCCCTACCATTGAAGGTCGGCATGACTATCGGTCTGGATCTCGCGTAAGTGGTGATGGTGACGGAACTTCTGATGACATTCCAGCAATGCTTGCCGATGGTGAGTATGTGTTTTCTGCCGACGTAGTTTCGGCTTTGGGTAATGGTTCAACAAAAGCTGGGGCTGATAGACTCGATTATATGGTTCAGGAAATAAGGGCTAGAGATAGATCAACGCATCCGAGTGAGTTGCCACCTGATTCTAAGTCACCCTTACAATACTTACAGCAATCAAGGAGCAAAAAAAATGGCTGATCTTTTTCAAGGCGAACCGCTACCAGCAACAACTACAACAACGCAAATACAAAAAACTGCGCCTGAGTTTTATACAAATTATCTTCAGGACATTGCCAATTTAGGCCTGGCTGGTATGCAGCAAAGCGGGGTAGCTGGATTGTCCCCCTTGCAGCAACAAGCTATCTCTATGGCCCCACAGGCTGCGTTCGCAGGAATGGGCACTATGGGTGCTGGCGCTCAAATGGCAGGCGCGGCGGGTTCTACAACGGCGCCGAGTATGATTAACCAGTACATGAATCCCTACACAAAAAATGTTGTGGATGAGATGGCGCGGTTACAACAGCAAAACATTAGCGAAAGCGCTATGCCTGCAATGAAGGGTGCGGCAGGCGCAATGGGCCAATTTGGCTCTCAACGACAATTTAATGCAACGGGTAACATGTTGCGTGACATGCAAGCCAACCTTACTGGCCAACAGATGGGCGCTTTGCAAAGTGGTTATGCAAACTCAATGACTGCTGCACAGCACGACTTGAACCGTCAATTGCAGTCTGGTCAGGCTTTGGGTGCAATAGGTACACAACAGCAACAGGGCGCGACTACTGGCCTTGGCACTTTAGGCTCTATTGGTGGTATGGAGCAATCTCAAGGCCAGAAGATGCTTGATTTGCCTATGCAGCAAGCTCAAGCCTTTTCAAAGCTTATGCAGGGTTACAGTATCCCAACGGGTGAAACACAGCAAACTACAGGATCACAAGGTTTTTCTAATAGCCCTTTGTCGCAAATTAGTGGGTTGCTATCGGCTTTATCTTCATATAACCCGCAAACAACCGCTACTCAAACGCCGATTGCTGCTCCGGCGCCTAATAAAAACGGCGGGTACATTTCTTCATACGCAGACGGCGGTGAAATTTCATCTGGGATGCCACAAGGCGCTGCTTATCACGATGGTCAAGGTAATTTCTACGATCAAGATGGCTACTTAATAGGTTAATAATATGGCTGATGAAATTGTCCAAGGTGGTTTGAGTCAAGCGGTTCCTCAAGAAGCATCGCCCGCAGAGGCTCTTCCGCCAAAGGCTTCCGCTCAATCGTCTGCACCGCAACTGAATGATTACTTTTCGAGGGTAGCCAAGCAAAAAGAAGAGTCTGCCAAGCTATTAGAGAATCGTCGCATGAGATTGCTGGAGTTAAACAATTCCCGTAAAAATCAAATGTTTGACCCTAAGATGCTGGCGTTGTCAGCGGCTTTACTGCGCCCTACAAAAACAGGTAGCTTTGGTGAATCGCTTGGTTATGCGGCTGAAGCATTGAGTTCAGAGCAAGAGAAAGTAATTCAAAGGCAGCAAGCGGAAGCAAAGATGCAGACGGAGCTTGAGCAAATGACTCAAGAGCAACAACGCAAGATGATGAGCCAAGAGTTGTTGATGGAGTTGATGGGTGGTGGCCAAGATCCTGCATTCACTGGCGCGCCTGTTATGCCGCAAGCTATACCGCAGGCTATGCCTGCTCCTGGCCAAGCTGGTATGCCTCCCCCTTCTGCGCGCCCTGCTATGGCTCCAGCATCTGGTTTAGATCGGTTCTCTGACCAGCAATTAATGTCTATTGCGGCTGCGGATCAAGAAAATGGCCCCTTGATAATGAAGTTTTTAGAAGAGCGCAGAAAGTCTAGAGAATTTGGCTTGCGTGAGCGTGAGACAGAAACTAAGGAAGCTAGTGTAAAACGCTATTTGCCGGGTGTTGGCACGATTGAACAGCCAATGTCCTTTTGGAAAGAGTTAGAAACTTTTAATACTTTTGATGACTTAGAAAATTTCTTGCAATCAAAGAATATTAAGATAAACACTGTTGACCTTCCGGATGGAGCAAAACGAGTTGCCACGCCAGAGGAAATTGCTAATGCTCAAGAAGAGAAAAAAGCCAGATTAACTGAACGCCCAGAAGATTTCCCAATCGCTGAATTGGGTGGTCGAAATTATCGCGTCCTTCCTTCTCAATATCGTGATCTTATGAGGGCGAGGGAAGAAGGGCCAGACGCTGTGCAAAACTGGCTAGATAAATTCCAAGGCCGTGGTACAGGTAAGGCTATTAGTACGCAAGAGGCAGAAGCTCAAGCTGCTGGCGCTAAGACTCGCGCAGAGAAGCTTGAAGGGTCTGCCGCTGAAAAAATTGAGACTGTGAGAGCCGTTGCAAGTAGCGCTAGCGATATTATTAATAATGCTGATGCTATGATTTCTTTTGTAACCGATCCAAAAACAAAAGGCGGTTTTGGACAATTTACAAAGCCCGGAGTTATGTCAGCAATTGGTACGCTCGTATCTCAAGGGTTTAATGCTGGCGAATACAGGATTGGTATTCCGGCAATTGAAGAGGTTAAGTTGAAGTTGACGGGTACACCAGAAGAAATTAATACTGCTACGGCAGCGGCTGCAAATCTTGCTAACTTTGAACTGGGCTTCCGCGTTGCGTTTTTGAAGGGGCAAGGCGCTGTATCTAATACAGAGTCTCAAGTGGTTAGCAGATTGGCCGGTACTATTAGTGACTCTCCAAAAACCTTAGAATACAAAGCAAAGGTATTAAAAGCTAGAGGTGTTTACGACAGAGAGTTTGGCCGTAAATTTGAAGATGTTTTGGAAAATAATCCCAATAGTACAGTCGAGCAAGCTAAGAGATTGCCTGATTTCAAGGCGCTTAGGGATAATTACGACAGACAGTTAATGCAATTGCAAAAGAGTTTTATCGGGTCTTCTAGCGGAAGTAAGCCGACTAAACCTCCTGCGAAGAGCTTAGTTGATAGAATTTTTGGAGAATAAAATGGCAGATCCGCTATCAAGAATAAGCCCTGAGCAAAAAACAGTTGCTGCAAAAATAAAAGACGTATGTGAAGAATTAGGCGTTGACCCTAACTTTGGCTTGGCTATTGGCTGGGCTGAGAATAGGTTTAGAACTGGCGACAATCCCGATAGCGGCGCAAAAGGCCCAATGCAGGTCATGCCCTCAAACGCTAAAGGTTTAGGATTGAACGTATCTGATCTCAATGATGTAGACACAAACATTTATGCGGGATGCAAAATCTTAAAAGAAAACTTGGATACCTTTGGCGGCGACTCAAGGCTTGCTGCTATTGCGTACAATGCCCGTCCTTTGGTTGCTAAGGCATATCAAAAACACCAAGATGAGTCCCGCCTGCCAAAAGAAACGCAGGGGTATCTTAAAACAATAGGTTCTATCTATGAGATAGGTAAGCCTGCTAAGCTTCCTTCTGACCAGCCATCTACTAATCCATTTGAGAATAATGTAGCGCCTGAGCCTGAGCAAGCAGAGCCAAATGTTTTTGAGGCTGCTGACGCAAGTATCTCTCCTGAATCTTTTGAAGAGGCTTCAAGTGGGCTAGCCGAAGATGCTAAGTTTGGCGGCGCAGCGGTTGGTGCAACAGCGGGAACTATTGAGGCTGGAAAGGGCGTGTCTGACAAGTTACGCAAAAAAATACCTTTAATTGGGGATGATGCATCTCCAGGGCAAAAATGGGCAGCAAAAACAGGATATGGTAAAGGTGCTGGTTACTCTGTCCAAGAGGTTGCGCGTGCTTATGAAAAGGCAAAAAACAAAGGTAAAGTTGTCAGGAAAATTGCGCCCGGCGAGACTTTAAACATAAATGAAATGATGAAACAACAAAGGCTATCCGAAGAATTGTCAGGAAAAGCAGGCGCTAAAGAAGCTATGGCTAAAGCGTCAAAATTTTTAGGCAGAATCCCTTTAGGTAGCACAATGGCTGGATATTTTGGCGGCATGGACATTGGTGAGGCGGCTGAACGTGCTGGCAAAGGCGATATAATAGGTGCTGCAATTAAAGGTGTTAGCGGTCTAGGAACCGCTGCCACGTTAGTCCCCCATCCTGCCACAAGGCTGTTAGGTGGCGCTCTTGCTTTAGGCGCTATGCCTGCTGAATACATTTATCAGACTATGCGAGAAAACAAAAGGCGGGAAGCAGAGGGCTTAGCGCCAGCAGCTAGAGGCCTAGAAGAAACGCACTACGACCCTATGGGCAACATAATTTATTGATGTTAATATGGCTCTGCGGTTTTCAACGATTCCGCTTTCTCCTCCGGTAGTAATTTGCCCCGACGCTGTGTTGGGGCTTTTTTTTACATGAACTCTCTACGGTCTCGCAAGGCTCTGCCTACGTCCTTGTTAAGATTTTCAACAAACTTAATGCACTCCATGCGCTCTGCCTTAGCAATGTCCTTGCCTATGACTGCTACAAGGCGTTCTGAGAACTCAAGGAGGTCAACATCCTCAACGAGTAGCCCATCTTGTGCAGAGTTGTCACAATAGAAAAACACCTGTTTAATAACTTCTGGCGTAACGTACTTTTTCACATCTTTGCGTAACTCTTTTAAGCTCATAGTTCCCTCACTTGTGGTTATGTCTTAGTTGCCAAATGCCCACTTTCACTAATAAACGCTTTTGCAATCATTTATTTTTTACCTTTAACTTTTTTTCTATATCTTGATATAAGTCCCAAAAGCTATCTTTTGTTGGCTTCCATTCAAAAAGGATTTCGCTAAACTCTAATGCTGTTAGCCCTACAAATTCATGCTTAACAATCTTAATATTAGAGTTTTTTATACGTAAGTTATCAAGTAAATAGTCTTTTGTCATCACAACCCATACTTTCGCGTCCACCCGCTAGTGGCATACACCTGCAGTATCCCATTGTCGTATCGCACATGAATTGCGTCATTCATTGGAATCCAGCATCCATAATTCACATCTTGTTGGCCATGAGCCACAGGGTCTTGGTCTGTGAAGTGGACAAACTTTGCCAGGGGCGTGGGGTTTTGCAGGTACAGGTCAAGTGTCCATTCCTTTCAAGTCAGATAGTGCCCAAACCATTGC